>Ga0247742_10000511_pt1 | contig 31070 bp, 27 predicted proteins | sample UWRJL208509C2_FD_180944 | JGI IMG/M metagenome (GOLD analysis project Ga0247742, IMG submission 180944) | Plant litter microbial communities from Arlington Agricultural Research Station in Wisconsin, United States - UWRJ-L208-509C-2 | ecosystem: Environmental > Terrestrial > Plant litter >...
TAACCCTGCCGGCAGCCTTTCCGCGCCGTCGGAGAAGGCCGAAACCGGTCGCAAAGCCCGCACACCCTTGTCGGTGGTACGCAGTGCCCCGGGCAAGCGGAGGACGCCGTTCGTCGTCCTTTGCTTTGTGGCGATGGCGGCCGCACTCCTGACGGTTCTGGTGTTGAACATCTCCGTGTCCACGGCGCAGTACCAATTGGTGCAGCTGAAAGCCGAAGCTGCAACGCTGAATAAGGAAAACCAGGACCTGACACAGAAGAAGCAGAACTACGAAGCTCCGCAGAACCTGGCTGCGAAGGCAGCAGAATTGGGAATGGTTGCTTCCACGGTCAAGGGTCAGATCGATCTGAACACCCTGGCAGTGACCGGCAAGGCATCACCGGCGGTCAAGGGAGACAACCCCGGTGCCCTGCTTGCAGCCCCGGCCGTTGAGGGGTTGATTGATGTGGTTCCGTCGGTGACAACCAAAGACCCCTTGGAAAGCCGCACTACGGAAGCAGCTCCGGTGGCTCCGGCAGCAACGCCGTCCACCCCGGCAGCACCCACCGCGTCCCCTGCCGCTGCCCCGCCTGTTGAACTCCACGGGGGATCGGTACCGGCACCCCGGCAGAAGGCACCAGGGCAGTAGATCGTCAGACCACCGAAGCAGGGCCAGCAGCAAGGAATCAACGTGGCAAAGAACCCCGGCACATCGACAAAAACGAAGACGCCGGCGGCAAGAAAGCGGTTGCGCGTTGGCCTTGGCATCATGCTGACCCTGCTGCTGGTGGTGGGCGGCAAGCTTTTCATGGTCCAGGGCCTGGACATGGGCGGCATGGCTGAAGCCGCCTTGGCGAGCCGCCTGACTCCGCAGGTACTCCCTGCCGAGCGGGGACAGATCGTGGACGCAAACGGCACAGTGCTGGCCAGTAGTGTGATCCGGTACAACATCGTGGTGGACCAGACGGTCAACACCGGGACAGAAACCTTCCATCGCTTCAATGAGAAGACCGAGAAGCTGGACGAGATCACCCGAGATCAAGGGATTGCCGACCTCGCTGGGCTTCTGGGGGCAGACGAAAGCACCATCCGCACGTCACTGACCGGAGACAAGAAGTACTTCATGGTGGCAAAGGACGTAAAGCCGGAGCTGGAAGACCGGATCTCGAAGCTGTATATCCCCGGACTCAGCGCGAAAGGCGTCAGCAAGCGCGTTTATCCCAACGGCAGCGTCGCCGGAGGTGTGGTCGGTTTCCTCAAGGACGGAACCAGCGGCCAGGCTGGTATAGAGCAAACGCAGGACGAGATTCTTCGTGGTGTAGAAGGTAAACGTGTCTTCGAAATAGGTGCTGACGGACTCAGGATTCCGGTGGCGACAGATGAACTCACTCCGGCCGTCGATGGCAGCGACGTCAAACTGACCATCAACACTGATATCCAGTACTTTGCCCAGCAGGCCATCCAGAGCCAAGTCAACAAGATGAACGCCGAGTGGGGTTCCATCATTGTGATCGACACCAAAACGGGCAATCTCATTGCCTTGGCCGATACCAACGCGCCGGACCCCAACGACCCCGGGAAAGTCGATGCCAAGGATCGCGGCGTCAGGTCCGTAACAGCCGCCTATGAGCCCGGTTCCGTGCAGAAGATGATGACCGCCGCGGCCGTGATCGAGGAGGGGAAGTCATTTCCCCTGGACCACTTCACCATCCCTTCGGCCTACACCATTGACGGGCAGACGTTCACCGATGCTTTTGAGCACGGCACTGAAGAGCGCACCCTTGCCGGAATCCTGGGGTGGTCCATGAACACCGGAACGGTGATGGCCGGTAGCCGGCTCACCAAGGAACAACGGTACGACTGGCTGAAGAAATTCGGTATTGGAGAGCAAACGGATATTGGGCTTCCAGCGGAAGCTACCGGCATACTGGCCAAGCCCGAGCAGTGGGATGACCGCCAGCAGTACACGGTGCTTTTCGGTCAAGGCGTTTCCCAGTCGACACTCCAGACAGTGCGTGCTTTCCAGAGTATTGCCAATGATGGCGTGATGCTGCAGCCCAGGCTTATTGACAGCTACATCACTCCGGAGGGTGAGGAACAGAAAGTTCCCGCGAAGGACTCACGCCAGGTGGTTTCCAAGGAAACTGCCCAGCAGGTCCGGGACATCCTGGAAAGCGCCGTGACCGAGGGGCAGATCAAGGATGCAGCCATCGACGGTTATAGGGTGGGGGCCAAGACGGGAACGTCCCAGGCACCCCGCGAGGATGGGCTGCCCGGCTTTGACGGTTTCACGGCCTCCATGGTGGGCATGGCCCCCATGGATGACCCGAGGTTCATCGTGGAAGTCGTCCTCCAACGGCCCAAAGGAAACATCTATGGCGTCACTAATGGGCCGGTGTTCCGGTCCGTGATGTCCCAGGTCCTCCGGACCTACAACGTGGCCCCGTCCACCGGGACGCCCGCGCGGTTGCCGCAGTTCGTCAAGTAAGCTTCTTGGGCGTCTGTTTCGGCTAAATATCGATCCACCACCAACGGCCTGGGCGCCGCCGGCCCCAAGCCGGTCGTTCCACGAGCACCAACGGAGAACCACGTGTCAGAGCACCATGAGGCAGCTACCAGCGCCACGACCCCGGACGCCGGCCAGAGCGGCTTTCGCCCCGCATCCGTGGCTGCAGTGCCGTTGGCCACCATCGCGGAAACACTCGGTGTTGCCGTTCCTGACGCCAGCCAGGACAGGGGAGTGACGGGCATTTCCCTCAACTCGCGGGCTGTCGAAGCCGGCGACCTCTATATGGCCCTGCCCGGAGCCTCCCGCCATGGTGCGGACTTCGTTCCGCAGGCTATTGACGCAGGTGCGGTTGCCGTCGTGACGGACGACGCCGGAGCGCGCCAGCTGGCGCTTGCAGGTGACCAGCCCGTACCGGTACTTATTGTCGCCGAGCCGCGTACCGCCGTCGGACGCCTGGCCGCCTTGATCTATCGCAGCCAGCCGGCGGATGGCGGGTTCCCGACTCTGTACGGGGTTACGGGTACCAACGGAAAGACCACCACCACCTATTTCATCAACTCCTTGCTGAGCGCCTTGAAGAAGAAGCCCGGCCTGATCGGGACCATCGAGATCCTTGCGGGCGGGGCGGCGATCCCCAGCCTCCTCACGACCCCGGAGTCCACGGATGTCCATGCGTTGCTGGCTCTGATGCGCGAACGGGGCTTGGACGCGGCATCCATGGAAGTTTCATCCCACGCGATCTCCTTCCGCCGGGTGGACGGAGTGATGTTCGACGTTGCCGGCTTCACCAATCTCACCCAGGACCATCTGGACCTTCATGGCAGCATGGACGAATACTTCCGAACCAAGGCGGAACTCTTCACTGCCGGAAGGGCCAGGCGCGCGGTGGTCACAGTGGACGATCACTGGGGCCGCAAGCTGGCCGATTCAGCCGACATCCCGGTAACCACCCTCGCAACCAAGCCCCCCGTTGAGGGCAGCGCCGACGCCGACTGGAGCGTTGGGTCCATCACGGCGCGGGGGCTGGGGTCGGAATTTGAGCTCAGGCACGTCGACGGCCGAACCCTTCACGTCCACACCGGCCTGCCGGGAGACTTCAATGTGGCCAATGCAGCCCTGGCTACGATCATGGTCCTGGCATCCGGCGTCGACGAAAAGACGCTCCAGACTGCCTTGGATGCGCATGACCCCTTCACTGTTGCGGTCCCCGGACGCATGCAGCTCGTTTCAGCAGAGCCTGCCTCGGTTGTTGATTTTGCACACAATCCGGACGCTCTGTCCCGTGCCCTGGAAGCCGTTCGTTCTCCGAAAGAGGGATCGCGGGTCATCGTGGTCTTCGGTGCAACGGGCCAGCGCGACCAAGGCAAGCGGCCCACCATGGGCGCAATCGCTGCCCGCCTGGCCGACGTCGTGATCATCAGCGATGACGATCCCCACGACGAAGACGCAGCAGCCATCCGGGCCGAGGTCCTCCAGGGCGCCTACGCTGCACGGGACTCCGAGGACCTGAGTAGCGAAATCATCGAGTCTTATCCAAGGGATGCCGCCATCAGACTGGCCGTCAACGTGGCCACCAAAGACGACACCATCCTCATCGCCGGGCGTGGCCACGAGGTGTGGCAGGAGGTCAAGGGCGTGAATCTTGCCTTGGACGACAGGGTGGAGTTGCGGGCCGCCTTGACATCCAAGGGATTCAGCGTTTCAACGGACCAGCGGATAGAGTCCTAAACCGAGATGATTGCACTTACTGCGGCGGAGATCGCCGACATCACCCATGGCCGATTGACCGGAGATCCGGACATCGTCCCCACCTCCGTCGTCACTGATTCCCGGGAAGCGACGCCCGGATCGTTGTATGTGGCCAAACCCGGCGAGCACGCTGATGGGCATGACTTCGTCGATGCCGCATTCGAACGCGGTGCCGTCCTGGTTCTCGCCGAACGTGAAGTGACCGACGCCGACGGCCGCCCTTATCCCGCCGTCGTGGTTAACGACGCTGTGGTGGCCATGGGCGAGCTGGCAGCGGAATCTGTCAGCCGCATCCGCGCTGAGCGTAAGAGCCTCGGCGAGGACTTCACCGTCATAGGGATCACCGGTTCTGCGGGCAAAACCACCACCAAGGACCTCCTTGCCGGTGTATTGTCCACCGCCGGAGCCACGGTGGCGCCGCAAGGCTCCTACAACGGCGAGGTAGGTGTGCCGCTGACGGTCTTTGCCGCGGACGCCGGAACCCGCTTCCTGGTGATCGAGATGGGCGCTACCGGCCTGGGCCACATCAAGTACCTGGCCGAGATGGTCAAGCCGGACATCGGTGTGGTTCTGGTGGTTGGCACGGCCCACGCCGGTGAATTCGGAGGCGTTGAGAACATCGCCAAGACCAAGGGCGAATTGGTGGAAGCACTGGGGGAGCGCGGCACGGCTGTGATCAACCTCGATGATGGCCGCGTCGCTGCCATGCGCACCCGGACCAAGGCCAAAGTGTTGGGCTTCACGGCCTCGCCGGCCACCACTGAAGAAGTGGAAGCGCGCAACGTTGTGGTCAATGAGCAAGGCTTCCCTGATTTTGATTTGGTGCTGCCCGACGGCGGCCCGGCCGTTGAGGTGCGAAGCCGCCTGATCGGTGGTCACCATGTCACCAATCTGTTGGCAGCAGCCGCCGCCGCGTTCGCCGCAGGCATCCCGGCCGCTGACATCGCATCCTCGCTCAGCTCCCAGTCCGCAGCCAGCCGCTGGCGGATGGAACGGACTGAACGTGAAGACGGCGTCACCATCATCAACGATGCTTACAACGCCAACCCCGAATCGATGCGGGCTGCCCTGCGCACCCTGGCGGACCTGGGACAAGGCAGAAGGACCTGGGCTGTTCTGGGAGCCATGCTCGAGCTGGGCGAGGACTCCATCCGTGAACACACTGCAGTGGGCACCCAAGTGGTCCGCCTGAACATTTCCAGGCTGGTGGTGGTGGGGCGTGAAGCCCGTGCGCTCTACGTCTCCGCCATCCAGGAAGGCTCCTGGGGTGACGAATGTTCCTTCACCGAGACAGTGGAAGAAGCCTACGAGCTCCTTCAAAATGAGCTGGAGCCCGGCGACCTGGTGCTCTTCAAGTCCTCCAACGGTGTGGGCCTTCGGCATTTGGGTGATCGGATAGCATTACCTCCACGGGCCGAGCCCACCGGAGACAACGCGGATGAAGCTGCCGCAAGCGAAGGGAACGAGCTGCTGTGATTGCACTTTTGATCGGCGCTGGCGTCGCCCTTCTGGTGGCCCTGATCGGGACGCCCCTGTTTATCAAGTTCCTTGTGGCCAAGAGCTACGGACAATTCATCCGGGACGACGGACCGACGTCCCACCACACCAAGCGCGGCACGCCCACCATGGGCGGAACCGTAGTGGTGGCCGCGGTACTGATCAGTTACTTCGTGACACACCTGATCATGTGGATCATGAATCCGGCCTCCGCCGGCCCCTCGGCATCTGGACTGCTGCTGCTGTTCCTCATGGTGGGCATGGGTTTTGTTGGCTTCCTCGATGACTTCATCAAGATTTCCAACAAGCGCAGCCTTGGCCTGAACGCACGCGCCAAATTGATCCTGCAGGCAGCTGTGGGCATCATCTTTGCGGTGTTGGTCCTTCAGTTCCCCAACGAGGACGGCCTGCGGCCCGCATCCACGCAAATTTCCCTGGTGCGCGACATCCCGTGGCTGGACCTCGCGTTCGGCGGGACAGTAGTGGGCGCCATCCTGTTTGTGCTCTGGTCCAACTTGATCATCACCGCAGCTACCAACGGCGTTAACCTGACCGACGGCCTGGACGGCCTGGCTGCCGGAGCGTCCATCATGGTCTTCGGCGCTTACACCATCATGGGAATTTGGCAGAACAACCAGGCCTGCGGCTCACCACGGGAAGCCGGCAGCGGTTGCTATCAGGTCCGGGACCCCATGGACCTCGCCCTGTTGGCCGCGATTCTGAGTGCCGCCTTGGTGGGATTCCTGTGGTGGAATACCTCACCTGCCAAGATCTTCATGGGTGACACAGGTTCCTTGGCCATTGGTGGTGCCGTTGCGGCGTTCGCTATCCTCTCACGCACCGAACTCCTGCTTGCGTTCATTGGCGGGCTCTTTGTACTCATTACCTTGTCCGTCATCATCCAAGTGGGCTTCTTCAAGCTGAGCGGCGGGAAACGCGTCTTCAAGATGGCCCCGCTGCAACACCACTTTGAATTGAAGGGCTGGGCAGAAGTTACGGTGGTGGTCCGATTCTGGATTCTCGCCGGGCTCTTTGTGGCTGCGGGCCTTGGAATTTTCTACGCTGAATGGGTGGTGCTGCTGTGAACGAAAGCCCGGAAACTGTGTCATCGAACGCTGAGAGGCTCAGCACACTGACCAGCTGGGATGCCGACTGGACAGGTCTGCGCGTTGTGGTGACCGGTATAGGTGTCTCCGGCTTCGCTGCAGCCGACACCCTCATCGAACTCGGCGCAAAAGTTGTTGTGGTTGACGCAGCCACCAGCGCCAAGGCCAAGGCCCAGGCCGACACCCTCAAGATCGTGGGCGCGGTTGATGTGCTGTTGGGAGAGGAAGCCGTGACGGCTCTCCCGTTGATCGACGGAAGTTTGCCGGACCTCGTGGTCACGTCGCCAGGGTGGCGTCCGGACCAGGCTTTGCTTGCCGCGGCCAAGCGCAAGCACATCCCAGTCTGGGGCGACGTCGAACTCGCTTGGCGGCTGAGGGAGCGGGCAGGGCGCAAGACCGCGGACTGGCTGACGATTACCGGTACCAACGGCAAGACCACCACAGTCGGCATGGCCGAATCCATGCTGCAGGCGGCCGGGCTCAAAGCAATCGCCGTGGGTAACGTCGGCACCCCTATTCTTGACGCACTCCGGGATCCGGTGGACTACGATGCTTTCGCTGTTGAGCTCTCCAGCTTCCAGCTGCATTGGAGCCACTCGTTGTCTCCTGTAGCGAGCGTCTGCCTGAACGTTGCCGAGGACCATGTTGATTGGCATGGATCCTACGCCTCCTACCTCGCGGACAAAGCCAAGGTGTACGAGAACACCCAAAAGGCGGCGATCTACAACGCCGAACAGATTGAAACTGAACGTATGGTGGAAAACGCCGACGTCGTTGAGGGATGCCGGGCCATCGGTTTCACCACCAACACGCCGGCCATCAGCATGGTGGGCGTGGTGGATGGCCTCCTTGTTGACCGGGCCTTTATTGCCGAACGCAAAGACTCTGCCGCGGAACTTGCCTCAATGTCCGATCTTGGCCCGGTGGCACCCCGCCACATGGTGGCCAATGCCCTTGCGGCGGCGGCCCTGGTGCGGGCCTACGGAGTTGATGCCGCATCCGTGAAACAAGGCATCCTCAATTACCTGCCAGGTGCCCACCGCATCCAGTTGGTGGCGAACCACAAAGACGTCTTGTGGATCAACGACTCCAAAGCAACCAACCCGCACGCAGCCTCCGCGGCACTCTCGGCTTTCCAGAAGGTTGTATGGATTGCCGGCGGGTTGTCCAAGGGCGTCAACTACGACGACCTCGTCAAAGAGCACGCGCCCAGGCTCAAAGCCGTAGTCCTTATCGGAACTGATACTGAGGCACTGGAGGGTGCCCTCCAGCGACACGCACCCGATGTCCCCGTGATCGCGCCTTCAAAGGGCGACACTGAAGGAGTGCAGACCGCAGCCGGAGACGCAGCTTCGCCTATCTACGGTGAGACCATCATGGCCCGGGCAGTGGCATCGGCGGCCGAGGTGGCTGCCTCTGGCGATACCGTGCTGATGGCACCGGCGGCTGCATCCATGGATCAGTTCTCTTCCTACGCTCACCGTGGCGACGCTTTCGTCCTGGCAGTTCGCGAGCTTGTGGAAGGGCAGGCACCGACCACCGAGGAGTAACAATGGTCAGCACGCCCACCCGCACCCGCGGCAAAGAACCCCGGGACGGGAAGCCCAAGCCGGCATCAGGTGACGGCAGCCGCCCCTCAGGGCTCCGCGGACACCTGCGTGGCTTTTGGGAGAGCCTTGAAGGAAAGAGCAAGGCACCTAACAGCTCCACCTACTATCTGATTCTCGGCTGCGCCCTCGCGTTGACGGCGATCGGGATCATGATGGTGTTGTCCGCGTCAAGCGTTGAAGCCATTTCCGAGGGCAAGTCGCCCTATGCTGATGCCCTCAAACAGGCGCTCTTCGGTGTGGTTGGACTCATCGCCATGTACGTCATTTCGCGGACCAACGTGAACTGGATGAAGAAACTCTCCTGGTGGGCGCTGGGGGCCGTCATTGTGCTCCTAGCCTTGGTCCAGGTCATGGGCAACACCGTCAACGGCAACAAGAACTGGATCGACATTGGAGGTATCACCCTCCAGCCCTCGGAGATGGCCAAGCTAATCCTCTGCGTGTGGATCGCTGCCGTTCTGGCGCGGAAGCAGAAACTCCTTAACCGTTGGATGCACGTCATCATTCCGGTGGTTCCCGGTGCAGGACTCGTCATTGCCTTGGTGATGTTGGGCAACGACCTCGGAACTGTGATCGTCATCGCGGCCATTACCGCTGCCGGGCTGTATTTCGCCGGCGTTCCCGGCCGCATGCTGGCCATTGCCGGCGCGGTTGGCGCCCTGGGCGCCGTCCTGGGGACCATCAGCAGCCAAAACCGGATCTGCCGGATCACCTCGTGGTTGGGAACAGCCTCCAAGCAGTGCACCGAGCAGTTTGACTTCGATTTCCAGTCAACCAATGGCATGTACGGCCTCGCACAGGGGAGCTGGACCGGATTGGGCCTTGGCCAAAGCCGGCAGAAGTACAACTGGCTGCCGGAGGCGCACAACGACTTCATCTTTGCCATTATTGGCGAGGAGCTGGGACTTGTTGGAACCATCGTGGTCCTGGTCCTGTTCGCCATCCTGGGTATCGCCATCTTCCGTGTAGTCGTGAGGCAGACCGACCCGTTCCAACGCACGCTGGCAGGTGGAATCATGGTGTGGCTGCTCGGCCAGGCGAGCATGAATATGGCGGTGGTGACCCAACTTCTTCCTGTGGTGGGGGTGCCCCTTCCGTTCATCTCGTATGGTGGCTCCGCGCTGATCATGTCCCTCTGCGGTGTGGGCGTAGTGTTGTCTTTGGCCCGCGGCCAATTGCCGGCGCAGCAGCGTTCAGGATTCTTCCCGCGCCTCATGTCCAAGACTGCACGAAAGCGTACCTAGCACTTCATGACTTTTGACTCCGCAAACGCGCCCAAGCCGTTGTCCGTCGTCCTTGCCGGCGGCGGGACAGCCGGTCACGTCAGCCCGCTGTTGGCGATTGCCGACGCCATCAAGGACAAACGTCCGGAGGCCGCCATAATGGCTGTAGGGACGCCGTCGGGCATGGAAACCCGTCTCGTCCCCGCGGCCGGGTACCAGCTCGCAACCATCGACCGTGTTCCCTTTCCGCGGCGGCCGTCAGCGGACCTCCTGAAGCTGCCCGCCCGCTTGAGCGGCGCGGTCCGGCAGGCCCGGCACATTTTGGAGGCCTCCGGCGCGGACGTTCTGGTGGGTGTGGGCGGGTACGTCTGCACGCCCATGTACCTTGCTGCACGCAAACTCCGGATCCCCATCGTCATCCACGAGGCCAACATGAAGGCCGGCCTGGCTAATCGCGTCGGCGCCCGGTTCAGCAAGCATGTTGCCGTGGCATTTGCCGGGACGCGCTTGAGGGGGGCCCGCCACGTGGGAATGCCCATGCGCCGGGCTATCTCGCAAGTGGACAGGGCTGTTGCGGCGCCTGCGGCAAAGGCCGCGCTGGGGCTTGATGCCCACCGTCCGGCCTTGATCGTCACAGGCGGCTCCTCAGGGGCGTTGAGCATCAATCGTGCCATCACCGCAGCTCTCCCCGCACTGGCCGCTGCCGGTATTCAGACCCTCCACATCACGGGCAAAGGCAAAGCCGTCAAGGATGACGACGGCGGACTCCTCGCCGCCGACGGCTACAGGCAGGTTGAGTACGTGGACGGCATGGAGAACGTCTACGCCGCTGCCGACGTCATTCTGGCCCGTGCCGGTGCCGGCACCGTCAGCGAGGTAGCGGCTGTGGGAGTCCCCGCAGTGTTCGTGCCCTTGCCCATCGGGAACGGAGAGCAGGCACTGAACGCGGCCCCCTTGGTTGCCGCAGGCGGTGCACTGATGATCGATGACAAGGACCTCAGCCCGGAGTGGCTCCGGACCGAACTGATTCCGCTGCTGACAAACCGCCGCAAACTCAATGACATGGCTCGGAAATCCGAAGCACTTGGTATCAGAAACGCCGATCAGCGAATGGCTGATCTCGTCTTGGAAGCGGTATCCGCATGACCACCAGCATCGCCCGGCTCGAGTCCCTCGGACGCGTCCACTTCATTGGAATCGGCGGAGTGGGAATGTCCGCCGTTGCGCGCATTATGGTGGCGCGGGGCATCCCCGTCAGCGGAAGCGATGTCAAAGACCTGCCCGTGATGCGTGACCTCGCCGTGGCAGGTGCGCGTATTGCGGTCGGCTACGACGCCGGAAACCTGGGCGATGCCCAGACGGTCGTGGCTGGTTCAGCCATCCGGGACGACAACCCGGAGTTGGTGGCGGCGCGTGAGGCCGGGTTGCCCGTACTGCATCGCTCGGAGGCTTTGGCCGCCACCATGGCCGGGCACCGGGTTGTCACCGTGGCAGGTACCCACGGCAAATCCACTACTACGTCGATGGTTGCGGTACTCCTCAAGGAAGCCGGCCTGGATCCCTCCTTCGCGATCGGCGCGAACGTGCCGGCACTGGGCGTCAACGCAGCCCACGGTGAATCCGATATTTTCGTGGCAGAGGCCGATGAGTCGGATGGGTCATTCCTCAACTACCGTCCGTTGATTGCGGTGGTTACCAATGTCGAAGCGGATCACTTGGATCACTACGGAACACCGGAGGCCGTCTTCGCGTCGTTTGATGAGTTCGCCGCGCTCCTGCCTTCCAACGGCGTCCTGCTGGCATGCGCCGACGACGCCGGTGCCCTGGCCTTGGCGGAACGGACAGCCTCAAAGGGGATAACGCGCGTCCTGACGTACGGAACATCATCTGCTGCCGATGTCCGGCTTCATGACGGCGGTCCGGGCGATGTATCCGTTGCCCTGGGCGGAGCCGTCCATGGCCTTGAACTGCAAGTGCCGGGACGGCACAACGCCCTGAACGCCGCAGCGGCGTTCGCAGTCGCCGTCGAACTCGGCGTGGAACCGGGCGCTGCCGCGGCTGCGCTGGGCCACTTTACCGGTGCTTCACGTCGCTTTGAGTTCAAAGGCCAGGGCAGGGGAGTGCGGGTCTATGACGACTACGCCCACCATCCCACCGAGGTCCGCGCAGCATTATCGGCAGCGCGCTCAGTGGCAGCCGGCAAGAAGGTGCACGTCCTTTTCCAGCCGCACCTGTTTTCGCGGACCCGTGAGTTCGCCACGGAGTTCGCCGCTGCTTTGGACATGGCGGACACCGCATTGATTTTGGACATCTATCCTGCCCGCGAAGATCCCATCCCGGGGGTCACGAGCACGCTGATCACCGATCACTTGGTGAACGGCCGGCTCGTTTCAGCCGGTGAAGCCGTGGACGCCGTGGTGGACGCTGCAAGCGACGGCGACGTGGTCCTGACGGTCGGGGCCGGAGACGTCACTGCCTACGGGCCTGCCATCGTGGCGGCATTGGATGGCTAACACCCGGAAACCCACCTTCAAACCGGCCACGGAGCCGCGCCCCGGCAAGGCGGAGAGGTCCGGAGGTGACCCAATGGAGGTCATCAGTGCACAACGATCTGTTGACACTGACCTCAAGGCCCCGGTGGCGTCGGGTCGCCCCTCGAAGCCTGGCGGTGGCGCGAAGGCCGGCAAGGCGCCAGGGACTGACAACGTCATTGCTTTTCCTGAGCCCAGGAACCGACGTCAGCGGAGACTGGTGCTCTGGACGCTCTCGATGGTGGCTTTGGTGGTCGGATCCTTGATCGCAGGGGCCATCTTTTCTCCCGTGTTGGCAGTGCGCACCATAACCGTGGACGGAACATCGCTTGTGACGCCGGATGCGGTTCAAAAGGCGCTGTCAGGCTTGGAAGGCAAGCCGTTGCCGCAAGTCAGCGAACAGGAGATCAACGAGCTCCTGAAACCACTTGTCCAGGTCCGTTCGGCAACCATGGAAGCACGGCCGCCGTCCGAGTTGCTGGTGCACGTGGACGAGCGCGTTCCTGTGGCACTGCTCAAGCAGGGTGACAGCTACGTGATGGTGGATGTAGATGGCGTTCAACTCGGAGCGACGCAGGATTTGGCCGCCGTAGCCCTGCCGTTGATCGACGCTGGCGTGGGCACCACCAACACGGAGTTGTTCAAGGCGATTGCCGCTGTTCTGGACACCCTGCCCGCGGACATCCTTGCCAGGATGTCTACCGCCTCTGCAGCCTCGCCCGACGCCGTTGAGCTGAAACTGGTGGACGGAAAGACGGTAGTCTGGGGCAATGCCGAGGACAGGGAACTGAAGGCCAAAGCACTCGAGGCGTTGCTGAGGATGCCGGCGGACCCAAAGGTCCCGGTCAGTATCTACGACGTCAGTGTCCCCCGGCATCCATTCACAAAATAGGCAGTATTGAGAACGTAACCTGCGGGCCGGCGGTGGCCTTATTTCACGGCAATCACACGACACGCGCAAGCGGAGATTGCATGTGGGAACCAGAGGAAATACCGTCGCAGTAGAGTTACTTGACATAACTATAACCTTCAACTAGAGGGTTAAGGTCCAAGGATTCAAGTTGGACTCGATCAGTTTCGCTATAGGACACAAGCAAGGGGCACGAAACGTGGCAGCACCGCAGAATTACTTGGCCGTCATCAAGGTCGTCGGCATCGGCGGCGGTGGCGTGAACGCAGTCAACCGTATGATCGAGGTCGGCCTTCGGGGCGTCGAGTTCATCGCCATCAACACCGACGCGCAGGCGCTGCTCATGAGCGACGCCGACGTCAAGCTCGACGTCGGACGTGAGCTCACCCGTGGCTTGGGTGCAGGAGCGAACCCGGAGGTCGGAAAGCAGGCAGCAGAAGACCACGCCGACGAGATCGAAGAAGTTCTCCGCGGTGCTGACATGGTCTTCGTCACGGCAGGCGAGGGCGGTGGCACCGGTACCGGTGGTGCTCCCGTGGTCGCGCGCATCGCCCGCTCCCTCGGTGCGCTGACCATCGGCGTCGTGACCCGACCCTTCACCTTCGAAGGCCGGCGCCGTGCAGGCTCTGCCGAGGCTGGAATTGACGCCCTCCGCGACGAAGTCGACACCCTGATTGTGATCCCGAACGATCGCCTTCTGTCCATCAGCGACCGCAATGTCTCCGTCCTGGACGCCTTCCGCTCTGCGGACCAGGTACTCCTGTCCGGTGTCCAAGGCATCACTGACCTCATTACCACTCCCGGCCTGATCAACCTTGACTTTGCTGACGTCAAGTCAGTCATGCAGGGCGCGGGGTCTGCCCTCATGGGCATCGGTTCCGCCCGTGGTGAAGACCGAGCCGTCAAGGCTGCGGAACTGGCCATCGCCTCGCCGCTCCTGGAGGCCTCCATTGACGGCGCCCACGGTGTCCTGCTATCCATTCAGGGCGGCTCCGATCTGGGCCTGTTCGAAATCAATGAAGCCGCGCGTCTGGTGCAGGAAGTGGCCCACCCCGAAGCGAACATCATCTTTGGTGCCGTCATTGACGACGCCTTGGGAGATGAGGCTCGCGTGACAGTCATCGCAGCGGGCTTCGACGACGTCAAAGCAACCTCGCCTTCCATGGATCAGTCCCGTCCGGCCCAGAACCCGGTGCCTTCGGAAAGGCCTGCTGCTCCGAGCAGTGCGCCGTCCAACGCTGCAGCCCCGCAGCACGCCACGGCAGGTATCGGTGCTGCAGGCCTGAGCAACTGGGGCCAGCAGCGTCCGTCGGCCTTGCCTGCGGACTCCGGCTTTGACGTCGACCTCCCTGCAGTTGTTGAACCCGACCTTTCGGGCAGCCGCTCCGATGATCTCGACGTTCCTGACTTCCTGAAGTAAGCCGCGGTTCGAAAGAGTCAGTACCAGGTGTTTTGGTGGCGAAATGAAGTACGACCCGGCGTTTCTGTAGCCTTCACGGATACAGGCGCCGGGAACCTGGCTCTCCACGTACAGGACGACCCCACGGAAGTGATGGTTCGTCGTGCCCGGGTGGAACACACTCTCGGCTTGCGCCCGGACGGTTCGCGTACGCGCCAGTTCCAGTACATGAACCAGGTCCATGGAAATCATGTGGAGTTCATTGCAGCTCATGGACCTGGACCAACCGCTGATGCCATGGTCTCCGCTGCCCCTGTACCGTCTGGACAGCATGCAGTCGCCCACCCGCCTGCAACCCCCGGGCGATCAGCACAGCCTTTGGCCGTGATGGTGGCCGATTGTGTCCCGGTTCTGCTGGTTGGTAGCGACTCCAACAACAGCCCCGTCCTGGCTGCTGCCCATGCCGGGCGTCCCGGGGTCGCGTCAGCCGTGGTGCCCGCAACTGTCGCTGAAATGCGGCGTCGGGGAGCTGTTGATATCAGCGCTTGGCTCGGACCGTCCATTTGTGGCTCGTGTTACGAGGTCCCCGAACAGCTGCGTGCCGAGGTGGCAGAAAAAATACCTGAAGCGTGGTCCTCCACCTCGTGGGGTACACCTGCCCTTGACCTTCCGGCGGGTGTACGCGCGCAGTTGCACTCACTGGATGTCCCCGTGGAGTACTCGGGGGAATGCACCCGTGAAAACGACTCCCTTTTCTCTTACCGGCGGGACTCCCGGACCGGTCGATTTGCAGGTTTGGTGTGGACGCATGACTAGCCTCGAAGACGGCAACCAACAACGGGAAGAATCATCCAGTGATCCCCGCACGGCTGAGCTGTCGGCCCGGCTGGAGGTGGTGCGGCAGCGGATTGACGTCGCTACCCGCACTGCAGGACGGCTTGACCTGCCGCGGTTGGTGGTGGTGACTAAATTCCATCCGGCGGCCGATGTTCGCCGCCTGGTGACACTTGGTGTCGAGGATGTCGGCGAGAACCGCGACCAGGAAGCGGCCTCCAAGACTGCTGAACTCTCCGGGATTGACGTCCGATGGCATTTCATCGGCCAGCTTCAGAGCAATAAGGCAAAGTCGGTGGTCAAGTATGCTGCCTCGGTCCAGTCTGTTGACCGCGTGCAGCTGGTTGATGCTCTGGCCAAGGCCGTCGCCAGGGAGAAGGATGCCACGGGGCGCAGCGATCTTGACTGTTTCATCCAAGTCAGCCTGGATGACGACGCCGGCGCACACCGGGGCGGCGCCACGCCCTCCGATGTTGAGATGCTCGCGGAAAGAATCGAGCTGGCGGACGGTCTGGTGTTGTCCGGACTGATGGCCGTGGCGCCTTTGGGGGCTGATCCGAATGTGGCCTTCGAGCGACTCGCGGGGATTTCCAAAGCGCTCCGCGCAGTGCATCCGGCCGCAACAGGTATATCCGCCGGCATGAGTCAGGACTTGGAAGCCGCCGTGAAGTTCGGAGCGACACACCTGAGAATTGGCTCCGATATTCTCGGTTCCCGTCCGGCCGTGGGGTAGCGTCAAAGTATTGGAATGACGGGCCGGGGTTCCAATATGTCAAGTCATGGCGGCCCGCCTACTGCAGAAACGATAGGAGTGCACCATGGCTGGCGCTCTGCGCAAGACAATGATCTATCTTGGGCTCGCCGACGGCGATGAACACTACGAATCTGAGCAGTCCGTCGCCACGCAGCACGATGAAGAACGCCCCCAGGCACAGGAACGGGAAGAGCGCCGTGCGCCCGCTCCCGTCCGGGAAGTTGTCCGTGAAATGCCCACTGTAGATGCCGAAGAGGAATACCGCGCACCCGTGACACCCATCAAGCGTGCGGCATCCAGCCGCGAAGATGCCTCGGGCCTGAGGCAGATCACCACCGTCCATCCTCGTTCGTACAACGACGCAAAGGTCATTGGCGAGAGCTTCCGGGATGGCATTCCGGTCATCATGAATGTCACTGACATGGGTGAGTCCGATGCCAAGCGGCTTGTGGACTTTTCCGCCGGCCTCGTCTTCGGCTTGCACGGCAGCATCGAGCGGGTGACCAACAAGGTCTTCCTGTTGTCGCCGTCGTACGTTGAGGTCATCGGGGACGACAAAAAGGCCAGCGAGACGCAGGCCAGCTTCTTCAACCAGAGCTGACAACAGTCTTTTGCAGATGCCAGGCGGGTCAACCCGCCTGGCATCTGTGTTGCAATAGTAGGGACCGATCGGCATTCCGGAACAAGTGGGAGATCTGAGCTAACTCGTGGGCATTGTTTTCGGCCTTATCTATATTGTGTTGTTGCTGTTCTTCATCGCCCTGATCATCCGACTCATCTTCGAATGGGTCCAGATGTTCGCCCGCCAGTGGCGGCCCAGGGGTGTGGCGTTGGTTACAGCCCATGTGGTCTACTCCGTCACTGATCCTCCCCTTAGCAGGCTCAGGAAGCTGATCCCGCCCCTCCAACTTGGCGGAATCTCCTTGGATCTTGGGTTCTTGATCCTGATTATTGCCGTCAGCATAGCCATGGCAGTGACCAACAGCCTGGCGTAGTTGCTCCGCGGAACCCGGGCCACCGATGGTCCATAGGCCGCAAATTCTCCAAATCAACACGATGGTGTTGAATTGGAGGAACAAGATGATATTTAGGTACCGTAGTTTTGAACGGCCGGAAGGCCTACTGACTAACTAGACCAACGAGGTGACCAGATGGCTTTGACGCCAGAAGACGTTGTCAACAAGCGCTTTCAGCCGACCAAGTTCCGCGAAGGCTACGACCAGGACGAGGTTGACGACTTCCTCGACGAGATCGTGGTGGAACTTCGCCGCTTGAACCAGGAAAACGACGAACTTCGCAAGAAGCTCGGCGAGGCCGGTTCGGCCGTTCCCGCTGCAACTGCTGCGGCTCCGGTCGTCGAGAAGGTTCCGGCCCCGGTCAAGGTTGACAAGGAAGCTGAGGCGAAGGCGGAAGCCGAAGCCAAGGCCGCAGAAGACGCCAAGAAGAAGGAAGCCGAGAAGGCAGCAGCCGCTGCTGCAGCTCCGAAGGCACCTGCTGCAAGCAATGGCGTCACCACGTCCGCTGAGTCCGCTGCAGGTCTGCTGGCCATGGCGCAGCAGATGCACGACAAGCACGTTTCCGACGGTGCGCAGCAGAAGGAAAAGATCATTGCCGAGGCTCAGATCGAGGCTTCCAGCCTCGTCAACGACGCCCAGGAGAAGTCCCGCAAGATCCTTGGTGCCCTTGAGCAGCAGCGCTCCGTTCTTGAGCGTAAGGTTGAGCAGCTCCGTGGTTTCGAGCGCGACTACCGTTCACGCCTGAAGGCTTACATCGAAGGTCAGCTCCGCGACCTTGACGCCCGTGGTTCCGTCGCTGCCCCTGAGGTTGGCGAAGCAACCGCTGACGTTTAGCAAGTATTCTGAAAGCCGGTGGCTGAGGACTCCTCGGCCGCCGGCTTTCTCTGTTAAGAGACCGACAGCAGCCCGCACGCTTCCCGAATGAAAGCACTATGACCGACGACTTCACCGCTGAGGCCACACAGCCGACGCCTGCCGGACGCCGTAAGTGGCGTCCTGCCATGCTCTGGCTTTTTGCCGGCTTCGCCGTGTTCGCCTACGTTTTTGACCAACTCACCAAACTTTGGGTCACCAGCACCATGACGGAGGGTGAGCGCATTCCAGTGCTGCCTCCGCTGCTGCACTGGTACTACATCCGCAACTCCGGGGCGGCATTTTCCATCGGCGAGAATGTGACGTGGGTTTTCACGATCGTCATGGCTGTGGTCTCTGTGGCGATTCTCTTTCAGCTGCGAAAGGTGGGCTCGGTCTGGTGGGCGCTATCCCTGGGACTGCTCTTTGGCGGTGCCCTCGGCAACCTGACCGACCGCTTGTTCCGCGAGCCGTCTTTCGCCATGGGACATGTGGTGGATTTCATTCAGCTGCCGAACTTCGCCATCTTCAACATCGCAGACTCGGCGGTGGTGTCCGGCGTCGTCATTATCTGCCTCCTGACCTTGCGGGGGGTTGGCATGGACGGAACCCGTCATGTGGCAGCGCCAAAGCCGGCCAAAGATGCGAAATCCGCCGGCGGCACCAACGGGGAGCCCGCTGGTGAGTAAATCCATAGTGGTTCCCGAGGAGCTGGCCGGGGCGCGCGTTGATGCCGGACTGGCACAGCTTCTGGACATTTCCCGCTCTGCTGCCGCGCTGCTGATTTCAGAAGGAAACGTCACCAGCGGCGGAGTTGCGCTGGGTAAATCGGCGAAGCTCGTTGCCGGTACATTGCTTGATGTCACGGTTCCCGAGCGGCCGGATCCCCTGGAAGTCGTGGAGGAAGTTGTGGAAGGCCTGAAGATCCTGTTGGACGACGACGAATTCGTTGTCATCGACAAACCGGTGGGGGTCGCAGCCCACCCTTCACCAGGCTGGGTGGGCCCCACAGTAGTGGGAGGCCTTGCCGGAGCAGGTTACAGGATTTCTACGTCGGGAGCGCCCGAGCGTGCGGGGATTGTTCACCGGCTGGATGTGGGGACATCCGGTGTCATGGTGGTGGCTAAGACTGAGAACGCTTACACGGTGCTGAAGAAGGCCTTCAAGGAACGCACCGTGGACAAGGTGTATCACGCAGTTGTTCAGGGACTGCCCGATCCTCTTCAGGGGACCATTGACGCCCCCATCGGACGGCATCCCGGCCACGACTGGCGGTTCGCCGTCATCGAGGACGGCCGACCCTCAGTGACCCACTATGAGGTCCTGGAAGCTTTTGGTAAGGCGACCCTGGTGGAAGTGCATCTGGAAACGGGGCGCACCCACCAGATCCGCGTCCACTTCTCAGCGCTGCGGCATCCTTGTGCCGGCGACCTCACCTACGGAGCGGACCCCCGCCTGGCTGCCACCCTTGGTCTCACCCGTCAGTGGCTGCACGCCCGTCAACTTGGATTTACCCATCCCCGCTCCGGCGATTGGGTGGAAGTCAGCAGCGAATATCCGGCGGACCTCCAGTACGCTCTGGATCTGCTGGCCACGGGCTCCGCATAGACGGATTTCACTGCCCGGGTCCGATTTCTGTATGACACGGGACGGTAGACTGTCGTGGTGACTTCCAGCAATGATTCGTTTGTCCACCTGCACACCCACACTGAGTACTCCATGCTGGATGGAGCTGCCCGGCTCGGTGAGCTTTTCGATGAAACCGAACGGCTGGGCATGCCGGCCCTGGCCACGACTGACCACGGATATTTGTTCGGGGCGTTCGACTTCTGGCGCAAAGCCACAGACAAGGGCATCAAGCCGATCATCGGCGTCGAAGCCTATGTAACACCCGGCACCGCCCGCGGGGACAAGGAGCGTGTGCGCTGGGGCGACGAAAGCCAGCGTAAGGACGATGTCTCCGGCGGTGGCTCGTACACCCATATGACGCTGCTGAGCTACAACAACGTGGGCATGAGGAACCTCTTCAGGGCTTCTTCGATTGCTTCCCTGGACTCTGTCTTTGGTAAGTGGCCGCGGCTGGACCGGGAACTGCTCAACACCTACTCCGAAGGCCTGATCGCCACCACCGGATGCCCGTCCGGAGAGGTCCAGACCAAGTTGCGCCTGGGGCAGTACCGCGAAGCCGTGGAGGCTGCAGCAGAGTTCCGCGACATCTTCGGAGCGGAGAACTATTTCTGCGAACTGATGGACCACGGGCTGGACATTGAACGGCGCGTCACCGGCGACCTCCTGCGCTTGGCCAAGGAACTCAACCTGCCACTGGTGGCCACAAATGACCTCCATTACACCCATGAGCACGATGCCAAGGCCCATGAAGCGTTGCTGGCGATTCAGTCCGGTTCCACGCTCCTGGAACCGACGTACGATAACGGCGGTTCCCGCTTTGCGTTCTCCGGTAGTGGCTATTACCTGAAATCTCCGCAGGAAATGCGGGAATTGTTCCGCGATCACCCTGAAGCCTGCGACAACACGCTGCTCATCGCCGAGCGTTGCGAAGTTTCCTTCAACACCGGCGCCAACTACATGCCGCGCTTCCCTTGTCCTCCCGGTGAAGATGAGACCTCCTGGTTGGTCAAGGAAGTGGACGCCGGTCTGAAGTACCGCTATCCCCAGGGCATTCCGGACAAGGTCCGCAAGCAAGCTGACTATGAGCTCGGTGTCATCACCTCCATGGGATTCCCCGGGTACTTCCTGGTGGTTGCCGACTTCATCAACTGGGCCAAGAACAATGGCATCCGGGTAGGTCCCGGCCGTGGTTCCGGTGCAGGATCCATGGTGGCCTACGCCATGCGCATCACCGACCTCGACCCGCTGCAGCACGGCCTGATCTTTGAACGCTTCCTCAACCCGGACCGCGTTTCCATGCCTGACTTCGACGTCGACTTCGATGATCGCCGCCGCTCCGAGGTGATCGACTACGTCACCAAGAAGTACGGCGACGAGCGCGTGGCCATGATCGTCACGTACGGAACCATCAAGACCAAGCAGGCGCTCAAGGACTCTTCCCGTGTGCTCGGCTATCCGTTCAGCATGGGCGAGACACTCACCAAGGCCCTTCCGCCTGCCGTCATGGCCAAGGACATTCCGCTGGCCGACATCCAGAACCCGGAGTCCAAGCGCTACAGCGAGGCAGGGGACTTCCGCCAGCTGATCGCTACCGATCCCGAGGCCGCCAAGGTCTTCGAGACCGCGCTGGGCATCGAGGGCCTGAAACGCCAGTGGGGTGTTCACGCCGCCGGCGTCATCATGTCCTCGGACCCCATCATCGACGTCATCCCCATCATGCGCCGTTTCCAGGACGGCCAGGTCATCACCCAGTTCGACTATCCGACCTCCGAGGGCCTCGGACTGATCAAGATGGACTTCCTGGGCCTGAGGAACCTGACGATCATTTCCGATGCCCTGGAAAACATCAAGATGAACCGCGGCGTTGACCTGGACCTGGAAAACCTGGAACTCGATGACGCTCCGTCCTACGAGCTCCTGGCCCGCGGTGATACCCTTGGTGTGTTCCAGCTCGACGGTGGACCCATGCGGTCCCTGCTCAAGCTGATGAAGCCTGACAACTTCGAAGATATCTCCGCAGTCCTTGCGCTGTACCGGCCTGGTCCCATGGGTGCCAACGCCCACACCGACTATGCTCTGCGCAAGAACGGGATTCAGGAAGTAATCCCCATCCACCCGGAACTGGAAGAACCGCTCAAGGAAATCCTGGGTGGAACCTTTGGCCTGATCGTGTACCAGGAACAGGTCATGGCTGTGGCGCAGAAGCTGGCCGGCTACTCTCTCGGCCAAGCAGACATCCTCCGTCGTGCCATGGGCAAGAAGAAGAAGTCCGAGCTGGACAAGCAGTTCGCCGGCTTCTCCCAAGGTATGCAGGACAACGGCTACTCCATGGCCGCTGTCAAGACGCTCTGGGACATTCTGCTCCCGTTCTCCGACTACGCCTTCAACAAGGCCCACTCGGCCGCGTACGGCGTGATCTCCTACTGGACGGCCTACCTGAAGGCGCACTACGCGCCGGAGTACATGGCGGCACTTCTGACGTCGGTGGGTGATGACAAGGACAAATCCGCCATCTACCTCAACGAGTGTCGTCGAATGGGCATCACGGTCCTGCCGCCGGATGTCAACGAATCATCGCTGAACTTCACCCCTGTGGGCGCGGACATCCGCTTCGGTATGGGCGCTATTCGCAACGTGGGTGTCAACGTGGTGGATGCCATGGTGGCCGCCCGCACTTCCGAAGGAAAGTACACGTCCTTCAAGGACTTCCTCCTGAAGGTGCCGGCCGTGGTGTGCAACAAGCGCACCATCGAATCGCTGATCAAAGCCGGGGCCTTCGACTCGCTCGGCCATCACCGGCGGGCTCTGGCGATGATCCATGAAGAAGCCATAGATTCCGTGATCACGCTCAAGCGCAATGAGGCCATTGGCCAGTTCGATCTTTTCGCCGGCTTTGAAGACCAGGAGCCCGAGGCGTCGCTGACAACGGAAATCCCGGATCTGCCCGAGTGGGAAAAGAAGGACAAGCTGTCCTTCGAACGGGACATGCTGGGCCTTTATGTCTCAGACCATCCCCTGCAGGGATTGGAGGGCGTCCTCAGCCAGCACGCGGAACAGTCCATCACCTCGATCATCGCTGAGGACGGACCGCACGACGGCGCCATTGTCACCATTGCGGGCATGATCACCTCGCTGAGCCGCAGGATCGCCAAGGCCAGCGGAAACGCGTACGCCCGGGCAGAGATCGAGGACCTCGGCGCTTCCATGGAGGTCATGTTCTTCGGCCAGGTGTACGGGCCCATTGCCTCGGTCCTGGCCGAGGACTTGATTGTTGTTGTCAAGGGACGGTTGCAGCGCCGCGATGACGGTGCGGTCACCCTGAATTGCATGGAGCTTTCCGTCCCGGACCTCAGCGAAAGCGTGAACGGTCCGGTGGTTATCACCATTCCTACGTTCAAGGCCACCGAAGCAGTTGTGACAGACCTGCGGGATGTGCTGCGCACTCACCGCGGAAACTCGGAAGTCCGTCTCAAACTGATGGGCGATACGAAGGTAGAGGTTATGGGCTTGCCGGTCCATATGAGGGTTAACCCCAGCCCATCACTGTTCGGGGACCTCAAGGTGCTGCTGGGTCCGGCCTGCCTGGACAACTGATACACCTGCGCAACTGATACACCTGGATAACTGATACAGAGGTCCTGGCAAGGCTGGCCGCCGCAGGAATCCTCAGCCCTTAGATTTCGTAGTCGAGCGGGGCGGGCTTGCTGTAGGCGCCGCCGTGGTAGAGCAGGGGAGTGCTGTCCTGGCCCACTTGCCCATCAACCACCTCCACCACCACTACTGCGTTGTTCTCGAAGGACAGGCGCATTTGGATTCTGCCAACGAGCCAGCCGCTGACGTCCTTGAGAATGGGGACGTCGTGGGGGCCCGGCTCCCAGTGGTCGCCGTCGAACCGATCGCGGGTCCGGGCGAAGCGATTGGCGAGGGCTTGGTTTTCCAGCCCCAACATGTGAACTCCGATGTACTCCGCGTTGGCCACAGCCGGCCAGGAACTGGAGCTTCTGGCCATATTGAAGGTGAAGCGGGGCGGTTCGGCTGACAGGGAGGCCACGGACGTGGCAGTGAATCCAAACGGGCTTCCGTTCAGGTTCGCCGTGATGATTGCCACTCCGGCGGCATGCCGACGGAACATTTCCCGGAAGGTCTGATCGTAGCCGGATGGTTCGCTGGACACGTGGGTGTTCTCCTGGGCTGTGGCGGTGGTACTTCTCACCTTCAGGGTATTCCTCCCATCCGGCGAGCCCCACATTTTGTTGGGTAGGCGTGAGCCTTTGTTAAGGTGAGTTGCATGACCGAGCCCACCGCGCACGTCCCACCCGTTTCAGAACCGTTGCCCGCCACGAAACCCCGGCGGCCGAAGGATGTGCTGTGGCTGGTACTTCCGGCTGCTTTGGGCGTGGTGGCCGGGGTGGTCTGGTGGCTGTTGGCTCCGGGCGGGTTGAACCTGGTCTCGGGCAATCCGGATCTGGCCAATGCGGCCAATCCTGATTCCTGGCTTCCGCGGGACTTGGTCCTTGGAGCCCTGATGTTGCTGGCAGGCTGCCTCACCGGCGTCATGCTTGACGGGAAGCTGCAGGGGGAGGGTTCGGGCAGACGCTTGACCTTTGCCCTTGTTGGCGGTGCTTTAGGGGCTCTTATCGCCTGGTTGGTCGGGCTGCTGACGGGCCAGCTACTGGGTCCGGCCCCGGATCCGGCACTTGGCTCCGGGTTTGGTTTCACGCTTCGCTCCTATGCTGTGCTGGTCCTGTGGCCTGCTGCCATTGCCTTCATCACGTTCGTCCTGGCCCTGTTCGGGGTTCTGTCAAAGAAGCCCGTAAAATAGCCGGGTGACCACTTCTCCGGATACTTCCGCCCCTTCCACTGACGCCCTTGCCTTTCGGAGCATCGATTTCCGGGGCCGCCACCTCTCCCTGGCGGAGCTGCGTGCAGCGGTTCCCAGGGCGCAGCATCAGACCATGGCGGATGCGGAGCAGAAGGTCCTAAACATCATTTCCGATGTCCGAAGCCGTGGCTTTGCCGCCTTGGGTGAACTGGCCAGGAAATTCGACGGTGTGGAACAGTCCCACCCGCGGGTCCCGGCAGAGGCGCTCTCCAAGGCCCTGAACGAACTTGATCCGAAGGTTCGGGCCGCCTTGGAAGAATCCATCAACCGTGCACGGCAGTTTGCTGACCAGCAGCGCCCTGCCAACGTTGACGTTCAGCTTGGCGACGGCGCTGTTGTCAGCCAGAACTGGATTCCGGTGGGGCGCGTAGGGCTGTACGTTCCCGGCGGACTGGCCCCTCTGGCGTCATCGGTGATCATGAACGTGGTCCCCGCGGTTGCGGCGGGCGTCGAGTCCATTGCGTTGGCATCCCCGCCGCAGAAAGACTTCGACGGACTTCCGCACCCCACCATCCTGGCCGCCGCGAAGCTCTTGGGCATCGATGAGGTGTACGCCATCGGTGGTGCACAGGCAATTGTTTCGTTTGCTTACGGCGTTCCGGGTACCGGAGGCGAGGTGCCCATTGAGCCCGTTGACGTGGTCACTGGACCCGGCAACATCTTTGTGGCCACAGCCAAGCGGCTCGTGAAGGGCGTGGTGGGCATTGACTCGGAGGCCGGAACTACCGAGATCGCCATCCTCGCCGACTCCACTGCGCAGGCCCCCTTGGTGGCCGCTGATCTCATTAGCCAGGCCGAGCATGATCCCAAAGCAGCTTCCGTCCTGGTGACGGACTCCCCGGAGCTGGCCGACGCCGTCGTGCGTGAACTGGCCCGGCAAGCCTCTGCAACCAAGCACAGTTCCCGGGTCCTCGAGGCGTTGTCCGGACCGCAGTCCGGTGTGGTGCTGGTGGACGATCTTGAGCAGGGGATCGCAGTCTGCAACGCGTACGCCGCTGAGCACCTGGAAATCATGACGGCAGATGCGGCGGCAGTCGCATCGCGGATCCGTAACGCGGGGGCGATCTTCGTGGGCGACTTCAGCCCGGTAAGCCTGGGGGACTATTGCGCCGGTTCCAATCACGTACTGCCCACCAGCGGGACGGCGGCTTTCTCATCAGGACTCAATGTCACGACGTTCCTCCGTGCAGTTCAGGTCATCAATTATGACCGCGCCGCACTGGAGCAGGTCAGCGGACATATTGTGAGCTTGTCAGGTGCCGAAGACCTTCCCGGCCACGGAGACGCCGTCCGGATCCGCTTCACTGAGGGGTCGTAAGCAGTCTGAGAAGTCCTGAGAAGTCCTGACCAGCACCTAACTGACCACTACATATATGGGTACCCCGTACTACATGTAGTAGTTACACGCTTGTCATTACGGTGGGGCGGCCCGTAAACTGGTGCCGGAAGAGAATCTTCCGGCACTTTTGCGTATCCGGCGTCCTGCCGTTTCCGAGTCCGTGCCGGAGCTGTCAGGGGAGGCCCAGCGTGTATTGTCCGTTCTGCCGGAATCCCGACTCCCGCGTCGTTGACAGCCGCATGGCTGACGATGGCTCCGCTATTCGCCGCCGCCGCCAATGCCCTGAGTGCGGACGCCGCTTCACCACTGTGGAGACCACCAGCTTGTCCGTCATCAAGCGGTCCGGCGTTGGTGAACCATTCAGCCGGATCAAGGTCATCAGCGGAGTCCGCAAAGCCTGCCAAGGGCGTCCGGTCACTGAAGACGATCTGGCGATGCTGGCTCAGGAAGTCGAGGAAAATATTCGTTCCTCGGGCGCGGCGGAGATCGATGCCCATGAGGTGGGCTTGGCGATTCTGGGCCCGCTGCGGAAGCTGGATGAAGTGGCGTACCTTCGTTTCGCGAGCGTCTATCAGGCGTTCGAGTCCTTGGAAGACTTTGAGTCGGCCATCTCGCTGCTGCGCCATGAGGCAGACGAAGCCAAGGCAGGCGCCAAAGAAGCCACGGGTTCGGAAAAGAGCCCGCTCTAACTCCGGTGGCGGCAGCGGAGGGGAAGCCGCAGCCGCCACCGGCACCAATCCGGGCCGGGCTGTCCCGGTCAGGCGCTAGCGTCCGCCAGATACGGGGAGCACAGCACCTGTAATGTAGCCAGCCCCATCCGACATCAGCCACATGACGGCCGCAGCCACCTCTTCCGGTTCGGCTCCGCGACCCATGGGAATGGTTGGGTTGAGCCTTTCCACCCGGTCCGGCATTCCGGCCGCTGCGTGGAGCCCGGTGTTCGTGCTGCCGGGGGCAACGGCGTTGACACGGATGCCCTGCTTGGCCACTTCTGCTGCCAGACCCACCGTCAGGACGTCAACGGCGCCCTTGGTGGCCGCGTAGTGGACCCAGGTTCCCGGTGAACCGGCTTTGGTGGCGGTGGACGAGATATTGATGATGGATCCGCCACTGCCGCCGTTGTGCGTTGTGAGCCTCCGGACTGCTTCCTGGCACATGAACATCATTCCGGAGATGTTCACATCAACAACGCGCTGCACTACTGCTGCAGGGACGTCAGCCAGTGGACCAATCAGGTTGCCGGTGATGGCAGCGTTGTTGACGACGGCGGTGAGCGCACCGCAGCTGCCGGCGACGTCGAACAAACGCCCGACGTCGGCGGGCTGGCTGATATCGGCCTGCACGCTGACTGCCTTGCCGCCTTGAGCCAGGATGTCGTTGACCACTGACTCTGCGCCTTCGCTGTCTGCAGAGTAATTAACCACTACGAGGTAGCCGACGGCCGCCGCGGCCCGGGCCACGGCGGCACCGATCCCGCGGCTGGCGCCAGTGACAATCGCCACTCCGCGTTCGGTGGGCCGGGCAGCCGGCAGCTGTTCTGCCACGCTGGAACTACTTTGCGAGTTTGTGGTGCAAGGCGACTTCGAGCGCAGCACCCACGATCCCGGCGTCGTTCTTCAACTTTGCCGTGACGATTTTGGTCCGCAGGTCAAGATGCGGGAAGTACTCGTCGGAGCGCTTGGAAATGCCTCCGCCCACAATGAAGAGTTCGGGGGAGAAAAGGAACTCAACGTGCTGAAGGTAGCGGTTGAGAAGGACCCCGTATTCGTCCCAGCTGAGCCCATCGCGTTCCCGTGCCACGGCGGATGCCTTGGTCTCGGCGTCGTGTCCGTCAACCTCCAGGTGGCCGAGCTCGGCATTGGGGACCAACTGTCCGTTGAAGATGAAGGCCGATCCGATGCCGGTGCCCAGCGTGATCACCAGGACTGTGCCGTCCACGCCCTCGCCGGCTCCGTAGCGGGCTTCGGCGAGGCCCGCTGCGTCGGCATCATTGATGACCTCTACGGGGCGGCCGAGGCGCTTGGTGAACGTGGCATCGATGTCGGTGCTGAGCCAGGTCTTGTCCACGTTGGCCGCAGAGTTGACCACTCCGTGCTGGATGATGCCGGGGAAAGTGACACCCACCGGTGAGTCGGCCGCAGGAGCGTCGGGGCGGCTGGAGAGTTCCTCGACGATGTGGGCGACAACCTCGGCCACGGCCTCCGGAGTGGCGGGCTGCGGAGTGGGAACGCGGAAGCGGTCGCCAATCAGTTTGCCCTTCTTCAGGTCGACAATGCCGCCCTTGATGCCGGTGCCGCCGATGTCGATACCGATCAAAGGGGCGTTCTTGTGGTTCTTCTCATCCTTCTTGGACAATGCATTTCCGATCATGGCAGGAGGGGATGGGCATGGCGCAGCCGCCCGGGCTGCGGGACCTTCCGGAGAGCTTAGGGAAGGGTAAGGATTTCCGCGCCGGTCTCGGTGACCAGCAGGGTGTGTTCGAACTGGGCTGTGCGTTTGTGGTCCTTGGTGACGACCGTCCAGTCATCGGCCCACATCTCCCAGTCGATGGTGCCGAGGGTCAGCATGGGTTCGATGGTGAAAACCATGCCCGCCTCGATCACGGTGTTGTACGCCGGGGCTGCGTCGTAATGCGGAATGATGAGGCCTGTGTGAAAGGCCTCGCCCACGCCGTGGCCGGTGAAATCCCGCACTACGCCGTAGCCGAAGCGTTTGGCGTAGGACTGGATAGCTCGGCCGATTACGTTGATTTCGCGGCCTGGGGCCACGGCCTTGATGGCCCGGTTGAGCGACTCCTGCGTGCGCTCAACCAGCAAACGGGATTCTTCGTCCACGTCGCCAACCAGGAAAGTGTAATTGGTATCCCCATGCACTCCGTTGATGAAGGCTGTGATGTCAATATTCAGGATGTCGCCATCCTGGAGCACGGTCGAGTCGGGGATTCCGTGGCAAATGACCTCGTTGAGGGAGGAACACAGAGATTTGGGAAACCCACGGTAGCCGAGCGTGGAGGGGTAGGCATGGTGATCCAGAAGGAACTCATGCCCTATTTGGTCCAGCTGGTCTGTGGTGACGCCGGGCTGGATGTGCTTGCCCACCTCGACGATTGCTTGCGCGGCAATCTTCCCCGCAATCCGGATCTTCTCTATGGTCTCCGGGGACTTTACCTCGGATCCGGTGAACTTGGCTGGCGCCTTCTTGCCTACATACTCCGGCCTGGGAATCGACGCCGGCACGGGTCGTTCAGGGCTGATGGTTCCCGGGGTGAGGGCGCCGATGGGTGCAGTCGAGGCAAGAGAAGGCATAGATTGATCATATAAGGCACACAAGAGACGTAAGTAACAAAGCGTGGCTGGGTTCCTGTGACCCCGCCAACGTTACGCGTCCAATAGCCCCTGGATCGAGGAGGAGACGTGACGGAGTACTGGTACAACGTCAAGACGCACGAGATCGAAGAAGACGCTATGTCTGATTGGTCCCAGCTGATTGGCCCCTACAAAACCAGGGAAGAAGCTGAGCACGCCTTGGAGAAGGTTAAAGCCCGCAACGACGCCTGGGACGCCCAGGACGACGATTAGCGGTTAGAAGGAGTGCTCCGGTCCGGGGAACTGTCCGGATCGGACATCCTCCGCGTAGGCGACCGCGGCATCGCTCAATGTGGTGCGAAGATCTGCGTATTGCTTGACGAACTTTGCCATCTTGCCACCCCGCAAACCTGCCATGTCCTGCCACACAAGGACCTGCCCGGTGGTGCTCTTGCCGGCGCCGATACCGACGGTGGGCACCCGCAGGGCTGCATCCACAACGGCTGCAGTCTCGGCAGGCACCATTTCCATCAGGACACTGAAGGCGCCAGCGTCCTGCAGGGCGATGGCGTCGTCCACGAGCCGCTGGGCGTCATCGCCACGGCCCTGGACGCGGTATCCCCCTAGGGAATGTTCACTTTGGGGAGTGAAGCCGATGTGGGCCATGACGGGAATTCCTGCCTGGACCATGGCCTTGACGGTTTCGGCGTAGTAAGCGGTTCCTTCAATTTTGACGGCGTGTGCCAGTCCTTCCTTGAGGAACCGGACGCCGGTGGCAACCGCCTGGGCCGGGGACACTTCGTAGCTGCCGAAGGGCAGGTCAGCCACCACCAGCGCCCGCTTGGCCGCCCTGGCTACAGCCCGCGTCAAGGGCAGGAGCTCCTCCACAGTGACGGGAAGGCTCGTCTCATTGCCGAACACGTTGTTCGAAGCGGAGTCGCCCACCAGGAGGACTTCAATCCCGGCCTGGTCAAAAATCTCGGCGGTGTACTGCTCATATGCCGTCAGCATGGCGAAGTGCTCGCCGTTGTCCTTGGCTTGCTGAAGGTGGTGGATCCGGACCCTGCCGATGGGCTTCCTGCCCGCCGCCGACGGCACGTCGGCGGCCGCTGCAGGCCCCGTGCCGTAAGGTGCGGGAACTTCGGCGGGCGTGGTGGACTCAGGAAGGTTGCTCGGGGCCATGGATAGAGCCTAAGCGGTGCCGACGGCGGCTGCCACCAGTGTGCCCGGCGTCACCTTTTGTAAACGCTGTGTTACGCGCAGCTACTGCTGCGGCATTAGCACGGAACTGTTAGTAGAGTGAAGGCTGAGCTGCCGTGGCTTCTACTCCTTGAAACCAGCGGCATGGACACTGAATCGGAAAAGAGGCCCTATGGACCGCCAGCAAGAGTTCGTTCTGCGGACAATCGAAGAGCGTGACGTGCGCTTCGTACGCTTGTGGTTCACCGACGTCGTGGGTTCGCTCAAATCGGTGGCGCTTGCGCCGGCTGAGGTTGAGGGCGCCTTTGAAGAAGGCCTGGGTTTTGACGGTTCCGCCATTGAAGGCCTGGCCCGCGTGTTCGAGTCCGACATGCTCGCCCAGCCGGACCCGTCCACCTTCCAGATCCTGCCGTGGCGTGGAGAGACGGAGCAGACGTCGCGCATGTTCTGTGACGTCCTTACCCCCGATGGCGAGCCGTCCGCCGCGGACCCCCGCAACGTCCTGAAGAGGACCCTTGCGAAGGCCGCTGACATGGGCTTTACCTGCTACACCCACCCCGAGATTGAGTTCTACTTGTTGAAGTCAAAGGACCTGGGCCCGGACAGCGCTCCAGTTCCCGTGGACGAGGGCGGCTACTTTGACCACGTGCCGGGTGGCGTAGCACAGGACTTCCGCCGCACCGCAGTCACCATGCTCGAATCCGTCGGCATCTCGGTGGAGTTCAGCCACCACGAGGCCGGGCCGG
>Ga0247742_10000512_pt1 | contig 31034 bp, 33 predicted proteins | sample UWRJL208509C2_FD_180944 | JGI IMG/M metagenome (GOLD analysis project Ga0247742, IMG submission 180944) | Plant litter microbial communities from Arlington Agricultural Research Station in Wisconsin, United States - UWRJ-L208-509C-2 | ecosystem: Environmental > Terrestrial > Plant litter >...
CCAGCACCAGGCGTCCGCAGGATCATTCTAGCGACGAACATTGCAGAAACATCCGTCACTATTCCCGATGTGGTCTATGTCATCGACACGGCGAAAATAAAGGAGCAGCGGTATGACCCTGATAGGCATATGTCGTCGCTCGTCTCGGCATGGGTTGGGTCATCGAATCTTAACCAACGTGCGGGACGTGCTGGTCGTCATAGGTCAGGAGAGTACTTTGGTATCTTGGGCAAAGCACGAGCGGACGCCCTGCATCCACACCAGACCGTTGAGATGAAGAGGGTCGACCTGAGCAATGTCGTTATGCACGTGAAGGCTTTGAACCTACCTGGTATGACGGTCGAAGAGGTGCTGGGAGCTGCCATCGAGGCTCCTGACCCTACACGCGTCAGTGCTGCAATGAGGGACTTGCAGATGGTTGGTGCACTCGACTCGGAGAAGAACCTTACGTCGCTCGGGAGAGTGCTTCTCCAACTTCCTGTGGATGCACAAATGGGTCGTCTGGTGCTTTATGGCAGCTTCTTTAGGTGTTTGGACGAAGCCTTGACGTTGGCTGCGCTTTTGACGAACAGGGAGCCGTTCATGTCGCCAATGCACGTCAGGCAGGACGCACAGAGGGTCAAGAACTCGTGGTCATCGAAAGATTTCAGGTCGGACGTTCTCGCCGCTTTGAAGGCCTACAACACCTGGTGGTCGATGCAATCGACTGGCGATTATTCACGCGCCAATAGGTTCCTGAACGACAACTTCCTTTCCAAACCGACGCTACTCCTTGTTCAGAAGGTGAAAGGCCAGCTTTTGCAGTCTCTATATCGGGCGGGTGTCATTGAGGTTTCGGCAGGGGGCGAACTCAACAATGGGTTTGATTTGAGTCGTGGGGCGAGGAACTTGATCGTACCTCCAGCATTGAACGTGAACAAGGATTCCATGCCGTTGTTGACGGCGTTGATTGCGATCGCAGCGCAGCCTAAATTTGCTATCAAGACTTCAAACAAAGGAGGGTATCGGACTGCAACGGATAAGGTATGTTGATCATCCTGGTTTACCTGAGATAATTCCCTCTGACCTCCATTTCTCTTCAGTTTGCCATGATCCATCCTTCCAGTGTGAACAACAGGAAACAGGAGACATCCACACCTGAAACTGGTCCACACGAGGAGAAACTACTCTACGCCTATGCCGACAAACGTCGTAATGACGCGTCGAGCAGTTCTGCCACGACCTTCCTGGTCAACACTACAAGACTGGATCCATTGGTTTATATCTTGTTTGGCGCGTACAACGTCGAAGTCGTGCAGGGTGGATTAGAGTGCGACGACTGGTTGCCTGTTAAAGGTGACGGTCGAACCCTAGACGATGTTTGGCGTTTAAAGACATCAATGGAGGCTTGCCTGCTCCGAGTCTTCGAGGGCATCACAATGCGCCGTCAAAATAGCAGGAACAGAATACCCATTCTACCCAGAGAACAAGAAAACGACGAGGCAGAGTCCGGTGACGAAGCGGATACCATGACGGACTACTCGCTGTCGAGAGAAGAGATGCGGGATTTGGATTCCATGACCAGTTCGATCGTCAACCTCCTCAACGCTTATAGTGATGAGCGAATTGCTTCACAATCCGTCCAAAATTCGAGAGCTGGGACACCTATGGGCTCTCCTTACTCAGCTGCCTCGCGCCTGCCTTCGGGATACAACACACCTTACCTTCAGTCGCGGCCGGGGACACCCAGTCGGTTGCGGTCAAGCGGTGGAAGATTACCATTTTAGACGCTCTCTAAAATCTTGAGCCTTAGAGGTTTCGGATGTACATTAGTATTATAATCTCGTATAGTAATCTTGCATCAATCTATTATTTACACCACTCACTACATTCTTATTATATTACTTGGCGAATGCTCAAGCGCTTGAAAAGGCGAGTATATCACGTGACCATTCCTATTTCTGTGCCGATCAGTCGACTTACGACGGCTTCATGAGTGTTGGAAGTACTTGTCCGCACCTCCTCATCTCTCGATAGTCCGTCTTTGACTATTCATCTTTACAGAAGATTTCACTTGATAGACTGCTTGAGCTGTCAGTTGTCTCCACTTAGAGCACCGCATACTAGGACTGCACGCTGAGAGCGTGTAGAAGCTCACGTCCACAATGGCGACCAGTATGCGCGGACTCACGCAGGTAAGCAATATACTAGTGTACCCTTCCGAATCTGAACTAGTACAGTTTATTGCGGATATTCGTGGTGCGAGGGTCAAGGAATTGGAAGAGAAGAGGATCAACAAGGAAATGGCCAACATCCGGAAGAAGTTCAAAGGTTGCACCTTTCGCGATCACCGCATCTGAAGGAAATTGATTGGACCTCCTTGAACAGATGGTAATCTGGATGGATATCAGAAGAAGAAGTGAGTTTCGGAGGACCTATGTCGCATTGACCGCTACTAAATCCATTAAAGATATGTGGCGAAGATCATTTTCACGTATATTTTGGGATACAAGGTCGATGTAGGACATATGGAAGCAGTGAACTTGATCTCAAGTCCGAAATATAGCGAGAAACAGATTGTATGTATCATCTCTATTACAAACGCATCCCTAATCGAAATGCACAGGGGTACCTGGCAGTCACACTTTTGATGCACGAAAACTCGGACTTCCTGCGCTTAGTAGTCAACTCGATACGAAAAGACCTGGACTCCAATAATGAGGTTGACAATTGTCTAGCACTTCATGCAATTGCGAATGTTGGTGGAAGTGAAATGGCGGAGGCTTTGGCAGAGGATGTTCACCGTCTGCTGATTTCTCCGTACGTCGTTCGCGCCTTATTTATCATCCAAATCTGATTTATCAGTAGCACTTCGCAGAGCTTCGTGAAGAAGAAGGCAGCACTGACGCTTTTACGATTATACCGCAAACACCCTGAGGTCATCCCTGCCGCAGAATGGGCCCTTAGAATTGTCTCAATAATGGACGACACAGACTTGGTGAGTTTTACGAATCTCATAAGTAAATACCTCGCTAATCCTTTATTAGGGTGTGGTTATTTGTGTTACAAGTCTAGTCATGGCACTAGCGCAGGACCATCTCGAGCCTTTTGCAGTTTGCTATACAAAGGCGGTGGATCGGTTGCAAAGGGTATGTAACTATTTCCTCCAAGAAGGCTTCTGTCTCACTGCGTTGCATCATATAGCTGGTTATCGAACATGAATACTCAGCGACTTATGCGTACTACAAGGTCCCATCACCTTGGTTGCAGGTGAAGTTACTGCGGTTACTGCAATATTACCCGCCGACTGGTGAGTCCTCATTCGTACAATATTCTCGCTTAATAACTCAATCAACCCCATGTCTTAGAGGACCCCACAATTATTAACGTTCTGAACCAAGTGCTGCAAACTATAATGAATAACTGTGCTGAGCCCACGCGTAATGTACAGCACAACAACGCCCAGCATGCCGTGTTGTTCGAAGCTATTGGTTTAGCCATCCATCTCGATACAAATTCTCCTCTTGTCGGTACCGCAGCCGTCCTACTCGCCCGCTTTATTTCGTCCAAGGAAACAAACGTCCGCTATCTTGGCCTGGATACTATGGCGCATCTTGCCGCCCGTGCTGACTCGCTGGTCCCTATCAAGAAGCATCAAAACACAATTATTCTATCGCTTCGGGACAAGGACATATCTGTTCGACGGCGGGCACTGGACCTTCTTTATAGCATGTGCGATTCAGACAACTCAGAGCTCATTGTCGGGGAACTCCTTAGGTATCTTAGGGTTGCCGATTATGCCTTACGAGAAGAAATGGTATTGAAGATTGCCATCCTTACAGAGAAGTATGCCAACTCATACAAATGGTATGTGGACACTATTCTTCAGCTCATCAGCACTGCTGGAGAGCATGTTGGTGATGAAGTGTGGTATCGGGTTGTTCAAATCGTAACCAACACGGAAGACCTACAAGAGTATGCCGCCAAAGTAGTCTTCGAGCATCTCAAGGCTCCATCTACGCATGAGAGTTTAGTTAAAGTTGGTGGTAAGCAATTCTTTTTCTGGCTGTTTGCAACTTCTGATAACTTTATAGGTTACGTCCTGGGCGAATATGGCCACCTCATTGCAAACGAACCAGGATACAGCCCCATCGAACAATTCCAACTTTTGCATTCCAAGTCGCAGTTCTGCGTCGCAGCTACCCGAGCACTCCTTCTATCCACCTACATCAAATGGGTGAACGTCTTCCCAGAGATCAAGCCACAGCTATTGAACATATTCGATCGGTATCGTCACGTCCTGGATGCGGAACTTCAACAGCGTGCCTGCGAATTTTACGCGCTTGCATCGAGGCCAGACGAAGATGAATTCCTGCAGAATATTTGCGAAGAGATGCCCCCATTCCCTCCACGGGTCAGTGCTCTACTCGGAAGTCTAAATAAGAAGCAGGGCGATACTGGTGACAAGCGGACCTGGGTACACGGGGGCAGGGAGGCTAACACGGAAAGGGAACTTGCAAAACGGAAGACCCTCATGGTGGACGTCGCTGGGAATGACAACAACGTGGCGGGACCTTCTTCGGCGAACGACATTATGACTTCACTCGCCGGACTCAACATGACATCTACTCCTGTGCCACCTTCTGCAAATCCACTTCTTCCCCAGTCTGCCGATAAAGGTCCACGCCTGACTGGTGGTCCCAATGTTGACCATTGGTTCGAGAAGTTGATGTTCAAGTCCGACGGAGTTTTATACGAGGATGTTCAAATCCAAATCGGTTTGAAGTCTCGTTACCAAGGCCACATTGGACAGATCGCCGTGTACATGGGAAACAAGGTCGACGCCCCTTTGACCTCTTTTACTGCTACAGTGCATGTGGACGACCCGGAGGCGCTCTCGGTTTCCTTTGCAAAGATACCTCCGAGCACGATTTCAGCTCGCAGCCAATCACAGCAGATCCTTCAAATCGAATGCAAGAAAATATTCACGCAACCGCCCATATTGACTGTCTCGTATCTGGCTGGCGCTCACCAAACAGTGTCCGTTCGTCTGCCCATCGTCCTGACGAAGTTTTTTGAACACGTCAAGCTCGGTGCCTCAGACTTCTTCGAGCGATGGAAGCTAATAGGGGGCGAACGGGAAGCACAGTCTGTTTTCTCGATAGCTCTCACCCCCTCCGGTCAGTTGGACTTGGCGAAACACAGGGATATGGTTGCTGGTCACAAGATGAATGTCCTGGAGGATATCGATCCAAACCCCAACAATCTTGTGGCAGCTGGAGTGTTGCACATGTCGGTGGAAGGAAAGGTTGGTTGCCTGTTGCGACTAGAACCCAATCGTGAAGCTAAGGTTCGTGTAATATTACTATTGAATGCATGTACAACACTGACTTACAACTCGATCTAATAGCTATGTCGGATTACAGTGCGAAGTACTTCAGAAGATGTAGCTATGGAGGTACAGAAACTGATACAGAAGCCACTACTCGCACCACAAACCTCATGAATAAATAATTAGTAATGACAATAAGGATTGCGAAAATCTGAGCTACATGAAAACGAAAATCCAATAGATACGTACAGGTCCGATAGATGCGACTATCGTCTCAAAATACCCCGTAAAATGCCTTTCTTCTGCTTTCTTGTTTCATCTTCCTTCTCCGCAGAGGAATCGACAAGACGGGATCGGACAAGAAGCTGCGGCTTTACATCGTGGAGAATTGTCGGAAAGCCGTCGGTGGATGGCGCTTTGGTGTGTCCAAGTCGATTCCATGACCTTTCTTGCTCAGCTTGAACAGTTCGTGCGAAAGCCCTCGGGCTTGTAAGAGGATTTTCACCAAAGAACATCTGACGGCGGCTAGTTGCACTGTCAGAACCAGATTGGGACGGAGCTGTTGAAGGCCGGGAGGATTTCCGCCGACGAGATACAGGAGGTTGAGTCGAAATAACAGTGCTGGTCACCGTCGCCAGAGGAGAGTGTGGAATTTCATTGTCTTGTGCCATAGAGATATCCGGGACTGACGGTCTCCTGCTTTCTGTTGCTAGCCTAGTAGCAAGCTGGCTCACACGCGATAGCGCATCCTCTTCAACTTCAAAACATCTGGAGCAAAAGTCGTCCACAACGTTATCGATGGCATCACCGGTCCGTGGCCTGGCACTCAGATCCCGAGAACTACGAATGACGGCAGAAGTGATAATTGCCAGGTGTTTGGGGACATCCAGGAGATGGGGCAGAATCGGAACAGCTTCGCGGTCAAGGACTGTCATGCCCTTCGTCCGTTGCCGCAGTGCGTTCGCGACATTTATTCGGTCATGTCGATTCATATCATCTCCGGGGTGATTTGTGGACGAGGGTGCCTCGCTCAATGGAGTTGAGACCACGACAATGTAGTCAATCATCGCGGGTGTACTCTCCTTCACGAAATCTTGCATGCCTCGCATGAAGGATTCTTTCTGAGTATTCTGCATTTCCCTGTCAGACAGGACAGTCGGAAACGACAAAAACACTTACCGCATTTAAATTGGCCATATTTTGGATCACTTTGGCAATGAGGGTAAGACTTCGCTGAATGGGAAGAGGTGGAAGACCTAGATAAATTATTTAGAATTTGGAGTAATCTCGAATTATCTAATACCGACCAGCGTAGAGCCCAAAAAGATGGGGATGGAGGATAGCGGGAACAATAAATCGCAGGAATACAAACGCAGAGACTCCTTGCGACGGAAGGTTGCTGTGATCTTCAATGGATGTTGGGTCCGTTTGACAATACCGTTGCTCGACGACCTTACGAAGAGTCATAAACAGGAGTCGCATTTCACTGTAATATGTAAGGAGTGACTCAAAGGCAGATGATAGATGACTTACTTGGGACATTGAGTCCTCACGGAGTAGATCTGTTTCCAAAACTCCTGGCACCAGTGTCTGAGTTGCTCCATGTTCTTTTCGACGTCTCTGGTGCCTTTGCCGCTACGCATGGGGTCGACTTCAATTGCCACCTTCTCGGCGCATATCCTTCGTATAATGACCCCAATGCTAAGCTCCAAAAACGTTTTCCCATACCGCTTCATGCAGAGTTCCATCACTTTGGTCAGAGTACTATTTCCACGAAACAGGGTTTGATGCGCTATTTCGAGTAATGCAAAGTCAATACTTGGCACCGAACATCCAGGATTAAACTCACAATTGGTTAGGTGACCAACTTCGCGCTGAGCATATTCTTGAACATGTTTGATGATGGAATTGTTGGCGATGGCTATGGACATTAAGTGGTCGGAAACATCCTTCAGTTTCAGCCGATTCTCTAGGTCAGACGTCCAATCCAAAAAGTTCCTCGAGTTGTAAGTCTGAGAGCAGGTTCATAAGCTTTTGGCGCGTGGGTAATGATTAATGAATCATACCTGGATAAGTCTCTTATATGAGGAATACGGCAGGATGATTTCTCTGCGTAGACGATTGGTTTCTTATACACAGTAGAAACGAAAGACAGCGTACTCGTCAACCCGAATCTTCAAGCGAAGTTCTCCAACTTGTATTTCGGTGCCAATCGCTCCTGGTTGTACAACGGGATACCATCCTTCGACATGGTCCCCTCGACGGAAGTTTCCTAGAGCGATACGAGTTGTCCCAAGGACCGAAGGCTTGGAAAGCTTCTTGTCTCGCCAGACGCTGATCTCCAAATGCTCGAAGGGCGGCAGTCCAGGGAAAGTGAAGGCTTCATGCCAATCAGGCGACCCTAGACCTCTCTGGACGGTTGTGCGGCTGCAAAGAATCTCGTTCAGGTGTATTTCGCATGAAATGTCGACCTCGGCGCCATCTCCATCATCTTTATCATCTTTTCCCGGCCCTGAATCAGATTTCGAGGTGCCCATGTTGCGTCCTTGAATCACTGTGAGTTCAACTTGACGCCACATGCGGTAGGACCCTCCATCCATAGGAAAGAACCATCTGCCGTAGATCTCTGGGATGGCGTAAGACTTCAAGAGCGCCTGCCATGTTGCAAAGGTGTCGGCGTTGGAGAATACAAGGTACAGTGGTTCAGCAGCAGTTTGCGAAGGAGTCCATCGTTGCCCTCTGGAACCCGGCTATAGTTAGTCCTGTGCAAATGGTAACGAGGGTAAACTCACGCTATCGAAAATATGCCCAGGCAGTCCTTCTTGTAGAACAGCGAGGGATCTGTCTGTCGTATGTCGGTTTGGTTTAGTAGGTGAACATACACAGTCTGGTAGAGAATGCTTTCCTGTGAGGGTAGAATGATCAGATCGTTGTCGGGCACTTCGGGATGGCATTTGATCATACGTCAACATATACGTTCAAAAGACATCTCCCCTCGTCCTCTGACAGCCGGCAAGTCGCAGTTCTCCAATGTCCTGCTCCGCTTAAGCCTTTCTGAAGGTTCAGCCAATTCGAGCTTGATTTCTCTAAACAAAGCCATCAACATCATCATTCCGTTCCTCACAAATGGTGGGAAGACTTACCCTTAAGCCTTAGATCTTCCCCAATCGACTCCCGCTTATCAAGTTTCTTGCTCTTCGGTTGAGGCTATTGGATATTGGATATTGGATATTGGAGCGAAGGTCGACAGCTCAGAGGTCAAGACGGCTTACCTTACGCAACGACGCGCCGGCCGCGTTGGAAACATAGAGCTCGACGGTTACGAGGAATTCGCGAGGACCATCTGGCAAACCAGCTGGATAGTGGTTCCAGGAACTTGACATGGTGGTCAGGGAAAGAAAGTAATAGGATGGAAGCTAATAAAGCCGGAGGTTGTCAGTGTCGCTGACAGGAACAACCGCATTGACCAACTTGGAGAAATCAGGCGCCGAGGTCGGATAATGTGCTGGGTGAGAAAGTCATGACACTGAATGGGGTATCTGGGCTGAAGCGCGTTGGCTCATGATCAGACTTTGCAGCAGTGGCGGTGTTTGTTACCGGCATCCATAAGAATTTACCCAAAAATGTTGACTCCAGGCGACAGGTCAATACGCCTAAACGACGGCAAGCATGGTCGCTGGCAGCGTCCATCACAATTAACGTGGTATTAGTACGTCTACCGATGCCAATGCCAGCGTTTACAGGCGTCAATCACTTATGTAGCGGGTAGTAGCATATCCATCATGCACCCATGCAGGTACAACATCCCATTCGTACGTAGAACATGCGCAGGTGCTGTTACTACTACAGAGGAATACCCCCAATAAATGTTCTATGATTAGTAGCGAGCATATAATTTCAGTGGTATATGGGGGGCGTCTAGCTCGTTATTAGCTTCTGGTCTGATAGGATCAATCATGCTTGAACCTATCACCACTGTCAGCAAACGCAAAAGGAAAAAATGCAGAAAAAAAACGCACGTGGTCCCGTTTGCTTTGCCGTTGGAGTGACCGTTGGCAGTTCCATTAGCTAGGGCATTTTTGGTGGTGGGCTTCTTGTACGTCTGGAAGTAGAAGTTGATGAACAGGAAGAGATAGCTGGTCAAAAGGAAGCATCCGAAGAGTGCCGCAGATTCCGAGCCAGCACAGTTGCCGATATAGGGGAGGGAAGTGGGATAGTACTTGAAGGCCATACGTTCATAGGCTGAAAATAAAGTGAGATGGAGGTTAAAATATCTCAAACATAGGCGACTCACTGCCGAAGTAAACGACGCCAAGGTCAATAATGAACTGCGCGATTTGCATGCTTGTAAGATATTTCTTCCACTAAATGGGGAAGCATTAGCGATATGATTGTCGTGAAACAGCAGAAAATACATACCCAGAACTTGGCACCACCTGCGGTAGCATAATAATAGTAATCTAGAAAATTGCACCACGTTAGTCAAGACTGTCTGGGTAGCAAGGGGTACTGGGATACTGACACATAATGACGTGAACCCCCAGGTTGAGGGTAATCACGGTCCAGGACTAGGGGTACATGTGAGTATCGAGACTAAATTTTTGATGGCTCTAAAAACGTACGATGCTGGTCTGTCCGTTGAGCTGAGTGTAGCAGAGGAGCGCTGTCGCAGAATGATGGAAGACGTGGAGGAATTCTAAGTTTTATGAGTAAGAGAGAAAAACTTATCGAGTCTCGGACACATACGGAGAGGCTTCTTCTTCAACGCAAGGAAAACAGTGTCCAAAAGCTCTAGGTATTTGAAGTAATAGTTGATCATATAGTAGAACTCGAGCCTCTGAAGTGTTCAACGCGTCAATGCAAGAAATAACGCGTAAAACAGACGACACGTACCTGTGTCCATGCCTGGTCACCACACATGGCGTAATGAATACCGTGATTCCATATCATTGGCACAATTTCCTCCAACATCAACGCGAGAAGCAGAGCACTGCCTGAGCTCAAAATGACATTGTGCGCTTGGAAAATGGTCTGGAACTTGTATGCGGGTCGGTTTTTCATGAGCGCCTGGATTGAGAAGATGGTGACGAGGTATGCCGCGAGAGCTGTGCCGACAGCAGCGTCGGTAGAGAGAGGCGTCACTCCCTGGACATAGCTGTAAAGATGGCGAGGAAGGCGGTAAGAGGTGTTGTCCAAGATGAAGCCAGCGAGGGAAGCCATTAGTGACAAGTGAAGGGGGTGGAAAGACCAACGAAGCCTGTGGTAATGCGTGAAACTCGAAATTTGAAGGTAAATATCCTGGGGTGTGACACCATGTGATTGTCACACTCCCCAGCCCCTGCAGCCATTCACGTGTTTTTGATGACGAGCTTCTCTTCCCAAGTCGGCGGCGAACAACGTTTAGTCCTGGTTTCACGATTGGCTGGTGCCAGTGGGGGCCGGAATACCGGACAAGTACTGACCCACGACGTTGCCTCTCAGTCGTACTTACTTCACGTTAATGGAGGGATCAAGACCGCCTCGATAATTTCACTCAAGCTCGGGTAACAATTATCCAAGATAGCCGAATGGGCCGCAGATTTATAAAACTAATGTACAACATGTCGGGAATACAGTCGCCTAACCAGAAAACATAGCAGAGCTCTCCCATGACATACTAAAGTCCGGATCCTAATGAATAGAGTCTATGTAATGACGAGGCAGGGAGTATCTTCCATGTTCACAAGAGCAACTTTCTCCCTGGGGAAAGATGAGGAGCTCGCCTAAGACTATTGCAAGTAACGCGCACCGTTTTAGTTTGCCGTTGCATTGACCGGCCTTTTGAAGGATCTTTATGTCGATCGGCTTTTCACACACGAGACACAGGGATGAACTTGAAGGAGCCAGAGAATATGATGCGGACACCTATGCAGGTCATGTGCCGGATCTTGTCAACATACGAGTAGTGGCGTGCAAGATGGGGTACATACCCCAGACGACCGAAGCGACTGCAGCAAGTCGTGGATGAACACGAGAAATCTTGATCTCAATTCATGAAGGTCGTGAAGATCATAACCTATATCGATCAGCATGAGCCGTATATGAGGAACAAAAGATATCGACGCACATGTATCTGTCGAAGCGCTCCATGTTGGAATCGTGCAGTATAACCGCACAGCAGTCTTTCCAGAGCGTACTGTCAGGCTATAGGGGGGTCAATGAGAATGAACCGGATCTAGTGGAGATGGGCTCACTTGGTGAATGAGGCAATAGCATCGTGAAGATTTCCGAGCTAATACAAGCGGCCACTGGTTGAGTGACATGTACGTATAGTATGAGACATAGTGAAGATTCACCTCCTTGACCTCAAGTGAGTGCTGCGAGCTTTCCATTCCGGATAATGATGAGGGCTGAGCCAAGACAGATAACATGGTGCAGGAGAATAAGTCTTCAAAGTGTGAAAGCGAGGAATGGGATGGGAGCAATGCAGCCTGGAGAGCACACGACCATTAGTTGATGAAGGTTATATAGTAGGAAAGGGTCGCATTTGGGGTCGTCACGAGGGCCGGGCGGCTACGGAAATGACATCGGCACCTCGGTAGGGTCATCGACGCACGTATTGTGATCGAATTGCTATTTCACTTCCGAAGTTGGTCGCATCGAAACGGTGGTCTATTCTGGACCCCTGGTCCATGTCCAGAGGCGCATAGACGGAAAAAGGAACGCTCAAGAACAGGGGGAAGAAGAATCTAGAATCTAGATCCGAATACGAGGTCCAAAAAAGAATAGGTTGCTCAGGAAAAGTCATCATAGCCCCATTGTCACAATATAAACTTCCGTCCAGGTTTTAAGCGGCCACTCCGAGAGTACATGGACCGGAAACAAAGTGCTGTTTGGTGGGACTCCGAAAGGGACTCCGAAGGAGTTATTCAGTAGCTTTGATCATGGAAATCTTCCGAGGATGGTACCGATTGAAGCCTGTCATTGGTCGACTTATTAGATTAGATGAGAGGGATTTCAGCCGCGCGTTGATCCTCACCTCGTCATGCACGCGCGATTTTAGGTAAAAGCAACATGCGGACCGGCATGAGGACAAGACGTCAATTGAGAAGTCGGGAGCAGCGATCGAGTTCATGTTGGAAATGGATCCCCTGCCGAGACCTAGAATACGACTTGGCACAACTGAATCGCAGAGTCTCTCAAGGAGCTCTTCCTTCTAAATTTGAAGCGGTCAATTGAGTCGGTGACTACCATGAGTGTAAAAGCCGGTGACGACTTGAGTTCCTTTGCCAATGGCAACAAAAGATCGGGGATACAAACCTGACTTTCATTTCAAGAATGTATTGATCACAGGTCACTGAATGTTGTTTGAGTTTAATCTGGCGGTGAATCCGAAGTGGAAGAGTCATTGGCGGTAGTGGTAGCAGTTGTGATCCATAAGACTGTTTTCGTTTGCGCCGATGTTGACTTGGAAGCCAGCCGTTGCAAGACGCTTGCCGAAATGGTATGGATTACGTAACATGACGTTGCCCTGTCTTCATCGCCGTCTGCTCCGCTCCAGAATTTCTCTTCAACATCGTCGAGCGCTGGCCTCCATCGTTACTGACATTTTACATTTGCGTGTACGCTTAAAGGTGTTTGAAGCACATAGCCTGGTCAAAGACTCGCGAGATCATCTCGCAGGAACAACGTTAACAATTCGAGGATGTGGTGGTTGGATCCTGGCAAGGAGGTACTCAATGTTGTAAGTGCGCCTGTATTCTCAGTCGTCATGCATAGAATTAAACTCAGATCGTTTTTATAGCTCTTTAACAGGATACTTGCCCCCTATGTAATGAACCTTGACTTGAATCAAGTCAACTATGGGATTGGACAAGGTGTGTTCGGAGACTCTTTGCATGTCTTGCGACATACACTTATATGCCTCCAGGTCAACTTACTCTGCGTAGCCTGAAGCTCAAGAAGGGAGCATTAGACAAGTTTCAACTTCCTGTCGATGTATTGGAAGGTGAGTAGACCCGATATCTTCAGGCCTCACTATGAACTGATGGAAGTCAAGGCCATCTCGGAAAGTTTACTTTATCTCTCCACTGGATGAATTTGGGAAATCAACCAGTCGAGATCCTGGTGGAAGATGTATATCTTCTAGTTGTGCCGTCCCCACAAACGAGCACGAATCCCGAGGAGGACGAGCAGAGGGCACAGGCCGCCAAAGCCGAACGTCTGGAGAACGCCGAGTTGCTCCATGTCCGTGGTCAGGCAGAAGCTCAAGCAGGTAGAATGTTCGCATAATCTTGCAATGACTGAACTCTGATTCGTCTATTAACAGAGGACTCAACGCAATCACAAGGTCTTGTGCAATCGCTCATTGCGAAGATTATCAACAATGTCCAAGTGACCGTCAAAAACATCCATATTCGATATGAGGACAATATGAGCGTTCCTGGGGTCAATATATCTCGAGTAAACATTCTCCCAATGCTAATGGAACTATCTATTTCAGCATCCATTCGCCGCTGGGATCACATTGGCTGGTTTCACCGCCGTTTCCGTTAACGGTAAATGGGAACCAGCGTTTATTGAAAGCACGGCTGGAGCTATTCATAAAGTCTGTCGTCTCTCTTTCACCGCGTTGCCACTAATTCATGTCGTGATGGACAGTTGGCGAAGTTGCAATCACTCGCATTGTATTTCGATACGGACTCCCCCAGCATGGCTGGTCTTCCGACCGCCGAGTCCATCAAGAAGTTCGCATCTATGGTGGGTACAAATCACCTTTTTCAGGAAATTTAGTTCATTGAATTGCTGTATACAGATATCACATAGTGCCGATGATGGCCAACACCAATACATCTTGAAGCCAGTTTCAGGTGAAGGCCGGGTAAATAGAATCTAATCTTGTCGTTGACGTCTACTAATTCATTTATAGATTACAATGAACCACAAAATTAACCAACAAACTCCGCGCTTCGACATTCAACTCATTTTCGAAGAGATTGGGGTCGCCCTAGACGATAATCAGTATCGAGATGCTATCTCATTGGTTGACATGTATCATGTGTACTTGCGAAAGCGACAGGTATGTCATGGAATCGGACCGTTCCTTCAATTTCATATATATATTTAATCAATAGTACGGCAAATATCGCCCCACAGAAGTGGAATTCACGTCCACTCCCGCGAAATCACGCCTTCTGTTTGCAGGCAATGCCATTCTTGAGGGCATCCGCGAGAAGAACAAGAAGTGGACATGGCAGTATTTTGCTCAAAGGCGAGACGACCGAAACGCCTATGTTGACCTCTTCCAAAAGAAACAACTCAGTCCACTGGTCGGGCCTGTGAGTTCCTCTCAGGGTCATTCCAGTGTCAATGTTGACGATTTCATAGGACCTGCAACTCTTTGAGAAACTTGAGCGAAAGCTGTCTTACGAGGACATTCGCTTCTACCGTTCAATCGCTCGTTCCAAATTAAAAAAGGACATGGCCCTGCGTAAGAGACTAGAGGCTGAGAAGAAGCAACAGCAACCCCAAAAACAGACCTGGGGTGGCTGGCTGTGGGGCTCGTCGACTGCCACCACGCAAGAAGAGCCCGTATTCGGCGGGCCAATGACCGAGGAGCAACGAAAGCAGCTCTACGATGTCTTAGACTTCGACGAAAAGGCAGCCTTAGTTGACTCGATACAAGTGCCTCGAGAGTCGCTAAAGCTCCGCGCGACCGCGAAGCTCAACAAAGGTTCGCTCACCTTGAAAACAGACCCCCACGGTGCAAATAAGGAGGTCATGTCCGTTGTATTCGACATCTTCCAAGCGAATTTCATTCAACGGCCCGACAACTTTGAGACCTCTATATCTTTGAATGGTTTCAGGGTGTTTGACGGAACGACGAAGGACACACTCTACCCACAAATTGTACATGTCAAGGCAGATCACGGGCAAGAAGATAGCGTCACTCTCCCCTCTGACGACGAAGGTTCCAACCCTTTCTTTTTCGTCAAGTTTGAGAACAACCCTCTCGATGAGAGAGCGGACAATGCGCTTACCGTCCGCATGCGTCACATGGAAATAATCTACCATAAGGGCTACGTTGAGGCCGTATATAGATTCTTCAAGCCCCCCGCTAGTCAACTTGAATCAGTCGAAGCATTGCTGGTAACGCGTTTCATTTATTGAACAATACCAAATTTGACCAGTCTTAACAGAATGCGGCCAGCGAGACCCTGGAGGGACTTCGAAGTCAAACTCGAGCCGGTTTGGAATATGCTCTACAAACACACAAGACAGTCGATATTCAGATGGATATGAATGCCCCTGTCATAGTCATTCCAGAAGAGTCAGTTGGCTCGAAACACGTTGCTTTCGTTTGTTGCCCATTGATCTGACTTTTCGCTCAGTGTCACCACAAATGACTGCAAGCATCTCATCATAGATGCTGGCCACATTTCTATGGAAAGCAACCTTGCAGCAAAAGAGGCAATACGAACCATACACCAGAAGCGCCACCAAAAGTACACAGATGAAGATTACACGCGCCTCGAGTCCCTAATGTACGATAAGCTGTCTCTCCGACTCCAAGATGCCCAGGTTAGTCGGTATTACCATGCACTCAAGGTTCTTACAATCGGTCCAATTTCTAGTTCATCATTGGAGATAACTTACAATCCTGCCGAGAAGCCCTTTCATCAAAAGCACGCGACAACCTGCATCTCCTCGAGAGGATCAACATCGACCTCCAGATTGCGAAATCTATTGTCCCAACGGCGGTTAATCTGGCCCAGTTCAAAATATCGGGTACTCTTCCCTCCCTACAGGTCAACATCTCAGACACGAAATACAAGTCCCTCATGCGTCTCATCGACGTTTGCATACCGAACTTTGGAGACGACCGCACCCCTCCTCGACCCAGTCTCCAGAGCACGAGGACAAAATCAGGCGGATTCCAACTCCAGACACTTTTCGGTCAAGCAGAGCACGACTACACAGTTGACGAGGAAGACGAGGACCAAGCAGATGATGCCAACTCAGCCAATCAGGAAGACCAATTTTTTGAGGCAGAAGATGGATCACCAGATGTAAATGACTCTCCTATTCGCTGTCCTCTTTTAACCATATATTACAGGATCCCGAACTAAGACAACATGTCTTCGAAATTGATTTCAGAGTTCAAAATCTGCGGGCTGTCATCTCAAAGTCTGCTAAAGATGGTTCGGAGAAGCGGCTGGGAGACCTACACCTGGAAGGTTTCCTATTATCTTTCTCAATGGCGAAATATGTTATGAACGTCGACATCAACCTCAGGTATGATTCTTGAATACCACATGTTACTGCCCTGACAAAGGAGATTAGTACTGTCTCGATGGATGCTGCCCAGCCTAGTGGCAAAGACATACACTTCATCTCAACTCCTGAACACGGAACCTCGAAGGAGATGGATCTCCTGCGGATTGCGTACACTCGAACGCAGAAAGAATCTCCAGACTTCCTCTCCGCTCACGAGGGCATTGACCAAAACGTCGACATCAAAATGTCCACTCTCATTTTTTGCGCTGCCCCAGAACCTGTTCTCGCCATGTACGACTTTATCATGACAACCTTCGTCCCGAATTCCGATCCAGTAGCACAACCTCGACCCCTACCTTCACCGGAGAGCTTGGGACAGCTTGAAGTTGCTCAAGCTGATAAAGGCGGGAGTGATGGCAAAATTCGAGTGCTGATCAAACTCGAGGGAGTACAAGGTATGCAACTGTTCGGAAGCTTTTTAATCTAGCTGACGAAAGTGATACGTAGTGGTCCTTATCAATGAGACCCTTAGACTTGCCACCCTATCTCTTTCGACGGCTGATGTTACAGTACTCGTCAGACCCGCTACGCTGCGAGTCTCTGGGCGACTAGGCAGTCTTGCGCTGGCGAATGAAAACCGAAGCGATACTATCATAGGTGACTTCAACCAGCTGATGTCCATTGACGGCAAGAATTTCGCGGATTTCACTTACCAAACCTACGACCCACAAGAGGAAAAGTATGATGGCGTTAAATCCTCTGTTCATTTAAATGCCGCATCCATCAAATTCCACTTTGTCGAGCAGCCACTACACGATCTGTATCTTTTCCTTTCTAAATTAGCCAAACTCAAGGGTCTCTACGACGCGGCAACTCAGGCAGCGGTTCAGACAGCATCTGAAATCGAACGAATGCAATTCGACATTTCCGTCAAGACCCCGATCATTGTCTTCCCGTCCGATCCAACCTCGTCGTCTGATGCACTCGTTCTTCGACTTGGTCAAATCGGAGCTCGGAACAAATCCGAGGCCGTTTTGAACCGGATCTCTGCTAGTCTGCGTGGAATTCAACTTGTATCAAACCTTCAACGAGACGGAGAGACTTGTTCTCTCAAGATTATCGACGACATCGACGTTTCTGCAGATGTCATTCAGACAAGTAATGTCGATCGCCAGGTTGATGTCGATTACCCAGATACCCAGGTATCTGAATTTCAATTGCATCCGCGACGAACAGAACATGACTCCTCTACAGATTGCCGTCAAAATTTCCGATGTCAAATTGCATCTAACTCAAGTTCAGTATTGCCTTTTGCTGAAACTAGCCAACGAAATTCCGCGAATATTCCTAGGAGCACCTGAAGTGGAGATCCAGACAGATTTAAGAAATCTAAAATCTGAGACTTCCGGCACCGATGCGCCGCGGTCAACTGTGGACTTGCAGCCAGAGTTGCGTGTATCTTCTGCACGGACATGGACGAGCTTGGATCTTGTGGTCACTGTCAAGGCGGTCAAGCTACACCTCTACGACGCTTCGGCATACTCCGAATCTCAGCTCAAGGAACACGGGATTGCGAGGTTTGCGTTGAACGACAATACCCTTCGCCTCAAAGTCCTCTCTGATGGTGCAGCGGAAGCCCAAGTTGTTCTCAGATCCTTCACGATGGGCAATACCCGACCGGGGCCAAACAAATTCCGCGAAATCATACCAGCCGCTCAACACGATCGAAACCAATTCATGCTGTTGTACACAATGTCCGGAGGCCAAAACTCCTCTTCCCTAGCTGTCTTAACAGTGGATTCTCCGCGAATAATTTTTGCTATCGACCCAGTTATATCCTTACTGGAGTTCTTCACTAGCGCTTTTGCGGGTCCCTCGTCACAATCAGTTTCAAGCCAGGTACCGGAAGTGCAAGAGGAGGAGCCTCAGAGTAAGGGGACCATGGACTTTCGCTTTGATCTTCATGATGTCTCGATCAGTGTTCTCGAGAACGATGCAGATGCAGAGTCGCGAGCCATCCGGCTCTACATCAATCAGATTCTCTTGTCTCAGCAGGTAAGCAAAGCTTCGAGACACATATCTTCCATTAACAATATTTGCCAGGGTATCCTGGCCTTAAATGTTAATCATCTTGGAATGTCACTGATGAGAATGGGACGAGCTTCCGAAAGTGTTCGATTCCTCGATGACGTGGACCTCACAGTCTCCCTTGATAGTCGAGCGACAGCATCGCAACAGATGACAAACATTGAGATTGCGGCGAAACCGATCGTGTTCCGGGCATCCTATAGGGACATCAACCTCATAACCTCCATCGTCAACAAAGCGATAGAGAAATACGGCGAGTCGCAACAGCGAATCAAACAGCAAGCTGATAGCCAGCTAGCCACAACGACTTCGCCAGACCGTGAGGTCATTGCCACAGTTACGACATCGTCGAGCAAGTCGCGCTCTCAATCGATCGGGAAGGCCAGAGTTCTCATGACAAAGGAACAGGCAAGTTGCAGAACTTGGCCTCATTTATTTGCTGTACTCATGATACCAAAGTTGAAGGCATCATTCGATGGCTTCAGGCTTGTTCTTATCGGTGACCTCCATGAGCAACCTATGTTGCATTTGAAAATCAAGCCTTTCATTGTTGGTGCCAAGGATTGGTCAGGAGAGGTACTTTCATTGTGCTAGATATTCCTTCCACCGTTCCTCACCAAGTCCACAGCTACATGCAACCACCACCATGGCTACCTCAATCACATATTGGAACCTGACAAATTCACACTGGGAACCTCGTAAGTTATCAGAGCTCCAAGGTGTTGGACTTCCGAATGTAAAATAACTTCATTACAGTGATCGATCCTTGGACTTTTACTTTGGGCGTGCGTAAATTTTTGCAAAACCAATCATGCGCATACTAACAGACCCCAAGGTGGCTAAGGAGAGCCCATCCGGGGGTATGGATCTCAGCCTTTCAGCCCGCGAACGCCTGGATCTAAACATCAGCACCACTTTCATTGAGCTCGCGATCACGACGCTCAATTCCTGGACTCAAGACAGTGGTGAATCTCTCCTTCAAAAGGCCCGAGGCACATATGCTCCTTATCGCATTCGGAATCAAACTGGATCTCCCATCTTTGTATGGTCAGATATTGATAGTACTGCGAATACCAAGGACGTAGATGCTGTTAAGATACTCAACGAGCAATCCATCGATTGGAGATTTGACGACTGGAAAACAATGCGCGAAGTATACCCATCTCAATATAGTCAGTTAAATTCCACTGATTGTTTTTTCAGCACGTTTCCTCAGGTCAGCACAACATTGGGATCCAATTTTCGGAAAAATCTTGGGAACAACTGAGGGCCATCCCTGTTGATCGTGCAGGAGAGTTTGTTTACTCGCTACGCCCTCGCACCGAGAAATACCCAAGCCGCCTGCTTTGTGAAGTTACTGTCGTGGACAATACCAAGATTGTCACCGTCAGGTCCACATACAAGGTCGAGAATCTGACACTCTACCCATTGGAACTTATGTTGGTGGACGACTCTGGGCATCCAGTCTATTCTCTTGAAAAGATTGTTCCAGGGAAAGATTTTTCGTTACCAATCGAGGCTGTCACCAAAAACAGAATTAGAATTCAGCCAGATCGTAAGTGTTCCTACACTTCAGTAGAACTGGCCAGTTTAATAGCTTCTCGTAGAAGGATTTGGGTACAAATGGTCTCCGCCCATTAGATGGGAAGACTTGATTGCAAGGAAGAGCTTCACGATCAAATGCCCTCATAGTGATCCGAAAGAGGCGGCATTCAGACTACAAGCTTGGGTGCAAACCGACTCCAGTGAAAGCGCACCCCGGTGAGGCGTCATGCAACTCTTTTCCTTGTTCTTGCTTATCGCGCACCCTAGGAAGTACCCAAAAATCAACTTGAAGCTTCGGGCACCTTTGGAAATCGAGAATTTATTGCCCTACAATCTTGAATATCGCATTTACGACAAGAACACTGATCAGAACTGGAGAAGTTATCTGAGGCAGGGAGGTATCATGCCAGTACACTCCGTGGAACTGGGTCACTTCATTCTTCTGAATGTCAATGTGCAGGATACAGGTCTGTGGGGTCGATGCCTTTCTTATCAGCGTTCTCATCAGTATCTTTCAGTTTTCAAGCCAAGCGAATTTGCCATCATCAATACGGACGGTCATTCAGACTTCGATATAGAGAATAGCCTTACACTTCTCGATCAATTTGATAGGAAGCTGGACCTTAGGCTCAATTACATGTGAGAATCCCTGCAATTATCTCTCACGACATCTCTAATTTATGTCAGTCGGCATCCCGATTCTGGCGGGGCCTTCAAGGTCCAGATTTATGCCCCATATGTGGTTGTAAACAAGACAGGATTGCCGATCGCTATCAAGTCGACAAGGTCCACTCGCGCTGGCTCACAAGACGTCGCTGGAGAGACTCGACCAGGTACGCAATTAATTAACCAAACATGGCTTTATGCTAAGTGGATACAGATATCCTTGCTAGCTCGACGCCGTTTTGTAAGCATCGCAGACGTATATCTCTTCTTTCGTCCTGACACTCTCGCACAGTGTTGTCACACTCACAGAAGCAAGGACATGAGTTTATCTTCAAGATCAATGATTCGGCCTGGTCCAAGGTGATTAAACACTGGATGAATATGATTTTCGCTCCTCATACTTTCCCAGTTGATATCCATGGAAGCACCAGCAGCCGAAACGGCACTCGTGGTCACCTCGCAAAGGCAAAGGCAAGACGAGTTCCACGTGGGCCTGTCATGGAGTGAAGGATTGGGAAGATACAAATTGTCGAAAGTCGTTACTCTCACTCCCCGCTTCCTGATCAAAAACCAACTGCCTGAGACAATTACATTCCGCGAGCATGGTGTTAACCCTCGGGAGCGATCCCTGGTCGAACCTGGGGAACGGTCCCCCTTCCAGGTTCTTCGCTCAGGGGAAGAGAAGTTGCTCACCATCGCCTACCCTGGATTGAACGCACAATGGTAAAGACATGCTATTACAATGCAGACTGTATCAAACTAATGTCCATTAGGTCGCCCCCCATTAATATTGAGGATATAGGCACCATCCATTTCCGACTTCGTCGCTCTGCTGACAGTAAAGTCCCAGACCTTGTTAGGGCGGATATCCAGATCGATGGATCTACGATCTTTATATCTTTCAGCTTAGCCACAGACGGATGGCCATTCATGATTGAAAACTCGAGTGATTTTACTGTAGGCTTCTGCCAGCAGGTCGGTGGTTGTTGTGACCGTCATATCTCCAGGGCTAATGGACCACAGGATGCTGAACGCGACCAAGTCGTCAGAGACAAACCTGCTGTCTACCATTTGCAGCCTCACACATCTACTTCATATGCATGGGACAACCCTTCTGCGCGGGACAAGAAGATTTTGCTCAATATAGGTTCTGCTCGGCGTCTGGTTGATATCATGGAGATAGGGGACCTCGTTCCATTCAAATTCACGGTATGACAACTTTTGTTAATCTGCAACTGAATGGACCGCTTAAGTCCCTTGTCAGGATCAACAACGCACAAGAGTAGTCTCTTTGGATGTCAGGGCCGATGGTCAGAAACAGGTCCTTAGAATCACCAACTATAATCCCGATAAGAGTCTATACAAACCTCGCCAGCGCAGTAGCTCTATATCAGTCTCGAGGCAGGACACAATGTCCAGCACTGCTGAGGCTTTTGAAGCGGTAACAGAGGCAGTTTCATCAAGCTTGACGATTGTTGTTGATCTAGCAGGCGTCGGCCTGTCCTTAATCAACAAGAGAATGGTGGAAGTCATCTACTTAGTCATGGACAATATCAAGCTCGAATATACCAACAGCACGGTTGCTCAATCGGTGAACTTCTCTTGCGGCACTCTCCAAATTGACAATCAATTACACGAAGCGATCTTCCCCGTCATATTGCAACCAACACCGATTGCCAAGGAAGCAGGGGCTCTTCCAACGGTCCAGGCATCCTTGATTTGGCTTAAAGATCAAGGTACGTGTTTCCCGTGTGCAGCTCATAGGTCTTTCTGACGCTTAGATAGAACACGGAGTCCTCTTTATCAAGTATTGCTCCATCTTGCTTCAGGCTCTGACAATAGAAGCGGACGAAGATTTATTATTCGCCATCTACGATCTTACCCAAATCAAAGGAGCATCTTGGGAGGAAGGCACCGCAGAGTAAGCTCTTGGTATCTCTGGATGTCATAGAAGCCAACTAATTTACATGGCTAGTGTCCTAATACAGCACCCAGATGCCATTCCTGAGCCAAACAACAACTCCGCTGGTCAGGACCTGTATTTCGAGGTTCTGGAGCTTCAGCCCATAAAGCTGTCGTTGTCTTTCATGCGTACAGAACGAGTCAACTCAGACGAGAAGTACTTCTGGACCGTCTTATTGTCTCATTGGTTGTTAACGGGCTCTTCTCCAGGCTTAGTATTCGGAACCCTCTGGCTGTCGTCGTTAACGCTTTGACGATGACTGTCGGGAACATCAATGATGCTCCTCTCGAGATGAATGCACTTGCGATCAAAGACATGAGGCTTACTCTGCCCGAGCTGCAGAACCGAATTACTTATCACTATCGACAGGATGTCCTACGCCAGCTCTACAGGATTCTCGGCTCTGCGGATTTCATAGGGAATCCTGTTGGATTGTTTACGAACGTCAGCTCTGGCGTGGCGGACATATTCTACGAACCATTCCAGGGTGTCGTCATGCATGGCAACAAAGAGTTGGGCATCGGGATTGCTAAAGTCCGCTTATATTTCTCCTCTGGGTCTTCGACTTACTAACAACAATTTTGACAGGGCGCCGCCAGCTTTGTCAAGAAAACCGTTTTCGGCGTCAGCGATAGTGTCACCAAATTCACTGGTAGCGTCGGAAAAGGTTAGCAGCTAGCAAAGTAGGCCCCCCAGTGACCGGTAACTGAAGGCATTTCCGTTTAGGTTTGTCTGCCGCTACCTTTGATTCTGAATACCAGGCGCGCCGACGTATGACGCAACGACGCAACAAACCTCGTCATGTCATGTGAGTTGAAGCTTAACATTCACGTTGGCTTTGAGATGCTTACGCTGACACTCTTAGCTACGGTGTCACTGCTGGTGGCGAGGCCCTCGCTAGTAGCATGACCAGTGCAATGGAAGGCGTTTTTGTGAGTGCACAACTGTGTTGCGAACGTAGGAGCTGAGTCATTGCATAGATGAAACCCATCGAAGGTGCGGAAGCAGAAGGCGCATTTGGTTTCTTCAAAGGTGTTGGGAAGGGTCTCGTCGGGCAGTTAAATCTACCGCTTAGGTTTTGATAAAAATGCTGACTGCCTCGTAGAGCTGTCACGAAACCTGTGGTCGGAGTTTTTGATTTAGCCTCCAATGTATCCGAAGGTTCGCTGATCTTTCATTTCTTTCTTTCACTATGCTTGTCCTCAATGTTGGAATAACAGGTATCCGCAATACCACCACCGTCTTTGATAATCCAGAGAGGGATCGAGTTCGTGCAGTACGTATAACCTTAAAATCAAGGTGTTTTGTGTTATTGAAAAATTTCCTCAAGGCTCGTCTCATTCCACACGATGGTGTTCTTAGGGTTTGTCATTTTTATTCATGAGTGTCCTGCACCACTAAAATCAGACACAGTCGTATTCTTCTCGCGAGGCCATTGGGCAGTCATGGATGAAGGATCTGAATAATGGTGCATACAGAAGTGAATTTTACATCGCGCACATAAGTGAGTATTCTCAATCCGGATTCCGCTGTCGCAGTCAAGTTCAACTATGTCTACAGACTCCCCTGGTGCCGACAATGTCATTCTGCTGACAGCCTCCCGTGTGCTGTCCTTCTGGTCAAAGCGGCTTCGTTTAGAATGGGACTTGCCTTTCACTCAAATCCAGGGTGTTACTGTGGAAGATACAGGCATCCGCTTCGCCCACAAGTCTGGGAGAGATCAGGACAGATTCGCATTCATTCCCGACAAGGCTTCGCAATCGTGGTTCTTTAATCAGGTCGCTTCGGTTGTCAAATCTTTCAACGCTCGGCGCAGGATGGACGCTTGATTTAATCACCCGCTGTACCATAAGGACTAAAAGGAGTGTAATCATTGCTCAATGTGTAATATAGACGTTCAAATTCCCATAATTTATAACGAACACGAAATAGGGTATCATTTGAAAAAGATGGCAATTAGACCTGCTTTGCGACAACTCGACTGCGGGAAGGTAATGAGTTCGGTGCGAGATTGAGGCGAGGTTCGGACGTTTCTCTTTTCACGGTTGCGGTAGAGGTGCTGGATACTCGCTGCCGGCGTGTTTTTGGGGGCGCTGAAAGCCGATCCTCGATGCTTTCAGCGATGGGTGTTGAGGCGGCCGTGGTGTCATCTTCAGTGTCGACAAATTTGTTCTTGTCACTACCAAAGCTTCCATAGCTGCCACGAGGGCTTGTGGAATAGGCGCTTTGGAAGTCCGTATCGGAGTCGTCAGCCATCCCGGTTGGCACTGAGGGCGCTACTTTTCTAATTGTGCTTGCGGTTTCGACGACCTCTGGTGGTGTAATTGGCTCTGGGGTCACCTGGTCATCATGGTCGACGTCGAGGAAAGAGTCTCGAGTAGGTGTCTTGGCCTCCGGTTCAGACGCAAGAGAAACGGTGGCTTTGAGTTGCTGAGCGGGGGTAAGACGCTTGCCCTCCTTCTCCTTCTCCCGTTCCAGGTTGATGGTAGGCGCGCCTGTACTTGTGTTTGTCGAAGAGGTGTCGCTCCGAGCCCTGGGTTTTACGGTAATCTTGGGCTGAACACGTTTTCCACGAGACCGCTTGGAACGATTGGAACCGACTTCAGAGAGCTCTTCCTCAGTAGTTTCTGCACCAACGTTGGACTTCCATTTAGGGCCACGGCGTTCGGAAGCAAGAGCCAATTCAAGCTGCGCAGTGATATTAGACAAGAGCGATGAGCAGACTGGAGCTGTACATACCTTCTGCTGAATTTCCAAGACCTTTTGGGCAATCTTGTCGCTCTTCTGACTAATGCCTTCGTCAACAGCATTCATACCATCCTGCGGAGCCTCCATGTCAGACGCCGAGAAACGCTTCTTCTTGGTAGCTGTATGATCCTCCTCGTCATCCTCGACGATGGTACCAGTCTCTCTTGTGATCTTCTGGGGCGCGATCGTGGCGTCTTCTGCGTCGGCAGCTTCAATGTCTTCGCCATATGATTCAGCCAGTGTCGACTCTGTTCCAAAGGATCGAAGGTGTCTTGACTTGGAAGCGTCGCTGGCCCTCCGAGATTGACTACGCGATTGTGGAGCAGATACATCGGACAACCGACTCTGTGAACGGGAGCTGCTGTAGTCCGACTCATCCATACCAACCGCCATTGACTGAAGGGCCCTCTCGATTTGGGCCTCGACCTCAGCCACCATCTCAGCGCGTTCTTGCTCCATCTTCTCCATGGTCTCGCGCATCCTCTCAAGCTCAAGAGTAGCTTCCTTATGTGCGCTCTCGGTATCACGCAGTTCTATATGTTATATCAGTAAGTAGTCAAAATGAGGCCAAAGCAAACTTACGAGTCTGAAGCTTGGTCTTCTCCACAGCAGTCAATGTCACAAGTCCAGAAAGACGCTTGGCTTCCCTCTGCTCCTTGTTAATCTTTGTCCGGAGCTGCTGCGCCTCCGCACTAAGCTTCTCTGCGTACTGCTCGAATGTGACGAATTTGTCTCGCCAGAGGTCAGACTCAGTCATCAAGAAATTAAGTCGACGAGAAAGTCGACCAATCTTCGTCTCCAGATCATCGCGAGCATCGACAAAGGCAGTGGCACGTTTACGAATAGAGTGCTGGATGAGCTGCTCAGCAACCGTCAGCTGGGGTGGACGTTTGGGTGCGCCAAATGAGCTGATCCTCTTGAACAGAGAAGGCTTCTTGAACTGGTATGGAGAGTTAGAAATGTTAAAGTACCTAAATAAATGACATACCCTGTCTGCAAGGACACCATCAAAGGCCTGAATAATACGCGTCGAGTGCCACCATTCAGGGGGTTTAATCTGGTCAGCAACAGCCGCCGAAGAAGCTCCTCGTTTCGCCTGAATCTTGCATACAGGCCTGAACCTTCCAGCAGGGAACGCTTCCTTGAATTCGCTGATCCAATCATCAGGCTAGGTAACAATAAATGGCAAGCATTTCACGGACCTCGGAACAGAGTAATCAGGATGATAGTGTGTCTCGAAAGCCGCCAAAAGCCTCTGGCGGAATTTCTCCCGCTGTTGCTTGGTTGAAACAACATTAGGAGGAGGCGATGGGCAGCTCCTACGGAATGCGTCAGCATATAAACTAGAGGAACAGAAAATTGGCATACAGATAATTTATGTCTAGATCACAGACGCAGACCTCAGGTGCAGGTCTGATACTGTAACGAGCCTCAGTAGCGAGTCCCATAATCCACGGGCCAGGATCGTCAATGTATATTTTGGCATCTCGTGAATGAACCGCAGGTAGGGCAATACCGTTCCATCCACGAAGCTCGACGAGGTATTTGACGGTCGAGACTGCAATCTAAATCCATCACCGTCAGTATTTATTCGATTAAGTAATGTCAAGGGAACCTACGCCGAGCATCGCAGGGTATCTAGAGAAGAAAAGAATTCTACCGGTAGGCGCAAGTGCGATCTACGAAAACTCAAGTTAGCGAGCGCATATACTTAGATATTCGACGGACATACCTCGCATATAGTCAATATGTTATCAATATTTAGGCACTTAAAGAGTGGCCACATAGTAAAGTTGATATCAACTAAACCACGTCCAAAGTCTAGGCCACCAGGGAAGCGAGCGATGACCTCCAAGTTGGAGTCGCTGCCATCGGTCTTGGGGCTGGCATCGAGTTTAATCAGGTCACCTGCACGAGGAGCGGGGTGCGCGAGAATCTTGGAGATCTGGAGGGTATGTGATTGGACATCCTTGGAGAAACGAGCCCAGGAAAGAGTGAGGTAGTCTCGCATAAGGTCGTAGACTGGATGACGAGAAACGAGAGCTACAAGTTGGTCAGTAACTAAATATGAGTTAAGAATTATTGAATACTCACTCAGTGCATATGGAAGCCAGAAGACAGTATCTCCAGGCAGGAAAAGGGTGCTTTCGCCTGGGCCATGCCCGATAGTGCTAGCAATCTCAAAATCGCTCTCGCTCATGGCACCTTCAGCTTCAGTTTCGCCATCCGTCTCCACATCCGCCCAAGGACCACGAGAGCTCCGCTTAGCATTCTTCCTCGCCTGAGATGTAGGATCCTGCGTATCACTCGTAGAGCCTGAAACATCCGCCCGCAAATTCTTCAACCGGGCCGTCATCGCAGACTGTGCACTCTCCTTGCGCGACCTGCCCGCCTCAAGGGTCCGCCGAATAGCCGTACTCCTCTCCGCATCTGCATGAGACCACACGGTCAAGCACACGCCATGATAAGTGACAGTGTTCCCTGTTGGCTGGTTTATGTCACTAGTGTTGTTGCCAGAGCCACCTGCAGGGGCGTTGTGAGAACTATGGCCTAAAAAGCTGGGCGGGCCTAAATAAGCTGTAGATGGGCGAGCAAAGGGGTCGTCGCTGTAGGGATAATTGAATGTCGCCGCAGATGATCGGTTGTCACCGTTAGAGAGCACAGACGCGCGTAGGAGGTCGCCTGAGGGTGTGGGTGCCAGTGGCGTATTGGGTGCAGGAAGGGTAAAAGTGAATGTGTGAATAGTCGAGGCCGGTTGAAGGGTGGAGGCGATGACTTCGACCTCGCGTGTAAACGAAAGCTTGAGAGATTTCCATCAGCCTCGTGAAAATAATTTTGATGTTTCACAACTCACCTTAAGCGCCTTGGATAACATTTTCCCCACTTCCTGTTTGCTGAGGGCCCCAGCGCCCTTCATAATTTCTTCGTTCTTGCCACGTTTCTTTTTCTTTCCCCCTCCGGCACCTGGACTCACGGTGCTTCCCAAAACCTCTGGCCTCCACCAGCGGTTCACAGCGCTGTCGCTGTGGTGCAACCCCAATACTGAGTCGGGGTCTGCGAGGGTCCATGTATGGGGTGATTTTGGTAGACCGGACACGACATAGAGAGATGTGAGCGGTAGAGTCGGTACATGGGACACTTGGGGTGTTGCATCGCGTAATGAACGAGTTGACACAATAGAATTGCGTGTCGAAGCAGGAATGGGCTCCATACTTTTACGATGCCTGATGCCGAGTATCCTGGACGCCTTATCTGGGCGTGAGGCGGAAAGAGCGTTAGGAGAAGAGATAGCGGGGGTAATGACGGTGATGTAGTCGAGCTCGTCTGCGAGGGCAGGGTCGTGCTCTGACGAACTTGGGGGTTCGGTGGTGGTGGTTGCAGAGAGAAGGTTGTTCTGAACTGAGATATTAATGATCGGGCTGCCAGGATCCTGAGTGCCTGAGACCGAAGGCCGACCAATGTCCTTTTTTGGGTCTAAGCGCTGGCCGCTCGACTTGTTGGCTGTTGAGCGCGACCGCTTGAGGGTATCGAATGACTGGTCTGAGCGAGACTTGGATATTGGCATAGGGCTTGCAGCGACCGCAGTTGCCGGGATGCCTGGCCGTCTTTGTACGGCAGCCATAGTACTATTCGGATGGTAGTTAGGATATGTGTGTGATGAACGAGTGTGTGCTTGCGGAGGGGAGGATGGAGAGTTGCTAGGCTGCAGTCAAAACATGATCGAGGGCGGAGAAGAGAGAGGGCACCCAGTTCGTTGGCGGTTTTTTCGCCAGACCAAAACATATCACCAACTCAGGGCTGTTTTCGGGCACATCCATATCCGTCTGCCCTTCGCTTACCGCTCCACAAATAACGCAGCGGCCTCCATTTTCACTTCAAGGCCGGCTTGCCTGCGCATTGACATGTTGCGGGCGATATACAGCAGAAGTCCTTCGTAGCCTCGTGTGTCCCAACCCAAAAAGCCTCGACTCAACTCTTGTTTAGCCTTTGCAAAGTGCAAGAACGCGATCACGTGGAGGGCGGGATCTTGGGATTAGATCAACAAACATCTGCCCTGACCGGTCACAGTATTTTTGGTCAGCCTTATCTAACTCTGTGTACGAGTACAGAGTAGCAGTGTGGGCTCAGCTCCCCATTGTTGTGGGCTTTCAGGAGTGCGAACATATCTAGGCGCTTCTACGCCACCTTTCTGAACCGTATATATACGAATTACCTAATTTAGTAAGGGCGGCGGGAATAGTTCCTGGGAAGCCTAAGCCTTCTGTGAGGGCTTTGTTGATCTTCCCACAGCTGATGCCGTTATGTGTCTGAGCCCATAGCGACAGGCCACCTAAATGACATAACCACAGAGCGTTTGGCAGGATGCAGGTGCTAGCGAGGTCCGAACTTCTCGCTTGACTTCACGCAACTTTATTCTGTGCCTCAGGTCTGGAAGGTGACTTGAAGCAATTCAAATATTTCTGTCGCTTTAAGCTACATATAGCAGCTACTAAAGTTTGTCTCTCTTCTCTTAGCGAACGATCGGAATCAACGGACCTTATGACCCACCGGCGTCAATATTTAAAGTGTGTTGCATGTGCTCGGAGGTGCTTTTACCCAAATTTCCACTCTATTTCTTGATGTGACGTTGCAGGACATTGCTCTAGATTGCTCTCTGAGTTCTCTTACACAATTGAATTTCGTCCACTACAATTGCTGCTAATATTTTCATCATTACATAACATGAAGCATAGCACCCGACTTCAAGCTCTGATGAAGAGACTGAAAGGATCTACAGCGGTTGGCAAAACTCGGCGCCGAAAAGTTGACATTTAATCATGATCAGCATTCACGCGGCAAAACCATATCCGCCTTCAAATTGCGGAATTGTGTGTCATAGAAAAGTTATCGATATCATTGAGCGGCTTCATGTGCGCCCAAAGATTTAAAGTGTATATGTCCAAAATGAGTTTGCAGATTCCTAGATTATTATACCACCGTGAAAAATTATAGTCCATGAACACAGCTAGTACTCAGTCCTTATCCTTATCCTTCCCACTTCCCGGCGTAAACACTCTCCTCAACCACTGCCACCTTCTCAATCCACCGCCAAGCTCACCATCATGCAGCGTGCGCGTCGTCGCATCAGCCTCTGCACCGTCAACATCACCAGCTCCCCCAGCCCCAACACCTTCTACATCCTCGTCTAACCCCCCACTTCTCCTCCTCCTTGCCGCAACCTCAGCAACAACCTCGCCCTCACTAACCGTCCTCCTCCTCCTCGATGCCCCACCGCTACCTCCAGCACCCATAGTTTCATTAACAACATCAGCAAACGCTGGGCCCCCAATCCCAATCCCACTCGTTCGTCGTCTGCCTGTACGGTCGAGCGGGAGAATGGTAAATCCAGGACTGACGGGTGAGAGGCCAATTTGGAAACCAGCTCCGAGCATTGGCACTGTGCTGAGGGGCGGAGAG
>Ga0247742_10000513_pt1 | contig 31033 bp, 29 predicted proteins | sample UWRJL208509C2_FD_180944 | JGI IMG/M metagenome (GOLD analysis project Ga0247742, IMG submission 180944) | Plant litter microbial communities from Arlington Agricultural Research Station in Wisconsin, United States - UWRJ-L208-509C-2 | ecosystem: Environmental > Terrestrial > Plant litter >...
GGTCGCCTCGGGCCATACCCACAAAGCACAGGTCAAGGGCGCTCTCGACACCCTCCGCAATGTCGACGCGCAGGCATCGGGTGTGGTTCTGACAATGCTTCCCACTAAGGGTCCGGACGCGTACGGCTACGCCCGCTACGGGTATTACGGGTACGGTGCCGGCCAGGAGGTTAAGGCGTGAGCGAAGTGGATGCCGGATCGTTCTCGATTCTCACCGTCTGCACGGGCAACCTCGCCCGGTCACCGTTGGCAGCCCAACTGCTTGCCGCGCGATTAGAAGATTTGTCCGCGATCTCGGTCACGAGTGCAGGAACCCACGCCCACGCGGGTGACCCGATGACCGATCAGGCCGCCGCGCTGTCACGTCGCTTCGGTGGCCAGCCGGATGGCCACCGCGCCACGCTTCTCACCGAGAACCTGGTCGAGAGCGCCGACTTGGTTCTGACGGCCAGCCGACCGCACCGCGCTGCAGCCGTCACCCTGGCGCCGCGGGCCGCGCGATACGTGTTCACCCTTCGCCAGTTCGCCCACTTGGTGGAGTCTGTCGACATCGAGCAGGTGCGCGACGACCTGGCACAGGCGGGAACAACGGTCGCGGAGCGTTTGCGCGCGCTCGTGGCCGCGGCCGCCGCGCACCGCGGCTTCATTCCCCCCGCCTCCAACCCTGCCGATGACGACATCGACGACCCGTTCCAGCAGTCTCAGAGCGTCTATGACCGGGTCGGCGCCCAGATCGACTCCGCTGTGGCTGTCATCGCACGGGCCCTCGTCGCGCTCGGTGAGCCGACGGGGAATCCGCATCGTGGCGCGTAGATCAAGCCCGAAAAGCGGCTGGCGCTCGCCAGGACGCATCGCGCTCGTCGTGGGCGTCGTGCTCTTCCTGCTGCTGGACGCGATTCTCATCGGCTACGCCCTTGCACCGTCAGATGCGGGCGAAGGAGAAGAGCCGGCGCCGGTTCCAACCTTCCAAATTGGCAACCGATCCGAAGCAGACCCCGAGCCTGAAGCCACACCGACAGCATCGCCGGTCGTCGCGGATCCACGCTTCCTCGTCGCCGTCAGTGAGTCGATTGGGTGGCGAGCAACGCCCGGGTCCTGCCCCGGGGGAACCGCAATCATTGAGCGCACCGTTGACGGCGGTGTGACGTGGCTCCCCACGGCAACCAACGGTCTAGACGCCCGCCAAGTGCTGTCTTTGACCTCGGGCAGCGCTTCGACAGCACAAGTCGTGGCCCGATCGGGTGAGACTTGCGACGTCGACGTGTTCGTTTCATTCACGTCAGGCAACTTCTGGGGCCGGTATCCCGATCGCATCACCGAATTCTCGTACATCGATCCGAACAGCACTGGCGCCCTCCAGCTCGTCGGCGCGAGCGTCGAGGCACCGTGTGAGGCTCGCCAAGTGCAGGAGGCCGCGGATTCGATAGCGGTGGCGTGCGATGGAGCCATCTTCGAACGCGCTGGCGCTGGCACGGAATGGGCGACTTTGGCGGTGCCGGGCCTGCTCGCGGTCGCGCCCCGAGGGGACGGATATGTGGCGGCCGCGACGGGAGCCGAGGAGTGCGCCGGGGTATCAATCCAGTCGATTCCGCAACTCACTGCGAATGCAGTCGCTGAGCCTTTGGGGTGCATTGCGGAAGCAGCGACCGACCAGGTGACGGTTACCAGCACAGGCGATAGCGTCTGGGTCTGGGCGGGCGACCGAGTGTGGGTGTCCGCAGATGGTGGCGTGTCATGGGCGTAGCGAATAGGCCGCCTCACCCGACTGTGTTGAGATTAGCCAGTGGCTCCTGCACATTCGGCTAACCCGCGGCGTTCCCGATCGCGTATTTGGCGCTGGGTTCTCGTGTCCCTTGCGGCGGTCCTGGTAGCCACCATCGCGTGGGTGGGGATTCGGGGGTTGCTGGCCCGGAGCGAACTGGAAGCCGCCATCCCGTTGGCTCACGAGATTCAACAGCAGGTAATCGATGGCGATGCGGCTGGGGCCGAGGACACGGCTGCTCTCCTCGATCAACATGCGCGTGCCGCTCAATTACTCACGAGCGATTTCGTGTGGATGGGGTATGAACTCGTACCCGGTTTGGGTCCGAACCTTGCGACGGTGCGCGAATTGGCCGACATCGTCGCGCAAGTCTCGAGCGAAGCGATCCAACCGCTGACTGAGCTCGCTGGCGCTATCGACTTGGCCGCCTTCAAGCCCGTCGACAGCACGGTCGACCTGCAGCCGCTGATCGACGCTCAGCCGGCGGTCGGTGCCGCTGCGGACGCACTGGCGAACACGACGGCGCGCGTGAAAACCGTCGACACCTCGCAGGTGCTTGGGGTCGTGCGCGATGCGGTGACCCGCCTGCGCAATGCGGTGGTTCCGGCGAACGAGGCGGTGCAGAGCGTCGACCGCGCCGTCACCCTGCTGCCTCCTATGTTGGGCGCCGAGGGTCCGCGCGACTATCTGTTGCTCTTCCAGAACCCTGCTGAGGTCAGGGCCACCGGCGGAATACCCGGGGCGTTGGCCGTGATCCACACGGAGAACGGTCGCATCGAGCTGACGGAGCAGGCCTCAACAGCCGACTTCAGCATGTTCCAGGACCCGGTGCTGGCCTTACCCACCGACACACGGGCGCTGTATAGTGACCAGCCCGCGCAATACATCCAGGACGTGACGGCCACCCCCAACTTTCCGCTGGCGGCCACACTCGCCCGAGAGATGTGGCTATTGCAGTTCGGCCAGGAAGTTGATGGAGTAATCGCCGTCGATCCCTTTGTCTTGGGCTACCTACTGGATGTGACCGGCCCACTCACACTCGCGACCGGTGATCAGCTCACTGGCGCCAACACTGTGCCGCTTCTCCTCAGCGAGGTCTACGCACGCTACTCGGAGCCGGCCGATCAAGATCTGTTCTTCGCGGCGGCCGCGGCCGCTGCCTTTTCTCATGTGGTCAGCGGTGCTGGAGACCCCACGCTCCTCATTCGCGCTCTGGCCAAAGCGGCCGACGAGAAGCGGGTGCTGCTGTGGAGTGCCCACGAAGAAGACCAGTCATTACTCACCGGCACGACTCTGGCAGGCGAGCTGCCGCTGAGCGACACTGATATTCAGCGGTTCGGCGTCTACCAGAACGATTCGACTGCCGCGAAGATGGGCTATTACCTTGAGACGTCGATCGCAGTCGGCCGCGAAAACTGCCGCAACGACGGCCGAGCAACCATGGCGGTAGAAATCACCATGACGAGCACAGCGCCCCTGGACGCCGCGACTGCATTGCCCGAATACGTCACTGGGGGCGGAGCATTCGGTACTCCGCCGGGGATCATCAGTACCATCGTGTACGTTTACGGCCCGCCAGGAGCGAGCAACCTAGGAGCGACCGGTTTCGACGGTCTTGGTGTTCACCCGACGGAGGATGAGGGTCACCCGGTTACTAGCTTCCAGGTGGATCTCGCGCCAGGGGAAACCAAGACCGTGCGCGTCTCGATGCTCAGCGAGTCGCCCTACACAGGACCGGTCGAGATTGCAGCAACTCCGGGAGTTAATACGCACGTAACCGGGGAACCTTCGCTTATCTGTTAATTTGCCCTACAGTGGTGAGAGTCCACCTCATGTACCGGTGTCGCTACATTCTTTTCAGCGCGTTCACGGCCGCGCATTAATCGCAGGGAGTTTTTTATGTTCAAGAAAGCAATCGCAGTGACGGCTCTGGCCGTTGTCGCATTCGTCAGCGTTCCGATGGCGGCTTACGCCTACGACGAGGACAGCACCATCACGACAAGCGACTCAACACCGACCCCGGGTCAGGCGGTCACCGTATCGTTCAACGCCGGGTCGTTCGATAACCTCGAGCCGGTAAGCCTGTCGGTCAGCGGCAACGGTGACCCCGGCATTGCTGCTCTCGCAGGCACGGCGACCGTCAATAAGCAAGCTTCGGCTACCGGCGCTGTGACGGCGGCGGTCACGATCCCGACTAACGGGTCCGGCACGTACACCGTCACCGCCGCCGGCGGCACGTCAGGTCGTATACTCAACGCAGTGCTGACCGTCGTCGCGGCGGACTCTGGACTGGCCGTCACCGGCTCGACCTTCCCGGTGCTCTGGCTCTGGGTAGGCGGCGGCGCACTCGCGCTCGGTATCGCGCTCGTCGTCGTTCTCGCGGTCTCGCGTCGCCAGCACAACCGCGCGTAACACAGCAACTAACCACAACCCCGGCAGCCGTTTCCCTGCGGACCTGCCGGGGTTTGCTGTGTCCGCATGTTGACAACGAGGAGTTAGAACAGCGTCGGCTGCGGGCTTCCCGGCGGCAGCTCCTGCGCCACCAACCCGCCCGGCCCGCGAAATGCTCGTGTCGTAGGGTTCATAACCCCACGATCGAGGCCGTGCCGTTTGATGAGCGGCTTGATCTTCTCGGCTAGCCAGCGGCGGTAGTCCTTCGGCGCGTAGGCGCTGCGGCCGTACATCTGGGTGTACCGCTCGACGAGCTCGGGGTGCTCCCCGTCGAGCCACGCCATAAACCACTCACGAGCGCCAGGCCGAAGATGCAGCGCGGAGTACATCACCGAACTCGCCCCCGCCTCTTTGATCCGTGAGAGCGCACGGTCGAGGTGGTCCCGCGTGTCAGTCAGGTACGGCAGTACCGGCATCATGAACACGGTGCAGTCCATTCCCGCGTCGCGAATGGCGCGCACCGTCGCAAGCCGGGCCGCGTTCGACGGCGCCCCGGGCTCGACGGAAGCCTGCAGCTCGTCGTCGTGCACCGCGATCGTCATCGCCAGGTCAACCCGCACCGACTCGCTCGCCTCGGCCAGCAGCGCGAGGTCGCGGCGCAGCAGCGTGCCTTTCGTCAGGATGCTGAACGGAGTGCCGCTATGCGCGAGAGCCGCGATGATTGCGGGCATGAGACGATACCGTCCTTCCGCGCGCTGATAAGGATCGGTATTGGTTCCGAGGGCGACGGCTTCATGCTTCCAACTCGGCTTCGCCAACTCCTTGGCGAGCACCTCGGCAACGTTGACCTTCACGATTATTTCGCTGTCGAAGTCGCGGCCGGCGTCGAGGTCGAGGTAGGTGTGTGTGTTGCGTGCGAAGCAGAAGGTGCAGGCGTGGCTGCACCCGCGATACGGGTTGATCGTCCAGTGGAAGGGCATCGCGCTCTCCCCCGGTACCCGGTTCAGCGCGCTCTTGGCGAGCACCTCGTGAAATCGGATGCCGCTGAACTCGGGCGTCGCAACCGAACGAACCAGACCGGCAAGTTGCGACATCCCCAACAGAGCGGCAGCTGACTCGGTCGCTAGTTCCTGCCCACTCCACCGCATGCCTTATTCGAACATAGCTTCGAAGGTCAGTCAAGCTTGTGCGCGAGCCTGGCATCAAGTGCGGGGTGGGCGATCAGGGCCAGCAGCCCGCCGATCAGCGCACCGATCGAGTTCGACAGCACGTCGCGGGGCGTGGCGAACCTCTCGGGCAGGAGCACTAACTGCGCTACCTCGATGGCGATCGAGACCGCTGGCCCGGCGACGAACGGCACCCAACCCAGTCGTACGGGGAGGGCTAGGCCGAGGAGGAACGCCAGCGGTACAAACATCCCGATATTGGCCGTGAACTCGAGTGCCGAGTAATCGAACCAGACCGGCAGCCCCCAGGCATGCAAACCCCGTAGCACCCGACTGATCGTGTCCTCCTGATAGCGGTCGATCGGTGTCGGCCACCCGATAACGACCACCACCAGGGCTGAGTACAGGCCCAGCAGCGCAACAGCGACGGGGCGACGCACTACGGGTTGATCTGAAGCGTCTTCGCGGTGCGCGCGATCGTCTGCGCGGCGAGCTCTGCGTTCTCGGCCAGGGGCTGGCCGTATGTCGGAATCATCCGGTTCAGTTCCGGCTTCCACGCCTCCACACGGTCGGGGAAGCACTTCTCGATCAACGCGAGCATGATCGGCACAGCGGTGGATGCCCCTGGCGACGCTCCCAGCAGACCGGCGATGCTTCCATCTTCGGCCGAGACCACCTCGGTGCCGAATTGGAGCACACCGAGCTTCTTCGGGTCCTTCTTGATGACTTGCACGCGCTGGCCTGCGGTGATGCGATACCAGTCCTTCGGGTCAGCGTCGGGATAGAACGCCTTCAGCTCCTTGAACTTGCTCGCAGGGCTCGCGGCGACCTGCCCGAACAGGTACCGCACCAACCCCAGATTGCTGAGACCCGCCGCGAGCATTGGCACGATGTTGTGCCAGCGGATGCTCGCAAAGAGGTCGAGCACCGATCCGGTCTTCAGGAACTTCGGGCTGAAGCCCGCATAAGGGCCGAACATCAGGCTTCCCGTGCCTTCGACGACGCGGAGATCGAGGTGAGGGACCGACATAGGTGGCGAGCCGACCGCCGCCTTGCCGTAGACCTTCGCGCGGTGCTTGGCGACGAGGTCGGGGTTGTCAGTCCGGAGAAACTCCCCACTGACCGGGAAGCCTCCGAACCCGCGGATCTCTTTGATCCCCGACTTCTGCAACAGGTTCAGGGCATAGCCGCCAGCACCAACGAAAACGAAGCGCGCTGTGACCGGCTCGACCGGAGTTGACCCTACGTCGTAGCGCATGGTCAGCCGCCACAGCCCGTCACGCTGCTTTATGAGGTTCTTCACCACAACACCCTCGTTAAGGCCCGCGCCAGCTTCCACGAGGTTGTTGGTGAGCAGGTGAGAGAGAGCGCCGAAGTCGACGTCGGTGCCGGCAGCGATGCGGGTCGCGGCGAAAGGCTGCGACTTCAACCGACCAGGGATCATCAGCGGCGCCCAGGCTCGAACGGTACGAGCGTCTTCGCTGTATTCCATCCCCTGGAACAAGGGGTGTTCTTTCAGCGCCTCGTACCGCTTGCGCAGGTACTGCACATTGTCTTCACCCCACACGAAACTCATGTGCGGTGTTGGGTTGATGAACGCCGACGGGTCAGGCAGAGCGCCGGTCTCGACGAGAAACGCCCAGAACTCGCGAGAGACCTGAAACTGCTCGTTGACCTTAACCGCGCTGGCAATGTCGATGCTGCCGTCGGCGCGCATAGGCGTGTAGTTGAGCTCGCACAAAGCGGCGTGGCCGGTGCCGGCGTTGTTCCACGGGTTAGAACTCTCCTGGGCGAGATCGCCGAGGCGTTCGTAGATCTGAATGTCCCAGTCGGGCTCCAACTGCTTCAGGAGGGTGCCGAGGGTTGCGCTCATGATGCCGCCGCCGATCAGCGCGACGTCGACTGGTTTACTCACTCGTCAAGTCTAATCTTGGGCCCGTACGAGGTTTGCCTCAGACGCTGAGCAGAAACAGCCGTTCTTAAACCCCATCAGAGTTACGGACGACCGAGACCCACATACGTCCAGCCGGCCGCGCGCCACTCGGTGGGGTTCAGCGCGTTGCGACCGTCGATGACAGTGCGGCCGGAGGTGAATCGCTCCAGGTCGGCGGGCTTCAACTGACGGAACTCCGTCCATTCCGTGACCAGCACTACGACCTCTGCGTCGCGGACCGCGTCGCCGAGGTCGTCTGCGAAGCTCAATTGGGGGTGGGCGCGGCGGGAGTTGGGAATCGCTTCTGGATCGGTAGCAGTGACATTCGCCCCCAGTCCGTGCAAGCGCACGGCGACGTCGAGGGCTGGCGAGTCGCGGACGTCATCGGAGAAAGGCTTGAACGCCAGGCCGAGAACGGCGACCTTCTTCTCGAAGGGCTTGCCGCCAAGCGCGTTTACGACCAGGTTTACGACCCGGTCACGACGGCGGAGGTTGATCTTGTCGACCTCCTTGAGAAATGCCACGGATTCGCCGCGGCCTAACTCTTCTGCTCGGGCGGTGAAAGCCCGGATGTCCTTTGGCAGGCAACCCCCGCCAAATCCGACCCCGGCACCCAAGAATTTGCGGCCGATGCGCGCGTCGAATCCGATAGCGTCGGCAAGCTGGGTGACGTCGGCGCCCGTGACTTCGGCGATCTCGGCCATCGCATTGATGAAGGAGATCTTGGTTGCGAGGAAGGCGTTCGCTGCGACCTTCACCAGTTCTGCGGTCGCGTAGTCGGTCATGACGAGCGGGGTCCCGTTGGCCAGCGCTGTCGCGTAGACCTCATTGAGAGTGGCCGTCGCTGAGGCTTTCGCAGCGTCATCAGAAGGAAGGCCGTACACGAGCCGATCTGGATAGATCGTGTCCTTGACCGCGAAGCCCTCCCGCAGGAATTCGGGGTTCCACGCGAGCTGTGCACCCGACCCGGCGGTCACCTTCAGAGCCAGCCGTTCCGCCGTGCCTACCGGCACGGTCGACTTGCCGACAACGAGGTCGCCGTCAGACAGGTACGGGATGAGCTCGTCGATCGCCGCATCGACGTACGTGAGATCGGCAGCATTCTCGTCCTTGCGCTGAGGCGTCCCCACCGCCACGAAGTGGACAGCAGCGCCCTTGGCCTGCGAGAGATCGGTCGTAAACCGCAACCGCCCGGTCGCTATCGCCGAAGTAAGAATCTCGGGCAGGCCCGGCTCGAAGAAGGGCGCCTCGCCATTGCTGAGTGAGGCGATCTTCGCCGCGTCGACGTCGATTCCGATCACTTCGTGACCAAGCTCGGCCATCGATGCGGCGTGGACGGCCCCAAGGTAGCCGCACCCGATGACCGACATCTTCATCGTCAACCCTCGACGAGATAGTCAGCCACCAACCAGTCGGCCATCCCAGACAGCGCTTCACCGACGCCCTTGTGCTTGTCATCTTGGCGGTAGAGCTCGAACGCTTCCTCGCTCTCGAAGAGAACGTTCTGCACGATGACCGGCCCTTTGCGATCGTCAATCGACGTTTCGAGGGTCCACTGGAGGATGCCGGGCCGGTCTCGGAGCGCCGATATCTTGTCGACTGCGTACATCCTCGACTCCTCGTCAATCACGTCGTAGAAACGGAACAGCACAATGTGTCGCAGTCGGGCCATGTCATCCCCTGATTTCTGAGCTGTGCGAGCGGAACCAATCCACGGTCGAGGCTACCCCCTCGGCCAGGCCGATCTTCGAGCGCCAGCCGGCGTCAGAGAGCTTGGTCACGTCAAGCAGTTTTTGGTGCATACCGTCTGGCTTGGTGGTGTCCCATTTCGTCTCACCTTCGAACCCGACAGCCGACGCGACCGTCTCGGCGATCTGCTTGATGGTGACGTCAGAACCGGTGCCGACGTTGACTTGCGCGGGCCCGTCGTAGTGCTCGAGCAGGTGCAGGCACGCGGCCGCCATGTCGTCGACGTGCAGAAACTCGCGTCGCGGCGAGCCGCTGCCCCAGTTGGTAACCGACTCGGCACCCGACTCGACGGCTTCATCGTAACGGCGGATGAGCGCCGGCATCACATGGGATCCTTGCGGCGAAAAGTTGTCGCCAGGGCCGTAGAGGTTGGTCGGCATCGCCGAAATCCACGGCAGGCCGTACTGTTTGCGCACCGACTGCACGCCCAGGATGCCGGCGATCTTGGCGATCGCGTAAGCGTCGTTGGTGGGTTCGAGGTACCCGGTAAGCAGGTACTCCTCTTTGATGGGCTGCTCGGCGTGTGCGGGATAGATGCAGGATGACCCCAAAAAAAGCAGTCTCTCGACGCCCACCTCAAGCGCCGCATCCATAACGTTGACCTGCACCTGCAGGTTTTCAGAAAGGAAGTCGACAGGATAGGTGCTGTTGGCCATGATGCCGCCGACTTTCGCCGCGGCGAGCACGACGTACTTCGGCTTCGCCTCGCGCATGAAGTCGAAGACGGCTGGCCGATTGGTGAGGTCGACTTCGGCCCGGGTCTTGCCCACTAGCCCGGTGAACCCCTCGTTCTCGAGGTTGCGCCAGATGGCGGAGCCGACCAGCCCGCGATGCCCCGCGATATAGACCGGGGCGTCACGGTCGAGGGGACTCGGGGCGAAACCTGTGTAGTCAGTCATGTGTCCTGCTTCCTTCGCCGACGGGCGTAGAGACTGTGTATTGAGAAATTATGCTGTTGTGGTGTGAACTACGCGTTACGACGGACTATTTCGTGCCCCACGACTCAAGCTCGACCTTATCGATCCAGTGGTCGCCCTCGTGGGCGAGCGACTGGATGTCAGCGTCGACCATGATTTTCGCGAGCGCAGCGCCGTCAACCGTCGGCTTCCAGCCCAGGGTTGTGTTGGCCTTGGTCGGGTCACCCACGAGCGCGTCAACCTCGGTGGGCCGCAGGTAGCGTTCGTCGAATTTAACGAACTCTTGCCAGTCGAGACCGACGTGCCCGAACGACGCATCAAGGAAGTCGCGGATCGTGTAGCCGACGCCGGTGGCGAGCACGAAATCGTCGGGTTCGTCGGCCTGAAGCATGCGCCACATGCCTTCCACGTATTCAGCCGCATAGCCCCAGTCCCGCACCGAGTCTAGGTTGCCGAGGTAGAGGTCTTTCTGCTGGCCCGCCTTGATGCGCGCGACGGCGCGAGTGATCTTGCGGGTGACGAAGGTCTCGCCGCGGCGAGGCGATTCGTGGTTGAACAGAATGCCGTTGGTGGCGAAAATGCCGTAGGCCTCGCGGTAGTTCTTCGTGATCCAGAACGCGTAGAGCTTCGCAGCAGCATACGGCGAGCGCGGGTAAAACGGGGTGGTCTCACTCTGCGGAGGTGGGGTGGCGCCGTACAGCTCTGAGGACGATGCCTGGTAAAACTTCGTCTCGCACTTCGCCTGGCGCACGGCTTCGAGAATGCGAACTGCTCCCGTGCCTGTCGTGTCGGCGGTGTGTTCTGGCTCGTCGAACGACACCCGAACGTGCGACTGGGCCGCGAGGTTGTAGATTTCGTCGGGCTGGATCTCGTCGATCAGGGTAACCAGACGCGCACCGTCACTGAGGTCCCCATAATGCAGGAACATTTTGGCCGCGGGGTCATGCACATCGACGTAAAGATGATCAAGCCGATGAGTGTTAAAACTCGACGACCGCCGAATTAGACCGTGGACCTCGTAACCCTTGGAGAGCAGTAACTCAGCAAGGTAGGAGCCGTCTTGGCCAGTAATACCTGTGACGAATGCACGTTTAGTCAATGTGTGTTCCCTATCCTCAGCTCGGTACCCGCCGTCTTGCCGCGTGAACCTGAAAAACTTCTACCCCGCTTCAGGGCTGTCCTTTCGCGTCGACCTCCGCCAGACAACCAGACAATAGAGCGCTAGCAGCGCGTCGCGACAGATCACCGCGATCGCAGCGCCCTCCGCTCCATCGATAATCGTGCCCGCCACCAATGCCGCTAACCCAACAACCAACGCCATGGCCGTGCCAATCGATATTGCTGACGCATAGCCTCGGGCGATAAGACATTGGCCAAGGACTATATGTATGGCCGCGATGGGCACCGAGATCATGAGGAGCTGTACTACTGAAACGGATGAACGGAATGGCTCGCCGAACAAGAGCGGTAACCACAGAGACGCCGTTCCCGCCGTGACCGCCGCAGCCGCGGCCGCAGCCGCTATCGAAGCCAACAAGGTTCGGTTTACTAGTCGGCGAAGCTCTGGAGACGTGTTGACAAAATTGCCCCTCGCAACGATTGCTAGTGTGCCGGTGTTCATGACAGTCGGAACCGACAGGAGAAGGCTCTGGAGTTGGCTGGCTGGAGAGTAGATCGCAGCATCCCGACTGCCCGAGAAGACTCCGACGACAGGAACATCCCCCCTCGAGTACGCGGAATTCGCGAGGTTGTTTATTAGGTATGGTCCCAGCTGTCGCGCCCCGGCGACGTGCGCGAACGCCGAATTAAAGGACTGGCGCGGCACCAATCTAATCTGGGCGGCGAACCCGACCACTTCGCCGACGAGGAGCGCACAAGCAATCAGGACTGGCAGCCCATCAGGGGGATGAACGATCAAGAGCACTGCAAGCCCTAGCGAACCGACGCCCCGCCCTATTCCGACGGCATTCGAAGCGTCTTTGAAGCGGAGGCTGCCCGTGAGCGCGGCGGTGAAGATCCCGTTGATGAGGGAGAGTTCGATCCATACCACTAACACGACGGTTGCACCAACGCCGATGCGTTGATCAGGTCGTACAAGGGCGAACGCGACAGCGGTCGCGAGCACGAATGGTAAAAGGGTAATGGAAAGAACTTTTACAGCGTGCGCTCCAACATGCTCAGGCGAGAGCCTCTCGGCGGCTACCTCTCGCTGGACGAACCCAGCCAAACCAAAGTCCGAAACCACGACGAGGATATAAAGCAACCCTATCCACGTCATCAGGGTTCCGAACTCTTCTTGTCCGAGCGCGCGAGCCCCAACCAGCGCCAAAATAAGGCCCTGCGTCTTTATTATCAGAGTGCCGAATAGGCCCCATCCAGCCGCGTTCACCTGCAACCTCGCGTGGCTCATATCAAACACCCATTTTTAGGTCAGCAATGCGGGCTTTTGCATTACAGCATCCATCAGCCGCACCGTCCGATCCCAACTGAACGTTGACGCGTAACTTCTTGCATGTTGCCCCATGGCGTGTAGTCCATCGGGATCAGAGTGGGCGACGACAAGAGCGTCAGCCACAGCCCGCGCCGTAAGCCGCTCCAAGATGAATCCCGACTTGCCGTGATCGGATAGCTCCGGAAACGCAGCGCGGTTGGATCCAAGGATGGGAATCGAAGCCAGCTGCGCCTCCAGATACACGAGTCCCCAAGGCTCATATCGCGCCGGCATGGCATAAAGCGCCGACTCGTAGTAAAGCTGCCGGAGCGCTTCCGCCGACAAGTTGCTGTGGAACCGAACTCCATCTTGCTTCGCGAACATGCCTGCGGGAGCAACCAGGTCGAGTGTCAGGTTTGCATTTGCGCGTCTGGCCAGGGCGAAACCCTCCAGAAGCAAATCGATTCCTTTGTTGTGGTGACGGACTTTCGCGATGCAGAGGGTGGAGCCGTTGGAGTAGTCTTTCGGGCCGAAGTAGGGCTCTATGAAGTTGCCCGCGCCAGTTCCGACGACCGAGACCCGCTCTGGGGGAGCGCCCTCGTCGATCATGCATTCCTTCGCCCATTGGGACGTGACGAAGACGTGACCAACTTTCTCCAGCGCTAGCTTGAGGTCTCGTCCCACCTTCCTGCGCAAGCGTTCTCCGACGCCCTGGTTCAGGGCGTAGTCGGACCAAGATGTGTCTCGGTAGAGATAGTCGTGCGATGATAGACCGGGAAACGGAAGCCACATGTGGTCGGTGTGGAGGAACGGTTTGCCCGGCATCGCGCCTCGGGCTTCAGCCACCCGGGTCCGGATCCGCTGAGACAGGGGCCCATAATACGGTCTAAATGCTCGTCCCCGGCGTCCGTAGAACGGAATGCCAAAGGCGGTATAGATCGCTCTATCGAGAAGCCGCGGATCGTTTGCAGCGAGACCATCGACCGAGTATCCAAGGCGCCGGAATGCATCATTGATCGCGCGCGGCGTCCCGCTCCAAGTCGCTAGTTGATCCGGGTCGGTCATCGCCACGGTCAAGAGCGAGTTAGCCTGCATCCTGCCCTGCCATGACCATCTCCAAGTCAGCTAACCAAGCCTCCACGAGTGGGAGCTCCTGATCCGGAACGATCCCGATCGAGTTCAGCATCTGATAGCACTCCAGCAGATTTTCTCCCGGCGAGCCAGCGAGTTCCAAACCGCGCAGCGCGGTTACTATCTCGTCATTTCTAAGGTAGCCGACTGTCTCGTCTGCGAAGTCCCGCAGGAGATTGTGCGCGTTGCGGTCCTGCCACACGCCCTCGCTGTGATACGAGAGCCGGTCGGCAGACTTCCATAGACAAACTTGCGCAACGAAGGACCTCCAAATGTCGGTCATCCGGAAGCTCACGAAGCTTGGCAGATAAAGATACGCGAACGATTCTCGAAACCAGACGGTGCTTTGTGAATTGAAGGGTGTGATCGTCCCCACGTCCAAAATTATCGTCGCCTCACGGTACCTATGGTCATCCTTTCCGACGGTGAGGCGGTACACCGCATCGACGTCAGGATCACCCGAAGCGAGAAACTGCTGAACCGTGCTGGTCCAAGTTCCGACCGGCCCTGCGGCATCGAGAGCAGGTTGCAAAACGAGGTCCAGGGGATAGCCGCGCGGCCAAATCTTCTCTTCGGTGAAGTATTGGTACACGTTGACCCAAGTGTCGGTGCGAACCAGTTGGCCCTTAACTCGTCGGTCTACCGCACTGAGGTCCCACCTGTAAGGGACGTTGTCGTCGTCGGTCTCCGCGATGATCTCCACTCCAGATTCGATAGCGCGGAGATACCCGAGGTTCTTGCGGCAATAGTGGTTCTCGGGGAGAAGGGGGCCGAGGGAGTAGCCCAATCCTGCCTGTGACGCCATAGACAAGAATTCGACACCCGGGTACGCCCAATCGGGCGGTGTCTTGTTGTCTCCCACGACGATCATGGGCCACTCGTCCTTCAGCTTTGCCAGCTCACGAACGGCCTCCGTGGGCGAGTTGATAGTGGTGAGCACAATGGCTCCTTTGGACGAACCGGGCATGAAGGCTCCGTACACTCATCGTGTCCAGCTGCCGGGTACAGCCGAACGCGGGTGTCTCCACCACCCGTCATGCTAACTCAGAAGTGGGACGTTTGAGCAAAATTCGACTACGCAATCGCCGACAGGGGCGCAGCGGTATTCTGCTGTCGATGCGACTGCGCTACCGCATTACCGCGGCGACGGTAATCGAGCAACGACCTCTAAGAGAGCGAGAGCATACCTTCAGTCTCGACACCGGCCGAATGTAGGGCCGAAGCGACGTTTGAAGACGGGGCCACCTCTTTCTCGGCGTTTTTCCTGTACAACCATTCGGCTAGTAGCGCGTTGAATTCCACGAGGGATGCGAACTCCGCCCGGCACGAACGATGTCTCCATCCAGAACGCCCTCGCCTAGCAAATTCACCTCGGGGAACGACCGCGGTCGGAACGGGGAAGGGACAACCTTCACGCACCTGTTTACAAGAACAATAACTCGCTAACTGGAACCAGGCCGAAGCTTGAGGGCGCGATCTGGATCGCATTGCCCCCTTATGAGATCGAGGACGGCAATCGCATTTCCCTTAAGACGCAATCGCCGATCGACGCCTCTAGGATTCACGGATCCGAGAACATTCGCAAGCAATGGCCGTCCGATCTGCCGGAGGGTGAGCGCAACCCCAAAGCTCTTCTTTTGGAGTAGATGAACGGGGTTGCTGACCTGCCAATAGCCAAAACGAACGTGATCCGTTCGCCCGCCGGACTGTGCGGCTAAGTGGGCGACGAGAGCAGAGCCCACAGTCGCTATCTTGCCGTGTCGAAGCACGCGCCGGGAGAAGTCTTGATCCTCGAGCCACCCATAGAGAGGCAGCCTTTCGTCGAAGAGTTCACTCACGGCAACAGAAGCTCGAGCACCGAAGTTACAACCGTAGAGATCTTTGTTCCGAGGATCGATTCCTGGCAGCGGATTAGTCGACGCTTCCTCTAGCTTCGATAGTGCCTCGTCGATTGAGATCTCTCGATCGAGGGCAGCCCCGTCGATTACGACATTGCCAGTCACCCCAACTATGTCCGACTCGGACTCAAAGAGGGCGACGCATTTTCCGATGTAAGTGCGATCTGGGATCGCGTCGTCGTCGAAGAAAAACACATACTCATGCCGCACATCGAGAGCCCGAAGTCCCACGTTCCGTTGCTTCGTGAGACCGCGGTCGGAAAGGAGGGTAGTGAGACCGGAGTAGCCGGTGGTATCTCGCGGCAAGCTTTCGGCGTCAGGAGCGACTACGAAATAGTCGATAGGTTCATAGTCCTGTCCGGTCAGAAATGGAAGCATTCGTTCAATGACCGGGCGCCTACCAGCGGTCGCCACAATTACTGCAACGCGTGGATTCAATCGCTGTCTCCATAAGTTTCGCTAAGACTGTCTACAACTTTGGTGATCGAGTATTCGTCTCGGACAAACGTTTGGCCGCGCGACCCCATCCCGATCAGCGCGTCGCGATTAGCTGTTGCGCTGGCTAGTACTTCTAGAAGGTGGTCGTCCGTCCCGTCAAAGGTTCTCGCCGCACCAGCGCGCTCTAACGGTTCCGCCAGTACCGCGCTCGCATGCAACACAACAGGGGTGCCCACGTTCAACGCTTCAAGAATTGTCATTCCGAACGGCTCATTGGGTGCTGGTAGAACGTACAGGTCTGCCTCCGCCATGACGCTCTCGACATCTTGAGCGCGGATCGCGCCGAGGTACTCGATTGTCGAGGCCCGCTGGCTCGCCATATAGCGCTCGACCTCCTCTAGATCACCTTCGTCAGGACCGGCGATAACAACACGAACACCAGGAGGGAAATCTGGGCGCGCAGCTACGCGCGCGAGTTGAGCTGCACCTTTCCGTGGGTGAAGACGGCCCAGAAAGAGCACCGATATCTGTTCGGACTTTCCGTGAGCTCCCCGAGGTTCTGTTGCCGTGGGAATCCCGTTCGGCAACCTCGTAGCGATCGGCCGTCCGGCAAGCCTATTTGCGTACTCGACCTCTGAAGGAGTGAGCGAAAGCACAGCATGCGCGCGGCGAAAGACGTATCGAGTCGCGACCCGATCCAGAATACGAATCGATGCAGAACGAGGCGCCTCGATCATTCCATGCGTCTGCGCAATAACCCGGCCCCCCATCGACACCGCGACCATCGCTGCGACAAGGGATACAAAGTCGCGGCCCATGTGAACATGGATGAGGGTAGACGTCCTTGCCACGCGCGCCACGAAGGTCCAGAGACCGGGTGATACGCGCAATGTTGGCCTGCTAGTCCCGATCAGTTGAAAGCCGCGATGTCTGCGGGCGTCAAGGCCCAGATAACTATGGACCCCGCCCCTGCTTCTTATCGCCGCACCTGCCAGGACGATTTTGAGGCCCCGACGAGCTTGTTCGGTGCCGATATTCACAGCGACTCGAACGGGCCCACCGAAGTCCATGTCCCGCGAGAGTTGGGGCACGACGTGCAAAACGGATGACAGATCAACCGAGACTGAGACCGACGCATCGCGTTTGCCCTGGCTATTGCGCATCGCTGCGGGGCTCCTCTTGCGCACGCGCGTTCGTAGCATCTCGGAGGGCGCCTACTAGGAAATCTCGCGTGCGTGATCGGTAGGAGTCCATCCGTTCGTTCACCATCCCCCAGTCAATGTCCGCGTCTGTCGGCTTTTGCCCTGGAGCAATAATTCGGTTCTCGAGGCCGGCATAACTCAGGATGCTTCGTAGCCGCTCCCCATACTTCGGCGGAAGGACAACCGAGAACGGCCGGTTGAAAATAATCGAAAAGACTGTGCCGTGAAACGAATCGGTGACAACGTGATGAGCATCGCGAAACAGCGAGACGAACTCGTTCACCGTCGGTTGCACTACTCGCCGTCTCGAATTGCGGGATCTAGTCTTCAGCGCGATGCGCTTTTCAGGAGTCCCCAATGTGGAGGTAATCGCGCCGAGTACTCGCTCGAATTCGGAAGCCACGTTCAGCTGGTACACGAGGACATAGTTCTCGGTTCTAGGGCGCGCGTGGGCAATCCGGGACCACAGCGCGGGGGATACGGCCAATGTCGGATCCGCGACGGCGTGCGCGCCGATTCCATGCTCGCGGAGAATGCCCACTGCCGAAGATTCGCGGACAGACACGGCGCTAAATTTGGGGAGCTCTGACTCGATCAACTCGACCTCAGTCGGCGATAGCTCGGTCTTCCCGAACGAGGACGAGAAGGCCACCCGAGGTGCTGACTCCGGTGCGTGGACCAGAAAGAACGGCTCCGACCCGCCGATGTTGTAGTCGCTATTCCAGACTTGATCGCTCCCAACGACGTAGATATCAGCCTGCGGGGGATTGGAACGAAGTTCCTCGAACCTCCCATAGGAGGCCTCACTTAGCCTAAGTTCCCGCTCGATGAAGCCGTTGAACACCGCACGGTTTCTTGCCGCCCATCTGCCCCAAAAAATTCGATAAGTGATACGCCGGAGCGGATTCGTGCCCCACCCCATCCTCGCGGCAATCTCGTCGATTGAATCCGTCAAGTCCGGTCGCCAATAGTCGGTGACCTCTACGTCATATCCGAGGTCAAGGATCATCTGCTGTGATGCAAGCGTTTGAAGAACGGACCCATAGTTCTTGACTCGATGAAGCGTAAGCAGAGCTACGCGCTTTTGCGCTTCCGTCGGAACGGCAGGCGCGTGACTCATTGGCCCCTCTCCTTGTGAATAGTTAGCACATCATCGATTTGGTGCCGCGCGGACCGTGCTGCTCGCGCCTCCGCGGCCGGATGCCCAAACGCCACGAGGCAAATGACATCTTCATGCTCAGACAAACCGATTGCGCCGCGAAGCGCGCGGGTAGCGGTAACCCCGAGCGACCAGTTGAGCATGCACGACGCGAACGAACGGGCGTGGAGCGCCCATACGAATGTCATCGCGAACAACCCTCCATCAATCCAGCGCTGATTGCGCTCCCCCGCGTCCTTGAAGAAGCGTCGATCGACGGTAATCACGGCAAGATGCGGGATCGAGTCCCCGAACCCACGGTTCCCATTCTGGAGTCGCAGCGCTGCGATTCTCTGTTCCGGGTCTTCCAGAATGTGGACCCGCGCCGCTTGTCGATTGCATACCGACGGCGCGGACTGGGCAAGCCGAACCACGTCGGTTAGTTGGCCAACGGTCACCTCGCGCGAGGGGTCATAGTTTCTGCAACTCCAGCGGGTGCCGAAGAACCTCTCGACTTCATCGTCCGTCTCGGGCTCATAGCGTTCGGTAGCAAAAGGGGCCACACGGCCGTCGTAGCTTCCTGAGTCGTTCCAGGCGCTGAGAGCTTCCATCGCCTGTTGCGCATTAACCCTGATCAACGGTCGAATGGTGACCTTGTCTAGTCTCAAACCGTCCTCAATCGAGGCAGCAGCCCTCGCGCCAAATGGGCGCTTTGTTGCCGGGAACGTCAGGCCCTTCTCGACCTGATGGTAGGAAAAGACTAAGTCTCGCTCGCGGTGCTCCTGTTCCCGTCGACCTTCGGGCTTGTATGTTGAGTCGCGCAGATATGCCCGCGCGTCTATTACGAACTCGCGCACGGTTTGTGCCCAGCCAACGGACGACCAAATCGCATCTCGAAGAAAAGGGATCTGAACTGACTTGGCGACCTTGGTGACCGATTGAAGCACTCCCAATTTTACGACCCCTCACTTGATTCTCGAAAACGCACGATGGTTGCAATGCTGATCAGCACCTGAACAACTAGGCAGGCGATTAATGCCCAAAGCGCGCCCCCTGCCCCCGTCGTTGGGACGAGCAACAACATCAAGGCTGCACCTACCGCCATTCCCACGTACACAACCATCGAAAACGCACGCGTCAGAGCCAAGGGCGCGAGCCCTGCTCTGATTGCGGTCTGGGACACGAAGGTCAATCCGACGACTCCAGCCGAGAGAGCCATCAAGTCAAGTGAAGGCATCACCACACCGGCACCCAGGAACGCAAACAAGGCCGACCCTATACCGAGCAGAGTCGCTGAGCCTACTACGGCAAGCGCGGTAGCGATTAGAGCTGCCATGAGCGCCCGCTTGCGCGTGCGTCTCTCCCCGTCGACCGGCACCCATCCTTGCAAGACATCTATGACAGGAGATGTGGCTGTGTTCGCTTGCGCCTGAACCCTCAACACCAATGCCAGCTGTCCCAATTCGGCTGGCGCAAGCCAGGACACAACAAAAGTTGGCAACGCCCCCCACAGCGCGGAGGCGGTCAGAGCTGGGACCCCCGCGAGATTGGAGCGCAACGCATCGACCACGCCTACCGGCGCGCTCTCGGTCGCTCTGGATCGCGCCCAGATAGCAGTGGCGACAAAGGAGACGACAGAACCAAAACCTTGAGTGAATAGTGCAAGTGCTATGAAGGCAGGGTTCCAAAGGAGTAAAGCGATACCGGCACCGACGCCTGCAAGCCGAGGAAGCGTTTCCGCCATGAAAAGCCGCCCGGGCGACTGAAGTCCGACAAATACCCAGTTCATTCTTAGGCCAAGCGCTGCGGTAGAAAAGATGGCCGCTACCACGAGCACCGTTTCGACATTCGAGATCGTGGCTGCGGCAATTACAGTCGAGATTCCGACCAGCGGAGTGAGCGCGGCACGCGCAAGGACAGACGCTTTGATCTCCCTCCAAAGCATGTTCGGTTGCTGACGAAATCTCGCTACTCGCGACACACCCAACAATCCCCATCCCAGCGCCCATGGGACGCCGAGCACTAGACCGACAGCCTGGCCAAGGGCGATCAAGCCCCAGATGGCCTCACCTGATGCTGAGATCAAGACGGGAAGGCTCACGAGCGAAAGAACCGCGAGAATCAAGAGGTTGGTCGCGAAACCAGCGAGCCGACCTGCTGACGCGACTGCAGAAGTGATCTTTGACACCGGGCGCTCCCTCAGCGCCGCGGAGGACGGCGGAGCGCCCTTCCGCGTGAAGCATTATTGACGCACCAAACGAAAAGGACAACCGCTAGCGTGGCCACCGCCTGCGGCGGACTGCCTCGAAGGACCGGAATCAGATAAAAGGCAAGACACATCCGATCACGGTCGGTGGGCCCGCCGTTTGTATCCCGACCTCGTTGCTGCGATCCAGTCGTCGTAATGCGTACCGGAATAACGCCATCCCTGCCGCGCCAACCCACCGGAAGTCTATGTCGGTTTCCGCTAGCAAGGGTGCTGACAGATTGCTGAACCAGTCGCCGCGAAACTCGGCCAAAACCCAGTGACAACAGCTCCCCCTCATGCGGATCGCTGCGGCCCACGATCAGGGACGAGGTCCAAATCAATGGCGCTGCGGAAGTGCTGCTGAGGTCGCCGCTCTGCCCGCTCGCGCGCCCGGCCGACGGTCGATCATCGACGTGTGGCCGCGTCCGATGATAGGAGGTCAACTCCCGCCTGCGTCCACGTCATCATCCTCCACGGGGAAACGCGTCCCCACGACTGCGCCGGAGTCCCAAATCGCGTTGGGAGGCACGTAGCCCCCTACTCGGCTAAGCGGCGCGACTAGCGCTGAGCGGCCGAGGGTGGCACCGCCGAGAATGACACAGCGAGACGTCACCCACACGCCCGACTCAATCGATACCGGCCGGGTTATGAGCGCCATGTCCCGGCGATACGCGTGGCTGCCGGTGGTGATGAAAGTTTCTTGGGATATCACGACGTCGTTGCCGAGCACAACGCGATCCTGATTGTGGAACCAGACCCCTTCGCCGATCCAACAGCGGTCGCCAATCACCAGATTCCAAGGAAACTTTACGCGCGTCCTGGGGCGAAAGACGACGCCGGCTCCGATTTGCGCACCGAACGCTCGAAGTACAGCAACTCGGAGTCCTGAGCTAATCTGCCAAGGATTGGTAACGAAGATCAGCTCGCAAATCGCCCAAAGATAAATGACCCAGGCTGGTTTACGCCACGCACCGCGTTCCCCCGGTGCTTTGGAAAGGTCGATCACCGGGATGTCAGGCATGGCCGACCTTCCAAACGTCGAAGGCCGCGTACACGAGGCGGGTGTGGCGGCGGCGTGTCGTCGAGGTGACTTCTTGCGCGTGCAAACCAGCAACGTGATCTTCGCGTCTTGGTCCTCCCTGGCACCCGTTGGTGTCACGCATCATCCGCCAAACCTCTCGCAAAGGCAACGTAGCGCGCCCGAGCAAGCATCGGCGAATATTGGCGCTTGTGCATCGCGACAGCTCTAGCGGCAATCCGGTCGCCCTTGTCCGGGGATGCGGCGATTTCTAAGGCAGCCCTTAGCAATGCGCGTGGATTGCCCGGTTCGACGAGGAGAGCCGCGTCACCTGTGGATATCACGGAATGGGTGATACCGCCCGGCTCCACAGCCGCGAGTATCGGTCGTTCGGCACTTGTGTACGACGTGAGCTTGCTCGGAAGCGACATCTCTCGCACGCCGGGGCGCTCGTTCAAAACCAAGGCATCCGCTGCGGCGAGTGCGAGCGGGTAGTCCTCCGTGCTGAGGGGGCCCAGGAAACGCAGAGTAGGCACCTGACTCCCGAGCCTTTCGAGTTCGGCTCGCTGGTTGCCATCACCAACGAGAAGAAAGGTAATGCCCGCACCTTCCTCATAAGAGAGTCGGGCCGCCTCGACCACCGACTCGAGACCCTGCTTCATGCCAATGTTGCCGGTATGCACGGCCAAGAATCCATCCACCGGCCACCCGAGAAGTTCACGCGCTTCGGCTCTCGACGCGGTCGAGGGCGTGATGTGGGTGAAGTTGGGCAGCTCCGAAATGGCGTCGTTGCTGAGGCCGTTCGACACGAGTACCCGTCCGAACTGTGGCGTGATCACGCCCACCCGATCGGCGGACCTCAGCAGCGAATATTCAAAGGACGCGATGGCCCGTGACGCGCGACCACCAGTCGTGCCCGACTCTCCCGCCGCGTTGCCGGTCAGGTCCTGCACGAGCACACCCAGCGGACGGCGGCGCTTGCCATAAACCGCCGCCGCGAGTCCCGCCAGAGATGGGGTCACGGCAATGAGGACCTGGGACTTATCGGACCATACCACCGGTGTGGCGCGCGCCAGGAAGTTCGCCTCCATGCGAGCGCGGCCCGCCAGAGTCGACCGTGCAGGAACGTGGTGGCGCACCCGGGTCACGCGCACCCCATCAATTTGTTCCACCCAGCGTGACCCGACCGCATATCGTTCGTCTTTGACGCGCCATTCGGGGTAGTGCGGGATACCAGTCACGACGTGGACAACGGCGCCGGCTTCCTGTAATGCCTGCGCCATCGCCACATTGTAAGGCGCAATGCCCGTCGCGTCGGGTCCGTAATTAATCCCAACCAAGCACACACTCAGGCCGCTAAGCGAAGGCGGGTCGTCCCCAAGCGTCCCCATGCCAACATTATTGCGCATTTCGCGTTTCGGGTTTGTGGATAGCACCTTGATCGGCCGGGATTCCATGAAAATTCACGATCAATAATGAAGGGTGGTGTTTAGTCATACCTAAGTAGGTATAGCGGGGGCGTAAAGGGAGACGTACATCGGCTGGGGTGCCGGTATTCGCGACCCATAATGAGATCAATCGGGACGGTTAGAGACGGGTGAGTGTTGCACCGAGTAAGCTTTGCCATGCCTCTCCGGCTCGGCAAGCTTCTCCGCCGCGCTGACGGCCCGGCCGTCCGTACGTGCCCCAATGCGGATCGTTCTTCCCGATCCAGCGTTGCCCATTACGCTCCGGGCGCAGGCGACCGCTGCTCTGCGGAATGCGCCGAGAAGGCTGCCGACAACGCCGCTTGGTGACGCCAATCAGTGGTTCGCGACGCGTCACCATGCGATGATCTAACCCATGCCCCAGAGCAAGGCTCTCGCAAGGAACGCGCCGCCGCTGAAGCAGGCCGAGTGGAACGAGCCCACGGCCGCGAAGCCCGCACCGTATCTGGGATTCTTGACCGCTCTGGCCCTCTGCGTGATCATCCCGATCTGGGCCGTGTTGCAAACGGGCGACACTGGCTACCCGGCGTGGCAGTGGGCGCTTGCTGCCACGGTGATCGCAGGAGCACGCTTCGCGTGGGTAGTGGCCTCCGCGCGGCGGCGGCTCTTCGAGATGACAACCTGGCTGTTCTTCTACCTATTTCTCGGGATCGCGCCACTCGTCCAGTTGCGGGATCGGATCGACCCTGGAACAACACTTTTCCTCGCCCATGAATACGACTGGCAAGCCATGGGGATCGTGATCGTGAGTGAGATCGCGATCATCATTGGAAGTTTCTTCGGCAAGTCCGCGCCTGGACAGAGCAGTATGAAGCGGCCGCAGCGTCGAGTCAGCGCGATCGGCACCCGAAACTTCTCGGTGGTGCTGGTTCTGGTCTCGGCTGCATACGTGGTGTTAGTCGGAGTCGGAACGCTCTGGGACAGTCGCGCCGCGCGCGATATAGCTATCGCGGCGGTGATCTCCGACCCGCTGCTGAACGTCGCCGTCGGTGCGATCGTGAGCTTCGGACTGCTGGTCTCGGTCGTGGCACAACTTCAGGTGCTTCGAGAACGACTCGACGGCAAGAAGCCGGTTGTCCTCCTAGCGGTCTCGATCGTTCTCTTAGTGATCATCGTGAATCCGTTCGGGTCACCCCGATTCGTGCTCATGACGGTGGCGCTGGGGGTGCTCGCAGGGTTTGGGTTGTTCAAGAGCGTCCCAGTGTTCCGCGCAATCGCCGTGGGGTCCGTGGCGGCGATGCTGCTAGTTTTCCCGTTGCTCGACACGTTCCGTCGAACTATCGACGCCACCGTCGAGGTGGTCGACCCGCTGGCCGCAGTCAAGGATGGCGACTTCGACTCGTACGGCCAGATCGTCAACACAGTCTGGTATGTCACAGCCGAAGGCATCACCTGGGGCAATCAGATGCTCGGTGTCCTCCTGTTCTGGGTACCACGCAGCCTCTGGGCCGACAAGCCCACGGACACGGGAATCATGCTGGCCGAGCAAAAGGGGTACTGGTTCACCAACCTCTCCGCGCCCTTCCCGACCGAGTTGTTCATCAACGGCGGATGGCCCGCGGTTGTCCTCGGCATGCTCATATTCGGGTACTGGCTTCGCAGATGGGACCGGCGCAGCGAGCTGCACATTCAGTTATACGGTGTGCCCACGTTGCTCGGTTGCGTGATGCCTTTCTACCTGCTGCTCCTTCTGCGGGGCTCGCTGCTGCAAGCAGTCGCCAACGTCGCCGTTATCCTGATCTGCTGGCTCGCCGTTACCACCCGACGCGAAGCCCCTGCAGCCGAAGACGGCATATCTCGTCGCCACATCCCAGAAGAGGCTAGGCGACGCCGAGCACGGTGAGATTCCGCACCGCGACCTGCGCGAGATCAACCGTGATGTCCTCAGTCGGCGATCCGTTCTGGAGTTGGTAGTTCACTCGGGTTTTGGCCGTCCCGGCGTGGATCAGCATTCCACGGATCGCGGTACGCCCGTCTGCGATGACTCCTTGGAAGTCGGCGATGTACCCACTTCGGGCAAGGATCGTCCCAACCGAGTTGTGGAACTCGACGAGATGCTGATGATGCATTGCGGCGAGTTGAGACGAACTCGGAACGATGTCTCGATCAGGTCGCCGACTGAGAACTTCGTGGTGATGTCGTACTGCAAGCACCCTGACCGGCCAGCGATTTTCTGGCGCCCGATGTAGTTCGGATGGATGGGGCCTGACGTCTGGTAGTCGCCAGTCGAATTGATGCCGGCCGTCGCAGAGTTCGCCAGCGGCGTGTATGCATCCACGACTTGCAGCCCTCTGGATCGAGCAAGCACGGACACGCGGGCGTTCCACTTAAACGTTCCCGAGGGCGGCGTCTCTGCGGGGGGGCATACCTAAGGATGGGTCGTATGGTCGCGGCGGTGAGAGCGTCCACGATGTTCAGAGTGAGCAGGATGTAGACGGGCATTCGCACGAATTCGATGCCCGGGTAGCGGCCAGTGAAGAGGTGCACCGTGTTCAGGAGCACGACGAGGTTCAACGATGCGATCGCGTACATGAGCCCGCGCCCGGGGTGGGTGGCCCGCCAGTTGGCTCAGAGTGCGTAGATGATCATGAAGGCGAGGAATGCGGTTGCGGCGATCGCGTTGACAACCGGTCGAGGGCGAGAAGTTGTTCATCGTCGTTTCTCCATCGCGAGTTCGAGGGCTTCCCCGAAGTGGTTGGCGCTTGAGCGATGCGCGAGGCGGGTGACGATCTGAATTAGCTCGGCCTCTTCCGAATCGACGTGAGCGATGATGTCTTCCGTCTGCTGCTGCGCTGCCTGAGCGGCTAGGACGTCGGCGGACTGTTCCGCGTGCCGGCGCTTACGGCCCCACATCGGAAACCACCACCCTCGAGCTTGAGTGATCTTCGATCGAGGGAACGAAGTCCTCGTAGAACTTGTCCTTAGTTGGCGTTGCGTTGAGGGGCCTTTCCGGACACCAAACGCTTGTCCGGAAAGGGAGTGCTGGCGTTGGTCGTCCCCGCAGTAGCGGCGGTGATCACTCTGGGGTTGGTGCTGCACGCCAACCAGGAATTTCCAAAGTACTCCTACCCGCAAATAGCGAACGGCGGGTCGGTCTACATCGACTACAACGAGCGGATCCGTGAGCGAGCGCTTGTGCGCTGGCCGGGCCACGCGGACGTCATCGTCTTGGGCAACTCGTTCGGCCGTGACGCGGCCAACGTATTGCTCGAGGCCGACCCGACTCCGCGATCCGGCGGGCCCGCTCGTCGGATCGCGGTCGATCACCCGTTCAGCCGCCGGATCATGGTGTCGGCGGCGTAGGTCGGCGATCTCGGCGGCACGCTCCTCGGCCTCGCCGTCGAGCACCAGTCGGTTAGCTCCACGCGAACCACCCTTGAGTGGCGTCAGTAGGAGTAACTCAGTACGCGCCGTCCCGGCCCACAACAGCCTTGAACGTGCGCCATAGGATCACAAAGTCTCCCGTGAGCGACCAATTCTCCACGTAATACAAGTCTAGCCGCACGGTGTCTTCCCACGAAAGGTTGGACCTACCGCTAACCTGCCAAAGCCCCGTGATACCTGGCTTCACCAAGAAGCGCCGGTGCACGTGGCGCTCATACACCTCTACCTCGCGCTCAAGCGGGGGGCGTGGGCCGACGAGGGACATGCTGCCCGCGAAGACATTTAGCAATTGCGGCAGCTCGTCGAGGCTGAAGCGGCGAAGGAACGCACCAATGGGTGTCACTCGTGGGTCATGCTTTAGTTTGAACATCACGGCGTTACCCTCGGCCCGGCCCAGGCCACTGAGTTCGACCAGCCTCTCTTCGGCATCCAAAACCATTGAGCGGAATTTCAACATAGTGAATCGGGAGCCACGGTAGCCGACGCGCTCCTGCCGGAACAACACACTGCCGGGAGAACTCAGGCGGATGATCGCTGCGATCAAGAGCATGGGCACGGAAAGCAGCACAATCAGGACTAACGACGCGATGAGGTCGAAGGCGCGCTTCGAGAAGCGCTTGAGCCCCTCGTACCGTGGCGTTTCAACGTGAACCAGTGGTAGCCCTGCGACAGGCCGCACGTGGATGCGCGGGCCACCGATGTCGGTAATGCTCGGCGCGACGACGAGGTGCTGACGACCGGGTTCAAGAGACCAACTGAGTTCACGAATCCGCTGGGGCGGCAGATCGCTGCTCGTGACGACCACGGTGTCAGCCCCAGATACGCCCATGAGCGTTGTGACACCGTCGAAGTCACCCGACACCCGAATGGTGGTGCCGGGCAAACGGGCCAGCTCGCTTCCCGGAACGCACGCCGCGACCACCCGATAGCCCGCGCTGGGCGAGCGATCCAGTTCGCGGGCGATCGCGATCACGCTGTCGATCGAGCCGACTAATACGACGGTCGCCGTGAACGTGCCACCGGCACGCTTCGACATCAACCACTGCCGCCACATCCATCGCCCGACAAGGAGAGCTACCGTCCCGACAGGAAAAGCGATGAGCACGTAACTGCGAGCGATGTCGACCTTAAGAAGAAAAGCGAAGATCGCCAGAACGCCGAAGAAGCGCAGGCTCGCGTCGAACATACGTGCGTACTCTGTCCACCCGGTGCCGACGACGCGCGCTTCCCGGGTTCCGTAAATACTTAGTGTCCCAGTCCAAGCGAGGATGAGCAGAATCGACAGCGCCGAGTAGCTGACTTCGAAATCGGCAGCGGCTTTCGCCGAGTCGATGACTAAGGATGAGTCTTCGAGGCCGAACCGCGCGATCTGTGCCACACCGGTCGCCCACGCGATGATAAGAACGTCCGTAACCAGAAGTCGCCGCGCATAGCGCTGTTCCCACGGGGTTTTCTCGGGTGCAAGGGAACCAGAGGCCGGTCCTCGTTGCATTTGCCGTCTCCTGAAAGAACAAGTTGTCTACATTGACGGTAGCGGATAATGAGAAAGGCTAATGTGCACGAAATCAAATGTTTACACTAGGGGTCTCGGCTCAGTTGGACCATCGGGAGGCTAGAGCTTCAGCTTGGTGAGCTCTTCATCCATCCGCTTCGCCATCTCGGCGTAGCCATCGTCGTTGGGGTGCAGGCCGTCGGCGGCCATCCATTCGGGGTGGCCCTCGATCCAGTGTGAGGCGCCCGGGATGTAGTCCGCGTTGACAGCGGCTGCGGCATCCCGAACCCAACCGATGATGGTCTCGACTGACTCGGGGCGTTCGTCGGTGTACCAGAACGGCTCGACCACGATGATGCGGGCGTCGGGCAGGCCCTCGGCGATGCGGTCGACGTCGGTGGTGATCTGCTCTTTGATCTCGTCGGCGGCGCGATCGAAGCTGAAGTTGTCGTTCAAGCCCATCGTGATGAAGACGATGTCGGGGTCGTGGTCGATGATCATGCTGGGGAGGTCGCCCTCGCCGAATGTTGACCGGTTGTTCACGAAGCCGAGGCCGTTGACGCTTGGGTTGAACTCGCTCCACCCGCGGGACTCGCTGATGATCGTGGACCAGCGGTTCGCCGGGTCGGAAGCGCCCGTGCCGAGGGTGTAAGAGTCGCCGTAGAAGGCGACGCGGGTGGCGTTAGGGTCGCGCGGGGGGTCTGCCGGGGCGGGGGATGTGCAGGCGGTTAGGGCGATGAGGGTTCCCAGGGTGAGGAGGGCGAGCAGCGGGGTGCGGCGGGGCATGTGTTCTATTCGACACCAAGGTCGCTAGTGGTGGGTCTCGACTTCGCTCGACCACCGGTACGAGCTACGGCGCCTCGCTGTCGCACTTGGTGAGGTCAGTCTGCGCCAGAGGCTCTCCGTCGGAAATGATGTAGGTGACGAGAAGCACGACGTCTTCAGTGCCCTCGTTGATGCCCTGGTGCGGGTATCCGGCGCCTTCGACAATCGTGTCGCCAGCCTCATAGACGTGCACCCCCGTCGGGTAGGTGGGCGCGTAGTGGGTGAGCGTACCTTGCTCGACAACGGCAATGAGTTGGCCGGCATGGCAGTGCTCGCCAGTGCCAGCCCCAGGCTGAAGAGTGATCTGCCGGAAGACGACTTGCGCCGCACCGTCGACCTCGACGTTGACGCCGTCTTCATCTTCGCCGGTGGCGAGGTCGACGGCGGTGACGGGAGCCGGAGATTCCGTGGGCTCCCCCGATGCGGCGAGGGTGTCGGGTGGCTGCGTGCACCCCACGAGCAGCAGCGAGGCGGCCAGCAGGAGCGCGAATGGTCGTCCGTGGTGTCGAGGCATGCGGCCAGCGTGGCAGAGAGTTCGTTCGAGCGGGGACTTTTCCGTCAGCCGGGGCGGTCTCGACTTCGCTCGACCACCGTTACGGGAGCTTGATGACACCGTCCTGAAGGCTCACCACGCTGTTCCAGCCGCCCTCCGACACTTGCATGGCGTAGCCCGGGACCAGCCACGCGTTGCCGTCGGCGTCCCACATCAGCAGCAGCGTTGCCTCGGCGGTGTCGACGGTGACGTTGATGACCTCCGGGGTCGGGAGGTCGGTGGGAACCTCGTCGGTCGGGAGCGGCTCGGCGGGGATGGGGTCGACCTGGATGGGCTCGTCGCTCGGCGCGGGCTCGGCCGTGGGGGCATCGGTCGGGGCGGCGGGGGCTTCGGAATTCTCAGGGACCACCGGGGTCGAGCCTTCGAGCCCTTCGAGAACCTCCTGGGGAACCACGGGCGCTGCTTCATCCGAGCGGGCGAGGTCGTTTGCGGCGTAGGTCATCACTCCGCCCTGGTAGTCGGGGCCGGCCTGGCCCCACCAGCGTCCGTCGTCGAGGCGAGCGACGGCGTCTCGGGCGGAGATGGTGCCGAAGCTGCCGCGCGACTCGGCGGCCACCGAATGGCCGTACGCATAGGAGATGTCGCCGGTGTTCGACCAGTTGATGGTCCAGTCGAGGGCGGTCTTGACGCCGCCGACGGTGAGGTTCGCGATCGCGGTGGTGCCGCCGTCGTACGCGGTGACCGTGATGTCGCTCGCGTCAACCGTGAAGCCGGTCTCGGCCAGCAGCTGCTGCGCCTGGGCGCGCGCTTCATCCTCCCCCGGAGCCTCGTTGGCGGGCGCATTCTCGGGGAGCACGCAGCCGAACTCGGCGACCTGGTCTGCCGTGACGCTCGGGTCGCAGATCCAGAACGAGGTGGCCGTCGGGTCGCTGTACCACCAGTCGCCGGTTCCCGACCAGGTGAGGTTCACCGCCGGCGCGGTGCCGTCTTCGGGGCCGACCACCCAGGCCGGGTAACTCGCGTCGGAATAGGTCGCGGTGGTGGCGTCGCCGGCCACGCCGAAGACCTCGGCGATCTGGGCGGCGCGACTCTCGGGGTCGCCCTCGAGCACCAACTGGTACGCGTCACCATTGCCGGTCGCGGTGGAGAGCCCGTCGCCAGCGGAGTAGTTGTAGTCGACCCACCAGCCGATCTTCATGTCGGCGGATTCGACGGTGCGCGCGCCCGCCGCCGTCGACTCCCCCGCGCCCGACGCTGCGGTGAACAGTGGAGCTGGTCGGAGGGCCGGGCCCAATGCCAGGGCGCCCAGCGTGATGACGGCGACGGCGAGGCCCGCTCCCCCGGCGACCCGCAGCGTGCGGCCCGGGTTGCTCAGTCGCGGTGCCGGGTGCGCGGCTGCGCCACTGACCACCTCGGAGTTGAGGTCAGGTGCCGCACCGCGGTCGAGGCTTCTGCGAAGTCGCGCGGACAGGTCGTCGTCGAGGTTGCTCATACCCGGGTTATGTCGGTTGGGTGGCGTTTCTTTCAGCGACATCCGGAACTTCTTGGTCGGCCAGCAACCGGGCGAGCCGCTTCTTTGCCCGGTGCACTCGGATCGTCGCGGCATTCACGCTGACGGCGAGCGCCACCGCGAGCTCGGCCGGGGCCAACTCTTCGACCAGCGCGAGTGCCAGCACTTCGCGCTCGGCGGGGCGGAGCTGCCGCCAGGCCGCGGCCAGCGACGCGTCGGCGATCACGATGTCTTCGGCGGACGGTGACGAGTCGGCCGGGCGCAGCGCCGAGAGGAACGCCGCGCCGGTGGCCTGCTTGCGCCGGTGGTTGGCGACCACGTTCGAGGCGATGCGGTAGAGCCAGGGCAGCTCTTCACCGGGGGTGACGGATGCCCGCTTGCGCCAGGCGATCGCGAAGACGTCGGCCGCGAGATCTTCGA
>Ga0247742_10000514_pt1 | contig 31017 bp, 24 predicted proteins | sample UWRJL208509C2_FD_180944 | JGI IMG/M metagenome (GOLD analysis project Ga0247742, IMG submission 180944) | Plant litter microbial communities from Arlington Agricultural Research Station in Wisconsin, United States - UWRJ-L208-509C-2 | ecosystem: Environmental > Terrestrial > Plant litter >...
CGGCACAAGTGGGCTGGTCCTCGACCTCGTCGTCGAAGCCGGCAACCCGGCCGACAGCGAACGCTTGCTGCCGATGCTGGAGCGTCACATCGGCATCTGGGGCGAGCCACCACGGCAGGCGGCGGCCGACGGCGGCTATGCCAGCCGTGAAAATTTGAACGGAGCCAAGGCCTGGGGCGTGCGCGACATGGCCTTCCATAAAAAGTGCGGTCTCAAGATCGAAGACATGGTAAAAAGCCGCTGGGTCTATCGCAAGCTACGCAACTTCCGTGCCGGCATCGAAGCCGGCATCTCTTGCCTCAAACGCGCCTACGGCTTGGGGCGCTGCACATGGCGTGGGCTCGACCACTTTAAGACTTATGTCTGGTCCTCGGTGGTCGCTTACAATCTCGCCCTCTTTACCCGCTTGCGGCCGAACTGATATCCCAATTTGCCAGTCAACACCGGACCGGTGCAAAGCCGGCAGTTGCCAATGCGCGCATTGCCGCCAGAAATCCTGGCCACCGCAATTAGAACCCATGAGTCACACAGCATGGCTTCAGTGCGGACAGCAAGAGGAACCCAAATACGCTGCTACTATAAGAAAACCGGCCGTTTATGGATAGAAACTAGCTAGCCCATTTGGCCAACATCAGCGGCCGAAGCGCAGAACCTCAGGGCATCGCAGCTGCCGAAAGGGTAGGCCGGGTCGCGCTCTGGCACAGCACCGTATCGGCGATAATTGCTTCCCAGCCGCTCTTTGACCAATGAAAGTCAAGTGTCGGCAGCCTCAGAGGGGCCTCACAATCTAGAATCCATGTATTAAAGGCCACTCCCTGAGGACGCAGCCTTTCTGGCCTCGGACGACGCTGCCTGGATTACCGGCGACCGGCTCGTAGCGTCCGGCGGCTTCTACGGTTGAGGATCAACCGGATTGAACTGGACGAGTAAAGTGGCGGCGTCTGTCACTCTGCTAAATTAAAGGCACGCCTCCGAACCCGGTCGTTACAGAAGTCGCGCCGCCTTACCAGTGCGACGGGTGGCATTGTTGTAATAGCTCGTCGCCTGCTGGACGGATCGATGGCGAGACTGCTCCATCGCTTCAGGCAGGGGAATGCCGCGATTGGCCGCCTCGGTTAGGTATCCGGATCGCAACCCATGTGCGGAGTAATCCGCCGGCTCCAGCCCGGCCATCTCGGCTCGCTGCTTGACGATGGCGTTCACTGCGGCTGCCTCCAGAGAGCGAGGAGACACGTTGCCCCATCGATCGATCTTACGAAAGAGGCTGCCGCTCTCGATACGCCCCGCGCGAAGCCATTCATTCAGTGCCTCGACCGGCCGCCCGGTCAGATACACCACCTCGTCCTGATCGGCGCCCGACGTCTTGGTCCGGCCAAGATGGATAGCGAGAGAGGGCAGGGGAGGACCGTCGTCGACCGGGATCGGGGCTTCGACGGTGATCTGCTCCCGCCGGAGACCGGCGATTTCGCTGCGCCGCCGGCCACCGGAGGCGAAGGCCACCATCAGGATGGCCCGGTCGCGGATATCCCGCAGGCTCTCGGATGCGCAGGTCGCTAGCAGTTTTGCAAGCACATCGCCAGTGACTGCCTTGGCGCTCTTGCGCTTTCTCGGCCGCGGCGTGGCGCGGACAGCCAGGCGGATTGCCGACTTCAGGGCAGGGGAGGAGAACTCGCCTTCGAGGCCGCGCCATTTCGTTAGCGTCGACCAGGTCGCAAGCCGTCGGCCGACAGTATCGGGGGCGTGCGGGCCGAGCGACCGCAGAAACCCTTGGGTTCGCAGGCTTTGGGTAACCGCCTCCGGCATGCCGTGATCGGGTTCAGTCTTGCGCTTTTCCGGATCCCACAGATGGTGGGCAACGAACTTGAGAAGCAGCGCGACCGGCGCCGGCCAGGGCAGGGAGGCATCGGTTGCGGCGAGCGACCAGGCCTGCAGGTAGGCGAGGTCGGAGGCCAGCGCCCGCAAGGTATTCTGACCCATGCCCTCGTTGACGAGATGGCGCAGCGTCGCGACATCCTGGTCGGTGAGCAGCTCGGCGAGCTCGTCGCGGCGTTCAATCGGCAGCACGGCGGCGATGGTGTCGAGTTCTTCGGCACGGCGTTCAACTGGAGACATGGATTTCTTGGACATCGCCGGGCCTCGGAACAGTGTTGCTGGCGGCCTTGGAGCCGTCGGGCTTTCCAAGCGTTTAGCATATTTCCGGCTGAAATCAATCACCCCCGATAAGGAATACTTATCGAAGGTTAGAACCTCAATCCCAAATCATACCATGTGAGGAACCGAAATATTAAGATGGAGTTCGTTTAGCAAATCATTTACTATGATTTCAATGGCTTACGATCTCGCAAAAAACAGCATGACGACGTTGATGCGGCCGGCCTTCGACGCCGGTATCGCTCTGACGCGTCTCGACGAGCGCGTCGCCCGTTCGCCGATCGGCCAGGGATGGATCGAACGATCGCATTTCACCGACGCCTGCGCCTCACTGTGGATCGACGGCGAACTCGTCCATCTCGAAGACCTTGTGCTCCACGACCACACCCGCGATATTCGCACACCCACCCACGAGCTGACCATCGCCCGCGACGTCCTGCGCACTCGCCGGCGCATCGCCGCCCAACTTCCCGGCTGGGCATTGTCGGCAGACGGCGTCCGCACTCTCAGAAAAACCGCAGAGATTACGTCGGCCGACACTGAAGAGGTGCAGGCGGTCGGTGCCAACCGGCGCGCCGTCGCGGACGATCGGGAAGGAGAGGGGGACGATGTCGACGACATCGAAAACCTTCCTGGCGTCGACTATGCCGCAATCGATGCAGTGCTGGCCCGATCGGAGGCGGCAATCGAGAATGCAACACGGCCTGGCCGTGGCGGCGGCCAAGAGAAAGATCCGATGATCTATGATCTCGACTGGGACGAGGATGCCCGGCTCGACGAATGGCGCGGCGTGCTGAGGCAGACCGAACACCTTCCGGCGGTGCTGCAGGCGATCGTCGCCCTCGATGCCTGGAACGAGCTTTCGGTCCTGCAGCATGCGCCTTGGCTCGGCCGGCTGTTTTCCGCCTCAATCCTGCGCCAGGCCGGCGTCACCACCGGCGCCCATCTCGCCGCCGTCAACCTCGGCCTCAAAACCATCTCGGTGGATCGGCGGCGACATCGCGATCGCGAAACCCGGCTGCTGGCCATCGCCAACGGCCTTATGGCGGCCGCCGAGATCGGCATGAAGGAGTATGACCGGCTGGCGCTGGCTCGAACACTGATGGACCGAAAGCTGGATGGGCGCCGGACTTCTTCGAAACTGCCGGAACTGGTCGAGCTGGTGATGGCGAAACCGCTCGTGTCGGCCGGGATGGTGGCGAAGACGCTCGAGGTGACGCCGCAGGCGGCGCGGCGCATCGTTCAGGAGCTGGGCTTGCGCGAGATGACGGGGAGGGGGAGGTTTCGAGCCTGGGGCGTGATTTAGCGTTAGCCAACTCCGATAATGCCTGCCCACTCTTCAATCATTTCGAATAGCGTAATCGAGCGAGATGAGGACATCGGATTCGTCGGTGCGGCACGCGCGCCTATATCCAGGTCGAGACCCGCAGTCGTTCGCTCCGGCCTGCCGATATCGAAGGGTGAATTGAGCAATTTGGCGCGATCCGCAAATTGCATGAGCAAAAAACTGCGCCCGGGCTCAGCGCGGCTAAATACCAGCTTAGGATATTAGATACCAAGCCAGATACACCGAAAAGCAGAAAGCCGGAATTCAGCTTATCGCCGTTTACGGCTACACGGTAATACCGAAATATCGCTTGCCGCTGCAACGCCTAGTCGTTAGAATTTCGATTCGGCGGGGCTGACACATGGTCGAAAATAAAACTGGCACGACGTCGCAGGCGGACTCGAACGTCGACGACCTGCAAACTCTGAATTTTAAGGTGCCGCGTTCCTTCAAGAAAGCGTTCAAAATCTATGCGGTTGAGCACGGGCTCAGCATGATCGACCTTCTACGCGAAGGCTTCGAGCTCAGCAAAAAGCAGCGCGAATCGTGAAAAATGCGAAGAAAGCCGCCGGGGAAGCGCTGCGCGTCGAACCGTCGTTGGCTACCGCAATCGATGCGCTGGCCAGACAAGGGGAACTGATCGACGGCTTTGTTTCTGTGGACGGCTATTCGCCGGAGGGGCGCCCACCAGCCGAAGTTGTCGTCATGGAAAAGGCTGCAGAATACGGTGCGACGGCCGTTTTCTTTGAGGCGGGGAGCGAACGACATCCCGGTCCCGCTCAAGCTCTCATATTCATCTCGAAAGGCCCTGCTAGAGATTCGGAATTCGCTCATCTCCATAAGCGGTTGTGGAATTGGGGTGGTGTTCCAGTGGTCTATCGACACACGCCGGGCCTCGTACAGGTTTTTCGTTGCCGCCACGATGCAGACTTCCTCGACAAAAACGGTGCCCTCGTCTGCCGCCCGGTGGGCTTCATTAAATTAGCCGGAAAGATAGCCCGCGCGGAGGCCTATTGGAATGCAGAGTTGTTGCGTAACGGGACAATGTGGGATGACCCTGAAGTATCGGCAAAGCTGCTTTCCAGGGAAAAAGCAGCGCACCGCGCGCTCATCACGGCAATTGGACATCTGAATGCCAAGCTCAAGCAAGGTGAACTCAACATCGCGCCCGAGTTGGTCCGCCGGCTTCTCATTTTATCTTTGCTTATTGCTTACCTCGACGAGCGCGGCGCACTTGGTGACGGTTATTTTGGTCGATACTTGGATGGCGCATCTAGTTTTGCCGACATTCTGACCGAGGGAAGAGCGCTTGTCGCTCTCCTAGAAGATCTCGAGTTCAAGTTCAACGGCGGTGTATTCTCGCTAGATGAGCAGTATAAGCAGGACCTGAAGGACGGACTTGATCTATCCGGCTTTCAACGGCTGATCGAGGGCAAAGAGGACAAGGATGGTCAGCTTGATTTTTGGAGGAGGTATTCCTTCAAAGACTTGCCTGTTGAGCTAATAAGCCACATTTATCAGATGTTCGTCAAAAATACCAAGAGTAGCGTATATACACCGCCGGCACTTGTACGCCTGCTGTTAGATGAGGTGCTTGACACCGCGCGTCTCGAGCGGATCGTCAACAAGGGCGAGCTGCTCCTCGATCCGGCATGCGGTTCAGGTATATTTCTTGTCGAGGCGTACAAACGGATTATTCTCCATTGGCGCAGTCGAAACAATTGGAAACGCCCTTCGATCGCTGTCTTACGAGACTTGGTGCATCGTTTGCGTGGGACTGACTTAGAACACGGTGCAGTTGAGCTCGCTGCGTTCAGTCTTTCACTTGCGATGTGCGATGAACTTACAGCTGAAGAGCTACTTAACAGCGAGAAGTTATTTCCTCCGCTGATCGATAAAACAATTGTTACGACCTGCTTTTTTGAGCATCTTCAGAAAGGCGGCTTCAAAGACAAGGTTGGAGTTGTCATTGGGAACCCACCGTTCGCTTCTGACCTTGACACTCCCGGTGCGATCGAGAGCTGCAGACGGTATGACGAGCACCACAAGTCTTTGCCAGACAAGCAAATAGCTTTTTTGTTTCTCAATGACAGCATGTCACTGCTGGCGCCTGGCGGTGTTATTTGCATGCTCCAACAATATAACTTCCTTTACAATCCCGGCGCTGACGACTTCCGAAGAGAGTTTATTGCTGCGTGGGACCTCCGCGAAATCCTCGATTTCGTCTCGATCCGAGGGCTATTCGATGCCGCTGACACCAAGGCCATCGCCGTCATAGCGCAAGCCAGCAAACCTGCAGCAGAGCGTAAAATCTTGCACGCGATTTTCCGCCGCACACCACGCGCGCGCGCCGATCTTCGTTTTGAAGTCGACTACTATGATCTCCAATGGCATCGCCGTGGTGACCTTCTAAGAGACAGTGGAGGCGTCGTTTGGCGGGCTAGCCTGTTAGGGGGCGCGCGCGTCCAGGCCGTTGTTAAACGCCTGCGGACTTTTCCGACGCTTGGCGAGTTTGCAACCAAAAATAACTGGGAGCACGGCGAAGGGTTCATTCAAGGAGACAAGGGGCGGGGAAGCGTGGTCGACTATATTGCCGGGAAGAACTTTCTACCTTCCGACGGTTTGAAAGGTAACGGCATTGACGAGGGTCAGATCAGGGTTATGCCGCGAGTCCCGATCGAGGTGCCACGCAGACCAGAGATATTCAAGCCCCCGCTTCTACTGGTTCGCGAGCAAATGGATTTGCATCATAGCTTATGGGAAGAGGGTGAACTAACCTACAAAGACCAGATTGTCGGTTTTTCAGGCAAAGACCCGCGTCCACTTAAACTGGCCGCTCGGTGGCTCAGCAAAAACAAGCTGAAACTTCAGGGGTTCGTCGCTGCGAATAGTACGAAGCTGTTCACAAAAAAAGCTACAGCAATCTCATGCAAGGACATCTACGATCTCCCGTTCCCCGCAGACGGCGACCTCGACCTGAGCGAAAACGAAGCGGTCGTTCTGGATGACATAGCGCTCTACTACAGGGACTTCATGCGGCATGGTTTTGCCTCGCCCGCGGGAAAGCCGCCGACCGGCATCGTCGAGTTTCGCTCTATTCTTTGTGCTCAGCTCAACGCCATCTACCGCGAGAATCGGTTGACCCCGCTTGCATCGCAAACATGGCCGGGGATGAGATGCGAACTCTTCGCATTCGGTAAGGCTGGAGTTGATCTGACTGGAATCGAAAACCTGAAGGAGCACGTGGAAGCGCTTCTGCATGAAAAGCGGGGCTCAAGTCTTGCTATGACTCGCATCGCGCGGATTTACGACCGTAAGTTTGTCTACCTGATCAAACCAGATCGAGAACGCTATTGGCTAAAATCCATTGCATTGCGAGATGCAGACGACCTCCTTTTCGATCTCCGGGGCCAAGGTTTTTGATGCTCGCTAATGATCCTTCAGGCGCTGCAATTGGCGCATTCGACGCAGACATGCATTTGCCCGGAACGTTTCTGCGCGAGATAGTACAGTTTGTGGCATCCTGCCTCCCTCTATGGCGGGACGATCCCGTTCGTCTGAATAAGGTCAAGAGCGAAACAAAGTTGACGAGCCAGTTGTGCAAATTTCTCAACAACTACACCCGGCATGCAAATCTCGACCACATCAATTTTCAAACTGAAGAGCCAGATACAGCAAAGGGAGGCCGGACCATTGACTTGACCGCTTCCCCGAAAGGCTGCTCGATTTGGGTTAACGGTCGCCACCACACTTATTACGACGCCTTGATCCCTATTGAATGCAAAAGGCTTCCGACTCCGGATTTGAGAAAACGAGAGCGACGCGAATATCTTCATACGAGACAATCAAGAACCGGAGGTGTTCAACGGTTCATGGCTGGCCTTCATGGCGGAGACCATGAAACCGGAGCAATGATTGGTTATGTTCAATCTCGGACTGCTGACGCGTGGATGCAAACTTTGAATCACTGGGTAAAAGCATTTGTTGTTTTCACCGTCAGCCCCTGGACCACTGCTGATGCCATCGTAGTCGAGCATCATGATGCTACCAGCGGCACCCTCTTAGGTAGATCATTGCATAATCGTGTCGGCCGTCCACCAATCGAACTGTGGCATCTACTCGTTGAAATGTAGCCTGGCAAAATATCTCGCATTTCGGTCGTGTTGACTGATAGTTCGTCGATGCGATTGGAGATCGTAGACACGATGATCTCAAATACTCGCCGGATCTATTTAGCCGCACATTGTTTAGAATAATAAAATCTTTTCTATGGGCCCGGCGGCCTTTCTTGCAGCAGAGCCGTCTGGAATAGCAAGGCGATGGGGCGATCCACCTAATGAAGTTGATCTTCAAGTACTTTTCCGAGGGCGTTATTGAACACGTTTTCAATCGTGACAATCATGTGGGTTTCAAGTGCAGCTTGCCAGAGGAATACAACGATCCGTTCGAACTTTTCCTAGGCATAGACTTTGAGCAGGAAAGTGACCTGCTGGCGACGTACAGCGAAGTGGTCCAGGAAATCCCGTCGCTGTTGACCACGTGCTTTTCCAAATCACCTGTCGTGACCCCAATGTGGGCTCATTATGGAAACAATCACAAAGGGTTTGTGATCGGGTTCGACGTTGCGGAGCTGCAAGAGGTTCTTCCGGACCTCCTAGTCCGGGAGATTTCGTATCGAGAGCGACCAAGCGAGACACTAATCTCGTTCGCTCAGATGGCCGCTCGCCGGAAAAAGCCGAGGGACGCGATGGCTCTTCGGGACGCCGTCATTTATCAAAGCTATTTCTCCAAATATCTGGAATGGAGCTACGAGCAGGAAGTGCGCGCCGTGAGTTTTGAAGACTACGTCGAGGACGTGAGCGGCCACAAAATTCTCTATGTACCAAAGCAATGTGTCGCGGCGATAATCTCCGGAGCAAAGTCTTCGTCGCAGACGAAAGATGCTCTTAAGGAAGCGGCAGAAGAACTCGGTGCCGACTTCTTTGTCGGAAAAATAGGCCGCAGCTATCCGACACCTTATCTGGTCACAGGCGCAGGTGGCGGCAGAGTTTTTTCGGACGGGGAGATAGGCCATCCAATTGCTGAATGTGTTGAGTGCGCGGAGCCTCTAAGAGACAAGCGAAATCTGTGTCCGTGGTGCTCTATTGATGACGCGCAACGGTCGGAAGCCGCCGCGAACAATCCCTTCAGGATCCTTGATCATTTTGGGCTGCTTGAGGAATACATTAAAGGATATCCCGCAAGGCCGCAGAAGCCCTACAAGTAAGCTTATGATTAATCGCGAGAGCGGTGGCTGTCATGAACTATTTCAGTGTCCTAGTTCCCATAAGATCTGGAGGGTCATAGGTTCCTATCCGCTCAAGGCGTTCCAAGCACCTAGCCTGGGCCGCGTAGGCTGTTGGATCTTATAATGGCAGGTATGGCAATCACTGCTCTATGTCGTAGTGGAGGGATATCTTGATCTCGGTGTGCGAGACGCAGAAATTGACACGCATCTCGATGACGCTGCCCATCTGCAAAAACTACGACGATTCCGTAACGCAACCTTCCACTACCAGGAAGACCCCTTCTCAGACAAGTATACGGATTTCAAGCTTGATCCAAGCGGTGAGCTATGGGTGCTGAAGCTGAATGCTGCATTCCGCTCGTTTTTTGAAAGAGAGCTTCCCGATCATCATTTGTCGACCTACTTGCGCCAGCTCTCGCCAGTAGGCGCTGAATGACAGCTGGAGACCTGGATCAGCAGGGGCGCCCGTCGATCACGTTTTGGGGCAGACATAGCCAACTGCGCCATGTCGGATTAGCTGGAACATTTCGATAGCTGATGTATAACGCACAGCATGCACGAATTGGATGTGGCGCCGGTCATAGCACGATGATCCGGGGAGCAAAGATCGAGATCGAATGACGGATGGATGGGGATCGGTATTTGATAACTTTGGCCTGAAGACTGTATCGCGGACCGACAAGGACAAACACGCTTACCTTCCGAGCGAGGAGCAGCGTGCAGCGATTGCGGCTGCAGGTCATACGCCTGGGGAGGCGGCGGCCGAGAAGTTAATCGAGATCGAGGTCCTTGGTGAGGAACGCTCACCTTTGTCCATCTCCTACTACGCCTCCGTGCGCGTTGGCTCGGGTCGGCCTCCCGAGCTTCGGGTGGGACGGGACCTCATTGCGTGGGCGAACGAGGGCGATGAACTCGTTATCGGCAATGTTGGGAAAAGGCTGTTCGTGGCCAAGGCCAACGAGACCACACCGGAGATAGCCAGAGCTTCGTTCAAACGTCGTATCAGTCAGGCCTTCAAGCCGCGCGCCCGCCTTCTGCAGCTATTGGGCGATCAGTTAATTGGCTCTTCCAAGCTTGCAGTCTTCGAGCTTGTAAAGAATGCGTACGATGCAGATGCAAGCGACGTTACTGTGACGCTTGGAGACCTTGGAACAGCGGATCCGTGGATCCGGGTCCAGGACGATGGCCAAGGAATGTCGCTCGAAACTATACAGGACGTTTGGCTGGTCCCGGGAGACGATCATCGCGAAAAGGATCGCAATCAGGATCACCGGTCACCACGATATCATCGCCTGCCGTTGGGCGAAAAGGGCGTCGGACGTTTCGCTGTGCATAAACTAGGCGGGAGGGTCCGCATGACGACGCGCGCAGCGGGTTGTCGCGAGTGCTTCGTCTCGATCGACTGGTCTGAGTTGATGTCGAACAAGTTTCTCGAAGACGCGGCGGTCACTGTCATTGAACGCGATGCGAAGGTGTTTAAGGGAAACAGTACAGGTACCCGCATCCGGATTGATGATTTGAGCCAGAAAGACTGGTCGCGGGCAGAAGTCAGGGACCTGTACCGTCAGGTCACTTCGATCTCGTCGCCGTTTTCATCGAGGACGGACGATTTTTCTATTAACTTCAAGGTTCCGGGCTTCCAGCAGTGGATCTCCGAGCTTCCTGATGCGTCGGAACTGCTGGAACGGGCGCCCTGGCAATTCAGGTTTGAGTTCGACGGCGGACAGCTGAAATATACATACGATTTCCGAGGTGTCCCAGGGATTGCGATCGATTCTAGAAAGCTGACATCAGAACAGCCACTGCAAATTGTTACGGATCGGGAACCGGACGATCTTGATGCCGTATCTGGCCCCAGACCTCGACGTTCAGTCAACATCCTCGCAGATGAGTCGACGATTAACGGAATTGGCCCGATCAAGGGCACCCTGTACGTCTACGACCGAGATCGGGAAGTATTGTCCCGATACGCGCAGTCGCGTCTGATCGAGCGTTTTCTGGATCAGAACGGTGGTGTGCGTATTTACCGTGATGATATCCGTATCTACAATTATGGGGAACCGGGAGACGATTGGCTCGGCCTCGACCTGCGTCGTGTAAACAGCCCTTCCAGAAACCTAAGTCGCAACATTGTGATCGGAGTGGTTGATCTCGATCTTGAGGAGAGTTCAGGACTAAGAGAGAAAACCAACCGGGAGGGGTTTGTCGAGAACGGCCCTTATCGTCGGCTTCGTCAGGCTATCCTCGGTGCGATCAGTGTGTTCGAAACTGAGCGCCGGATCGACAAGCAGAAGATCCGTCTTCTCACCGGCAAGGCCCCTAGCGCTGACCGGGAAGTCACCGGTCCCATTGCCGATGTGCGTAAGGTGGCGCGCTCGAAAGGCTTTCTGCCTGAAATCGATCCTTCGCTCAAACGCGTGGAAGCCGAATTCAGACAACTTCGGGAGGACTTTCTCCGCGCAGGCATTTCCCAGGTCGGACTGGCAGTCGTATTCCATGAGGTCGAGAGGGGCATCGGAGCGCTTGCGACCGCGCTCGCCGATGGGGTCGCTACGACCGATCTCAAAATTCAGGTCGGCCAGCTTCAAGCGGTCCTGGAAACGTCAACACAACTTTTGCGCAAAGGCGACAAGAAATCTTATTCACTAAGGCAGCTTGCTAAAAGGACGCGTGATATCACCTCCGTCAGGTTCCGCGTTCACCAGGTTCGACTGGTTTGTCCCGCGCTGGAGGAAAATGCCGACGACGCCAGCGCAGTGTTCGCTTTCGGCCTTGCTCTCGGCGCTTCTACAAATATCATTGATAACGCAATCCACTGGCTAAAAGTCGGCATTCCAAACGAGAGCCCGCCCGGGACGAGGCGTATTTTCATGGACGTTGTTCCTGATTACGGCGGGAGATCTGTGCTGGTGATCGCCGACAATGGCCCCGGCTTCAGGGATCCACCGGAACAACTCGTCGAGCCATTTTTCTCCCGCCGGCCTGATGGAATGGGTCTTGGTCTGTATTATGCGAATCTGGCCATGAACCTGAACGAAGGAGAGCTGCTGTTCCCGTCTATGGACGATTTCGACATTCCGGAAGAATTCAACGGAGCTGTCGTAGCTCTCGCTTTCAAAGGGGGCAAATAACCTATGTTTACGCCAGCTAGATATGTAATCGTCGATGATGACGCAGCTGAACTGAAGCAGCTCGCCGATTGCCTTCAGAAGATCGGCGCGCCCTGTCTTCCGCTGAAATATGATGAGGCGGAAGGCATTGATGCCGGCCATCTTCGCGGGGTTCGCCTACTGTTTCTTGACCTGCACCTCACAACAGGAGCGCAAACGACTGATGTTGCGCAAGCGTCGGCCGTGATCGTCGGCATGCTTGAAGAAGGTGTGTCGGCTACCGCCGGCCCCTATGTCATTATCTTGTGGACGAAGCATCAGGAACAGCGAGAGGCTTTTGATGCCTACGTGATGGCAAATCTCGATCCATCGAAACGTCCGCTTGCGATCCTCAGCCTCGACAAGAATGACTACCTCGGCGGTGGCAATGCCGGTCAAAAACTCACCGATGATGTAGGGAAAATTATCGAGGCCGATCCCAGGCTGCGCGCCTTACTTGACTGGGAACGCGAGGTTTTGAAAGCGGCTGGCACGACACTCGCCGAGGTTGGAGGACTTGTTGCTGCGGAGGACAGGACTGCTGCAAGATTTTCCGAGAGGCTTGACGAAGTTCTGAGTTTGCTCGCGTTTGAAGCGGTAGGAGAAGCCAGTGCTCAAGCCGACCCGTACGGAGCGGTGAACGCGGCGCTCATGCCTATCCTTGCCGACCGAATTGCGAACCAGCGGGTCGATGCGACAAGCAACGCTGTATGGAAAGGGGCCGTAACGAAAATTGGAAAAGTACCGTCGCCTTCGCTGGTGGAAGCGGCGCGGCTTAACAGCATGCTCCATCTTGCGGCTTCGACAACAGAAGAGCTGAAACCAGGAAACTGGGGCGCAGTAACGTTGCTTCCTGATGCCGAACAGGAGGAGGGACCGATGCTGGCACGGTTTAATCTCCCGGCGAAGCCGATGCTGTCAGAGATATTCTGCTTGGAAAAGAAACCTGATCGGAAATCAAGCCGACTGTGCGTCCTTCGTATCGGGGCAAGCTGCGATTATGCGCAGAACCGTAAAGGGCCTATTGCGTTTATGCTTGGTGCGATTGTCCCGGCCGAGGCAATACGAGACCCCGCCAGGCTTCCGAAAGCCGAAATTGTTACACCGCCGCTTGCTGTCGGTGGCTTTGAAGGTGCCGTTCGCTTTGTTTTCAACGCGCATCTGACATTTACAATGGTGCCGGCCGAGTTCACAAACTGGGAACCGCTTTGCAGATTGCGCGAGCAGCTACTGATGCAAATTACAACGCATGGCGCACAGCATTCAACACGTCCGGCTATCATAAGCTTTCGGGCGGGGACTCACTGATAGCACCTTGGGAGAATCATGGCTACGATCACAACCGCATCCCCAAGATTGGCTCGAACCGCAACGTTCACCGTGCATCGGTGAACGCCAGTGTGTTTGACCGTGTTATCGGTTCACTCTGAACCGAGCAAACTGTGGAAGAGATGAAAAAAATCAGAACAAAAAGTGAACATTTATTGTTTGTAAGGATGAATAATGTCAATCTGTCAAAAATTGACCCAGTGAATGATTCGAGTTCGATATGAGAGACAGAAAGCGTACGGAATTCAGTAGGTTGAGAGAGCAAGCCGGGCTCACTCTGGATGAATCAGCAACCTACCTTGAGGTTTCGCCCCGCACTGCTTACCGCTACGAAGATGGTACGTCCCGCGTTCCAAGGCTGGCTCTGAAGACGCTTGGTGATGCAGCTGATCGCCGATTGCAAGATCGCGATCCAGGAAAGGCAGATTTCCGTTTCATCGATTTGTTCGCCGGGATAGGCGGGCTAAGACTAGGCTTTGAAAGTATCGGTGGCCGTTGTGTTTTTACCTCGGAATGGGATCCATATAGCCAGCAGACCTATTTGTTGAATTTTCCTGACAATCACCGGATCAACGGGGATGTGCGCGAATTTTCAAAGAATCCGGAGCTTGTCCCCGAGCACGATGTCCTTCTTGCCGGATTTCCGTGCCAGCCCTTTTCGTTGGCGGGTGTTTCCAAGAAGAATTCGCTTGGCCGACCGCATGGTTTCCTCTGCGACACGCAGGGAACACTGTTCTTCGACACCGCCCAGATAATTGCCCACCATCGGCCGGCTGCGTTCGTCCTCGAAAATGTCAAAAATCTGGAAAGTCATGATCAGGGCCGTACATTTGCGACCATCATGAACGTATTGCAGAACGAACTGAAGTATCATGTCCAGTATCGCGTTATCAATTCGGAACCTTGGGTACCCCAGAAGCGGGAACGCGTGTTTATCGTCGGCTTCCGGGAGCCGACGCAGTTTGATTTCAAGACTCTGAAATTACCGCTCGCGAAAAGTGGCCCAAAGCTCGGGACCATTCTTCAGCCTCATGACGAGGTTGATCCGAAATACACGCTCACCCCGCGTTTGTGGGAATATCTGCAGGGCTACAAGGCAAAGCATCAGGCAAAGGGGAACGGGTTTGGTTTCAGCCTCTTCGGTCCGGATGATGTGGCACGCACCTTGTCTGCCCGGTATTACAAGGATGGTTCTGAAGTGCTGATCGACCAGCCGGGCAGGCGTCCGCGGCGGCTGACGCCGCTTGAGTGTGCTAGGCTGATGGGCTTTGATCGCGGCGACAGGCGCTTCCGGATCGAGGTGTCCGATACCCAGGCATACCGGCAGTTCGGTAATGCTGTCGTCGTGCCTGTCGTCGAGTTTGTTGCCGATGCAATGAAAGTTCACATCAAGGCGGCGCTTTCTGCAAGCGAGGCCTATCCAATGTCATCCGGTCCGGTATTCACCGTGACTCGGCCCAACACTTCAACGGCAGAAATTCATGCCTGACATCGTTACCCCGGAAGTGCGCAGCCGGATGATGGCGGGCATCCGGGGTAAAGACACCAAGCCTGAACTGATAATGCGGCGTGGACTACATGCCGCAGGTTTCAGATTCCGCCTGCACGATCGCACATTGCCGGGTAAACCGGATATTGTATTTCCGAAATATAACGCAGTGCTTTTCGCTCATGGATGCTTCTGGCACGGGCATGATTGCCATCTTTTCAAATGGCCTTCGACCCGCCCCGATTTCTGGCGAACCAAGATTTATCGTAATCGCGAGGTTGATCAGCTTGTGTCGGCCGCATTGCGAGAGACAGAATGGCGACAGGGGATCGTTTGGGAATGCGCCCTTAAAGGGAAAATCCGGCGGCCAATCGAGGAAGTCCTCACCGGGTGCGCATCCTGGCTTCGATCAGACATTACGTTTTTGGAGATCAGGGGAACTACATAGATCATGCGACGCGGGTTACTTTCAGATTACTTCGACGGTGTCGCTGTCAAGCGGTTGAGCGCCGTGGAAGCGAATGTTCTCCGATCGAACCAACACGAATTCAACAGTTCGAGGCAGCTCAAGAGCATGCTGGGAACCCCTGACAGGGTCCAGTATCAGGCTACTTTCATATGGATAGGGGGAGAGCAGGAAGCCCTTTCAGAGGAAGGGTTTCTGACGTGGTATCAGTCCCGCAAGCCTCCCAGACGGGAGCATCGGCTTTATTTCCCGACGAACCCTGTTTGTGAGGCGGCGGCCGAGGGAGATGCGCTGTATATCGCCAAGCGTACCGACAGCACGCTTATGGCTATCATCGTCCCTGCAGAGAGTACGATCCAGAACCAGCTGTCGTGGTTGTTCGGGCTAGATGAGCAGCCGGCATTCCAGTTTGAATCGCTGGAGATCAGCAAGGACAATGCTGCCGAGCTGGACTTCACCGCGCGCTACATTCTTGATGAGCTCGGTATCGAAGTTGAGGAGCCGGAAGCTGACCGACTGGACGCGTTGATCGGGAAGTTTGGCGTTGCCTTTCCCACGACCCACGTTCTGTCCGAACTTGCCCGATCGTCACTTCCCCAGATTCAGGCGATCGACGATCCGGACGCGGCCCTTATGGCGTGGCTTGACAGGGAAGAGCAACTGTTCCAACGGCTTGAGCGGCATGTCGTGGCTGATAGCATCAGAAGCGGATTTCATTCCGATGACGGAACCGATATCGACGGATTTATGGGCTTTTCCCTCAGTGTTCAGAACCGTCGTAAGAGACGCGCAGGCCTCGCACTTGAAAGCCACCTTGAGGCAGTTTTTAGCGCCCATAAATTACGTTTTGCACGCGATGCAGAGACCGAAAATCGCAACAAGCCGGATTTTCTTTTCCCGGGCCAGGAAGAATACCGGGATATGTCATTCCCGACGGCTCGCCTGACTATGCTGGGGTCCAAATCCACGTTGAAAGATCGTTGGCGTCAGGTCCTTTCCGAAGCGGACAGGATCAAGGAAAAGCATCTGTTGACGCTGGAGCCCGGCATCTCGGAAAACCAGACGAACGAGATGCGGGCAAAGCAGTTGCAACTGGTTCTTCCGCAGGCCCTGCATTCGACATATCGGGAGAGTCAGCGCGAATGGCTGATGTCTCTTGGCGACTTTGTCGATCTGGTAAAGGAGCGGCAATAAAAATGTCGGTTCTAGTGTTCAGGAATATCATGCACTGAAGCGAGCATTTCGCGTAGATCATCTATGGACCAGGGTGGTGTCCGGCGATGTGCGACTGAATGGCAATTCGGGCAAAGCGGCGCGAGGTCAGTCCTCGGGTCGATGATATAACCCTCTCCCAGCTGTGAAACCGGCGTCACATGATGAACTTCTATCAAGCCGGCCGCGACAGAGCCGTATCGTTCACCCATATCCAGCTTGCACGCCTTGCAGGAGTATCCATGAATGGCAAGAGCGGCGGCCCGATTGCGTCGGTCGCGCTCATAGCGATTTATTTCCACCCGCACCTTGGCCCCCTCCGGAAGTCCGATGACTTCAGGAGACGCTTCCTGCCCCTCATCTTCCATTTCCAGCGGCAACAAAGCCAGAACAGCGGCGGCAACCCGTGAAGTCCAAAGCTCAATCTGGCGCATATCCTCTTCGGCATTGCCTTCGTTTATCGCGAGCATTCCTTTTCGGACACCAAGGCCCAGACTGCGCCAAGGGGCTTCCCAGATCGCGGAATCATCCGGCAGGTATGTGGTGCCGTTGATGGTGAGTACGATTTCGGCCTCAGCCTCGCGGCAAACGTCGAGGATTGTCCGGAATGTGCGGCGGCCAGTTTCATCGGCCGAGCCCATAGCGCTCATGAGATCGCCGGCAAAATTACCCGGCCGGAAATGCACATCCAGTCGCCGCCATCCTATCAGGGTGCGCAGTGTAAATGTCTGGCCGGGGGGGTAACCGGCCGGCTGAAGTTCGAGCCAGCGCGTACCGTCGCCGTCCCGGCCTTCCCGACCGGCAAACTCCAGACCTGTTTCGGCGGAAATCCGCTCCGCGAGCGACCGCGGATCAGGCAACATCCTTATCCACGTCAGGCTCCGGCAACGTTTCTACAAGCTTCTCCAGAATGCGCGAGATCTCATAGCGCATATCCTGGAACATCGAGGCTGTACTGTCCTGCACGGTGGACAGCTCAGCTACGGCGAGTGACCACATCAGGGAATCCAGCCCTTGCATCGTCACACTACGGCTAAGGTTCGGAACATAGACCTTGTGGTAATACGGATGGCTGGTGTTGATCTGGACGCCTTTGTGCCCCTCGATCAGCGCCGGTCGGAACAGCAAGCCGTTAGTGATTCCCTCCACAGGCTGCACGAAAACTTCACCCGGCCTTTTTGACGACGTTATCGTGAGCTTCAGTCGAGTCGTCCCATGCCTGTTTTCGACAATTGCCTCACCTGTATTAGGATCGGCAATGTTGACCTTGGGGCCTCCGGCCGCCGCCTCCCGGTTACGGATATTGTTGTTGGAGGTGTCGTGAGCACCTTCGCCCTTCTTTGACAGCATCTTTTGCTGTCCTTCACGGGACCTGCGATTGGCATCGCGGCGCGGCGCAGGAAGGAATTCGGTTTGCAGCCAATGGGCCAGGTCCTCATTCAAAAGGATCTGTGATTTTTTAATATCGAGATGAAAGGCATCGTCCAGGCGGTGGTCGAACGAGAATTCTACCCGCAAGCCAGTCAGGTGCGGTTCCTTCTGATACATACCCAGCCAGTCGGCATCATGGATCAGGCGATTTTCACGATAGATATATATCCCCTGGCGTTCATTCGAAAGCATCGCAGCGGAAGCTGCCTTGTCATCCGGAAATTCCTCGCGTCGAGGCAAAACAAATGCTCTGACGGTGAAAGACCCTTTTCGATCATCTGACAACTCAGTTTCGATAGTATCTTGGGCGACCAGCTCCGAAAGCTTGGACTGGAAGGGGTCCCATGCTACGACAGGTTTGCCATTAAATTCCATGATGACATTTCTCGCGCGGTCATCTTCCAGGTCGAGGAAACGCTGGTAGACCATGGAAAGATGCTCACGCAGGTCATCTTCCTTCGTTCGGAGTGCCTTTCGCGCAGGGGCTCCGGTCGGGTCCTGATAATCCTTGATCAGGCGATCGACGGCTTCCCATAAAACCACTGTGCCGGCGTGCGATGGCGCTATAGCATCAAGTTGCTCGAGAGCCTCCGGATCGCAGTCCTCGTTGAGAAGAAGCGCCCATTTGTTGACCTTGGCGACATGATAGAGGTCCCATGTCGCCATCAATGCAGGAGTATTACCGTCCGGTCGGGAGATAACGGAAAGCTTCTTGCAAAAAGCCGTAGAAGCAGTTTTCAGACCAAGGCCGTATTTTCCGAGGCTTGCTGCGCTGGGTCGTGCTTTTGAGCCGTACTGCATCGCATTGATAAGGCCGTCCCGGTTCATTCCGTCGCCATTGTCTGCAATCATAAGGCGGATGTTGCCGCGCAGGTCGGCGGCCAGCCAAAGCTGAACGTGGGTCGCGTTCGCTGCAATAGAGTTGTCAACGATATCGGCGACCGCAGTATCAAATTCATAGCCTGTATCACGCAGGCCGACGATAACTCGCTCTGGGTCCGGTGGTAGCTCGATTTCCTCGATATTGCTCATCATTCCCCCCTAGATTTCAATTACGCGCCAGCCAGTGCCCAGTTTCAGGACGCCTTTAGCGCGTTCTGTTTGCTGCTTCCGACTGTGAGTGATGCGATACCGGTCATTGTCATCCCTTACCAGAGTGATTTCATCCCCGGCAGCCAGATTTGCCTGACGGATGTATTTGGTCATTCTGGTCAACCTGTACTCGTTCCGCGTGCCTTCAAAAAGAGAATTGTTATAATAGATGTATGCAAATTCCCAGAAGGTACCGCTGTCATCCACGAACATCAGATGACATCTCGGGTTGTATTGAGTGGGATCGAGGCGAGGAAAAAACGACAGCAGCCGTTCCTCTCTCGGGACCAGAATCCCGGCCTGATGTGCCCCCGTTTCTCCTGTATCGTTGGCGCTCAACACTTTTGCAATTGTACGTTCTGCCATGTCTTATCCGTTGGCCCCTTTTGATGGCGATCGCATCAGTGCTGCAACAATGTCGCCGTAATCATTGTCGTTACCTTCGAGACCAACCACAGCAGTACCGGAAAGCGCTCTCTTCCGGCTCAGGCGTTCATCCACCACATCCTCGACGGTATCGGCCACCAGAAGCCTGTGAACGGTCACCGGCAATTGCTGTCCTCTCCGGTGAGCCCTGGCAGACGCCTGGTCTTCGAGCGCCGGATTCCATTCCGGGTTATAGTGAATTACATGATTGGCGGCCGTGATATTGAGTCCAGCCCCTCCCGCCTTCGGATTGAGCACCAGCGCAGCTTCGCCCTCGATCGCGCTGAACCGGTCAATCAGCGGCTGGCGATTATCGACCGAAAGCCTTCCGTCGATTACTCCGGCAAAGGCTCCAAAGCGGGCCTTGACGTGGCGGGCGATCATGTCTGCCATTGCCGTGAACGACGTGAAGATAATAACCTTCTCGCCCCGTGCGAATATTTCCTCCACAATCTCATCCATGCGCCGGAATTTGGAGAAGGACATGGGGTCCGCTGTGCCAGCACCGCCGGTCATAAGTTCGGGGTGAGCGCAAAAGCGACGCAACGATGTGAGGGCGACAAGCGTAGCAGCTGCACCGTACTCCGCATAAATACGCTCGCGCTCGGCCTCGTACGCCACGGCCTCACCGTCGTCCAGTTCAACAACCTGCGGAATATCGATGCGTTTTGGCAGGTCCTGTGCCACGTCGGCAATGCGCCGGCGTAGCATGAGTGGCGAAACTAACGGCTCGAGCCGAGCCGCGCCGTCAACATCATTAGAAAAATCCGTCTCAAACGCTTTCGCGTCACCAAGGTGGCCGGGCAAGACAAAATCCACGATAGACCAGAGATCGAGCAGGCGGTTTTCGATCGGCGTGCCGGTGACAGCCAGGCCGGCTTCGCGTTTGAGCCGCTTTACAGCTCGCGTTCGCTGGGCATCAGGGTTCCGGATGAACTGGGCCTCGTCTAGGACGATCACTTTCCATATGATCATGTTAAGCAGGCTGTTGTCGCGCACCGCATTGTCATACGAGGTAACAACGATATCATAGTCCTTAAGCTCGGAGGGTCTCCCCGTGCGGAATGCCCCATGATGTTTCAGCACCTTGAGATGCGGGGCGAATTTTGATATTTCCCGCCGCCAGTTTTCCAACAACGAGCCCGGAGCGATGATCAGCGCCGGCTTGAGCGGCTCGCCACCGGAATCGCTCAGGGCGCTGATGATCTGCAAGGTTTTGCCAAGGCCCATTTCGTCCGCAAGCAGCCCTCCCACTCCTTCAGCGAGGAGGAACTTCAGCCAGCGCCAGCCGGAAATCTGGTACGGATACAGCATTGCCTGGACACCGGCCGGAACATCGTCGCCTGAAGGCGCGAAAGCGAGCGGCGAAATCGCCCGATCGGATGTGTGGTCTTCGATTGAAGTTCCTGCTCCTGCTGCCTTGCGAATTGCCAGAAATGCCTTGAGAGACGCCGCTGTCCCAAGCGTAACGCCCGTGCTTTTCACCACCTCCAGAATTTCTGTGCCGCCTGTCGGTTCGATCGGATACCAGACGCCTTTAGCCACCTTGTGGCCGCGTTCCAGATCGGCAAGCTCAAGTGCGACCGCGACACCCCGGCCAATCGAGGTAATGGTATAAAAAGGCGCTTCACTATCATTGCCTTCCGAAATGGTCAGAACCGGCACAAGAGGATAGCGGGAGGCCCGGAGCCCATCGACACTCGTCGGTATCCAGTCGGCTGATGGCCTCTTTTCAACAAGAGCGCTGTAAATCTCGTTTGCTGACAGAAGACACGCGTTTCCGGCCTCATCGATGATGGAAAGTGTGCTTCCCTGAATTTCCCAGCCGGCAGTCTTCATGGGCAACTGTGGTTCCTATTTGAGGTCGTTAGAAATTGTTTTTTGAGAAACTCCCAGCCTTTCCCCGATTGCTGCCTGACTCATTCCCTCTTTTTTCAGCCGTTTGGCTTCAATCTTGCGATCTTCGACCGAAAGAACCGCACAAACAGACAACGTTTGCTCCTGAAAGCCGGAGCCGCCGTCGCGCAAGATCACATTGATAGCCTTTCCATCGCTGGTTCGGCCTTTGAAGTGCTTTTTGCCCTTTTGAATCAAAATGCTGCATTCTTCTACGCCGAGGGTTCCCAGTACGTCGTCCAACTCTGCAAGAAAATTCTTGGCCCGGATGTGCTTGGGTACCCTTAAAGTCGGAAGCTTTTTTCTGGGCTGCATGATTTCAACTTTCGAAGCATTTTCCCGTGGCATGTGATCCATCCTAAAACGGTTGACGATTATACCTACTAGAATATTCTAAGATGTCCACAAAAAACGGCGGGCGGCGGCGTTTGCCAAAGGTGCGGCCGAGCGGGAGGTAGTCGGTCCCGCCTCCCCTTCGGGCCACTATGTTGAGGCTCCTGCGGCTACCTTGGTCCCCGCTCCCGCGCGGCGAGAATTCCCGAAATCCCGCCCACGACGGCGCTATGCTGATTTCTCCGATACTCTTCATCATTCAAGGATCGACCTTGCTCGTTTCACTGCGCGCCGGCTCGATCCCAAAGCTGCTTCGCTGCCGACGTTTAATCTGAACGGTCGAAAAGTGTCACAACTTTCAGCGGATTTTGCATTGGGTGGCCGTAGTGGGGGCAGAATAAGACGATTACACAAAGACCTTCGATTGCGACGGTCGCTCAATATCAAGTTAAGTGCCAAAATCCGCATAATAATCTCGCATCAACTGAGTTCCGCGTCTCTAAGTCACAAACGATTGTTGTTTTATATTCGCAAAATATCTGAAAGCCGGAGCCGCAGCGCAATATTAAGTTGCATATTTCTTGATGGATTGCTTATGTGGGCCTCGTTCACATGATGCTTAGGGTTTCCGGGGGTCATAATGAAGAAATTGTATTTAATTGCATTTCTATTCGCTGTTCTGGCTGGGGCCGTTATCTGGTCCTTTATAAAAAAAGACACTGAGGCGGAGCTTCAGGCACAGAAGCAAAACGAGATAAAGGCGGAGCTGCTGGTCCTGGCCGATTTCAAGGCATGGCTGGTGACGCAGACAGCAACGCCCGATCCCTTCGCGACGCGGGGATTCCTGTCACGACCGTTGCTGGACAGCATTCTTTCGGGCCTGGATGGTACGAAGCTAAAGCTTCCAGAGGCACAGGATGTTACGCTTACCATAAACACCATCCGGACTGACTTCCGGCCCGGGTTTCCGGGGCTGAGTATCGTAGCAACCGCTGAACGATCCGGCGTCACTGCGGATGTCTCAACCGTCGCGCGCATCGAACCTGTGTTTGACGGCAGCATGCTTCGGCTCAGAGTCCACGTCGACAGCCTTGTACCAAAAATCTCTTGGCGTTTCATCGATTTCACGCTTGGAGGATTGGTTCGTGATCTTGCGCAGACAAAGGTTGTGGAAGCAATCAACAACGAAGATGCGCTCGGTGCAGTCGCCATTCCGCTGTCACATAGCCAGACGTTCGCCTTGCCTTCCACTCAGGTCCCGTTTTCGACCACTGGGCTGAACGCTGCAGTGACGCTTCCTGGATTCTCGGGCACGATCACTGCGCAGCTCACCAGAATCGTCGCGATGCCCGAGGGGCTATATGTCTATGCAACTCTCAAGACAGGAGCTCAGTGATGCGTTGGTTCATTAAAGCAGCTCGACTATCGGCGATGCTTGTCGCTTCATCTGTGCTTGCGGTTTCGGGGCAAGCCGATGACAGCCCCTCAACTCAACTGGAGGCAGCCCGCGCCGAGGTTATCAAGCTGATCGAGGGTACGCGCATCTCCGATGGCGACATTGCGATGTCAATTCCGCTTGCGCCGGTTAACGCAGCGCTTGCCACGCTGAACGCGGCTCCCGAAGCGCAACGCACGATATCGTTAAACAGTAGCGGCGCCAATGGACTCTTCTGGAAGGATGACCCTACCTGGTGCGGCTCGTTTGCAGAGCTCGGCAGCCCTGATGGGCTGCGGGCGGCAGCAGTCCTTTCCAGCTTTGGATTGGAGATTCGGGATGCTAGTTCAGTCGTCATTAACGTCAGCGCTGCGCTGTCGTTGCAGCGAGCCGACGTTCATTGGCACTTCAGGGGCAGACGAGTTTCTGGACCATTTGGAATCGGCAATGTTTGCCCGCCGGGCGGTGGCGTCGGGGGTCACATCGGCGGTAGAGGCGAAACGAGTTTTACGCTTCGCACTCTTGCGCGCCTGAGCCAGGATGCCAGCGACGGCGGCTTTCGTTACGACCTGTCGCTGATATCGCCTGCGTCGATCGACATGACGCTCAAAATCGGCTTTGAGCACATCGGTGACTTGGGAATTCCTCAGAGTTTCAATGTGCCACAGGGCGTCTTGCTCAGCGGAAAAATACCTCTGTTGTTTCAGACAAGCGGAACCGTCCAGCTGCCGGACGGCACTTCAAAAAAATACGCGGTGGCCATCGCTGCAAAATCGCTTGGGCTGACCCCGGTTGCCGTTGCAGGGCTGTGGACAGGCAAGGTTGAGTTTACACCCGGCTCCTGACGGGCGAGCCTTCAGGAAACTCTCTGAGAAGAGGCACGCAGCCTCGACGGCAAACAGGAAGATAGCTCACGATGACAAGAGATCACCTGACCACCCTTTGGAAATGGTTCAGTCTTGGTTGCTTCGCCTACGTCGTTGGCAGTGTCGTTACGATCCAGGGGGCGTCGACATCTTCGGCGCGAAGTTGCTGGCCAGCGCTGAGAAGGACGGCCTGCCGGTCATCGGGTATTTCGCGGTTGCGGTCGGCTCGTTCTTGATGATCCTCGCACTCCTTGTGTTGATCGTTTTTGGCTTCAGACATGGTCGGGTCTGGCATGAACGCATACCGGTCTTGATGCTTGACGGCCTCAAGACCGGGAGCAGAGAGGGGCGCGCTTTTCAACTCGCCGTGGTTTTGGTGCTTGTCCTGGTTCCGATTTACGGAATAGGCCGGTCGATGGTCGTCGCAAACGAGGGGGTGATTTGCGAGCAAACGCCGCCAGGCGCAGCGGCGAAACACTATCCTGGAGGCCAGTGGCGGCTGATCAATCTTCCCTCCGCTGAAAATCAGTTGCGGCTGATGGCGAGCGACACAGCCGCCGGCGTTTGTGGCGACGGTGGCGTCGAAATCTCTTGGTACACGCCGCTGGTCTTCGGTCTCCTGCCCCTCTTCGTCGTCATATTGTTTGCAACATGGATATTTCTGTTGTTACGCCGGCCTGCTCAGGAGCCAACTTCTCCCCATGGTTGGAATGAAACCACACGGCTCAAATAGCGCGAGCTATGTTCATGACGTGCCCAGTGGCGCAAGTTTCAAGCGGTGCCGCGGCTATGCCATTCGCTTGATGCGCATAAATTTGCGTAGCGGTGACAAACGCGATTTCGGCTCAACCTCGCAGAGGAGGGCACGTCGTAAAAACCGCGCCACCCGGTCGCTGGCACCAGGACCCCATATAGAGCCGCAAACAGATGCCGCATCGCGGACCCTTGAATGCTGGCACCGATTCAGCGCAAAACGTCGCCCCGCCTCAAACCGTACGAAATCATCAAGCGAGCGTTGAAAGCTCTGTGCTGATCAACACAACAGAGCGGGAATAGCTGCACGTACCCTTTCCAGGAACAACTGGACTATTTCCGTGCCATCGAAGTGCCAATCGGCCCACAAAGCGGCCCAAGTTATACGGGTTCTCGCTGATCAAAACCCATGTGTCCACTCTCTGCGGCCGATGGACATGATGCACCAAGGCTGGCTTTCGAGCTTTCGCCAGGCATCGCAGCAATGAGCAACGATATCGTCGTAGGATTTAAAGATGCGGTTCGAGAGCCAGTTTTTACGTAACCGGTGTTCTGCCCCCACGTTGCCTGCAGCCGCCTGATCTGAGATCGACATTCCATGGATGAAGAACGGGAGTTTCTCCATGGAGACTACAGTGGAGTTTCTCACAACCGGCAAGACCCGACGTGAGGTTCACCGACATTGGCCTGATGAGGTCAAGGCGCGGATCGTGTCGGAGAGCTTGAGGCCCGGCACGACAGTCAATGAAGTTGCGCAGCGCCATGGATTACGAGCCAACAGCCTTTCCACCTGGCGGACGATGGCACGGCAGGGCAAGCTGATCCTGCCAGCACCGGAGGATGCGGTAGAGTTGGCGGCCATGGTTGTCGAGCCGCCGTCGCCTGAGCCGCTGACGGTCAAAGCCGCCACGCGCGCCGAGATTATCGTCGGTCCGGTGACGATCCGTCTTGAGGAAGGTGCTTCTGCTGACAGGATCGCTGCCATCGCTCGCGTCCTGGCTGCGGCGACATGATCTTTCCGTCGAGGACGGGATTTCTCGACCACATGGACGTCCTTGACCACGTCTTTTTACACGGTCACACAATCACCAAGTCGCTGCGTCCCGAGTTTACTCAAATCGCATAGCATTGGATACCGGAGCTTATCGGACCGGCAGGCTGAGCGCCGCCGTGATCAGGGACGATCAGCTTTCACACTTCATATGCACCGAACTGACCGCGAACGGTGCCATCGAGGTTGGAGAGTAGCGGACTGACTAATCGACAAGATTAAAAGGAAGAGTAGACCGTTGTTACGGAACAGTGTCGTGGCCGCGCAATTTCGCGTGCCGAACCCGATGCAATCGAACGCTCCCGAGGAAGTCTATCCGGGAACACCCCGGATGGTGGTAACGCAGAATGACGGTGTTCGCGAGCTTCGGCCGATGGTGTGGGGCTTTCTTTATTTCATTGTCTACTCCCAACATGCTTCGCTACCGATTTGGCGATCATGGCATCTATCGAGCTGTCATCGATGCGATCAAGAATATTTCCCCAAATTCTATATGGTTCGGATTGGTCTAGGCCAGCCCTGCCGTAGTCGATCACCGCATTTTTGGCAGTTCTCAAAATGCTGTCCGTCACTTCCTGGTTCGACGCAAATTTACTGCCCGCAAATTCCAGAGTGGTCTTTCCGATCTCCTCGAGAGTCTCAAAATCTCGGACTTCTCCATAGTATGACATGAGATTGCAGCAGCATTGAAGCTCGCGTTGTGCGAGGAATATGTCTTTAAGTTTCCTGTTCTTCCTGAAAAACTGCATGTCCTCTCGGAGAAGTCTGTTCATTTCCTCCCCATTGGCAAGTTTGCAGTGAACGTCAGTCACGTTAACAAGAACCCTTGCCCGCTGTTGCTTGATTTCAAGACTTTCTCGAAATCTCGCAAGCTCGGAAATGTCAGCGATCTTCTCATAACAATGGTCGACCTCGATCGCGCGTCCTTCTTTCGAATAGGCGCGGCTGGCATTGACGATAACTTCTCCAACCCGGCTCGCTAAAAGTTCGCTCGCTCGTCCATTCCATCTCTCCCAAAGCGCTAGAACCTCATCGAGTTGTTTGCCAACGAGATCGAGCTTGCCCTCGCGCCCTAGCTGGAAGCCGGAATTCACGCAGGACTGAATATAGGAGGCAACTATTTCCGGGTTGGCTGCGACTGTCGGCATCTTCGTCAGGCTCTTCAATTTATTATCTAGCTGATCGGCCGCGGCGGAATCGCCGCGTTCACGGTATGCTCTCGCCAAGTTCACATATGCTTTGGCGCGCTCGATTGTGTATTGTCGATTATTGCCCTCGAAACGGCTGCAGAGATTTTCTATTGCGCGCATAACGGGTTGCGATTTTTCGATTTCCTCTACCTTCATGACGGCAACGGCACATACGCCAGCCTTGACAGCGTCAAGTGAAAGGATGGGGTCGCTAGAGCCGAATCTCTCGACAAATTCGCCAAGGAATTCCATACATGCTAGCGCGTTGTCAGCCTCCTTCATGAGCGCGTAAGTCTTAACCGCTGTGAGCCAGGCTGACGAAAATGCTTCCCAGATTTCTGCATGCTGCACCACTGAAGGATGTTCCCTCAAGGCTTTTAGTCGTGCGACCCAGTGCTTATGTTTTCTGAAGTTCGCCGTATGCGCATAGTGCTTGATCGCTAAGCCCGCCGCTATCACCTCCAAATGTCTTATTCGAGCGTCGAACGGCCTAGTCTCCGATGCTTCTTGTATGATCTCACAGGCTGAGTCAAAATTATCCAGGTCTCGTCGCTCATAAAACGCATGAGGGCTGAGTGCGGTCAGCTTCTGCCTACGTCCTTGATAATCTTTGGAAACTTGCAGTGTGCGCGTCTGATCCTGTGCGTCAAAGATCGTTGAAGCGCTCAGCAGGTTACAAGTTGCGGTGGCCACGTGGACACGTAAACGCTCAATTCGCGGCTGAGCTAGCTCGTCGAACATCGCCTGAAGCTTTATTCGCACGTCTTGACCGCTTAACGAGATAAATGCTGATCGTTTCCACAATCTGCTCAGCCGCCCCTCCACAGCATCAATGTTGTACCTTATACACAGGGATATCAGCGCTTTCAGCTCAGCGTCGCCCTTTTCATCCGCAAGTCGCATTGTGACGTAGTCCGCGAGTATCGGCGGTTCAATCGCAGGAAAATAGCGTTTGAGAAGGTTTCTCCTCTCGTTCGGGAAGAGAATATGCAAGCCGCTCACATCTGCGGTCAGACCCAAGGCCGAAACTTCGTCTGACCGCTCGATCGGCCCCGCCAAGGCGGCAGCAAGGAGAATATCACGGATACCTCGGTTCGCTGCGCGAGCGATAAATAGATCTGCCCGACTCAGCATAATTGAATCGTAGTTTTGGTCCATGAGCGCATAGAGTGGACGACCGCGTATATCACTCGATTGCCACCTGCATTCGGGAGATCTCAGTTTCTCGATCTCGGCATACGTCAGGGGGGCGACGAAAAGTGGCTTGTCGCAATATTTCCCGAGCCTCTCAAAAGTCGAAACTTGAAGTCCGGACACACTATCTGGAGAGCCCCCACCGACGACGAAAATCCTAAGATTCTTACTCTTGTGACATAGCGCTGTCAGCACACTTTCGAGTCCTGAGAAGGTCTCAAAGTTGTCAATTGCCAGCGCGGTCCTGCTTCGAACTTTTGCTTCATCAATTTCCTCCGCGGTCGTGCCGGGCTTAATCCAGCCAACATGCCAGCCATGAAGCTCAAGGACTTGGAGAACTTCGTCGACCAGTCTCGTCTTACCAACCCCTTCGCAGCCGAAAACAAACTTGATGGCCGGCGTATCAGGACGTCCAGACCCCACAAACAAGCGTAGATTGCTTACTTCCGCCGTTCGGAAAAGAAACTTGTTCTGGCTGTTAAACGGACTGAGTGTATCGTACTTTGGGTCTTGACGAGGCCATTCGGCGAAGGCGGGCAACGGGAACCGGATGCGGTACTCCAGCATTCTCAAGGGCTTCTGATTCATTGCCTTCCATGAAGACCACAGCACCATAAGTGTCAGGAATTTATCTGTGTGTGCGTCGATGAATTCAGTTGGGAACTTCGGCTCTCCCCATAAATTAAGTGACTCAAGCCAAGCGGCTGGTGCTTTAAAATAGTCCTTCATCACATTGATGAGCCCATCTACGTGGAGTTTATTCAGGGTGGCATAGAATGCCCCCGCGACCACGATCGAGAAGAGTAGTGGCAAATAGGCACGGAATTTCTCAGGATTAGGCCTTTTCACGGCAACTCCATGAACTTAGGAAGTTTGTCTGTGACGCTTTGAAAAACTAGTAGCAAAATCACTAGTGATTTTTAACGACTTGTTTTCCCGCGGCAGTGTTTACGAATTGCCGTTCGTTGGCTTTATGTATATTCCCGTCTATTGCGCATTATGAGAATACTATAAATCACGGTCGCAGTAGGCGTTGCATCGGATTAAATTTTCTGTATCTACGATTGCATTTAATTTTATGACGTGCATGTAGTCAACAGGCAATTCGGTGATTTCACGTTGTTTGACTGGAGCCAGAGGGCTTGCGGTTGAAATCAGGCCGCGGTGCCGGTCGCAGCCTTCCACCGCGCCATTGCGCGGATCGATGGAGGAGGGCGGAGTGCGTCTTGTGGGACGGGACGAAGTGATTTCTGATTGCTGAAAAGACCGAGATTAACCGATGCAATCCGCTTGCGGATCGAAAGCCTTGCATCACCGTTCTCGTTTTCGCAGAGGCAGATGTGAATTCCGCGCGATTGTTCAGGCCCATGTGCGATCGATGGTCAACGGTAGGCATCACGTCCCGCTTTGCCGCTGCATATGATCGCAGTTTGTCAGTAATGATCCGCTTCGGTGTCAGGCGTTGCCTCTTCAGCAACCTGACCAGCAGTCCTGGCAACCTTCCTGTCGCGACGAGACTGGACGATTTCATAGAGAACATAGCCGTCCTAGTCGACGGCTCGCCAAAGCCAGCATTTCCCACCGCCAATGGAAATTACCGCCTCGTCCAAATGCCAAATGTCCTTTCGGGACGGCTTTTTTCTGCGCAGTTGCTTGGCATAGGCCGCACCGAACTTGCTACCCCATCGGCAAATGGTCTCGTAAGACACGACAATGCCGCGTTCCAGAAGCATTTCCTCCGCCAAGCTCAGGCTCAGCAGGAAACGGAAATACAGCCACACCCCATGCGCAATGATGTGTGGTGGAAAACGGTGGTTTTTGTAGCTGGCGATCGATGAACGCATCGAGACCGCTTAACCATCAACAATTAAGCCACAAATAAAGTGACATCACCGCAAAACTGTTCAGCCATAAGCGACGTTTCCTACGCTACGGGCAAGCCAGCCGGGAAACTGGGGGGCGGCGGCAATGAGTTCGTCGAAGGCTTCGGCGGAGAGTTTCCGCTTGACGCTCGGAAGTGCCTCTTCAGCCTTTTCCGGGCCGTGCCATGCCAGCGCGCGGACCGCCAGGCCGGTAGGTTTGTTCGCCAGAGCGAGCTGCCAGCGCGGCACGTGCTTTAACTCGACCGTATGGGTGCAGACAGTCATGGTTTGGCTGCGACCCGATGTGAAATAGACGGACCGGATCGGTACCTGAGTGGACAGCCCTAAGGAGTTGCAGCGGCAGCGCTGTTCGAAACAATGACCTCGCCGCGCTGGTGCGCGACCGCCTCGACTGACTGCTCAACATTCGGGGGCCGGCTCCCGAAGCGGCTTTTGACCACCTTGAGATAGATCCCGTGACCGGCCCGGACGAGCTCGCCCCGCTCACATAGACGCGACAGCGCTTGGTTCACCGCGGCACGGTTCCCAAATGCAGGAAGGCCTTTGCGGACAGCGCCGTTCCCTCGGGCAGCTGCTCGGCACGGGCCATGATCTGTGTTGTCAGTCTTTGCATGGCAATTCTCCTGTCAGAATAGAAGCAGGTTTCTGACAGTTTGCAATGGCAGACCCCCATTCCGCTTTCCTCTCGGCGGAAGGTCTTTGAGGGGCGATCATCCTGCCTTGCGTGTCGCCAGCACGCCCGTCGATGTATTTAAGTCAATTCTGTTGATGGTGAACTGACTAGGGCGACAATCGAGCATGAGTCATGGACCATCAGTACGGAAATTTGCTCCTAATCCGGCGCTGCCGCATTGTTTAAACGATCAATAGTTTCAGTCGGTTATTACTATATGACGGCGCGCCGCAGGTTCGTATCCGTTGTATAATCGCAACGCCTGAGTCAAGGTGCTTTTCGCAGTCGGCATTGTTGCCGTGTTGCAGAACTTAACACGGCTTAAATTGATCAGTTGGTTCACGCCTCAGCGACGATGTTTTTTCAGAGCTATCCGGTGCCGGG
>Ga0247742_10000515_pt1 | contig 31013 bp, 30 predicted proteins | sample UWRJL208509C2_FD_180944 | JGI IMG/M metagenome (GOLD analysis project Ga0247742, IMG submission 180944) | Plant litter microbial communities from Arlington Agricultural Research Station in Wisconsin, United States - UWRJ-L208-509C-2 | ecosystem: Environmental > Terrestrial > Plant litter >...
CGGGTGCCTGCCTGGTACACCGGGCCCAGCGGCGCGATGTGTTGCATGATTTCGCGCTTGCCGCCGAAGCAGCCCACCGGCATGCCGCCGCCGATGATCTTGCCGAAGGTGCTCAGGTCCGGCGTGACGCCGTAGTAAGCCTGGGCGCCGCCGAGGGCAACGCGGAAGCCGGTCATCACTTCATCAAAAATCAGCACCACGCCGTGCTTGTCGCACTGTTCCCGCAGGCCTTCCAGGAAGCCCGGCGCCGGCGGCACGCAGTTCATGTTGCCGGCCACCGGCTCGACGATGATGCACGCCACTTCCTGGCCGACTTCGCTGAGCATCTGCTCGACGGCAGCGATGTCGTTGAACGGCAGGGTCAGGGTGTGTTTGGCGAACGCGGCCGGCACCCCGGCGGAGCTCGGTACGCCTTGGGTCAGCGCACCGGAACCGGCCTTGACCAGCAGGCTGTCGGAGTGGCCGTGGTAGCAGCCTTCGAACTTGATGATGCTGTCGCGGCCGGTAAACCCACGGGCCAGGCGAATCGCGCTCATGGTGGCTTCGGTGCCGGAGCTGACCATCCGCACCATCTCCATGGAGGGCACGATGGAGCACACCAGGTCAGCCATCTCGGTTTCCATGGCGGTCGGTGCGCCATAGGAAAGGCCGTGTTGCAGCTGCTGGCGCACCGCGTCCAGTACTTCCGGATGGCTGTGGCCGAGGATCATCGGGCCCCACGAACCCACGTAGTCGACGTAGCGCTTGTCATCTTCGTCGGTGACGTAGGCGCCTTCGGCATGCTTGAAGAACAGTGGGGTGCCGCCAACGCTCTTGAACGCTCGCACGGGAGAGTTCACGCCGCCGGGGATGTGTTTCTGGGCATTGGCAAACAGGGTTTCGGAACGGGACATGATCGTGTTCTCTGAATTCAAGATTTTAGAAGATCGTTGAAAACGCGGGCGCGGCGCGTGACTTCCTGGGTGCTGTCGGCACCAAACAGGCCGTGGACCACTGCCAGCAAGTCGGCACCGTGGGCCACCAGCGGCTCGGCGTTTTCCAGGGTGATGCCGCCGATCACGCAGATCGGCAGGTGCAACCGCGCGCGGGCCTGGGCCAGCAGTTCAACGGTGGCTGCCGGCGCGCCGGGCTTGGTGTTGGAATTGAAGAAGCGGCCGAAGGCGACATAACTGGCACCTTCGCGGGCAGCCTGCTCGGCCAGTTCGATCTGGCTGTGGCAGGTGGAGCCGATGATCGCCTTGGAACCGAGCAGCGCACGGGCCGGGGTCAGCGGGCCGTCGGTCTGGCCCAGATGCACGCCGACGCCGAGGCGTGCGGCCAGTTCGGCGTCATCGTTGATGATCAGTTGGGTCTTGTAGCGCGAGCACAGCTCTCGCAGTTTTTCGGCTTCCCGCAGGCGGCGCGCTTCGTCGCTGCTTTTATCGCGGTATTGCAGCAGGGTCACGCCACCGTCCAACGCCGCTTCGACGTAGGCCAGGAACTTGCCGGCCAACAGTTGGCTGTCGGTAATGGCATAAAGGCCACGTAGTTTCATCGGGCAGGCCTCTTGGTGTTACGAGCAGAAATCCAACGGCAGACGACGAGGCACGAATTGCCCCTGGCCGAGTTGTTCAGCGTCACGCAGGGTGCGCCAAGTGTAGTTGAGGGCCGATTGCACCGCGCTGACCAACCCTTCGCCTTGTGCCAACCGACCGGCCAGCGCGCTGGCCAGGGTGCAGCCCGAACCGTGATAACTGCCGGGCAGTCGCTGGCAGGTAAAGGTCTGGTGCGTGCCATCGCGGCTGTAGAGGCGGTTGTGCACTTCGTGCTCGTCGCCATGGCCGCCGGTGATCAGCAGGTGCTTGATGAACGGCAGCAGTTTCGCGGCGCATTCGTCCGCCGTGCCCTCGGGCAATTCGGCGAGGATGCGTGCTTCAGGCAGGTTGGGGGTGGCGATCAGCGACAGCGGCAACAGCCGCTCGCGCATGGCGTAGCCGACCTCGTCCTTGCCCAGGCTGCCGCCGCCGCCGGCACGCAGCACCGGGTCGCAGACCACCGGCAAATGCGGGTGCGCCTTGAGCAGTTCGACCACGGTGTCGACCATCTCCAGGGAACCGAGCATGCCCAGTTTCACCGCGGCCACTTCGGAGTCACCGAGCACGGCGTTGGCCTGGGCCAGCACCCACTCGCGATCCAGCACGCGGAAATCGCTGACGTTGACGGTGTTCTGCACAGTCAGCGCGGTGACGGCCGGGGCCGCATGACAGCCCTGGGCGAGCAGGGCTTCGATATCTGCCTGCAAGCCGGCGCCACCACTGGGATCATGGCCGGAGAGACAGAGGACAACGGGGCGAGAGCTGTAGATATTCATGGTGCGCGAGCTTACCACCAAACGCTTTTTGGGTGGCTGTCGGGCGATGGTTGAATTTTTAGCGGAGGCGAAGGTGGAAATGGCTGTTTGCTATCATCGTGAAATGCAGGTCAAATGCCCTGTAATGCCCGCTCTAGAGCCTTTCAAAAAATTATTTCAATGGTGTCTTTTGGCCTGTAATGGCTATGCTAGAGTGGATTCAAACCAATAACTGTATCGCCGGTATACGTCTGCTCAAAAGGAATGGAGGCTTTTGACATAACCGGACAGGTCACGCTGGGGCTCTATGCGCTATTTGCTGATGTTACTGTTGACCGGGCTGCCGATGCTGGCCGGCGCAGTCGAGTTCAACGAGACCACCACGCGGTTGCCCCTGGGCCAAGTGATGCAAGTCCTTGAGGACCCCAGTGGCGCCCTGACCATTGGCGATATCAGCTCGCCGGTCCTCGCCAGTCGTTTCAAGACCCACGACAAAGCCACATTGAATGCCGGCTATTCGCGCTCGGTGTTCTGGCTCAAGGTTGATTTGCATTACCGCGCACAGCGCCCGGATGCCCCGCGCCGCTGGCTGCTGGAACTGGCTTACCCGCCGCTGAACCAACTGGAGCTGTACGAGCCTGACAGTGTCGGCAACTATCGACTGGTGTCGCGCACCGGCAGCATCCTGCCGTTTTCCAGCCGCGAAATCCGCCAGAGCAACTACCTGTTCAAGCTCGACTTCGTCCCTGGCCAGCAGGAAACCCTGTACCTGCGCCTGCAAAGCCAGGGCTCGATCCAGGCACCGCTGACCCTCTGGTCCACCACCGCATACCTCGAAGAACAGCCATTGCGCCTGTACGTGCTGGGTGTGATCTACGGCGTGTTGCTCGGCATGCTGATCTACAACCTGTTCATCTACCTGAGCGTGCGCGACACCAGCTACCTCTATTACATCCTCTATATCGCCTCGTTCGGCCTGTATCAGCTGTCGGTGAACGGTGTGGCCGTGCAGTATTTCTGGCCGAATAACCCGTGGTGGGCGAACGCGGCGGTGCCCTTCCTGATCGGTTCGGCGGCGCTGTTCGGCAGCCTCTTTGCCCGCAGTTTCCTGCACACCGCGCTTTACAGTCGCTGGATCAACCGGCTGTTGCTGGCCCTGGCGGTCAGCGGCGGGGTGGTGATGGTGCTGGCCCTGTTCACCAGTTATGCGCTGGCGCTGCGCCTGGCCACCGCCCTGGCGCTGGTCTTTACCGTGACCATCTTCGTCGCGGCCATCAAGGCCTGGTATTGCGGCCAGCGCATGGCGCGCTACTTCATCATCGCCTGGACCGCGTTCCTGCTGGGCGGTGTAGTCAATACGATGATGGTGCTGGGCTACCTGCCCAATGTGTTCCTCACGATGTACGCCAGCCAGATCGGCTCGGCACTGGAAGTGGCCTTGCTGTCCCTGGCGCTGGCCGACCGGATCAATTCGATGCGCGAGCAACAGGCGCAAATCCTGTTCGACGCCAGCCAGAAACTCGAAGTGCTCAACACGCAACTAGCCCACAGCAACCAGCTCAAGGATGAATTCCTCGCCACCTTGACCCACGAGCTGCGCACGCCGATGAACGGTGTGATCGGCTCCCTGGAATTGATGCAGACCGAGCCGCTGCCAGGCGACCTCGCGCAGTACCATCAAACCGCCTCCGGTGCGGCCCGCGAGATGATGCGCATGGTCAATGGCATCCTCACCCTCACCGAATTGCAGGCCGGGCGCCTCAGCCCGCAACCCCAAGTGTTCAGCCTGCGTGGGCTGCTCGACACCTTGCGCCAGCAGTTCGCGGCCAGCGCCCAGAACAAGGGGTTGGCGTTCTCCATTGATCTGGCAGAAGACCTGCCGGACCGCATCAACGGTGATCCTGGCAAGCTGGCGCAATGCCTGGATTGCCTGTTGGACAATGCCTTCAAGTTCACTCACGAGGGCTCGGTGCGTGTACGGGTGGTCGGTGTGCCCCAGGCGGATGGAACGCTGCGCCTGACCTTCATTGTCACTGACACCGGCATCGGCTTCGCCTACCTCGATGAGGCGACCCTGTATCAGCGCTTCTTCCAGCTCGATGGCTCGACCACTCGCCAATACGGCGGCATGGGCATCGGCCTGGCGATCTGCCGGCAATTGATCGAGTTGCTCGGTGGGCGCCTCACCCACAATTCCGAGCCGCGGCGCGGCAGTCGCTTCCAGCTGGAGCTTGCGGTCAGCCCCGTCCAGCCCGAACCCGCTGCCGTGCGGCGAGTACCGCAGGCGCAACGCACGCCGCAGGAGTGCACGGTGCTGCTGGTAGACGACAACAGCGTGGCGCAACTGGTGGTGCGCGGCATGTTGCTCAAGCTCGGTTATCGGGTGAAAACCGTCGACAATGGGCCGGCCGCCCTGGCGTTGCTGCAGAGCCAAACCTTCGACGCAGTGTTGCTGGATGTGCCGGAGGGCGGCTTTTCGCTGTGCTGCCAGATCCGTGCGTTGCCCGGCTGTGGTGAGCTGCCGGTGATCGCCTTGAGCACCTCGTTACAAGCCCCGGAACGCGAGCGCTGCCACGGCGTGGGTATCACCGACCGAGTGGCCAAGCCGGTACGTTTCGAGGCCCTGCAACGGGTGCTGCAACTGCGGTTGTTGCATATGGTTGAGGGTGAAAGCGCCGCCAATTAGGCGTTTATGCCACTTTTTTAACCCGGGTGACGGTGCTTAACTGAAATTCAGGCCTCAATGAACGTGGCCTTTTTTCAGGAGGCCTGTCATGAACCTGCACCAGTTCGCCGAAACCCACGACGTCACCAACCAGCCACCGTCCCTGGACGGCACCAACCTGTACCGTATCGACTTGCCGCTGCAAGACTGGTCCCGGCGCTTCGGCGCCGGCTGGGCCGAGCAGCGCATCGACACCTATGGTGCGCTGGCGGGCGGGCCGCTGATGGAAGCCGGGTTCCTGGCCAACCAGAACAAACCGGTGTTCAACAGCCATGACCGGTTTGGCCATCGCATCGACCTGGTGGAGTTTCATCCGGCCTACCACGAGCTGATGCGCACCGCCGTCGAACACGGCCTGCCGTCGTTGCCGTGGGCCCATCCGCAATCCGGCGCCCATGTGGCCCGCGCGGCGATGACCTACCTGCACAGCCAGGCCGAAGCCGGCACCGGCTGCCCGCTGACCATGACGTTCGCCTGCGTCCCGGCCCTGCGCCTGCAGCCAGACCTGGCTGAAACCTGGCTGCCGAAAATCCTCGCCACCGAATACGACCCGCGCAACGTCGGCATCGCCCACAAGGCCGGCGCCACCATCGGCATGGCCATGACCGAGAAACAGGGTGGCACCGACGTGCGCGCCAACACCACCCGCGCTTACCCGGTGGGCGCTGGCGGCCCGGGCCAGGCGTATGAGCTGGTGGGGCACAAGTGGTTCTGCTCCGCGCCGATGTGCGATGGCTTCCTCACCCTGGCCCAGACCGACAAGGGCCTGACCTGTTTCCTGCTGCCCCGGCACCGCCCGGATGACACCCGCAACGAGTTCTACATCCAGCGCCTGAAAAACAAGCTCGGCAACTGCTCCAACGCTTCCAGCGAAGTGGAGTTTCGTGGCGCGCTGGCCTGGATGATCGGCGAAGAAGGGCGCGGCGTACCGACCATCATCGAGATGGTGGCGATGACCCGCTTCGATTGCATGGTCGGCTCCAGCGCCCTGATGCGCCAGGCGCTGACCCAGGCCAGCCATCATTGCGCTCACCGCCTGGTAGGTGGCCGGGTGCTCAGCGAGCAACCGTTGATGCAGAACGTACTGGCCGACCTGGCCCTGGAAAGCGAGGCGTCCCTGGCCTTGAGCATGCGCATGGGGCGCGCGCTGGACCATCTGGATAACGAACAGGAAGCCAAATTCGCCCGGCTGGTGACGGCGGTGGGCAAGTACTGGATCTGCAAGCGCGCGCCCGCGATGATCAACGAAGCCGCCGAGTGCATGGGCGGTGCGGGGTATGTCGAGGACAGTATCCTGCCGCGCTTGTACCGTGAGGCGCCGGTCAACTCGACGTGGGAAGGTTCCGGCAATGTGCAGTGCCTGGATGTGCTGCGGGCCCTGTCCAAAGAACCGGGCGTATTGGAGGCGCTGTTTGTCGAGCTGGGGGATGGTCATGGTCACAAGCACCTGGCGCGGCATATCGAGCAGTTGAAGTCGGCGTTCATGGACACCCAGGACATCCAATACCGTGCCCGGCAATTGACCGAGGACATCGCGGTGGCGTTGCAGGCCAAGCTGCTGCTGGAGGCGGGCAATGCCAGTGTGAGTGATGGCTTTATCGCCAGCCGACTGGGTGAGTCGTCGGGCCGGGTCTATGGCACCTTGCCGCGCGGTGTGGATGTGGAGGCCATCGTCGCCCGGTCGACACCTCAAATCCTCTGAATGAATGCGGGCAAAATGTGCGAGCGGGCTTGCTCGCGAAGGCGGTGGATCAGCCAATACATGTGCTGACTGACCTAGCGCTTTCGCGAGCAAGTCGAATCGTCGCACCGCCGCTCCCACATTATTGATCGCATTCCAATTCCGGTGTTCCAGTGCGCCAGGGATACAGGCAAGATGAAGGCCTGCAAGTCAGAACACAGGATGCTTACCGTGACCGAAGCTTTTGTTGTCGTTCAAACCGCCGAAGAAGCCGTGGATCGGCTGGCGGCTCTCCATGAGCGTGCCACTGGCGCGCTCAATCAAGCCCTCAAGCGCTACCTCAAAGACCGCGTCGAACCCGACGCTGAACAACGTGCGATGTTTCGCTACCCGGAACTGCGCCTGACCTACCTGGTGCAGGGCGAAGTCCCACAGACCACCCGGGCGTATGCCAAGGTTCAGTTGCCGGGGACCTACAGCGTCACCGTCACCCATCCGTCGGCCTTCCGCAAATACCTGCTGGAGCAACTGGTGCCGTTGATGCACGACTTCACCGTGACGGTGGAAGTGGGCGTCAGCCAGCAGAACATTCCCTACCCGTACGTGGTGGAGCAGGGTGACGAACTGGCCGGCTCCGGTGTAACTGCCGCCACGCTGGCGCGGGTGTTCCCGAGTACCGACCTGTCTGCCGCCACCGATGGCATCGCCGACGGCCTGTACGACTGGGAAAACACCGACCCGCTGCCATTGGCGTTGTTCGATGCCGCCCGCGTCGACTTCTCCCTGCGCCGCCTGGTGCACTACACCGGCAGCGACTGGCGCCATGTGCAGCCGTGGATTTTGCTGACCAACTACCACCGCTACGTTGACCAGTTCATCGTGCATGGCCTGGAACAGTTGCGCAGCGACCCGCGCTTTATCCGCATGGTGCTGCCGGGCAATGTGATCATCGACAAGAGCATGGACCACGGCGAAGCGTCTGCCATTGCTGCCGGCGTGGTCTGGCACCGTTATCAGATGCCGGCCTACCACTTGCAGGCCAGCGACGGCCATGGTGTGACCCTGGTGAACATCGGCGTCGGCCCGTCCAATGCCAAGAACATCACCGACCACCTCGCCGTATTGCGTCCGCATTGCTGGCTGATGATTGGTCACTGCGGCGGGCTGCGCCAATCCCAGACCATCGGTGACTACGTGCTGGCTCACGCCTACATGCGTCGCGACGGGATTCTCGACCGGGTAGTGCCGCCGAACATTCCGATCCCGGCCCTGGCCGAAGTGCAGATGGCCTTGCAGCAAGCCGCGGCCAACGTCACCGGCGAGAAAGGCGAAGAGCTGAAAAAACGCCTGCGCACCGGCACCGTGCTGACCTACGACGACCGCAACTGGGAGCTGCGCTGGGCCCAGGAACGTCCGCTGATCAACCTGTCCCGCGCCGTGGCCGTGGATATGGAAAGCGGCACCATCGCCGCCCAGGGCTACCGCCTGCGGGTGCCGTACGGCACGTTGCTGTGTGTGTCGGATAAACCGCTGCACAGCGAGATCAAGCTGCCGGGATCGGCCAACGCGTTCTATGAGCGTGCGGTCAGCCAGCACTTGAAGATCGGCATCGAGGCGGTGGATCTATTGCGCACCGAACTCAACTCGCTGCACTCGCGCAAACTGCGCAGCTTCGACGAGCCGCCGTTCCGCTAAACGGTTGGGATGGTTATTTAACGGTCAGGCCACTAGCATTGTCGGTCCTGACCGTTAGATGTTCCTTTGCCATGTCCCGTCCTGCCCGTCCTGTTTCCCGCCGCCCCGGTGTGAAAAGTCCGCAAACCTCGTCAGCCCCGCGTCGTGTCGCCAAGGCGCCACCGGCCGATCCCAAGTTGATCCTGTTCAATAAACCCTTCGATGTGCTGACCCAATTCAGCGATGAAGGCGGGCGGGCGACCCTCAAGGATTTCATCGACATCCCCGGCATTTACCCGGCCGGGCGCCTGGACCGTGACAGTGAAGGCCTGTTGCTGCTGACCAACGACGGCCAATTGCAGGCGCGCATCGCGGACCCCAAGCACAAGCTGGCGAAAACCTATTGGGTGCAGGTGGAAGGCGAACCGACCGAGGAACAGCTGCAACGCCTGCGCGACGGTGTGGAGCTCAACGACGGCATGACCCTGCCCGCCGAAGCCCGGCAACTGGACGAGCCACAACTGTGGCCACGCAACCCGCCGGTGCGGTTTCGCAAGAGCGTGCCGACCCATTGGCTGGAGTTGGTGATTCGTGAAGGGCGTAACCGCCAGGTGCGGCGCATGACGGCGGCAGTGGGGTTGCCGACGCTGCGTCTGGTGCGGGTGCGGATTGGTGACTGGTCGATCGACGGCCTGGACCAAGGCCAATGGAAAGAAGTGCCGGCGCGCTTATAAGGCGCCGGACTCGATCAGGCCGATCACCACGCTTTTGATGATGAACGCGGCAACGCCCAGGCCCAGCACGAAGAACAGGATCATCGAGCCAAAGCGCCCGGCCTTGGATTTCTTCGCCAGGTCCCAGACGATAAAGCCCATGAAAATGATCAGGATGCTGACCAGGCCGGTCATCATCCATTCTTCAAACACGGCGGGATCAATCGAGTTCATCGGGTCGTTTCCGGCTGGGGCAGGGCGCCGATTATACGCCAGGGCAATCGGCGCGACATTGACCTGCGTCGGTCTGCCGCAGACTTACCACCCTGCGGGAACACAGTCAAAATGTGGGAGCGGGCTTGCTCGCGAATGCGGTGGATCAGTCAGCACATTCGGTGCCTGGCACACCGCATTCGCGAGCAAGCCCGCTCCCACATTTGTTCCGCGCTGGTCTTAAGTACGCAGGTGGGTCAGCGGCAGCTCGGTGCTGTTGAGCACCTGGTTCAGCACAAAGCTTGAACGCACGCTGGTGACGCCTTCGATGCGGGTCAGGTGGCCCAGCAGCAGCTTCTGGTAGTGATCCATGTCTGGCACCACCACTTTCAGCTGATAGTCGGCGTCCATCCCGGTCACCAGGCTGCATTCCAGCACTTGCGGCAAGGTGCGGATGGCCGCTTCGAAGTTCTCGAAACGTTCGGGGGTGTGTCGGTCCATGCCGATCAGCACGTAGGCCGTGAGACTCAGGCCGAGCATCTTGCGGTCGAGCAAGGCGACCTGGCGGGCGATGTAGCCGTCGTCTTCGAGTTGCTTGACCCGGCGTGAGCACGGCGAAGGCGACAGGCCGATGCGCTCGGCCAACTCCTGGTTGGAGATCCTCGCGTCGCGCTGCAATTCCGCCAAAATACTCAGGTCGTATCGGTCAAGTTTGCTCATGGGGCTGGCCTTTGTCGTAACTATTGCGGTGAATTATCTATCCAGGGTTAAAAATTGCGCAAGCACTGTTTATTGACGCAATCTTCGCAATCATCTGCCCGAGGCCGAGGCGTAGAGTTATCAACAGAATCACTGCCCGGACATACAGTCCACTGCAGCCCGCCAATAAGGCCGGCTGCGGCCGCCAACCCCACAGGGTTGCCCCGGCCCCCGGGCTGCACACTGTCCACAAGACGGCGTGAGGTGAGCCAACGTCAAAAGCGTTGAGCCAGGACGAAGTTCTCAAGGGGCGACCGACGGGTCGCCCCTTTTTATTGCCTGCGAAAATACTTCTCGTGACTGATAACCTCTCGCAGAACCGGGCCCCGGTTTTCCAGTCTTACGTGTAGGCCCTAATCCGCAGTGAGGAATAGCATGAAGCGCATCTGGCGTTTGGCAGGTGTTGGTTTGCTGATGATGAGCGTTGGTGCGCAAGTGATGGCCGACGACCCGCCACGCCAGGAAGGCGGTGGTCAGCATGAAAGAGGCCCGGAAGGGCATCCAGGCAATAATCAGCCTCGGCCGCAGAACAACCAACCGCGACCACAAAATAGTCAACCGCGCCCTGTAGCCCCTCGGCCCGAGAACAATCAGCCGCGTCCGCAGAATCAGCATTTCGAAAACAATCAGCCACGGCCGCAGAACCAGAACATTGAGCGCCCGAACGGAGGTGGCCAGTGGCAAGGTCGCCCGCAGGGCAACCAGCAGCAACCTCCGCACCCGGCGCCGCAGCCGGCCAATAACCTGCCGATCCAGGGTCGCCCGGATACCGTGCGCCAGACCCAGGAACCGCGTCAGGGCAATTACCAGGACATCCCGCGTCGCAACGACGGCAACCAGCATTGGCAGGCCGGCAATGGCGGCCAGGGTGGCCCGGGCCGGCCCGGCTTCAACGGGGGTAACGGCGGTGGCAATAACCACCCCAACGATCACCGCTGGCCAGGTCGCCCCGACGGGCACGGCAATGGCTGGGGGCCCGGCCCGCAATACCGTCCGGGTTATATCGTCGATCGCTTCCCCGACCGCAATTACCGCGTGCCGTATCGCGGCCAGGACTACTTCTTCTCGGGTGGCTACTGGTATCGCCCACAAGGCCCGCGCTATGTCGTCGTGACGCCGCCTTACGGGATTCGCGTGCAATACCTGCCCGACTACGCGCGGGAAGTGTGGGTGGGCAGTGCGCTGTTCTTCCTCGCCGCCGGTGCCTATTACACCTACGAAGAAAGCAGCCAGCAGTACGTTGTGGTGCAGCCGCCACCCGCCGCGCCAGCGCCGCAACCCGTGCCCCAGGGCAATGGTTATGACGTGGTGGCTTACCCGGCCAACGGCCAGTCACCGGCGCAGGTCCAGCAGGACGGTTACGACTGCTATCGCTGGGCGGTGCAGCAAAGTGGCTTTGACCCAAGGACCGTCACCTACGCCCCCGACCCGGCCGTGGTGCAAACCTACCGCCAGGCCCAGGGCAACTGCCTGAGCAGTCGCGGGTATCAGGTGCAGTACTAGGCCTTCGCGCCCTTGACCACTTCCTGCGGGTCGGCGTGCACCAGCACTTCGGCTCGCGGGTAGGCGTTGTGGATGGCATCGGCGGCCTGGTCGCTGATGCCGTGGGCCACGGACAAACTCAATTCCCCCGGTAACTCCAGGTGCAGCTGCACGAACCAGTGGCTGCCGGAAATCCGCGTGCGCAGGTCATGGGCACCCAATACACCGGGCACGCTGCACGCCAGTTCGAGCATGTGCTGGCTGACATCCGGCGGCAGTTCCTCGTCCATCAGCACCGAAAAACTTTCCCGGGCGATCTGGATGGCGCTCCACAAAATGTAGGCCGCGATGCCCAGGCCGAACCAGGCGTCCACCTGATGAAAACCAAACGCCGCCAGCACCAGCGCCACCAGGATGCTGCCGTTGAGCATCATGTCTGAGCGATAGTGCAGCGAGTCGGCGCGGATGGCGTTGGAGCCGGTTTCGCGGATCACCCGGTATTGCAGGATCAGCAGCGCCGCCGTCAACGCCAGGGACAGAACGATCACGCCAATACTCAGCCATGGCGCGCCCACAGGTTCCGGATGCTGCAAACGCTGGAACGCCTGGAAGGCGATCAACACCGCACTGCCGGCGATGAACAGCGCCTGGGCCATGCCCGACAGGGATTCCGCCTTGCCGTGGCCATACCGGTGATCGTCATCCGCCGGGCGCAACGCGTAGTGCACGGCCAGCAAGTTGAGCAACGAGGTAACGCCGTCGAGCAGCGAGTCGGTCAACCCGGCGAGCATGCTCACCGAGCCGCTGAGCCACCAGGCGATGGCCTTGGTCACAATCAGCACACAGGCCACGCCGACGGAAGCGCGGGTGGCCAGGCGCAACAGCCGGGCGTGTTCGGGACTGGTGGTCATGGGGCGGGTCAGTCCTTAAGCGGCGGGTTGCAGGCCCAGGGTGGCGAGTTGTTGCACGCTGCCCTTGAACTGGATCATGCGCGGGTCGTCCAGCGGCAGATTGCGCCCGGTTTCTTTCTGGATGATGGTTTGCAGCTTGGCGTTGTCGACCTTGCCGTCGGCGCCGATGGCTTGCTGGAGTTTTTCCGGAGCTACCTGGGCGGTTTTGCCCGGCTCGAAGTAGATCGCGCCGGTGGCGAAGTCGACACCAAAGGCGATCAGGCCCGGGATCACGTAGAACAGCAGGCCGACCGCATCGAGCACGGCAATTGCCGGGTCGATCTTGCCGTCGATCTGGCCCCGGCGGTCGGGGTAGAAAATCGAGCCGCAGGCCGTCAACTGGCTCAGCAGGGTGACGGCCAGAACACCGCCGATGACACGGGAAGCAACACGCATGGGACTCTCCTTGAACATAATGAAAGTGACTATAAGCCAGTCTACAAGGCGACGATGATCAAATGTGGGAGCTGGCTTGCCTGCGATGGCGGTGGTTCAGTGTCAGGTGTGTTGGCTGACACACCGCTATCGCAGGCAAGCCAGTTCCCACCCTTGACCGCATTCCAGTCAGGACGGGGCCGTGTCGTTGAGACCACCACCGACACCCGGCAGTTCGCCGTTATACTCGCCGCTCTGCTTTGGAGCCAGTATGAATTCGTTGCCAATCGATGATGTTTTACCCGCCCTGCGTGACGCCCTGGCGACGCGCCATGAAGCCGTGCTCGAAGCACCGCCCGGCGCCGGTAAAACCACACGGGTGCCATTGGCGCTGTTGAATGAACCCTGGCTGGCCGGGCAAACCATCTTGATGCTCGAACCCCGGCGCCTCGCCGCCCGCGCCGCGGCAGAAAGGCTGGCCAGCGAACTGGGGGAAAAGGTCGGCGAAACCGTTGGCTACCGCATTCGCCTGGACAGTAAGGTCGGCCCCAACACCCGTATTGAAGTAGTCACCGAAGGCATCCTCACTCGGCGCCTGCAGGATGACCCGGCACTCGACGGCGTGGGTTTGTTGATCTTCGACGAGTTCCACGAACGCAGCCTGGACGCCGACCTGGCGCTGGCCCTTAGTCTCAATGGTCGAGACCTGTTTCGCGACGAGCAGCCACTGAAGATCCTGCTGATGTCCGCCACCCTGGAAGGCGAGCGCCTGGCCGGGTTGCTGGACGACGCGCCGATCCTGCGCAGCGAAGGGCGCATGTACCCGGTGCAGATGCGCTGGGGCCGGCCATTCCAGCCCGGTGAATTTATCGAACCGCGGTTGGTGCAGACCATCCTTGAAGCCCTGCATGATGAAACCGGCAGCGTGCTGGTGTTCCTGCCGGGGCAGGCCGAGATTCGTCGGGTTAATCAGCAATTGGCTGACGCGCTGGGCGATAACCCCGATGTGCTGTTATGCCCGCTGCACGGCGAACTGGACCTGGCCGCCCAGCGCGCCGCCATCGACCCGGCGCCCGCCGGCCAGCGCAAAGTGGTGCTGGCCACCAACATTGCCGAGACCAGCCTGACCATCAACGGCGTGCGCGTGGTGATCGACGCCGGGTTGGCGCGGGTCCCGCGTTTCGACCCGGGCAGCGGCATGACCCGTCTCGACACCCAGCGCATCTCTCGCGCCAGCGCCACCCAGCGTGCCGGCCGGGCAGGGCGACTGGAGCCGGGGGTGTGTTATCGGTTGTGGTCCGAGGACCAGCATGAAGGGCTGGCGGCGTATTCCAGTGCGGAAATTCTCTCGGCGGATCTTTCCGGTTTGGCCCTGCAATTGGGCCGCTGGGGCGTGGCGCCTACTCAGTTGGTATGGCTCGACGTTCCGCCCACCGCGGCTTATGCACAGGCCCAGGATTTGCTCGAGCGCCTCGGAGCGTTGAGCGATACCAAGCTGACCGCCCACGGCCAGAAAATGGCCGGGTTGCCGGCGCACCCGCGAATCGCTCATTTGCTGCTGCGTGGTCAGGATCTGGGCCTGGCGAGCATGGCCTGTGACGTGGCGGCACTGTTGGGTGAGCGCGATATCCTGCGTGGTGCCGGTGCGGATTTGCACAGCCGCCTGGCCATGTTATCCGGTGAAGAAAAGGCCCGTGGCACCCAGGGCGGCGTGCAGCGTGCCCGGCAACTGGCGCGGCAATACCGTGGCTATTTAAGAGGCAAGGCAGAGCAGCCGGTGGCTGATCCCGATCATCCGCGCTGGCTCGGAGCCTTGCTGGCGCTGGCCTACCCGGACCGCGTCGCCCAGCAACGGCGGGCGGGCGGTGCCGAATACCGCCTCGCCAACGGCCGTGCCGCGTTGTTCGCCGAAGCCGACAGCCTGATGAAACAACCCTGGCTGGTGATTGCCGATCTGGGCAGCCGCCAGGGCCAGCGTGAAGAACGGATTTACCTCGCGGCGGATTTTGATCCGGCGCTGTTCGACTCGGTGTTGGCCGAGCAGGTGCGTAATGTCGACCAACTCGATTGGGACGAACGCGAGGGTGTGCTGCGGGCCGAACGCCAGCGCAAGGTCGGCGAACTGGTGCTCAGCCGCGAGCCGCTGACCGGCCTCGACGAATCCGCCCGCAGCCAGGCGCTGGTCAACCTGGTGCGGCGCAAAGGCCTGGAACTGCTGCCCTGGACCCCGGAGCTGCGCCAATGGCAGGCGCGGGTGATGCTGCTGCGTGGTCTGGATAGCGGCAAGGCCAGTGAATGGCCGGATGTCAGCGACAGCGCCTTGCTTGCCAGCCTGGAACACTGGTTGATGCCGTACCTGGGCAAGGTGTCGCGCCTGAGCCATTTCGCCAATCTGGATATTTCCAGCTTCCTGCATAACCTGCTGCCGTGGCCGTTGCCGGCGCGGTTGGACGAGCTGGCGCCGCACCATCTGAAGGTGCCGTCGGGCTCGTCGGTGCGGCTGGACTACAGCGAGCAGCCGCCGATTCTGGCGGTGCGCTTGCAGGAATTGTTCGGGCTGGCGGATACGCCGCGGATCGCCGGCGGGCGGCAGGTGGTCAAGCTGCACCTGTTGTCGCCGGCCAGACGGCCCGTGCAGGTGACGCAGGACCTGGCGAACTTCTGGCGCAGTACTTACGCCGAGGTGAAGAAGGATTTGAAGGGGCGGTATCCGAAGCATTACTGGCCGGATGATCCGTTGATTGCTGAACCGACTGCCCGGATCAAGCCGAGAAAGTAAGTACATCGCAGATCTAAATTGGGAGCTGGCTTGCCTGCGATGGCATCACCTCGGTCTGTCGGATAGACCGAGGTGCCTGCATCGCGGGCAAGCCCGGCTCCCACACAAGCCAGCTCCCACACTGTTTCGCCGCGTGGCTTACTGCGCGGCGGGCAACAGGAACCGCGCAATCACCGGCAAATGATTGGAGATACGCACCGTATCGCTCTGGCGCACCTTGCTCTCAACCTTCTTGAGGCGCGAGCTGTGGAACAGGTAATCCAGCGTACGGTCCGGCCCCTCTACGGTTGGGTCATTCGGGAAATACGTCAGCCACTGGTCCCGGTCAATCCCGCTGGATTGGCTGTTGCTCGGGATCATCGGGTACTTTTCCCACAGCAGGTGCAGCTCACTGTCCGGCGAGTATTGCCCGCGCTTGCCGGGGTCCAGGCGTAGGAACTGTCCCAGCGGCAGCAGGTTGAAATCCCCACCCATCAGCCACGGCGTGCCACGGCTCTCGAATTTATCCACCAGCTTGACGGTCGCCTGCACCTGTTCCAGCACGGCGTTGTGCCCGGGGGCCGCGCCGTCCAGGCGAGTATTGAGCACGGCCAGCTGGCCGCCATCGCTCAACGGCAGGTAGGTCAGCAATAACGCAGGTTTGGGCTGGAACTGACGGCTGATCAGGTTGGCGCGTGCTACCGGCAATTGCAGGCGCTCGGCGTGTTCGATCTGGTAGCGGCTCATGGTCACCAGCTTGCGGCCGACGCTGCCGAAGATATGCAGGTCGGGCACGAAGTCGGCTTTCCAGTCGAAGGCCTGGGCGCTGCACGGGTAGAGGTCGGCCAGGCGTTCCTGGAGCAAGGCCAGTTGGTCCTGGTAGCTGGAAGGCTTGGCGCCTTCGTCGACTTCCTGCAACAGCAGGATGTCGGGCTGCTCGTCGCGGATCACCCGCGCCACTTCGTCGAGGCTTGAAGCCATGTCTTCAACGGTCGGGCGGTCGTCCGGGCCGCTGCCGTCCGGGGTGTCGTACCAGAACACGTAGTTCTTGCCCGCCAGGTACTGCACGTTCCAGGTCATGACCTTTAGCGCCTGCCCAGGCAGCAGGGTCGGCGCACGGGGCGCGACGCAGCGGATGGGCAGGGTTTCCTTGTCGGCAGGGCGCCAGGTCAGGCTGTATATCAAGCCGGTCAGCAGGGCCGCGAGGATCAGCAGGCCCAGCAAGGTAATGCGCAGTAGTCGGGTCATCGGCTCGGCTTATGGCGTTGCAGGACAGGCCCGGAGCATATCACCGCGCGTCGGCGTCGCCACCAATCAACATGAACAGGCGGAACAACACCACGCTGGTGAACAGTTGCAGGAAGCTTTGTGCGCTGTCGATCAGCAGGCCCAGCAGCGGGTTCGGGTCCGGATAGACGGCCACGCTGGCGCCCTTGAGCAACCACAGCGGGGTCATCACGCACAGCAGGCACACCAGGATCCGCCAGAAATGCCCACGGGTCAGGCGCAGGCTTTCCTTCATGGCCGACAGCGCCGACATGCCCCGCAGCACCAGCAGGTATTCGGCGAAAGCCAGCACCACCATCAGCCACAGGCCGGGCAGGAAATACAGCGACAGGCCCAGCAGGATCAGCAGCGTGCTGATTGCCGTCAGCAGGGCAAAGCGCGGCCACAGGGTCAGGGCCATGGCCAGCACATCCAGGGTGCGCGGCGATTCACCCCGGGTGCGGGCGTCGAGGAACAGGATCAGTGCGCCGGTGTACAGCGGGTACACCAGCAGCCCGATCACCACGCTGTAACCGGGAAACGCGTCTGGGCCGAGCGTGTGGTCGAGCACCTGTTGCAGCAGGGCTTCGAGGATCACCAGTGGCAGGCACAACTGCACGATGGCGCCCAGGTTGCGCTTGAAAAAGAAGAAGGAGTCGCGCAATACGTCTAACGGATTCATCAGGGTCTTCACAGGCCGAAAAGCAAGGGCGTTACTTTAACCGATCATGAGCAGATGCAAGCAAACGTAAACCTTGCGTAAAGACCATTGAAACAATCAGCAACAGCCCCATAACTGGGTTGTACCTTGCACATCGTGCGCAAGGCGAAGATTTCTACCGGCAATCTAACGAGGTCGCCATGAACAGCGAAGAACAAACCCTGATCGACGGACTGTTTTCACGGTTGCAGCAAGCCGAAACGGACTCAGCCCCCCGCGACGCCCAGGCTGAAGCGCGGATCAAGGAACACGTCACTCGCCAACCGGCCGCTGCGTACTACATGACCCAGTCGATTCTGGTGCAAGAGCACGCGATCAAGAGCCTCGATGCGCAGAACAAGCAGCAGGCCCAGCAGATCCAGGAGTTGCAGGACCAACTGCAACAGGCCAGGTCCCAGGCGGCGCAGCCTGCACCGAGCAGTGGCGGTTTCCTGTCGAGCATTTTCGGCGGCGGTTCCCGTGACCCGCAGCCGACCCAGAGCGCACCTGCGTCGTCGGGCGGTGGCTGGCGTGAACCGGCGCGTCCGGCGTTTGGCGGGCAACCTGCGCCGCAGCAGAACTACGGTGCTCCCCAGCAGAACTATCAGCAGCCACAACAGGCACCCGCAGCGCCGATTGGCAGCGGTTTCCTCGGCGGCGCCCTGAAAACCGCAGCTGGCGTGGCCGGTGGTGTGATGCTGGCAGAAGGCATCAGCAGCCTGTTCAGCCACAACTCGCAACAACCGCAAGTGGTTGAAGAGATCATCCGCGAAGAGCCGGCCCCGGCCAGCGACAACGGCAACTGGGGCAACGACGACCAGAAATATGCCGGCAACGACAGCTGGGGCAGCGACAACGCCTCCGACAGCTTCGCCGACAACGACTATTCCGACGACTCCTCCTCCTTTGGCGACGACGATTCCTTCGTCTGACCCACACTCAACCGGGGCGCTTCGTCGCCCCGGGCTGATTTTTCTCGGAAACTCCCTTGTGGCTGGCATACTGGCAACCTTTCCGGGCCCTTGAGTCCGGGGTCCATGCGCGTGTCATGAGGATTTGCGGTGAAAAAGATAGCCGTGTTCGCCGATGTACAAAACCTCTACTACACCGTGCGCCAGGCGTACGGCTGTCACTTCAACTACGCCGCCCTGTGGGCTGATATCAGCCAGCGCGGGCAGATTGTCGAGGCGTATGCCTATGCCATCGACCGTGGCGACAGCAAGCAACAGCAGTTCCAGCAGATCCTGCGCAACCTGGGTTTTACCGTGAAGCTCAAGCCTTACATCCAGCGCAGCGACGGCTCGGCCAAGGGCGACTGGGACGTGGGCATCACCATCGACATCATGGACGCCGCCGCCCATGTCGACGAAGTGGTGCTGGCCTCCGGCGACGGTGATTTCGACATGCTGCTGGACCGCATCATCAGCAAGCACGGCGTCGAAGCCGTGGCCTACGGCGTGCCGGGGCTGACGGCCAACTCATTGATACGCGCCGCCAGCCGCTACGTGCCGATCGAAGGCGCGTTGCTGCTTAAATAGATTTTTGACGGAGTTGGAACAGGTTTGGAACGTATAGCGGTCATCGACTTTGAAACCACCGGCATCCAGCCGAGCAGCAGCTGCCGGGCCACGGAAATCGCCGTGGTCATCCTGGAACAGGGCCAGATCGTGGACCGCTACCAGAGCCTGATGAACGCTGGTGTGCGTGTGCCGGGGTTTATCGAGCAACTGACCGGCATCAGCAACGCCATGCTGCGCACCGCACCGTCGGCGGAGCGGGTGATGAACGAGGTGAACGAGTTTGTCGGCACCACGCCGCTGCTGGCCCACAACGCCGCGTTTGACCAGAAGTTCTGGGATTTCGAGCTGGGGTTGATCCGGCGTACGCGTTTGCAGAAGTTTGCCTGTTCGTTGCTGCTGGCGCGACGCTTGATGCCGGCGGCGCCGAACCACAAGCTGGGTACCCTGACCTCGTTTGCCCAACTGCCCCACACCGGCAAGGCCCACCGGGCGATGGCGGACGCGGAGATGGCGGCGAACCTTACCGCGCATCTGGCCGAGGAACTGCGCCGCACCCACGGGTTGCGGGAGTTGTCACACGAATTGCTGTGCAGCCTGCAGAAGGTTCCGGCGGCGAAGATCAATGATCATCTGAAGAAGCATCGCGGGTTCTAAGTCGCTTGAGCAGAACTCCATCTTCAACATGACGAAGATCCAAATGTGGGAGCGGGCTTGCTCGCGAATACGGAGTATCAGCAAACACATGCGCTGACTGACACACCGCATTCGCGAGCAAGCCCGCTCCCACATTAGTTTTGCGGTGTTATCGAGGCTGTAAGCAGTCCAGCGACCGATCCACCACCACCTTCGAATCAGTGAAGCTACTGACGTCATCGCAGGCAAGCCAGCTCCCACAGTTGAGCGAGGGTGTTTCAGGCAACTCGGTCAACTATGGCGAACGTTCCCACGCTCCGCGTGGGAATGCCGCCCTGGACGCTCTGCGTCCGCTCTTGAAGTCGTGACGCAGAGCGTCACCGGATGCGTTCCCACGCAGAGCGTGGGAACGAGCTGCAGAGCGGCGTGTTCAGTTGCCACTCTTCCCATTCCCCTCCAACTGCCCCAACGGCACCCGCCGCTCTATCGCGCTCGACAAGATGATCGAGGTCTTGCTGAACCCGAATTTCGCCACCCGATTGATCAGGTTCTCCAGCTCCGGCATCGAGCCCACCGCCGCCTGCATGATCACGCATGGATCGCCCGTCACCCGATGGCATTCAGTCAACTCGGGAATTTCCGACAGCGCGTCGTAAACCTTCGGGCTCCCATGATTGGTCAACCGCAACTCAATCACGCACTGGATCGGCAACCCCACCTTCGACAGGTCGACCTTGGCCTGATACCCGGTAATCACACCACTGGCTTCCAGTTTCGCCACTCGCTCAGCCACGGCGGGTGCGGACAGGTTCACGGTGCGCGCCAGTTGCGCGTAGGACGCGCGGCCGTCTTCCAGCAGGGCGCTGAGAAGCATACGGTCGTATTTGTCCATGATAAGGCTCCGGGAATGCATAGCTTTCGAAAGCACGGTTTATAGCCTTGATAACCATGTTTTGAAAAGTGTACTGGCGCTTTAAACAGGTTTTGTAACTTATGTTTAAGGCCGGGGATTTCTAAAATAACGCTCCCTTGTCCTGCCACAGAGCTGCCCAATGCCTGGCCCACGTCGCTTTCCCTTACCGTTGATCGCCGCCTTTTTTGCGTTGTACGTGATCTGGGGGTCTACCTACCTGGTGATTCGCATTGGTGTGGAGTACTGGCCGCCGCTGTTGCTGGCGGGGATTCGCTTTATGACGGCGGGCGCGCTGATGTATGCCTTCCTGCGCTGGCGTGGGGCCCCGGCGCCGACCTGGGTGCAGTGGAAGGCTGCCGCGAAGATCGGCATTTTGCTGCTGACCTTCGGTAACGGTGCGGTTAGTGTGGCAGAACATACGGGCGTGGCGTCCGGGGTTGCCGCGTTGGCGGTGGCGACGGTGCCGTTGTTCACCTTGCTCTGTGGTTATTTCTGGGGCGCGCGTAATACCCGTCTGGAATGGGCCGGGGTGGTGCTGGGGATTATCGGCATCGCCATGCTCAATATGGGCTCCAACCTGCAATCGAGCCCCACCGGTGCGGCCTTGCTGATCTTTGCGGCGGCGGCCTGGGCCTTTGGTTCGGTGTGGAGCAAGCATTTGCCGCTGCCTCAAGGCGCGATGGCCAGTGCGGCGGAGATGCTGATCGCAGGTTTCGTGCTGCTGTTGCTCAGTGCCGTCAGCGGCGAACACCTGCAAGCCATGCCGCCGCTGGAAGGCTGGCTGGCCCTGGCGTACTTGACCGTGTTCGGCTCGATCATCGCCTTCAATGCCTATATGTACCTGCTCAAGCACGTACGCCCGGCGGCGGCCACCAGCTATGCCTACGTCAACCCGGCGGTGGCGGTGTTGCTCGGGATTGTGTTTGTCGGTGAGACCATCGGCATGGAAGAAGCCCTGGCAATGTTGGTGATTATCAGCGCGGTGCTGCTGATCAGCCTGCCACAGTGGCGAAAGCCAAAACCGGAAATAAGGTAAACTGCCGCGCATTGCGACCCTGCGCTGACTTTTTCCTACGGTATTTCCATGACTTTCGCCACACTTGGCCTGATCGAACCCTTGCTGCGCGCCCTTGAGACGCTTGGCTACCAGACCCCGACGCCGGTGCAGGCGCAAGCCATTCCGGCGGTGCTGGCAGGCCGTGACCTGATGGCTGCGGCCCAGACCGGCACCGGCAAGACCGCCGGTTTCGCCGTGCCGCTGCTGCAACTGCTGACCATGGAAGGGCCGAAAGTCAGCGCCAACTCGGTGCGCGCGCTGATCCTGTGCCCGACCCGCGAACTGGCCGAGCAGGTTCATGCGAGCGTCGCCGAGTACGCCCAAAACGTGCCGCTGACCACTTACGCCGTGTACGGCGGCGTGAGCATCAACCCGCAGATGATGAAGCTGCGCAAAGGCGTTGATGTGCTGGTCGCCACCCCTGGCCGCCTGATCGACCTGTTCCGCCAGAACGCGCTGAAGCTCAACCAGCTGCAAACCCTGGTGCTGGATGAAGCCGACCGCATGCTCGACCTGGGCTTCTCCGAAGAACTGGCGAACATCTACCGCATGCTGCCGAAAAAGCGCCAGACCTTGCTGTTCTCCGCAACCTTCTCCGACGAGATCCGCCAGTTGGCCGGGCAGATGCTCAACGACCCGCTGACTGTCGAAGTCAGCCCGCGCAACGTCGCTGCCAACACCGTCAAGCAATGGGTGGTGCCGGTGGACAAGAAGCGCAAGGCCGAGCTGTTTGTGCACCTGATGCGCAAGGGCCGCTGGAAGCAGGTGCTGGTGTTCGCCAAGACCCGTAACGGTGTGGACGCGCTGGTGGAAAAACTCCAGGGCCTGGGCATCAATGCCGACGGGATTCACGGCGACAAGCCACAAGCCACGCGCCAGCGTGCGCTGGATCGCTTCAAGAGCAGCGACGTGCAGATCCTGGTGGCCACCGACGTGGCGGCCCGTGGCCTGGATATCGAAGACTTGCCGCTGGTGGTCAACTTTGACCTGCCGATCGTGGCCGAGGACTACATCCACCGCATCGGCCGTACCGGTCGTGCGGGCAACACCGGTGAGGCGATTTCCCTGGTGTGCGCCGATGAAGTGAACATGCTGTCGGCCATCGAGATGCTGACCCGTCAGACGTTGACCCGGAAGATGGAGCAGGACTTCGAACCGGAGCACCGTGTGCCGGATACCGATGCCACTGGTCAGGTGGTGAAGAAGCCGAAAAAGCCGAAGAAACCCAAGGCTTCGGGCGGCGGTGGTGGCAAGCGTAACCTGGGCAAGTGGGTGGACAGCGGGGAGGCGACGCCGGTCGAGCCTTCGATCAAGCCAGTGCGTAAGGTGCCCGTGTTTAACACCGGGCCGCGGAAAAAGAAGTAGGGCTTGTTGGTTATCAAGTAAACGCATAGTGACTACCGTGAGCGGAGCAATTCCGCTCGCGTCAAGTTGTGCCTCGTCATCCTTGATGAGTTATTGCTTGTGATTTGGATATTTTTTGTAATTGTCGCCGTGTTTAAGTGCTGGAACTTAAAATGCTTCATTTCCACTGAGGTTGAGTCAGAAACTGATTTCTGAATGACGAACTTAGATGGAGATGTAGATATGGCTGTGTTTTTAGTACCTTTTGTTTTGCCGGTCCTGGCGGCGGCGGGCATTATCGGCGGCGTTGTTGTAGACGGCGAAATCAAGAAAGGCAAGGCCGCTGACGAGAAAGCTTTCAAGCAGGTAGAGTTGCGTGTGGCCGAATTAAGGTCCCGGGTTGAAGACCATGCGGCGCGCGGCGAGTATGGGCAGGCAATCCATTCGTTCAGAGAGTTGATGTCGTTGTATGAGGCTAATTATTCGATCAGTCCTGAGATAAGGGCGCCATTGGATAAGTATCTACAGGATATGCTTTATACCAGTCAGGAAGAGGGCCAGAAACTCAGCTACGCCTTCAAGCAGGAATGGAACGATTTGAAACACGGCGATCCTTCCAGACTCTTCAGTGCGTATTCAGGTTATATAGAAAATCTGAAAATTTTACTGCCTGAAGAGGATGCTTTCCTGCAGAAGCAAGTAACAGCTTTTAAACGTGCCTATCCCGATCTAACAGCCAGTTGAGTCAGAGGTAACTTTGCTGCCGGGCGGTGATGGGGTGAGTGGGTCATGCCGGGGTGGCCGGCCTCAACCACTCAAGAACACCGCGCCCTGCCGCCTGCCCGCTGGCAAAACACCCCGTCAGCAAATACCCGCCCGTCGGCGCTTCCCAGTCCAGCATCTCGCCTGCGCAAAAAACGCCCGGCAATTGCTTGATCATCAAGCGTTCATCCAGCGCCTCAAACGGCACGCCGCCTGCGGTACTGATGGCTTCATCCATTGGCCGGGTTTTCACCAGCGTCAGCGGCAGCGCCTTGATATCCACCGCCAGCTGCGCCGGATCATTGAAGTGCTCCGCCGGTGACAGCTCGCGCAAAAGCGCCGCCTTCACCCCATCCAGTCCCAACTGACTGTGCAAATGCTTGCTCATCGAGCGTGAGCCGCGCGGCTTGCTCAGCGCTGCGATCACCTTGTCCAGTGGCTTACTCGGCAACAGGTCAATGTGCACCGTGGCCGATCCATCCCGGTTGATCGCCTCACGAATCGGTGCCGACAACGCATAGATCAGGCTGCCTTCGATGCCCGTGGCGGTGACCACACATTCCCCCAGCCGTGGCTTGTCGTCTGCCAGGCCAATGGCGACGTTTTTCAGCGGTGCCCCGGCGAATTTGCTGACCATCAACTCGCTCCAGGCCGACACCTCGAAGCCACAGTTGCTCGGTTGCAACGCCGCGTAAGGCACGCCTTTGTCTTCCAGCAACTTCAGCCACGCCCCATCCGAGCCCAAGCGCGACCAACTGCCGCCGCCCAAGGCCAGCAACACCGCATCACCGCATACGCTTTTGTCGCCCTCGGGGCTGTGGATAAGCAGGCTGCCGTCGGCATTCCAGCCCAGCCAGCGATGGCGGGTGTGGATAACTACGCCCTGGTCGCGCAGGCGCTTGAGCCAGGCCCGCAGCAGCGGGGCGGCTTTCATGTCAGTAGGAAACACCCGGCCGGAGCTGCCGATAAAGGTTTCAATCCCCAGCCCGTGTATCCATTCGCACAACGCATCGGCACCGAACTGGCGCAGCAACGGCGCCATGCACGGCGCCCGTTCGGCATAGCGCGCCAGAAACGCCGGGTACGGTTCGGAATGGGTGATGTTCATGCCCCCCACGCCCGCCAGCAGGAACTTGCGGCCTACCGAGGGCATACCGTCGTACAGGTCGACCCGGATCCCGGCCTGGCTCAACACTTCGGCGGCCATCAGCCCGGCCGGGCCGCCGCCGATGATGATGACGTGTTGAGATGGGGTTTGAGTCTGGGGCATGGGGATAACTGCGGTTCGGCAAAGTAGGCCGAGCATTCTACCCGAGGATGCTCATGCTGCCTGATCAAAAAACATACAGCCTTCTGCAGGCCAGGCGGCTTATGGCCTGTAGGGGCTTTCACTCAGGTTATCCACAGGCAGTTCCACAGCGATTGTGGGTAACGCGCATAACTCAATGACAGCCTGATGATGTCCAGACGCGCTGCGCGCTGTGGTGCAGGATCCCGTGGCGACGGGCCAGGGCAGGGCGGTCTTTGCTGTAGCCGCCGCCGATCACCCCGACCACCGGAATATCGCGGCCCAGGCAGTGGCGCATCACGCTTTCATCGCGGGCGGCGACGCCTTGGTCTGTCAGCTTGAGGTAGCCGAGGGCGTCGTCCTTGTGTACATCCACGCCGGCGTCATACAGCACCAGGTCGGGCTGATACAGCGGCAGCAGGTAGTTGAGGGCATCGTCGACCACCTTGAGGTAGTCCGCGTCGCCCATGCCCATCGGCAGCGGGATGTCCCAGTCGCTTTGCGCCTTGCGCGCGGGGAAGTTCTTTTCGCAGTGCAGGGACACGGTGATTGCATCCGGGGTGTCGTGGAGGATGCGTGCGGTGCCGTCGCCCTGGTGCACGTCGCAGTCGAAGATCAGCACCCGGTTGACCCGCCCGCTGGCCAGCAGGTAATGGCTGATCACGGCCAGGTCATTGAAGATGCAGAAACCCGCCGGGTAATCGTAGTGGGCGTGGTGGGTGCCGCCGGCCAGGTGGCAGGCCAGGCCGTGTTCCAGGGCCTGCTCGGCGGCCAGCAACGAGCCGCCCACCGCGCGCACGGTGCGCCGGGCCAGGGCTTCGCTCCAAGGCAGGCCAAGGCGCCGTTGGTCTTCGCGCGACAACTCGCCGCTCATGTAGCGTTCGATATACCCAGGTTCATGGGCCAGGGCCAGAATCTCGGCGGGGCAGAGTTCCGGGCGCAGCAGTTGGCTGTCCCGTGTCAGGCCGCTCTCCACCAGATGGTCACGCAACAGGCGGAATTTATCCATGGGGAAGCGGTGGTCTGCCGGGAACTCGGGGCTGTAGTCGTCGTGGTAGATCAATGGCAAGGGCATGGCGATTTCTGACGGGAACCAGCGACGGATCTTAACAGCGCGTTACACTCACGCACATGGCAAGGGAGGGGGACCAATGGAGCCGATACTGCAATTGGAAAGCGCACGCCTGGTGCTGCGCCAATGGAGCGATGCCGACTTGCCGGAGTTTGCGCGCATGTGCGCCGACCCGCAGGTGATGCGGTATTTCCCGGCCACCTTGAGCCGCCTGGAAAGTGCTGCGCTGATCGGACGTATTCGCGGCCATTTTGCCGAGTACGGTTTTGGCCTGTGGGCCTTGCAGCGCAAGGACAGCGGCGAGTTCATCGGCCTCACCGGCTTGCTGAATGTGAGCTTCGAGGCCCCGTTCACTCCGGCGGTGGAGATCGGCTGGCGCCTGGCCAGGGAACACTGGGGCCTGGGGTACGCCAGCGAAGCCGCCTGGACTGCCCTGCGCTGTGGTTTCGACCGGCTGAAGCTGGACGAAATCGTTTCGTTTACCACTGAAGCCAATCTGCCATCACAAAAAGTCATGCAGGCCATCGGTATGCATTACGATCCCCTGGCAGATTTTGAACACCCCAAGGTCGCAGCCGATGACCCCTTGCGGCATCATGTGTTGTATCGCATCACCCGCGCCCAATGGTTGGACACGCTGCACGGATAAGCAGCCCGGAATGCCCAATAGATTGTTGTAGGAGATGCTCTATGAGCCAAGTGTTGGAAGATCTGGTGGACCTGCTGACCCTGGAACCGATCGAGGAAAACCTCTTTCGCGGTCGCAGCCAGGACCTGGGCTTTCGCCAGCTGTTCGGCGGCCAGGTGCTCGGCCAGTCGCTGTCGGCGGCCAGCCAGACCGTTGAAGAGGCGCGGCATGTGCATTCGTTGCACGGTTACTTCCTGCGCCCCGGCGATGCGGCGTTGCCGGTGGTGTATTCGGTTGACCGGGTGCGCGATGGCGGCAGTTTCAGCACGCGCCGGGTGACGGCGATCCAGAAGGGCAACCCGATCTTCACCTGCAGCGCTTCGTTCCAGTACGACGAAGAAGGCTTCGAGCACCAGACCACCATGCCTGTGGTGGTTGGTCCGGAAAACCTGCCCTCGGAGCTGGAACTGACCCAGCAGCGTGCGCACCTGATTCCCGAGCACATGCGCGAAAAGCTGCTGTGCCCCAAGCCGATCGAAGTAAGGCCGGTGACCGAGAAAGACCCGTACAACCCGCAGCCGTCCGACCCGGTCAAATACGTGTGGTTTCGTGCGGACGGCGCCCTGGCCGACTCGCCGGCGCTGCACAAATACCTGCTGGCCTACGCTTCGGACTTCGGCCTGCTGACCACCTCGCTGCTGCCCCACGGCAAGACCGTGTGGCAGAAAGACATGCAAGTCGCCAGCCTCGACCACGCGCTGTGGTTCCACGCCGACCTGCGTGCCGATGACTGGTTGCTCTACGCCATGGACAGCCCATGGGCCGGCAATTCCCGTGGGTTCTCCCGGGGCAGCGTGTACAACCGCGCCGGGCAACTGGTGGCATCGGTCACCCAGGAAGGCTTGATTCGTCATCGCAAGGATTGGGCATGAGCCTCAGTGATGTGAAGCACTGGGTGTTCGACATGGATGGCACCCTGACGGTGGCCGTGCATGATTTTGCGGCGATCCGCGTGGCCCTGGATATTCCGGCGACTGACGACATTCTTACGCACCTGGCGGCGTTGCCCGCCGATGAAGCAGCGGCCAAGCATGCGTGGTTGCTTGCGCATGAGCGTGAGTTGGCGCTGGGTTCGGTAGCCGCTACCGGTGCCGTGGAGTTGGTGCGGGAATTGGCCGGGCGGGGTTATCGCCTGGGCATCCTGACGCGCAATGCGCGGGAACTGGCCCATGTGACATTGCAGGCGATCGGCCTGGAGGACTGCTTTGCGGCCGAGGATGTGTTGGGGCGTGATGATGCGCCGCCCAAGCCTGACCCGGGTGGTTTGTTGAAGCTGGCGCGAGCGTGGGAAGTGGCGCCGCAAGAGATGGTGATGGTCGGTGATTACCGGTTTGATCTGGATTGCGGGCGGGCGGCGGGGACCAGGACGGTGTTGGTTAACTTGCCGGATAACCCGTGGCCGGAGCTGGCGGATTGGCATGCCGAAGATTGCGCGGTACTGCGCCGGATGATTTAGTCCGGTCGATGAAAATCCAATGTGGGAGCGGGCTTGCTCGCGAATGCGGTGTGTCAGTCAATACATAGGCTGACTGATCCACCGCATTCGCGAGCAAGCCCGCTCCCACATTTTTGATCCGGTTTCTTCAGTGGTTATTGGAACAGTACTTTCTGCCCTTCAGGCGACGTAAACATCTTGTCCCCGTCATGCCCAACCCCCGGCACTTCCACCAGCTTGTGGCCCAACTGCGGGTGCCGCTGCTTGAGGTAGTCAAAATAATTGTGCCCGCGAATCAAGCGATACGCGCCCTGGGTTTCAGCGCCGCAGCTCTTGTCCAGCGCCGGGTGATTCGGGTCGGTGTCCTGCTGGCCCAGCAAGTAAGTGACATTACGCGAAACGTAAGCCTGCTCCAGCTGCTCGGCACTTTGCCCCTTGGCGTAGGCCGGCAGGTTTTGCATGCCGTACTTCCAGTCGTTGAAGCCCGGGCAACTGGCAACATCGAATTTCACCGGACGCTGTGGGCTGAAGTACGCGTAGGACGACGGGTTGGCCACCACATAACGCAGGCTGATGCCCTCGGTTTGCAGCAGCGGGTGATCATGCCCGGTCAGCGCAAAACGCTGCACCACTTGGCCGCCACCGGAATGGCCGGCCACCACGATTTCCTTCAGGTTCGGGAACAGCTTGCGGTTGCCCAGGTGCTTGATGATCTGGTCCAGCGCGCCGTAGGAGCTGATCTGGCCCGGGCCTGTGGACGGCTCGCCGGCCATCCAGTCGTTACTGTTCCAGCGCAGGGTCTGGCTGTCGATCTGGTTGCGCTTGAGGTCGGTCTGGTTGAGGAACTGTGGCGCAATCACCAGGGTATTGGCGTTTTGTCCTGCGGCTTCGGCCGCTTTTTCGCCGCTGTCCAGGTAGGTCATCGCGTTGCGCAGGCGACCATGCACGATGATCAGCGCGCGGGTAACTTGAGGCAGCGGCTGGCGCCAGTCCTGGCTCAAGCCGACGCTTAGGTCGCCGGCATCCAGGTGAAAACGATCGGGACTGACCACCTTGACGCCATGTTCGGCAGCCCAGGTGGAGGAGGAGCAGGTGATCAACAAACCTAACAGCAGACCCAGTCGTTTATTCATTTAAAGGCTCTTGGCGGTAAAGGTGTCGCATTGAGTGATCTGGCCCTGGGCGAAGCCGGTCTTGAACCAGCGAACCCGCTGTGCCGAGGTGCCGTGGGTAAACGAGTCAGGCACCACGCGGCCCTGGCCCTGTTGCTGCAAGCGGTCATCGCCAATCGCGTTGGCCGCATTCAGTGCTTCTTCAATGTCGCCGGGCTCCAGCCAGTTCAGGCGCTTTTGCGCGCGGTTGGCCCACACCCCGGCGAAGCAGTCGGCTTGCAGCTCCTGGCGCACCAGCAGGCCGCCGTCGCCTTGCATCTGCCGGCCTTGCTGGCGGGCTGCCTGAATCTTCGCCGAGATGCCCAGCAGCGTCTGCACGTGATGTCCGACTTCATGAGCGATCACGTAGGCCTGGGCGAAGTCGCCGGCGGCCTTGAAGCGCTGGGACATTTCCCGGAAGAAATCCAGGTCCAGGTATACCTGTTGGTCTGCCGGGCAATAGAACGGCCCGCTGGCGGACGTGGCGCCACCGCAGGCGGAGTTCACCCGGCCACGGAACAGGATCAGTTTGGGGTTCTTGTAGGTCAGGCCGTTTTCCTGGAACACCTGGGCCCAGGTGTCTTCGGTGTCGCCGAGTACGGCGCGCACGAAGTCGGCTTGTTCATCATTGGCCGGCGGCGCCTGGCGGGTTTGCGGGCTGACGGAGGGCGCTTGCTCGGTGAGCTGGCCGCTGAGTTGCCCGAGGATCTGCATCGGGTCCTGGCCGGTCAGCCAGCCGATGCCGACGATCAGCACGATGGCCGTCAGGCTCAGGCCCTTGCCGCCCCCAAAACGCATGCCACCGCCACCGCCGCCGCTGTCATCGCGGGCGTCTACCACGTTGTCGCTGCGTCGGCCTTTTTTCCATAGCATGTGGCAATCCTCTTTGTGAACCTGCAGCTCAGTGTTGTTGGTGTGTAGGGTTGGCGCCAGTCCGGCTGTCTGACGATGCTAAACGCTGCGTCGTCCGATCTGTATGAAGCTTGTGTCAGTCGCGGCAATACCCTTCGCCGGTGTCGACGATCAGGCAGTCCTTCTTGTCGGCCAGCCATTTCAGGCCAGTGGCTTCGCCGTCGCCAGCGCTCAGGATCTGCGGGCCGTCCGGGCGTTCAAAGGTGATGCCGTCTTCGGATGCCTGGCCCTTGAAGGTGCCGGAATCGTCGTCATCCAGGCCGTATTTCATGGTCAGTACATAGTGGCCGCGGCCGATGCTGTCGTCCTTGGCGATGGTCAGGTTCAGGCCTTCGACGCCAATCCACTTGCCGACCCATTTGTCGGTGGGCAGCACTTGCGGTACCAACGTTGCCTGGACAGACGGCGGGGCGGGCGCCTTGGCGGTCTCGGCTTGCTTGTCGCAGGCGCTGAGCAGCGTCAGGGTCGAAAGAATCAACAGGGTTTTTTTCATGGTGAGAAGGCCTTGGTTAAAAAACGCGCAGTGGGCGGGGCGGCGTGAAGCGTTGGACTGGAAAACCGCAATTTAGTGCGCTGTTCGAACAGTGTTTGGTTATGCTCTTGAGCGAGGCGC
>Ga0247742_10000516_pt1 | contig 30987 bp, 25 predicted proteins | sample UWRJL208509C2_FD_180944 | JGI IMG/M metagenome (GOLD analysis project Ga0247742, IMG submission 180944) | Plant litter microbial communities from Arlington Agricultural Research Station in Wisconsin, United States - UWRJ-L208-509C-2 | ecosystem: Environmental > Terrestrial > Plant litter >...
AGGCTTGGAATGCGTGGATGGCCATCAGGAACGAGTTGAATGGTACGCTGCTGAGCTGAAATTGCCCCCAAGAGGTCTGCAAAGTCGTTTGTACATTCAAAGCGAGACTGGAATGAAGTTGCGAGGTTATTCAGCAAGGCTGGCATATAGGAGTGGCCGTCCGGAGTGATTTGAATGGCGTGTTGCTGGGCTGAGATGGCTTCCGAAAGGTCTGAAATATCTCTCGTGTGTTGAAAGGAAGACTGCAATGAAACTCCAAGGTTGTTTAGCCTTAGTGGCATAGATGGGTGGCCATCTGGAGTGAGCTGAACAGCGCGCTTTTGGGATGAGATTGCTTCTGAGATATCCGACATATCTCGTATGCGTGCAAAACGAGACTGAAACGAATTCCCAAGATTAGTTAACATTGATGGCATATCGGCGTGGTTGTTGGACGTGAGTTGAACCGCGCGCTGCTGGACTGAAATAGCTTCCAAGATATCTGAGAGATCTCCCAGACGCCCAAAACGATACTGAAATGAATTTCCGAGATTGTTCAGCCTCAGTGGCATTTCTGGATGGCCATCAGGAGTGAGTTGGACAGCATGTTGCTGGGCTGAAATAGCCTCCGAGAGGTCCGAGAGATCTCCTGTTTGTAGAAAGCGAGACTGTAAAGCAATCCCAAGGCTGTTCAGCAGGCCTGGCATATATGGGTGGCCGTCGGGGGTGAGTTGGACAGCACGCTGCTTGGCTGAAATGGCCTCCGTGAGGTCTGAGAGATTTCCTGTGTGATCAAAGCGGGAATGAAATGAACTACCAAGACTTTGCAGTCGGCCAGGCATGTCTGAGTGGCCATCAGGAGTGAGTTTAACAGCACGCTGGTGGGCTGAGACGGCTTCCAACAGGTCCGATATATTTCCCATGCGCTCAAAACGGGACTCAAATGAGTTCCCGAGATTGTTCAGCCTGGATGGCATATCAGGATGGCCAAAAGGAGTAAGCTGAACAGCGCGCCGCTGAGTTGAGATGGCTTCCGAGAGGTCCAAAGGATCTCCTGTACGCGAAAACCGAGACTGAAATGAGTTTCCAAGATTATTCAATAGGGTTGGCATATGTGGATGGTCGTTAGGAGTAAGTTGAATGGCGTTCTGTTGAACTGAAATAGCTTCTGAGAGGTCGGACAGATCTCCCATGTGCGAAAAACGAGACTGAAGTGAAAACCCAAGGTTGTTCAGTACTATTGGCATATTTGGGTGGCCGTTAGTAGTGAGTTTGATGGCGCGCTTCTTGACTGTAATGGCTTCCGAGAGATCCAACACATTTCCTAACCGCGTAAAACGAGACTGAAATGAGTTCCCGAGATTGCTCAGCCTCAATGGCAGATCGGGATGTCCTTCAGGAGTGAGTTGAACAGCGCGCTGCTGGGATGAGATTGCTTCCGAGAGGTCTGAAAGATCTCCGGTGTGTCTAAAGCGAGATAGCAGTGACATCCCAAGGTTGTTCAGCAGGCTTAGCATTTCTGGACGGCCTTCGGAAGCTAGTTGAACTGCTTGCCGCAAGATGGAGATCGCTTCAGCAATATCAGCCAGATTTCCTATTCGTTTGAATTTTGCTGCCAGTGCGGTTCCATGCCTCCCTAAATCCAGAGCTGAATATATTTAAGCTTCTTTTTCTTTCTCAGGCGACGAATGAAAGTACCAATTTGCATCATTTCATCATCATTTCTAGTCTTGCTAACCACTTCTTCCTTAGGAGCGCCAATGATGATAAATGATACTTGAAAGGCTGGCGCCCCTGCTTCAGACCTGAGGTCTTTCATTATTCCTTTTTTTTTTGAAGCATTCAGTTCAGTTCGAGCGAACCATCGCCTGAGGCAGACACCTGTACTTACGTGTTTCATGATTCTCTTCTCTTAATCCCAGTCCGTCTTTTGTGAGAGATACGTGCGCAAATTCGCTTGAATTCTCCGATGTAGCAATAATCGTAAGATCTTCTGCATCTGGGTGTCTGAATGTGATTGGTATCAGACCTCGTGGCCGTTCGCATGATAACATCGACACTCTTACATTTCGGCAACGGACGTGTGCTTCCAAGTGTATCGTGATTCCTTCTGCAACGTCAAAAAATCCCCGTCTCCATTTGCAAGGCCAAAGACAGAGAGCGTGACAGTATCAAGAGGGAAGTTCTCCTCTTCCTTGCAATGAAGTCGGAGGTCTGATGGCGAGAATTAGTGTGACACGACATCTCAAGTGGTGCTATAATCTTACCTGTTATATAGCGCCTACAGCTGAGTGTCGCACTCTTATCAAGTTTTTGATCTCGCTCTGCTGTTTTCTCTTGCTGCTCTGGCGTCCTTGAACGCTCTTGTTCAGATGCCATATTATCGAGCACATGTTGATTAGCTTCAATTGGTACAGCGTAGTCAGGCGTAGTGTCTAAAATACAGTATTAAATGTAAAAGAGCAGCATGTGTATCACTGAAGGTTCGTTGTGCTTACCAGTAACAACCGCTTGTCCGCTAGAGGTCTCTACAACACTACTCCCAGTGATATGATGACTATCCTTACCCGCTTTGGTGGATCTAAGAGCATGATCTAAAAGATGTACAGTAAGGTATAAATACTTCCATGTTGAAATCTTCGGGCTTACCTACTACAACTACCCCACCATCGACTTCTGTTGCACTACCTACAGCTTGATTATGAGAATATGACGGAGTAGGTTCGGTTTCTTGTAAAGTCAATATGTTTGTTGGTGCAATCTCGGTGGGGATATCTTGGCAGATTTAGAGTAGTTTTTGAGTATATAAGCTAGTTAAATACCTGGTTCTGAATGTGACTCGTGCGACGAGTGGAGTGTATCAGTGCTGCTAGTCTCAATTGCAGCGACAAGGTGGAGGCAAGCTGAGTGTGTATTGTCAGTACTTTCTGTGGACCCAAGGTTCGTGCTTACAGTTCGATTTTTTAGGTGCTGAGTGAGAATCAGACTCCATCGTAGTGGAGGGAATGAGAAAGCCTGAGAGCAAGCAGATGTGATCTAAGCGCAGCTGGGGAAGTTTGATGTCAAATTTGATGCAAATTTGGTGAGAAACCGTCATCTCCACGTGATGTCCACCAAGTGGGAGTAGCCTATGTCGGCGTATTAATCTTATCGTCGTCAGAATCTTGCTCGCTAAGACTCCGTGCGCTATTTCAGTGCTATATCGAAATCGTCTACATCAGTTGAACTTTCTATTTCTTTATTATATGTTTATCTACTACTTCTCCATATCTCGTACGCCATGCCCACACACACACTCTCAAGAGTCTCAATAAAAGTCCTTCGTACCTCTCTTTTGGAGGATCTTGTCGCGCCGCCCTGTACTTGTATACACATTAGTCGACTCGAACCTCGGTTATTTGCCTTTGAAAACAATTGTGGCAAAGTAGGGCGTCAACTATAAAACTAACTATTAGACCCAAAAGTTACGATATTGCGGCAATATAGTAGCCAAACCCTCTGGTTTTTCTTGCAGAGAGGTATGAATCATGAGTTATTACGACCTTTGGGTTTTTCCATCGAAATACCCGCTCACCAAATTGGCGGACCAAAACATTTATGGGTATAAGGGGTTATGGGTTATCAGATGTATGGGTCATGAGGTTTTTGACTGTATAAAATCCTCGAAAGATCTGGACCTTTCAAGTCTCATTGTCTTCCCAAAGCTCAGGCGGAAGCTCGCTGTGTAGCCTATCTTTGTGTCAGCCATTCTTGCACAAGCCCAAGTGCCAGTCTAGAGATTGCTCATCCATGTCGGCTTTCTCAGCGGCCATGATTCGGACAAAGGTCCAGCTTTAGCACATTCTCCAATCCCTGCTTAACCCCCTGATCTGAAGTCAACGCCAGCATAGGACGCCGTACACTCAGATCCCGTAGGTCTTTACCTCTGTCGGACTGTTGTGCGAAAATCTTCATATTGGGTGTGTGTGCTTGCCAGAAATTTTGGGAGGATAAGGAATGGGAGATGGACACGGCGAAAGTGAAGAAGGAAAAGGCGCGTGTGTGCGATGTTAAGGCCCGTATTGGATATACTTATACGCACGGTTGACGCTGAGTGAAGAAACACCAAAATTCATCACTGTCACCTGCGCCTTGTAGGCTAATGCGTAGTGGAGTTGGGTGCTGGCGAATAGCCTGTAGCTCGTTCCTGGTTAAGCATGAGAGGAAAACTATAAATAAATGGGCGGAGGCAGGATGGCTTTTATCTGAGTGGAGAAAAAAAAATTATGTCGCGGAAAAACAGCTAGTATTGTTACCAGGTCCTCTTCCACTCCACATCCCCTCCAACCCAGTGCCTAATTCAAAATCAAGTTGAAAACTTATCAATAAAGGTAACAAGATAGCCGCCTCGCTTCGCTTCGGCGCTTCATCATTGGATACTTCATCCGGTCTACTGCGTATTATGGCTACATTAAGTCTTTTTGTTATTCAATTAAACAGTGATGTCGCTGTTAGGACCAACATCTCCTTAAGAGAAAGACGTCATCAGCAGCTCTACTTAGATCCGTGCACTTTATGTTGTGAGGTGCGTTGTTCGTCGCCGAGCCTGCGGCTCGCTCCTCACAACACTGACCTGAGCCAATTTCTTTGCAGTTCTGACACTATAAGTGAAAATTTGTTGCAAAACAGAGAAATCGATTTGACATTGTCTCGATAGCAAAGTTAAGAGAAGTGAAAACCACTCTATATCAATTTACTAATCTGTGAAAATGAAATTCGACATGAAAGTATCAACATCCGAGACTCGGATAGAACATGACCAACGGTCGTCTTGGAGAGACATATTGGAGGAGGAGATCTCACCCATGTTCGTTACTAGCAGCACACCAATCCAGACGCAATCAAGTGAGTAGGTAGATGATGAGCAGTACAGAAGCAGCCAGCGCGATAGATAACTTTGGCTATCGCTTTCACAGCTCAAATATGAAACGACACACAACAATGTCAGCGCGAAATAAGATAGCTTGAGAAAACAGACACTTACTGAATATTGGTTGGGTCATTCTCGTCATGCATGTGCAAAGTTGCGGCCAGCCACCCAAATTCGGGTGAAAATGATCAGCTGTTTTGTCGAACCGGGAAGTGTGACGAACTAGACTTAAGGATATAGGCACTCTTGGGCAGAAAGATCATATTCTTCGAGTGTCCCGGTCCCTGAAGGATGGGCTCGACAGTCAACAACGTCAAAATTTAGCGACAGTGAGATCAGGAAGGGGTGTGGTTTGGATGGCGACATCGGCAACTGTATCGTCGGAGAATTGCAATCAGGCGGTGTCTTCCGTAAAAATCATCGTTCTTCCCGAGTCCTTTTTGGAACCTCGACCGTGCAGCGTTAGTGAGGGTGAAGTATCCAATGAGGAGGAAAGAGAACACGAGGGGAAGGGGGGAAGGAAGGTAGGATGGAATCGGACAGGGTTAGAGCCTTTATATGGAACTGGGACGGTGCAAGAGACAAAAAAAAGATACATGATCCGTGGGATCAGGCGGGCGAGTCCGATTTGGAAAGGGTCGGGCTTGCCAAGGATTCCCGAAGACAAAAGGTTTGCGTGCCAAGATGAGCGAAAAACGAAAGAAATGACATAAATAAGGCAATGGAACAAACATATGCAAGCGAATTGGGGGGATCTGCTTAATAGTAGAGGTATGTAACATAGGCAGTGTCATAGCACTACACCGGATAACTTCTGCGCACTGAAAGAATATACTCTCGACTTGAGGAGGTTTAGAATTTGTGAGGCTCAGGTAAGATCATGCTGTAATATCGGATGCAAGTATATGCACTGTGGCCCTCTTGTTTCATGGGTTGGGGTTTCCAGGACGAAGGAGTGGACACAAATTTTACTCTGAGACGGCTCCCGGACCCTGGTATTCAGTTAATAGAGTTATTCACCCCCACATCACGATGAAGGTATCTAATATTTCTTGTGTAGCCCCCGTAATTAACCTTTGGAGTTTTAAGTCGTCTACCCGTACCGTGATACCCTTCTGGACCCCTCATGAGCTCACTGAGATCAAACAGAATACCTACATTTTGTTGATTTAACCTCGACTGCTTTGCTGATTTCAATGGATCTTCTCAAACCGAAGCACGGAACTATACATAGAGCCTGTGGAGAAGTTTGGACAGCTTTTCTAGGCTCTAGCTTCGAAGACTCGGAAGAGGGTTTGTTTGTTCGAGCCATGGTGTGGGAGATTCCGGACCAGGGTTTCCCGAAACCAGCTTCTATCCTCCCTAGCCCGTCACAGCTTGTGCGCAGTATCCTTCCTCTTTTATTCTAGATCAATTTCATGACAAGACATTGAACCCTCGTAACTCTCAGTCAAATAATGTATCACTTCTAAATCTAGTACATGATGTAACGATGCGAAAGAATGGAGTTCGAAAATGCCCATTACCTAGAGAGCTCTCCTTATGAAGGGCAGATATATGCAATGCGAAATCTCAACAGAGCCCAAATAATGTTTCCCTATCAGGACTACTTTGTTAATCTCACGAACTATGACTTAGACATCACTTCGCAAGTCAAATTCGAAGACGTTGGCTAGCGCATGATGGATAGTAACCCACTCTAACCACTCGGTCGCATAATTCCGGTCCAAGCTCGCTCCTGTCACGTTCTGTTTAGATACTCTAGAATTCTGTTAGCTGTGATCGGATTTGACAAGTCGTATGTTTACTCCATAGCTGCACATTTAATAGTATAAAGATGGAGCTTGTAGCTATTAAAATTCTTCCTTTCTATAATACAGCATTTGATGGCAGTCTTTGTAGATACGGAGAAGCTTGATTGTATTACAAAGTACATCATAAAATTCTCTGCAGATAGCTGATGCTCAGCTTTTAAAGTCATAATTATTATCCGAGAGTATGTATTAGACTATAATTGCAGACAAATTACACAGTAAAATTTTACGAAGATCATTGAGCAAAGTCAGTATTTTATTACATGCAGAGGTGCAGTGTCCAGCCTAATTTTATTTTGAGACTGAAAGATTCTTATCTCAAACACTTTGTTTCTCCGTATGAAACACTACTTTTACCCCCCTGGTGTATTTCTCGATTTTATTTCAAGGATATTCTTTGGTTCTATGTCCCCCCATCAATCGATACTCTTGACGTTCCACTGATAGTTCCAGAATCAAGTCGAGAAATACCCCACTAATTGTCAATGAATTAGCAATCATTCACAGACCGCTCTTCTCTATCCAACCTCAATTGAAGGGGATATCTCAACAAGAAATGTGCGGATTACGCGTAGATGAAGTACTCAAATATCATGGCCAACGGGAGTGAAATGGCACGACCTAAGAAAAGACATTTTGTATTGCACGATCTCGTTAAAATCAAGGCTTCCTTCCACCAACCCCGGAATTGTACCACACTGCCTAACACCAAACGTGATCACCCCAATCCTGGTCCTCCGTATCAATAAAAATGTTCACTCCCCCTGGTCCATACATGGCCCCCTGTACAATATACCCCTTGGTCTGAATAGATTGCAATGTTGAAATAAAAGCCTCAAGAAGTGTTTTGTCGCTACTACCATCGTTGATATGCCTGGCGCCTTTTCTGCCTACATTGAAGACAAAGACGCTGGGTGGGTTGCTCGTTGGGGCACTCGTAGATGCCTAGTAATTATAAACGTTGAGCTCTGATACTTTTTCATCCTGTATGAGTGAGAGTGCTTACTTTGTCGGCCATGGGAGGGATAAAGTTCGTTCGGTGAGGTTTTTTTCGATTGATATGACCGCAAATTTGAAAAGATACGGTCAAGGTTACTGTTTGAGAGCTGTTAACTTCGCCTTTAAACTTCACATATTTGTAAAACTTTCTGGTGCCGTCATGACGACCGCGACGCCAAGCTATGCTATTGCAACCCGTTCAGCAGTATCAATGAATCCTAAAAATATCTGATCAATTTATGTTCGTTAATTTTACCATATGTGTCGATGCACCTAAATTCGTCGATCTCGCAAACTCCGCCGCTACTATTCATTGGCGGACCCCGGTGTCCAGCATTCCACAATACCGGGTATCACCTTGCCTCACCTCACCTTGATACCGAGTACTTCCCAGCCCAAGAGAGTCGATGATGTGTCAATAGATTGTGCAATGATCTCCCTTCTGCAGGCTTCGGCACTGATTTTGCGGAAAGTTCATTTATGCATACAGCATTCTGTCATTTCTTACTATTTGGGAGCTCAATATCGTATCGTAAACGTAACCATGAAATGTGTTATTTTCGTCAACTCACACCTGGCACCACCAAGAATAGCAAGTCGGTTTTACAGCTCCTCCTCTCAATCGCCACAGCAAGCTTTGTTGGCCGCCATTGGTGTTCACACTACACATTTATATCGTACCGAATCACGCCAAAGAGTGATCTGTTGGTATTGACCATCAGTCAACACGTTTGAAAAAAATTGGGGCCTCGTTAGTCTCCCGATCAGACTTCGATACCACTGATGAGTTAATCAACACTTCAGATAGAGCCTCGTTAATACGTGCATAACATGCCAAGTATATAAGTGCAGCAGCGCGGAACTTCTCTTCAGACAGGTATTCTCAATAACTTCACCTCGTAAGTAACAAGCTCAACTATTTTGAAAGACTAACTAATTCGTTAACTTACAGCGCTGGTCGGATTATTTCTTGCATTGCCGAACAAATTACATTCCACACACCCCTTGGTCAGTGCTTAACGACATTACAGTGTCCAACAAGCATATTCAACGCATCTACCAGATCACACAATGAAGTTCTTCGCGTCCGTCCTAACTCTGACCATTACCCTCGGCATGGTAGCTGCTATACCCACCGGCCCTAGTCTCACATCCCTCGAGCTCGAAGCTAGATCCAGCCAAGGGTGCATGTTTGGCAGCACCAGTGCAGGTCATTGCGATGACCAAGGTTGCAGGGATGGTGGCGGCAAATGTATCTACAATGCCGCGACTAAACGGTGCACGATGAGTAATATGAGGGGAAAGAGTTCACCAATCGGTTGCCAGTATTGTAATTGCAGAAAAACGTGAGGGAGGATGTTTAATGTGCGAGATGTGGTCGTTTGGTGCTAGCGGTCCAGTACATACACATGCATAATGTAGTTGTCTAACAACCGCAACATTAGGTCAAATATCCTCAAATGGTTACAGAGGAAAGCAGTCACCATCTGGTAAATTTCAACCGCGACACCTAGTATCCACTACTTGTTGCGTGGCCGTGGTTGATGCCGTCGAAGATATCTACGAGGAAGTTTCGATTAAGTAATGGAAAGAGGAACGATAGCAGGGAACACACCCAATGTTGAGGGTGAATTGGTTGTCGATCAGTAGTAGCCTTGACTTGGAGAAGTAGACGATAAATTCTGCAAGTTGAATTAGTACATATGGTATGAGTTTCAACCAAGTACATACACTCCCACTGTCACTGTACGGAGGATGCGGTTTGGAGTGGAGTTGACATGCAAACTTCGGATTATAGATCCGGATCCAGAGAGATCTTGTTGGTCGTCACCTCGATTAACACTCGTGCTTTTGCAAGGGTGGATGTAGTAACCCGACTCATCGCGAGACACCAATATTAAGAGAGGCGCACGAGACTTCATTAAGTCTGAACCGGCAAGTGGCTATCGACTAGCGTCAGCTGGGAATGAAAAGTAGGTTCATAGATGTGGGAAAGCTCAGCTTGGTGAGGACGGGTTGTGAAATCTCCATTCTGCTGCCCCAACACCTCCATCGACAGCGGTACCATTTCTTATCGCAGTAGTACCACATATGTAACGGACTGTTTTACTTAGAACCAACGACTGTGGGGGTGCCGTTGTTTGGCATCACCCTCAGGACCCGTATTTAGCGCGGACAAGCAGTGGAGAACGTGACGATTTCTTGAACCATTGTACACACGTAGCTAGACCCTATAGACTGGTCAGGCTTTACAACATATGTTTCCATCGAAGGATCAAAAATTTGTTCAGCTTGGGTAGGATACCATGCCGAGAGGTTCAAGAACCTCATCTTGCTCGAGGTTACTGTGAACTGGACGTGTGAGTGGCAAGCGTTTGGTTAGGCTGTATCGGCACTTGTTCAGACCGGAACCGGAGCGTTTGAGCTGTGAAAAGTGTCGGTAGAAGGGAGCAAAGGAAGGAGGATGAGATAAATCGAATCGTCGTCGTACACTCGGCAGTCATTTCTGTCAATCATTCAACCCCAGAAACCGTCTCAAAGCCAGTGTTTAAACGTTCAAGTTCGAGCATTCATCAAGCTCTCGGTTCTTCGGCGACACTAACGAAGGTAATCCGACTCCCGTTCTCCGTTTGATCTCGCTATCTGGATCTTGGAGGACGACAGACGTCCAACCCAAATCCAATCTTCCCAACCATCACTCGTCGACGACGTCAACCAATCCCGAGAACCGTCAACGCTGATGAGCCCACCCAACCAGCACCCAAAGCTCAATGCAATGCAACGACAGGAACACAAAGCGCGACCCGCAGGAATAGAATGTTCACATCAACCTTCTCAACCGACACGACAAGCACCGTTTTTATCCTCCCAAATCAAAGTCAGCGCCGACCTAGGCTGCCGCACATCGATATTCCACAAATCTTGATTTCCATCGATGTAGAACAAGCAATAGAGCGCGTAGGGAACCTTCATCCATTGGGGCAGCTGTGCGTGCCTAAATTTTAGGAGGCTAAGAAATGGTGAGCAGGGCAAATGACGATGGCCTGACAATAAGTGTTTATGTGACGTCGAGGATCGTGTTGGACTATATGCGCGATTGAGGTCGGCAGCCCACCAAGTTCCGCCAAAATCCGTCTCCGTGCCTTTGTCATTTCTGCCATCCGAATCGCATTACAACGCGTAGTAGATGACTCGAGCAGATCTGAGGAATAAAGGACCCCGCGCGCGACAGTCATCGCTCGGAGGAGCCTGGTGGGGGTGGAGTAGAAAGAAAGAGGGTGCGGTTAACGCGCAAGCACAGGATTCTGGATGGAGACTCGAGATGGCTATTGTTCGTCGCCTCGACTGGCACTAGCGCGCATGGCTGTCGTAGCCCATCCCATCGAGGGGTAAGAAGGTCAAGAGAAAGCCATACTTCTGGGATGACGTGTGTATCAGCAGCGTCGAATTCGAATGAAGGGTGTATGACTAGTTTCGTTCAAACTTGGGGAGGGCGAGCTGGAACTCCGATGACCAACGTTGAACGCGAGGTGGAAGTCCAAGGTGGGTCACGGGGGTCGCTGTGATGCACATGGCACACACCGATGCTTCCAGAGTGACACTCCCACCGGGTTCAGCTTTCCTCAAGGGGGTGGCGGAAGCAAAATCCCGTACGGACGGTTACATTTTGACTTAAGGGCTCCCCGATGTACCCCCCTCCCCCCATCCTGGGAATAACATACTTATATAGGATATATTCTATGTTTTCCATATGTTTTCTGTACGATTTTTTTTTTTCAAACAGAAAATCTAGGCCTTCGAGGCGCTTTGACGAATGGTCATGAATGGATTTTTATCATCCTCAGTGTCAATCCCAGTGGTGGAGCTTCAGATAGAGCTTCAATACCGCAATCAGCGGCTCCCGTGCAGGAGGGTGACCAGATAACCATCCACGAAACACAGCCGGACTTAGTAGCCGGCATACTGGCATCCTGGGTGTGTGATCAGCTACTTTTGGCCGTCTTTTGTCTACTCATTCTACCAGATTAAACGTAGCGCGGAGGCCATGGGAGAGGATGAATGGTTCAACTAGTGATTAGTAGTGATAATTCTTTCTGTAAAGAAGCATATTGGGGGATGTGTGGTGATTAATGTGCAATGAAAAATGAAGGTCTTCAAGACTTGAAACTTACATAAAAATACCGCTGGTAAAGTATGGGTAATACCTTCAGCAATCGAATGCATCTCACCCGCTGGTGGCCTCTTTTAATCGCGGGTGCGCAGCTGTGTTCCAAGACCTCTAATCCCCATCAACAACGGTCCGTTCAACTCATAAAGAGGTAGACCAAGTACTAGCAATAAGATCTTCGGGTCTCGATGGTGGGACCGAGCGTTGAGAGCCAGAGATGATCGCGTCGATTGGCGGTTAAATACCCCAGATTGGAGAGGAAAGAAATGGGAGTGGACGCGCCGAGATGTCTTGTTGATCACCTTGGGTCATTTGTACCTCACCATGTGGTAACCTAAGTCTGAATTCGAGAAAGACAAGAAGATATTACCTTCAACCGCTGAAAGACTAATGGTTGACTCCCTTGCCCGACTCTGGATCAATGACCCCGTCAAGGCATTGCAAGACTTTGCGACCCAGGTCGAAAAAATAATGCACCGAATGGCATTGGAATCAAAACGCTGAAGAAATTGAGGACACTGCTGCGCGATGCGACCCCAGTCGAAGTTGACTGGGCCTGCAGCGCGTCTTTTCCGTCGCATTTAGATATTCCTGCTTCTCGTTCCAAAGAGTTTTGGGTTCTTAAGCTTGAAGGCCGACACAGAAAGCCCAGGCGACCATAATGCCTGTCAAATCCCTCCAAATATGCATAATTTCTGGTCAAGTCAGTTCAAAAAGGTGCTGGAGCTAGGAGTGTTGTCGTCATGGCTGTGCGACTAGACAGGGTTGAGATGAGATCAAGTGGACGGAGAGGAGATACACAATTTACTCCTCACCGGTCAAGAATTTCGGTGTAGACTATGGCAGAGCGCCTATTGGATGGAGATTTGTAAAATACTGGTCAAGCAGGAGAGAAAAGGGGACGCGTGGAGGCGGTAGCCGTACATAACGACGAACAAGACAAATATTGTCCAATGTGTGACACTAGATCAGAGAAAGCCCATGGCCATAACTTGACAGGACGGTTGGCTCGACTTGACAGTTAGATGTCCGCCGTGACAGGCGGATTATAACAGACAATCTATGCCCCACGAAGATTTACTTCCATGAGCGCCTTTGATTGATTTCTGCGCGGTACAGCCTTCGACTTCCTTTCCGTTTTCACCTTCCCCCAAACTCGAGTTGGAATGTTTCAGACCATAACCATCAAAATTGATGCAGATCCCCGAGGAAGATCACGTAAAGATCACTATAAAATGACGAAGCTGTCGTGTCGCAGCGATTCACACCCCATCCTTTCCTTATGAGTATTATTATGAGCTCCGATTTCGATAATTCAGCAACTTCCCAAGAGATGTGCGCTGCGCCAAAATATCAACGAGTTATTCGATTTATCTAACATCGCGAACCGAGGTAGCCGATCGAGCAATTATTTCCTCATACTGGGTGTTGGTATGATGCTGAATCTCGCCCTGTATTAAGATGCTCCTGAAATCCATTCTTCGTCTTTAGCTGTTCTCTACTATGATCACCTCATTACCCTCGGTGAGTATATTGAGATATAACATTATAAACGATAATAATGAAAGACTTAATAGAAGCGGAGGTTGAGCACCTATGGAGGACATTGGGAAATCGGCGCTCGTACTGGTTTCTGGTGCATCGATATTTTGCGTTCTTTGGAAACATTGTGGCCGCAATTATGCCATTTTATGATTTATCTGACGCGGTGAGTTAAATATCTAATAGGAGTGGCCAATTTGACTCTTCTGAATGTATGTTAGAGCTGTCGACATTACACCCTATTTCGGACGACTAATAGTAATTTTCACCCAGGCATTTATCGGCGGTGAGCTAACTTCATTCTCTTAGAGAAAACTGAAACTCAGCGCTGTTGCAGTGCTCGCAAGCTTAAGAATTTATGCACTGTACAATCGCTCAAAGCGAATGTTAGTGTTTCTAATGGGAATTGGCGCAATTACGGCTACATTATGTGGCGTGAGTTGAGGTTAATTGCCCATAATAACGAGACAGAAATAAATCATAGTTCCTTAGTGGGCCTCGTTTGGCGATACAGGTGGATCTGAAAGAAGTATCAGCGGCTGCCATGTCGGGCTCTCTAAGGAAATGTGCGTCATTTATTCTTGGTGTCAAATCACCTCTACATGAATTCGTTTTAACGCCCTCATTGTAGGAGTATAAGTTAGTCGTCTGATCACTCATAAAAGAATTATATACTCACGCAATTCACCAAGGACTTGCTGCAGCTTGGGAAGCACTTTTGGTCATTGACATCTTGATCTTTGGACTGATTTTATTCAAGACCTTGAAAGAAAGGGAGAATTTTTTAAACACAAGCTTACATGCAGTCCTGTTGACAGATGGTGAGTAAGATTCTTAGCCTATATGTCTCTTTATACTCCAATCGTTGAAATTATTCTCATAGGTGCTAGTTACTTTGCGTGCGCGCTTTATTTTTCGAATTAAAATGTATCAGGGCACTCATACTGCCTTGGTGTACGATCACCAACAGAGTCATGGCTATTTGTAATTTGGCTAACATTCTCACATTCTATGTAAGTACATCCTACCAGGCCTTCAAATACTGCTCATGCATTTGTTAGTTATGTGGTGTACGTCATCTAATGTCCCTTCAGCATCTCAGGTTACACTCACTCAACTGTCGCATGCAGCCGTTCTTACAGGACGGGTTATGTGCGTTTGCAAGCAAGTAAGCCGTTCAAAATTTCCAATTCATTTTGTCTCCATTAATGTGCTGATCACACGGCTAGTATGTCGGTTACGATGATGTCTCGCCTAATGCTCAATTTATATGAGAAAGGCCGCAAATACACCTACTCCAGACAGGAATTACCCACCATAAATTGTATGGAGAGGCTGTAAGGGTCTGGGACACATCAATATTGCTGCTAGAAACTTTCTCAGTTTGTACTTAGATCGTCTCCTTTCAAAAGACAAAAATTTGGCCTCAACAAGCTTTCCTTCACGAAGTGCCACCCCATTTCAGCAACGGTCGCTTAATTTTTCCCTCTCACCCTCACTACATATTAAGCTCCTCCCACTGTCTCTCTAACACCTCATGTATGCTGAAGGCTACCCGTCGATATCGACACTCGCCATGTCTCTACAAGTCTTGGCAACGATCGAAATCCGTCTTCTCGATTTCAAATTCTGAACCCTGTCCCTCCATGAACGTGCCGCCCAAAAATTCGACAGTTATAGTTATTCAACCATCTAAGCCCCGAGGACTGAGGGCTATATGTTAACGGCTTTCTTTGATAGAGAATCTGGCAGCACAGTCGCTTACAAGTATAGCAATCTTTTGTCTGCTACACTACTCTCGAAAAGTGGCTCACCAGGACCCGCCATATTACTCCTCTAAATTTGGTATTGAACAAAGAACGCCGCCGACATGCCGCTTAATCAATGTGTGATTCACTTGCAAGTCAAATGCATACTGTAAGGAGCCGGAGTCGGCTGAGTACCTTTTACCTCAATTTCCGACGAAATCCTCGCTGGTAACTTGATTCCCATCTTTTATTTCTATTTTTAAATCGTTTCTTCTCATGTACCGTGGGCGGGACGTCCACGGATGAATTTCACTTTTTGCACTTTGCACTTCGGCGGATCAGGTTGAGTAGGATTCTGGCACGTGACTCATCTCACCCTATAACCTCTTTTGATTTATGATGGTCCTCTCAGGTAGGGACCGTACAAAAGTTTAACATCTCCCATACCTATGTGGTGTCGATAGTTAAATTCATTCGAATTTTCTCTTTTGACAATGTGTCAGCTATGTAGCGGCCCGCTGTCTACTAGTACCACTGAGCGCTTGGAGCACTGGCGCTTAAGTAGTCAAGAATGAGAACTGACAATCCCGCACCGCGAAAGATTCGCGACGCCTTATATTTCAAGAGATCATGTTAATAAATATGTTATGATATTGCTGCCTCGAACAAAATTGAAGCGATAGTCCACAAGATGGTCCGATACCGTGGGCGGGACGTCCACGGATGAATTACTTTTGCACTTTGCACTTCGGCAGATCACCTTTGGCCAGTCCCAGCAGTGAGATTAGAATTGCCGGTCTCGCCCCACAATACCTTACCTCTGCAGAGATTGCCTGATTATTTGTATTAATATGTTATAATATTAATGTCTCGAACGGCATTGAATCGATAGAATCACAAGACGAGTCGATCCTTGAGAATTATGTCCGAGTCGGATTAATTACCCAAAAGCAAGGCCGGCGCCGTACGCTACCGCATAACAGACTTCGTCGGTTTTCCATCTTTTCTGGGTTAATTTATAACGTAGAATTTATGTTAAATTTTATTTATTGGGCATCTTCCATATTGTTGACAATCTTGGACCCGAAGGTTACAGTTAGACGAGGACAAGGTGTGGTTTTCATGATATAATCCACTAAGGGCTGTTGATTTTTTATTTATTTAAATTGTCCCGCGTGTTTATTGCATTAAAGGGCACAAATTCACGCCTCAATTCCATATGAAGCCTTTGGGATAGAGATACACTTGCTTATAGCTTAGACAGACCTCACATCTGAGGACCCGGAAAATGCCGGATCGCACGAAGAGAAGCAGAAGTCAAGATGCAAAAGTGCAAACCATCCCGTGGACGTCCCGCCAACCTTACTCATATTCTCCCCTCTATCTTTTGTCTATTATACTCTTTCTTCTCCTATATTTCTGCAGTACTCTTATATAAAAGCTCGTGTAAAGTACTGTGTACTTCAGTGAATCCAGGAGAAATTTCCTCACCAATCAAAGTTCAGCTCGGAGCCTACGAAAGCCCCATCTAAGTCCGTCGCCCACAGATTAGAATATCACCAGTAATACCACCTATCATTTTATTGACCAGATTAATTGAGGCACAGAGGCCTTCCAGTGTAGTCCCCGTTCACAACACCCCAGTTTTTCGAGAACTTGATTCACTTCCCCTGTTTCGGCAACTTCCCCGGACTTCTCACACCTACCTGTGGTGCGTGAGAAACCCCCGGAAGTTCCAGGAGGATTGAAACTGCAGCCATAGACTCAGAGCCCAGCAGTGAAGTACCCGGAGGCGCAGCCGACGGGTACGTTTTCTCGTGGGAAGGAGTTGCCGCATAGGCAGCCATCACACGACGTCTAGGTCGTTCCGTACCACCACCTCGATCCAGAGGTGGTTCCTCGTCGCTCGTCAGAATCGAGCTCGGTATCCATAAAATTTTTACCCCACCCACCCACTTCCTCGTTAGCTGTTAAATCAAGAGACAAGGACACGATACAGGACCTTCGCGTAGAGTGATCTGGCTCAGTTCTGACTTCTGGGTTAGGGGGAAGCCATACTCGTACCCTCACATCTCAGGAACGGCTACCCCGATTCTCTTGGGAATTTCTGCATCATTTCCGCGTTATTTGCATGCTTCAAACGAGCCTATGGCATGAAGTGTGCTGGTTGTTGCGCTAGACTCTGACCTTCTAATCTTGGCCTCCCTGCAGCTCATCTGGGACCTACCTCAAGTTTGTTGGCTTTGCCTTGCCTAGACTCCGTATTTTGAGGTTCACTGTACATGCAAGAGCTCTCAACACGAGCCGCTCTATTATTCCGTACTTCTTATATTTACGAATCTCATCACACCATTACAAGTATGCTTAAGTATGTACATTCATTGGCTCAAACCTGTGGTAGAGTAGGACGTCGGAGGTACTACCTGGGTTGCTTCGGGGGTCATCCGCCAGCACCTCCATCGTCCTACGCCCTGAGGAGACACGGTTCACACCGGCTGCTCTTCACGCCCAAACTAACTACCACATACATAGCCGGAGGGGCACGACACCAACCCTCGAGAATGAAAAACTGCCTCTGCCTGATGTTCCGGAAACCCCTCGAACTTGCTGGCGATGTTCATTTTGGACAAGTTCTGATTCTTGCGAACAATGACGACATAGCTCAGCTCACGTGCAGACACTTCCGCTTGTCGCGTCGAGATCACAAAAATTTCCAGCTGTTTGCAATACCCTAGACAGGGCCCGACTTTTTCTGCACTCCGCCCCTGAGAACCTAAACAGGACTATGTGCCCGAAGAATACCACTTGGGGTGCGTCGGGAAATCAGCCCACAAATAACGATGACGACGATGGGCTTGATAAGGAACCGCTGATGATGGTTCAATTGGTGTTTAGGCTGATCTCAGTTTCCGATATGCCTCGCACGCGTATGATATCCAGCCAAGCTTGTCATCATTAGCGGTGGTCTATTATATTTTGGTGCCTTCGATTTCAGTTCAGCGAGTAGCATAAGTTTTAAAGGTAGAGGCCGCGGTCTTGCTATTCCCGCTCGACTCTGTCGGAAAACCGCCAGTTTCCCGATCGGGACTGACACCGCGAACGGTCCCAATACACGCAGATAGGAATGTGTACTGTAGGATATACCCACCTAATTGTCTGTATCCCTCACCGTCAGTCCCGATGAGTCCCCCCGAGATCACAAATAGGATCTATCGGTCACCGTTAGTCCCTGTAGGCGCTACTGAGGTCTCCGACATGTGCCTATCAGTGACCGTCAGACCTGGTAGGTCACCCCATCTTGACAGATCAATCCAAATATGTCGTTAACAGTGTTAATTGATAGGACTGCAAAATACCTTCACTACGCAGGAGACCACTTGGGACTCGGAAAGCGGGTACCATTAGTATCACGACAGCCTTCTGCATGCATTATCTTGGGCTTTCAATTTGATGTGGAGCAAGTGGAGTACTATTGGCTCCACACAGAGCCGTGAATCATATATAGCATGGTCTCACACGAAAACTGCAGAGCCTCTCTCCTTCAACTTACCATGACCCAAGACCACCATCCCCGTAAATCACACCCAGCCCATTTCCATGCTAAACATCAAGAACGTTGACGTTGAGTATTAGCATTGTTCAAGGTGAGCACTAGCTAGCAACTCTCAAGACTTGAGTCCACTGACGCAAATAAGTTAGTTGTGCTGCGTATAAATCTCAAAAGAGTTGTGGAATCATGTTACTGACCGCTCTGAGCTGGACCAAAGTATCATACGACATGTTCTTCCTTAAAAGTGTAAACGTGCATTGGAGCAAGACGAGGGTATCACGAACTCCGAGTCCGAGCTGGGGGTTACCGTTTGCTGCCAATCGACGACTTGCAGGCGACCACCTAAAAGGCTTAGTTCTCCTTGTCGTAGTAGACTCGTAGTTGGGCTTCGATTGCTCTTGCTGTTACAAAATACGATTCAATTGTTATCTGACAATTTACGCCAATGTCTACTGTGACATACCTGCGTACACTAATCAATGGTATCGGCACGGGTCAGAACCGTCAGTGCCGATAAGTTTGACCCAGCCAATCGGCACCAGTGGGGAACTTTTACGGCCCATATACCACCCCGTGCACTGACGAACCGATGTTCACATACAGGCGCCTATTGATACAAATCTGCTGATCTCGATTTTTCCGACATTCCAAAACAGGTTTGTCTGTGCAAACTGTAACGCACGGAATTTTCGCACCCCGTCTAGGTATTGTGCCCATAGGAATGTCACATTACCAGCCGACCTTTCGGACATTGGTAGCTCCAAGATAAAAGAGAACTGTTTATTTGTATCGCCAAGCTGTTCGAACACTATTAATCTGGCCTTCGACTTTAAGAACGATAATATCGTTTGTTTGATTTTGAGTATTCAGTTTGACAGCAAATACAAATATAAACGATGTTTTTGTTCTAGAGCCATTGCCAAGTTCCCTCCACTGGGCGACTGCGGGAAAACACATCCTTGGCAATGGTTTTGGAATATAAAGGCGCTGTATAGTATAAGCTTCTGCGAGCATGATGACCATTTTATATAGACAGCAATCTTAACAGATATTATCTCAAGTAAAAGGCGGCCCACTATGTACGAGAATATTTGATGTATGCAGGTTCAAATATAAACAGCATTTATATTTCTGGGCCATAGACGTGCGATAATGAAAATGACACAATCCCCATCCGAGTAGTAGCCGGCTTAGTGATGCTCAAGCTTCATCATAACCGAATTGCTAAAATACGCCACAGTAGGGGAACTTATCAGATTTGATAGCCATTGATGTATTATATTTTCAAACTTAGGATGACTTATCGGCGTTGACGGTCACTGATACAAAAGGTTTGACGGAGACACGCTACAATGCAGGTATCTATCAATACATATGAGCACAGTTCGCGATGTTAGTCCCAATTTCCGAACTGAAGGTTTTCCGATATGCTACCAGCGCCGCTTGCAGAAACATCTTACATTGGGGCCTTAAACGTTTGAATGACATTGGGGGCTGCTTTCTCGTGCTGAGTCGGTGACAATTCTTGATTTGTTATTATCGAAGCCTAGACCGAGCAATTTTGCTGTTACTGGTATTATTCGCAATTGGCCAGCTGACATGATTGTGTTTTTGTCGGGTGGTGCTTCCTGCTATCTTTGGATGTTTATTATGAACCTCGCTGAATTCTCCTGGACATCTGGTCTTATCGGCGCTCCACGTCGCATTGGAGTTCTTACTATTGGTCTCTGTACAAAGGTATAAATGACTTCACAAACCCTGGCTACTTTCGTTGCCTAAGAGATGTCCTTCAGCTCTGCAGTGACGGGTTTGGCTGCGACCCACCCATACTATACACTTGTCGCTGTCATACTCCTTTATTTTAGTGGCCTGGCAGCTGCGCGAGGATCTAAACGCAATTGAAAACGGTTACCTTATCCTCCCGGTCCAAAGGGCTACCCGATCGTCGGGAACTTGCTTGATGTGCCCTCCAATAAACCATGGCTTACATACGATGAATGGGGAAAAATTATGGTGAGCTACTCCAGACACTTAGCCCACAAAATATCTCGATTTGACCCTCATTAGGTGACATGATATTCTTCAAAGTGCTCGGACAACCATTCCTCGTTCTAAATAGCCTGAAGAGAACCAGTGATCTCTTCGAGAAGCGGTCCACGAATTATTCAGATCGGATGGACTCGACGATGCTCGTGGATTTGTAGGGATCTTTTTCCTCTGCGACATTTTTCCTCTGCAACTGACATGTCATCAGAATGGAATGGGACTTCAGCTTCGGTTTGCTCCTGTACGGTCAGTGGTGGCGGCGGCATCGACGAGCTTTTCACGAACATTTCCACCCAAATGTCGTAAAGAAGTACCAGCCAGTCCAGACTCGAGAGGTGCGTGCATTCCTATATCGCCTCCTCAAGTCGCCCGAGAACTTTAGGCATCACATCCGGCAGTAAGATCGAATGGTCAAACTCTCTCTAGCTAGCTAGTCATGACCCTGTTTTCTAGTGCTTTCGCCGCCACGATCCTAAATGCTGTCTACGACATCATGGTTAAGGAGTCTGAGGACCCCTTTATCTCCACTGCCGAAATTTCTCTGAATGGCTTCGCTGAAGCAGGAATACCTGGAAGATTTTGGGTGGATTATCTTCCAATCTCAAAACATGTTCCTAGCTGGGTTCCAGGCGCAAGTTTTCGAAAAAAGGCTGAATACTGGCGGAGGATTACTGAGAAAATGCGCGAGAGACCTTTCCAGTATGTTAAAGATCAGCTGGTGAGCTAGCCACAGTCCAATTTCATTGTTTCGGCGTCTATCTTAACTTTATTTCCAGGCAAGAGGAACAGCACCTCCTTCAGTTGCTGCAATTCTAATAGAAGAGCTACCGGATGAGGGTAGTCCAATGCGAGTCGAGGAAGAAAGGATAGCAAAAGACGTCGCTGCAGTCGCGTCTTACAATTGAAGTTCTCACTCTTATAAGTCTTCCCTGGTTTTAGGTGGCGCGGATACTGTGAGCAAATAGATACTCTTCCCATTTGCATTTTTGCTTAGATTATTTTGCATGCAGACAGTTTCAGCAGTCCAGTCATTCTTCCTTGCGATGGCCATGTACCCATGTTGAGATAGCGCAGTGGACTCTATGAAGTGGGATGAATATTTTACGGTAGCTACATACACCTTATATACTCTACTGCCGTGTATCTACAGTATTTTAGAGATATCCTACGTGCTATGTACTGACTCGTATAAGAATGAAATTAATAAGTAGATAACTAATCATGCCGAGTCCGATGCCTCAACTCGAGATCGACGCAGTCATTGGGAAGCACCGCCTCCCCGTTTTCAGCGACAGAAACGCCCTACCTTACATCAACGCTACCGTTAAGGAGGCCATGCGATGGCGGTGATCCCCTTGGGTAATTTTACTTCATTTATCCAAGGTTCTTTCAACTCTTAATTACATTTACACCTGTTCCACTTATGTGTACTGCGGACGACGAGTATGATGGATATTTTATTGCGAAGGGTACTATAGTTCTGGGTAACTTGTGGTTAGTATCACTGTGATTCCCATTGATAATCCATCATTCTGATTCTACACCGAAGGTCAATTTTGCACGATTCGGATCAATATCCCGAGCCTTCGGAGTTTAAGCCCGAACGCTTCCTAAAAGATGGAGAGGTAGACCCCAGTGTTAGAGAACCAAATTCAGCGTCATTCGGTTTTGGTCGTCGGTGTGTTTATCTCTGCAGAAATATTATATGAAGACCGCTGACCAGTCCGAAATACTCTAGTATCTGTCCAGGGAGACACTTGAGTGATGAGTCGCTATATGCCATCATATCATCAGCGTTGGCTGCGTTTGATATAAAACCTCCCATCGACGCTAAAGGATGGCCCTCACGACTGAAGGCAGAGGTGACCACCGGACTAATATCGTATGATTTTCAGCTACGGGTTCTTGAATGCAAAGTAAATGTGATTTGCCGTCAGGTATCCCTTGCCATTTGAGTGCATTATCACACCGCGTACGCCAAACGTCGAGGCTCTTATTCGTGATAGTCTGGAGATGGATTAATCGTCACTTTTTCGTCTTCTGGACGATCTGTAACCCGACCACTTTGCTAATTGACCATGTAGGAATAGAGCTAACGTTCTAATGTATCTTTCCAATTTTGCTGGATTCAGATTGAAATGAAAGGGTTTTCAATGAACGCAAAAACGGTCCCAACTCCTGCCAAATCTATCTTTTTATAGAGACGAACCCACGCTTGAGAGACTCAATGAAGTTAACCTCCGATGATCACCCCCGGTCATCAGGTCTTTTACCAACACTTTATTTTCAGATTTGAAGGAGGATCCTGACTGTGGAGTCCACGAGGGGGATATCATATCAAAGGAGCACGCCAAGCCCAAGGAAGGAAAGTAATATACTGAGTAATACAGGTCACTCACCTCGCTCTTCCTCCACATTTTAGAATTTATACATTCGCATCAATATACAAGCTAATACACAGATTTATGACAGTAAAAATATAGCCCTCTAAATCACTGTCGTCACCTGCATCGGTAACGGAACTTATTGACCGTCTAAGTGCTGCTCAACGAGATGATTCATAAAGTGGAAGATTGAACTCACGACCACGATCGCTTATACGCTATGGCTGGCCTGTTCTCGAAAGGGTGAACTGCTAGAAATGACATTTAAAGAGGACGAAAGTTGTGAGAATCTGGAGAGAACTCTAAGTCGGCTGTATTATACTTCGGGAAGAGAGATGCAGGCTAGGACTTAATTATCACTGAGTCATCGCAGGAGTTTACTTGTAAGATAAAGAATTTATGGCCTATCGTCGAGTGTCGTGAAAGGCAGCGCTAGCACCACCAGGTTATTATGAGAAGTCAGAAGTGCCGGTGATTGTGTGAGATGTGATAAGTAATACTTACCTTCCGATTGAAGTCTTTGTAGAGCCTCCTATATAGGCATCGGCGTCATGAGAGATTTTGTGAATGTAACTGGTGACGAAAACGAATTGGAGAAGACATCCTGGAATGTGCTTATCATGGGCTTCAGCATGTGGTGGCTAGGAAGATGGTAGTACGGTGAATTTTTCCGCCAGATCCGTGACTCAGACCGAGGTATTAAATTTCCTGCAACCTCGAGCAACCATGAGAGAGGACATGGGGATTGAGGACGGGAAAAAAACTGGAGATTGAGGAAAAGAACATTTGTTTCAGTTCCAAGCAATGTTTGTATGTACATGATAAGGGCTAGGTCGTCGAGCAATGGTGCAAGAATGATGAAGATTGGTGGGGTGCGTTGGCTATATGTAGATGTACATTGATACGACATATCAGCTCTGTTGGCGACAATTTTGGACATAAGTTAAGGTGATAAAGAAAGGAAATTGCTTACCCACGCGCTTATTCTCTAGCCAACATCTCCACTGTAGCTAAATGTTCGTTATGGCATCTTCAGCCGCTAATGGCCGCTCTCAGTGCATGGCGGTTCATAAATAGTAGCGCCTACATCCTTTGGGGGCATGACACACAGAGTAAATCAGAAGAGGTCAGCTATGCTTGGAGAAGATGAACCTCAGTGGGCGCAGTTGATGGGTCTCACAATACCGCACAGGCCTTAAAACTTCTTGTATCACTTCCAATCCTTCGTTTGAACGCTTCAGGTCCGAACGATCAGATTTTGATTCAAATCTTGGTACCAGTGCAGGATATAAATAGACCTCACTATATAACCACACATCTGCCTTCTGACGGCGAGCCACAGCCGTTTCCTTCCTTGATGGATGCTACTATGAGCGCTGCTCCTGATAGCGCAGCGACTGCCCGAGAGATGTGAGTCGCGTCTTTTTTTGGGGAATAATTTAACTTATCTCACATACGAATCGAGGTAGCCGATTAAACAATTATTTTCTCTTATTGGGTGTTGGTATGAATTTTTTGAGTCTCAGTCACCACTGAGAGGCTTATGGATTGCTCTGTTTATCTATAGCTATTCTTTACTATGATCATATCATTACCTTCAGTGTGTAAATTATCAATCTTCTATCTTGAACGATAATAAACTAGAGGCTCTGCAGAAACAGAGGTCGAGCACCTGTGGGGAAAGTGCAGGCATCGAGGCTCGTACTGGTTCCTGGTAAATCGGTATTTTGCGTTCTTTGGAAACATTGTGGTCGTAGTTATGCCATTCTGTAACTTATCGGCAACGGTGAGCGGAACCTCAGCATTGTTGAGAATGCTTAATCTAACTCTCAATTATGACAGAGGTGAGGAATATCGCGTACACGGGTGATTTTGGTATAACAGGATTGCACTCAGCTGTCGGCATTATCTACTCTTCAGACGATTAATGCTAGTTTTTACAGAAGCATTCGTCTGCGGTAGGCTGAATTTATTATTCTCAATACACAATTGAAACTTAACACCACCCCAGTGCTCGCAAGCTTGAGAATTTACGCACTGTACGATTGCTCCAAACGGATTTTAGCATTTTTAATGGGACTCGGTGTGGTCGTGTCTACATTATGCGGCGTGAGTCGAGAGCACTCGTTCAAAAATATGAGACAGCACTGACCAATAGTTTACTAGTGGGTTTCGTTCGGTCAGACGGGTGTATCAGATATGAGTGTCAGGGGCTGCCATGTCAGTGTCTCTCGGGAAATGTACGTCTTCCTATATAATTCTCCATCAATTGACGCCGACGCCGTTACTGCAGGGGTATAAGTTAGTCATTTAAACCTTCCACGAAATAACCACATCTCACCTAATTGACCAAGAATTTGCTGCGACCTGGGAGGCGCTTTTGGTCGTTGACCTCTTGATCTTTGGACTAACTTTGTTTAAGACTCTAAAAGTAAAAGAAGAATATTCAAACACCCGTTTACATTCGCTTGTGTTGAGAGACGGTCAGCAAAGTCGTCTCCACTTTTACTTATGCGGATGATTGAAATCTATTGCGTAGGCGCTAATTATTTTGCGTTCGTGGCCAAGCCTTCTGGTTCGCATGAATCGGGGCACTCATTCTTACATCAATAGAATCATGGCTTTGTGTAATCTAGCCAACATCCTCACGTTCTACGTGAGTATATCTGGACCACTCCTTCTAGCCCTACTCATGCTCTTGTTAGTTATGTGGTGTACGCCGTGTCCTTTCTTGTGTACCATCTCCGGTCAGGCTCAATCTGACTATCTGTGCAGCCGTTTTTGCGTGACAGTTTATGCGCGTTCGCAAGCAAGTAAGTAGGTCAAATTTTCAGCCCATTTTCTCCGTTAATGCGCACATTATTTGATTACAGTATGTCGGTTACACTGATGTCTCGCTTGATGCTCAATTTATATGAGAAGGCGCGCATACGGGCTTATCCTAGACAAGTATTGTCTATGGACATGACCTCAGGATTTGGGGAGCGGCTATAGGAAGATGTAACTTAGATGCGTAGTCTTCGATAAATGGAGCGTTGTTTTTGACGGAACATATTATTGGGGAATGTACCTTACGTGGTACATTATAGGGTGAGGGTAAATTCAACGAAAGTTGATGGACCTGGATCCTGGAATCAGATTCATCGCAATGATTGGAATAAAGGAGCAAAGACAAGTGGGTCACTAACTTTGGCGAGATGGGTATCTGCGCTCAGGCTAGCTATCTGCGTTTCTGTGGACAACTGCCGTGACCCAAAGGTTTGGAAGGTCAGTAAAGACGAATGCAAAGAACACATCGACAACCGTTATCTAGGTAATAAGAGAAGTCAGCTGGGTTTTGGAAATCTGGGCGATGCGGTAGCTGGCAAATGGGAATGGACGGATGTGTGATATTATATTTGAGAATGGAGGACCCGGGCTACTGATAACGATGTGTATGCCCCAGATTTCGTCATCGATTGTACGGAGGAAGAGAGGGGGGAATGACTTGTATACGACTTGGATCGAGGAGAATCAGCTAGGAGGCGGATCCAAAGCTCGGGGTCAAGGATCTGAGCAGGTACCCGCATTTCACAGAGTTTCTGACTTGGGAATTGATACCAATTAGGACGGCGCGCTGTGTACGCGCCGTCCCATTGGTGTCAATGTAATTTGCAGAGACACACGAGAAATGTGGGGAACGATTGGTGCTCGATCGACAGCTAGGGGCTGGAGGGGAACAACTTAGGAGAGGCATGAAGCGAGAGAGAATTGAAGTCGAAACTCGAGCTCGAGGGTGTAAACAGGAGTCGTGGGTTCAGAGAGATAACATCATTGGGCAATATAAATGGGACCTGAGCTGATGCCGCGAGTGTTATATATTTGAATGATAATAAGATACCAAGGAGGCGGCGTGTTGGCTGTTACAGTTTCGCAGGGGCCAAGAATCATATGATTCCCAGTTCGATATGTATCCTATACATTCGCGATTAGGGCTGGGAATGGCCACTCACTCACGTGGTGGATGTGGTTCTGTTAGATGATGATCGTGACTTGTAGATGTGTAGAATTTAGAACGTGTACGTACTTTCTACAACGCGGATATGAGCTTGATCAAACCATGAGCAAACGGTGAGAGTAAGCTATTATCAGATTCATAGCGCGCGCGGGCTGGCGCTGGTGAAGATGAAGATCAGAATGCTGGTACCTGAAGACAGTCTGGACTCGATTCGAGAAGCTTTTCGAGTGGCCTCAGGTAGGGTTTTGCATACGTGGCGTGGCAGTGCTGGTGGTGATAAAGGAGGAACATCGGGCGTTTTGGTGTATAACTGCAAGGCGGTGGTGATACAGGAGGAACGTCGTCGGGTGTTCGATGTGTCGGTGGTGGGCTGAATGCGGGTGAGGGTGTCGTTATTGTGTGCCTGCGGTCCCAGAGGTGTGGGCAGAGTACGTAAACGGTGCCAGAGAGGTAGAACTAGAGAATCGAGAATCGAAGGTCTCTTGGAACGCATGGAAAGTACTAGTGTTACAAGAAACGGATAGAAATTCTAAAGACTAGCCCGCGCGCCATGGTCGCAGAAGAAAAAGCAAAAACCACCGCTCAGTGCGTGCGTACGGGTATACAAGCCCCGGTGCCGGTTCCCGAAAATTCAATTTAGTTTTCCAGAAGGAGAGGGCAAAGGCCGACTCGGCCGGATTACTAAATAAGGAGCGCGGGTGCTGTCATCAGAGGAGGTTGCGGCCCTTGTTGCGAAAGCTTTCTTTATAACCACCATCTACCATCCTTCTGTGCGCTGGGTCTGCGAGCTGGCTGCGGAACTACCCACGATGGCTCAAGGACAGACGACTTCGAGGAGAGATGAGAAGAAGGGCTGGAAGCACACCTTAAAAGGACGGTACTGGCCAAACGATAGGTAGGCTCCTTTTGATTTGAATGAAGACTGGCGCTGAACGATGTTGACTGTAGCACGTCGTCTTCGGCTCTGCGGATGTAAGTTGTTTCTCTCTGCACACGACCATGGCGACAGTGACCCAGGCACTGAGTTGATACACCGCTGTGTCATAGCTGCACTATCGTGTCGGCCCTGCATACGTTTTGCACTCTGTTCCTCTTGTCGTGGTTCCCTGCTTTGCGTCACAGGCTAACTAATTTTGTTTAGAGCGAATGCATCGGATGCATCAATACCAGAACCCTCGGCTGCAGCTAGTACTGCACCATCAGAGGCAACTACGGACGAGCCGTCTGCATCCAAGCTCCGGAGCTTGCACCTCAAATCCACCTTGAAATCCAAATCGAGGACCCACGTCCGTACACCGTCCTCTCGCACCATCCGCCCTAAACGCTCTCTCGCTCGTTCTACCCACTCCCACCGTTCCTCTTCGACTGATGCAACCCAAGATGGCTCAACCCAAGGATATCTAACCATCCGTCCCCGCATCCATGGTGTATTCACCCCCCAGCTCCCTCAAGAGCTGTGGATCCACATCTTACACTATGCTTCGGCGTGCGAGCCAGTCGATAACGACAACGGGGACGAGTTTTGGTCTCCGTATGTGTATAAACGCAGTTCCTATGCGACATACTTTCCTTCGTCTTCCTCATCATCTACTTCGGAGCCATCATCACCCTCGGCATCACCTGCGTATGCAGATGCTCCGCACACCTTCTTGACCTCTCCGAATGCACACACGCACCTCCCCGAACGGTTAGCGGCGTACAATAAGAACCTCTTCTTCCGCGCGCAGCTCACACGGGTGTGTAGACTGTGGAATGTCATTGGCCAGGAGGTCTTATATCACCAGGTTTGGGTGAACAGCGCAAGAGAGGGGCGAAGGATCGCCGGAAGATTGGGTGGAGATTTTGGCGTGGGTCTAACCATGCATGAGAGTTATACTACGGTTCAAGGCGGGATTGGGAAGAAGACCAAGAAACGATGGTGGAAATCCAAGGCAAGGACATCAACTACGCATACATCCCACCCGAGAACATCGATATCCCACAAACGCTCCTTCTCCACTATCGCCGTACCCACCTCCACCTCCCTCCCATCCACATCTCTCACCACCCCGACCCTACTCTCTACCTGGTCCGCCAAAAACCCAGGCGCATACATCCGTCATCTGCGTATTGAGACTCCGCCGATGGAGAAATGTTCCCCGCATGATGTGCTGCTGATTCTGCAACACTGTGGGGAACGTCTGGAGATCGTGGAAGATTGTCGGAGTGTGAGACGGCCAAGGTGGGCGTTGACGTTGAGCGGGGAGGATAAGTCGGGCTTGGGAGAAGAAGTATTGACAACGGATGCATTGGCGCATGCGGTACTTTCGAGGCCGTTGAAGCGGTTAACGTGGACGAATTACGCAAGGGAGGCGGATGGGTATGGTTTCGGAAATGATTCGTCGGGCGGAGAGGGGCCGAGGTTGTACACGCACCTCGTGGCCCCGCTGTTAGGCCGGGTGGGGAGTAAATTGGAGGTGCTGGAGGTTGTGGGTGGCTTTGATGTTGGTGTCGATAGTCCCCGATCAGCTTCTGGTGAGAGTGGATGGGGCATGGGCCATGTATATGGAGGATCTACTGGCGGAAGTGATGGCGATGCGGAGAGGGAGATCAGAAGGCGGAAGAGCGCAAGGAATGGGGTCGGGTTACCGTCGTTGGCGTCGATGGGGATACCAGGGCTTGGATTGAGCTCGAGTCTGGGCGCTAGCTTTGGAATCGGCTCTGCGTCGCTGTTGACCGAGATGACGGCCGAATATACGACTACGACTCAATTCATCTCGCCATCGCATTCAATGACACCCAGCAAAGTTGGCGAAACCGAAACCCACCCATACTCCCTTTCCCTCCCATCCCTCGTCTCACTCAAAGCAACCCTGAGCAACACGACTTTTTATATTCTCTCCACATGGTATTTGCCCAAGTTGAGGAACTTGTCGATCGTTTCAGCGGATTCGTACGCCAATGCTACTGGCAACATCAACGGAGCTGGAGGAGCAGCAAGATGGAGATGGTACAACCAAGAAGGTTTCCGCACGTTCATGGATGTACATGGTGCCAAGATCGAACAGCTCGAACTGGGTCATGCTGGCTCGTCCGGCGGTGTTGAGGAGGAGGTTTGGGTGACTGAGCCGCCTGCGTCTGTCAACCCAACATCATCCACGCCCACATCGTCTTCTTCATCCGCTCACCCCCTCCCACTGTCCCTATGGTGCCCCAACCTCCTCGAGTTCATCTGTAGTGCCGACGCTGAATGGAACTGGCAGCAGCCTGATTGGATCGCTCCACATGTCCTCCTGCCCACCCACCCTATGGTGCGGTTTATCGGTGTAAGAGGCATGGAGAAGCGACTCAGACGGGATTTGGAGGAGAGTCGGAGGCGAGAGCGGTATGGGTACGGAGGCTATGGAGGGGCGAACAGCGATCGAGACGCCTACTTTGCCCTATTGGAACAGTTTGGAAGCCTGTTGAGGAAAGAAGCCTTTCCATCGCTGCTCTATGTGCGCGACATGAGCGTGGAGAGTGATGTGATGCGGCGGACGGGTAAGATGGCAGGATTGGATGGGGAGTTGCCTGTATTGGCACTGAATTTAGGGCCGAGTTTGGCTGCCCCCGCTCCAGCGCCATTGGCACCATCATCTCAAGCGACAAGAATATTGAACCCCCGTCGATTGCTCCCATCTGGTCATGGCCATGGTCAAACTCAAGGACAAGGAATCCCACTCAACCTACGAGATCAGCTCGCGCTGACAAATGGGTCGCTCGTGCTGCAGTTCTGGATGGCGGTTGTCGATCGGTGTCGGGAGAGGGGTGTGTGGTTGGAGGATTGGAGGGGAGTAAACGTAACCAAAGGGGAGTTGAGGAGGGTAGAAGCT
>Ga0247742_10000518_pt1 | contig 30949 bp, 16 predicted proteins | sample UWRJL208509C2_FD_180944 | JGI IMG/M metagenome (GOLD analysis project Ga0247742, IMG submission 180944) | Plant litter microbial communities from Arlington Agricultural Research Station in Wisconsin, United States - UWRJ-L208-509C-2 | ecosystem: Environmental > Terrestrial > Plant litter >...
TGGTAACGCTCCTATCTATACGCAAGATCAAATAGATCTGTACAAAAATGCTACCGACCGTGTGAAATATCCTAATCATGATTGGCTTAAGGACATGTTTAGTACCGCTGTGGTACAAAACCATTATTTAAACCTAAGTGGCGGTAATGAGAATACCACCTACAGTTTGGGATTAGGTTTGACAGATCAACCCGGTACCATGAAAGGGTTTGATTATAAGAAGTACACCGTTGACCTTGGACTTACATCAAAAGTAAACAAGCGTGTTACTTTAGGTACCAACATACAGATACGTTATGGTGATAAAAACTTCCCATACAACAATGCTACCGACTTATATATTTCAACCCTGGCTCAATCACCCCTTTATCCGGCGCAAACGGCCGATGGTTTATGGATAACTAAGGCTTATGATAAGGAGTTGGGTAATAAAAACCCTGTGTTGGCATCACAGTTATTAACTCATAATCCTAATTACTACGGGCAAGGAAATATATCATTAGATGTAGATATTGTGAACGGGCTAAGGTGGGAAAACAGGGCCGGTTTAAGCTTTAACGTTGATAAGCAAAAAACCTTCAGGCCAACTATACCCATGTATTTATACAGTGATCTGTCATACAACCGGAATGCGGATGTAGGCACTCCTGGCCTAACCGTTGGTGAAAGGGATGAAACGCATTCAACCGTGTATAGCCAACTTAACTTTCACAAAATACTGGGCAAGCATGATCTGACCATTTTGGGTGGTGTGCAACAGGAGGTTGACAACACAAGCTATTTTGATGCTTATCGCGTTGGTTATCCCACAAATGAACTTGCCGAGCTGAACGCCGGTTCTGTAAATAACCAAACAAATGATGGCACATCTGCTCAATGGATAATCCATTCTTTATATGGTAATGTGAATTACAATTTTGACGATAAATACCTGTTGGGGGCAAACGTGCGCTATGATGGTACGTCGCGCTTGCCAAGCAACAGCCGCTGGGGTTTATATGAGTCGTTTTCAGCTGGCTGGCGTTTGTCTAAAGAAAACTTTTTAAAAGATGTGAGCTGGATAAATGACCTAAAAATCAGAGGATCATGGGGGCGTTTGGGTAATCAGAACATCAACGTAGTAAATAATAACACTAATATACCTTATCCCTACCCTTATCAGTCAACACTTACCCAAAACAATTACGCTTTTGCCAACGGGGTATCCTCTGGCTTTATACCAAGTACCCTTGTTGACCCTGCACTTACCTGGGAAACTACCAGAATGACCGATCTCGGTCTCGATATGGTTATCCTTAAAAATAAACTAACATTTACTTTTGACTGGTTTAACAAGTACACGTATAATATTTTAAGACAATCGCAGGTGCCGTTAGCCCTGGGTGTAAACGCACCTATTGTAAATAATGGAGCTGTAAGTAATAAAGGTTTCGAGTTTAGCCTTCATTACCAGGATCGCCCGTCTGAAAAATTCAGCTACTATGCTACTGCCAATCTGCAATTGTACCGTAATAAACTGGTATCATTTGGTGCCGATGAAATTGGAGGGCCTGATGGGCAAACCATTATGCGTAACGGGTACCCCATCAACTCATTTTACCTGCAAACCATGGACGGTATCTTCCAGAGCCAGACTGAGATCAATAATTCGCCAGATCAATCGTCTTTAGGTGGTGTACCTACCCCCGGCGACATTAAATACAAGGATGTTAACGGTGATGGTAAGGTTGATGCCAATGACCGGAGTATTATCCCGGGTCAGTATCCTAAATTTGAGTACTCCTATACTATGGGTGCCACCTGGGGTAATTTTGATGCCAGTGTACAGCTATACGGCTCTTATGGCAATAAGCTTTATTTGTACAAATGGGGTGTTGACCCCTTTGCGCAAGGCGCCATGCCTACTACCGACTGGCTGAACAGGTGGACGCCTCAAAACCCGTCAACCACCATGCCTAAAGTATATATGGGTTTTTATGGTTACCCTAAAATTACCAACGTACAGTCTACCTATCATTTATACAACGCCAGCTTTATGCGCATTAAAAATGTACAGTTGGGCTATACATTTCCAAAAGGGTTAATAAAGGGAGTTAAATCATTACGGGTATTTGGCTCAGTTGATAATCTGGCATTATTTACACCGCTAAAACAAGCTACTGACCCTGAAAGGTTGGATATTAATAATAAGCCCGATGCATGGTATGGCTTTGCAAATTATCCGCAAAACCGTACTTACACATTTGGCGCATCTGTTCAATTTTAATTTCAATTTAAAAACAAATGAAAAATATTATAATCATATTCATGGCAGCGTTGGTTTGTTTAACATCCTGCAAAAAGCTTGATGTTACACCACCTGATAAATTATCAACCACCATTTTTTGGAAAACACCAGCCGACGCAGATTTAGCCCTTACCGGTATTTATGCCACACTTTATGCTCAAAGCGGACAGATATCCGAATACGCCCCTATGTGGTGGGAAAATTTCAGCGATAACTCCTATAGTCAAAATAACCAGGGCGGTGCACAACAATCCTTAATTGCCGGACTTACACCAACAATTGGAGGTTTCCCTACCGATAATGGAAACAGTTTATATATAAATGCCTATATAAGTATTGCGGCAAGCAATAGTTTTTTAGCTAATGTAGGCAAAGTACTAACCGGCGATAAATTGAACCAGTATAAAGGTGAAGCCTATTTTTTACGCGCCTTCAATTATTTTTTACTGGCTGAAACTTATGGTAACGTTCCTTTAATAACCGCCGATCCGCTAACAATTGACTTTAAAAACAAAGTAAGCAAATCATCAAGGGCCGATGTTTTAAAACAAATAGAGAGCGATCTTGATCAGGCCATTACATCATTACCCGATAATAAATACACCACAGGGCATGTTGTGAAAGCTTCTGCACAGGGTATTAAAGTAAGGGTACTGCTGTTTGAAAAGAAATATGCTGATGCCGCTGCCCTTGCCAAAACTATCATTAACACTGGGTTATTTTCTTTAAGCAGCAATTACGCAGGCAATTTTTATAAACCTGATCAACGCTCCAGTCCCGAAATTATGTTTTCAGTACAGTTTCAGGCTCCTGCAGTACCGCATCCATTTGCCATCACCACGGCCATCATTGGCGCCGGCTACAAAGACCTGCAAGGCACTCAGGATATGATCAACGAGTATGAGCCAAATGACCCGCGTAAAACCATGACTTTCTTTTTCCCGGGTGATACACCGGCCCAAGGCTGGCCATTCCCAAATACTGTTGGCACTCCGGGCGTTAATAACTGGACACCTGGTTTTTATCCAGGCAGAAAATGGCTTGACCCAAAAAATGTAGATCCGCAACCGGGTATACTTGATGATCAGGATTATGTATGGCTGCGCTATGCCGATGTTAAACTGATGTATGCAGAAGCTCAGAATGAAGCCTCAGGGCCAGATGCAAGTGTTTACCAGCAGGTAAATGAGGTTCGTGCAAGGCCTGGGGTTAATATGCCTCCACTACCAGGCAACCTAAGCCAGGCCGATATGCGTACGCGTATTATGCATGAAAGAAGAATTGAATTGGCTTTAGAAGGGCTTCGTTATTTCGATTTACGCAGGTGGGGATTGGCGAAACAAAAATTAAACGGCTTTATCCAAAATCCTTTAACTCCGGCGGTAAAAACCATTTACAAGGATAATTTTGATTTTTGGCCTTTACCACAAAACGAAATTGACAGAAATGTACCTACTTTAGTTCAGAACGATGGTTATTAAAATTTGATTTTTATTTAAATGTAAAAGCTCCGTTTTCAGAAAACGGAGCTTTTACATTTAAACCGTAGTTTATTTACCCCCAAATAGTTGGTAGTCCGGTATCTTTTCCACGCAATGGGTCGGTAAGCGGAATAGGTAATGCGGCTATATTCTGATCAGTTTTAGGTCTTTCTCCAGGTAGCCCCTTATTTACATCCCAGCTTCTGCCATCTGGATATGCTCCAACAATACCGAGGTTATCGCTGCCTAAATTTTTATGCCCTACCCCTGCCGGAATTATAATGATATCTCCGGCTTGTACTTTTACCTTTTGTCCCAGCTCTCCTCCAAGGTGCAGCAAAGCCTCGCCTGAATATACTCCCAATACCTCGTGCGAGGTACTATGATAATGGTGAAAGGAGTAAACACCGTTTCGCCATGAGTTTGTCCAGTAATTGGCTGCAAAATGTTTTTCCAGCCACTCTGCACCCTCATCATTTCGGAGATTGAAAACATTACGATAAAGCAACAGCGGATATTTGCTATTAGGTATCTGCCCGTCGTCTTTAAAATGAAGCTTTTCTGGTTCTATCATATTAATATCACGAAGCCTTGCTGCTACGGGCTCCATAGCCAATAAACCAAGCCAGGATAAAAAAGTGTGCCGTTTCATACAATATTAATTTACTTCTGTAACATCAAATCTACACCATCAATAGTCGCTATCAAAATAGGTTGAAACTATTTTTTAACTCATCGATGGATACAATTCTGTCGAACAAAAAAAATCAAAAACAGCTCGTTTTTATACTGTAAAAACTTAGATTTATAAACAATCAAACCAATAATATAAACCAATATGATAACATGGACTAACCGGTTATCGCTTATGATAATCCTTTTAACCGGAGGAATTTCCTTAAGCGATGCCCAAACCGCTAAACCACTAATTAGTGTAGAAAAAATTGATCCACAGTTTAGCAATATCGTAAGTAAGACTATAAAAGCCCGTATTTTAGCCGATGGATTTTTTTGGTGTGAGGGCCCCCTGTGGGTAGAAAGCCATAAAATGTTACTTTTCTCGGATGTTAAAAAAAACATTATTTATAAATGGACTCCGGAAAAAGGCAAAGAGATTTACCTTAAGCCAGCAGGATATACCGGGAAAATTCCGCGGGGTGGTGAGTTGGGATCTAATGGACTGGGATTAAATATAAAAGGACAATTAGTTATTTGCCAGGACGGTGATAGAGTGGTATCTGTAATGAATGCGCCTTTGCAAAAGCCCCAGGCAAAATTCACCAAAATTGCAGTTGGTTACAAAGGAAAAAAGTTTGATAGCCCAAATGATCTGGCCTTTTCAAGCAATGGCGATATCTATTTTACTGACCCACCGTATGGCCTCGAAAAAAATATTGATGATCCTTTAAAGGAGGCACCATACCAGGGCGTTTATAAAATTGCAAAAGACGGACAGCTAACCTTGCTCACAGATACGCTCACGCGACCAAATGGCATAGCTATTTTCCCCGATGGTAAAACCATATTGATTGCCAATTCTGATCCGGAAAAACCTTACTGGTATGCTTATGATCTGGATAAAAACGGGCTATTCGCTCATGGACGAATATTTTGCAATGCAAAAGCAGCCACCAAAACGGCCGAAGGCATGCCAGATGGTTTAAAGATTGATAAAAAAGGGAATGTATTTGCTACCGGCCCTGGCGGTATATGGATCTTCAACAAATCAGGTAAGTTACTTGGAAAAATCAAGATCAACGATCTTGCTTCAAATTGCAGCTTTTCGGCTGACGAGAAAACCATGTATGTAACGTCCAATCATAGAGTACTAATGATTAATTTGAGATAACGTAAAAGATTTGACTGTGACATCCCTTTAATTCAAAAAAGCAGCTTTAATATAAATTAAAGCTGCTTTGCTACTTAATAAACGTTTTTGGCTAATTACCTTTCAAAGGAACAGATAGTTCACCACTCATCAGGCCATCCGAATTAGCTTGTATGTTCACATTGCCTGGTTTATCACCTCCCATAATTAATAAAGGAGCAATACCTGCTTCAGCTTTATTGATTTTATCGCCCACAATACTTGCACCACCGGTAACTGAAAACTGCACAAGATTATTAGCATCAGGAACGGTTACCCCTTGGTTATCTACTACATAAGCATAAACAAATACAGCGTCTTTACATCCTGCTTTAAAAGGGCTATCGCTATAATCTGCCTTTAAAACAATTTTGTAGGGCTTACCGGGAGTGGTTGATGTAGAAATCACCACATTTTTGCCATTAATATAACCCGTAGCCTGCAAAGTTCCCGCCTGATACTGTGGTACGTGGAAAGTAAATGGTGGGTGTGCTAAATTATTGACATTTTTACCTGTGTCTGGTTTTTGCCGGGCTACAACATTACCATTTAATTTTAGTTCAACCTCGTTACAGTTACTATAAATTTTAACCGTATTATCTGCCGGATCATTCCAGTAATTAGCTATAAAAAGCATGGGCTTGCTGTCTTTAACTTCGCGTTGGCTTTGGAAAAAATAGTAAGAAAATTTAGGTATCCTGAAAATATCCATTACACCAGATGTTTCCAGATCGGTTGCATAGCCTCGCTTATAATCAAACATCAGCCAGTTAACATCACCTACAATGTGTCCATTAAAATTATCGTTGTGCGCCTCCTGAAAATTAAGGGCCTGCTGTAATAAACGTTCCTGACCGTAGCCGCGCACCTGCCGTGACGACTTTTCTTCTTTAGTTAAGTTCTGATATTCTGTTTGATTAAAACCGGCATTCTGTGCGTAATATTCCCAATCACCGTACTCTGCAATTAGCAAAGGTTTATTCTTATTATATTTTTTCCAATAATCCGGGGCTTTCATGTGCTGGCGGGCGGGATTAAATACTTCAAAAGCATAATCCTTCCATCCGGTAGTGAAGACATCTGTAAACGGAAGTTCCTCATGCACAATTTTATGAGCAGCATCCATATAAGCGTCACTCATATCGGTTTCATTTAATGAAGCCTCCCATAAAACAACGGCAGCATGATTACGATCCCGGCGAACCATATCGCGGATGTTCTGAAAGCTATTTTCCTGGAAATCGTGCCCTCCAAAAAACTGCCATCCTGGTATGGCGTCCATCACCAGTAATCCGAGTTCATCGCAGGCGTCCAGATACGCCGGAGAAGGTGGATAATGAGAACATCGCACAAAATTAAACCCGGCTTCTTTTATCTTTAAAGCATCCCGGTATTGAGCATTATCAGACAATGCATAACCTATATAAGGATACTCCTGATGACGGTTGGTGCCAACAATGACAAATTTCTTTCCATTCAGATAAAAGCCGCCAGCCTCAAACTTAAAGGTTTTAATACCTGTATTAAATACCTGCTCGTCAACTGTTACCCCGTTCTGTATAACCTGCACGCGAATGCGATACAGATCAGGATGTTCTGGCGACCATAGCTTTGGATTATTAACCTTAATGTTCTCTGTAAATGATTCAAAAGATTTTGATTTTATGACTTGTTCATTTGATAATAATGAAGAAACTACATTGCCTGCTTTGTCGGTTAGCGTAATTTTTACCTGTGCCTTTTTCTGCTGATCAAAATCATTGTTAACATCCGTTTTTATTACAACCGTGGCCTCTTTTTCACTTACCTGTTCATCATGTACCAATATACCGCCGCCTGCAATACGATCAGCCTGCTGGGCATTGCTGATGTATACCTTATTTTTAATAATTAACCATGCATTGCGGTAAATACCGCCGTAATAATTAAAGTCGAGATCTTTAATAGGTTTGGCAGGAGGAATAACAGGGTTATCCTGATTATTTAATTTAACCAAAAGGCAGTTTTGCTTTCCTAATAAAACGGCGTTTGATATGTCGATGTAAAACGGCAAAAACCCGCCCAGATGCTTATAAATATGCTTGCCATTTAAATAAACATCAGCCTCATGCATAGCCCCATCAAACTGAATAGCAATATGTTTACCTTTATTTAGGGCTGATATTGTAAAAAACTTACGGTAAAAACAGGTACCCTGCCATTGTTCTTTTACCTTTTCAACCTGTTCTATGTTAGCAGTATGCGGTAAGGATATTTTTCTCCAGTTGGTTTTCGTATCATTAGCTGTACTCAGCAATCTGCCTGAATTGATGGCATCAATATCTTTTACAAACTCCCAGTTGCTATTAAAATTTGTAGCAGAACTTGTAGTTTGTGCCTTTATTTGAAATATACAGCTCATGATGAGCAACAGGCAAACAGGGTATTTTTTCATGTAGAATAAATAAGATTAATGGACATTATATTTTTTAGCAATAGCAGGGTAAACTTCCAGGTATTTGTTGGCCTTTCCGTTTTTGTCAAAAACAGCCTCCCAGGTATTCAATGGTTCCCATATAAATGAGCCAAGGGCCCTATTCCCCGGAGCAGTGAACGCGATATCATTAACCTCCTGTTTGAGCTGTGAATATTCGGCAACCATTACATACTTTTTGTAGTGGGTGGCCAGATCGGTCATATTATTTTTCAGATCGGTGGTTGTGCCGTGCCATTTAGGATAATAGGATAACCCAATCACATCAAAGGGAACTTTGCGCTTTACCATAATGTTATCCAGAAAAAAATGTGCCTCTGCATTTTGACCGCCCAAAGCAATATGTACCATAATAGTTGTTGCTGGGTTCACCTCTTTTACCGCCTTTACTCCTGCATAAATTAATGTGGCAAGGCTATCCAGGTTATTGATCTCTCCATTGGGCCAAACCATACCGTGGTTAATTTCATTACCTACCTGTACCATATCGGGCGCAGTTCCCTGGGCTTTGAGCGTTTGTATTACAGTTTTAGTGTACTGATATAAAGAATCTTTAAGGGTATTAAAGTCAAGCTTGCTCCAAACAGCAGGTACGTTCTGGCGCTGCGGATCGGCCCAGGTATCTGAATAATGGAAATCTAATAAAAACTTGAGTCCGGCCGTTTTTATTCTTTTGGCCATCTGCAGAGTATGCTGCAAATCGCAAAATCCTTTTTGAGGCGAATAACCATTAGCAACTTCGGGATGATTAAAAATACGAAGGCGGATATAATTGAACCCATGCTCCTTTAAAATTTTAATGGCATCTTTTTCCTTACCGTCCTGGTCGTAAAATTTCATTCCGCGGCTTTCCAATTGTGGTAAAAAAGAGATATCTGCCCCTATTATTTTACTGGTTATTTTCGTGTTACCTGTAATTGGTGGCCCCTTTGTTACAGGGTGTGCAATACCGGGATGAACGGTATGAATTTCGGTAGAACCCGTTGTTAAACCATCGCTTAATGCATCAAGTTTAACCACTCCACTCCTTGTGCCGGCTTGTAAAACCATATTGATTTTCCCATTAACAAGCTTATCCGGAACAAGCCCCGCATTGTTTGGTGCTACGTACTTATTGTTAAGGCTAATGATTTTTGCATCGCCTGTAATTTTAAAAGAGATCAGGTTAGTTGCATCGGTGATATCCTTCCCTTGTTTATCAATTACGGTTATACTGATCTGTGCCTTATCCTTACCATCGGCTACCATGGTAGTTTTATAGGGGGTAACTACCACCTCCGGGCGCAAGCCGGCCAGTTCTGATGTTTGTGCAGCAACAGGCAGTAAGCCTACGCTTAACAATATTTGAAGTATTAAAAGCTTTTTCTTCATGATTTAGGTAAATGTTTAGTTAATAATACCCCGTACTGCTCCGTTAACACACTTTACGCTGTAAAGTGGTTGAAGCAATTAATCAGGCTAATTGTAAAATGTGTTATTGGCTGATTCCTACTATTTACTCAGTAATCATAGCGTTGATATTTGTTTGTTTTTCATTCCTGGTAGTTTTATGTTATTTAAAATCATCAAAAGAAAGTACAGACGAATTATTTTTACTCGTTTCTATTTTAACAGAGGTTTGTATTAACCCATCTGCCTGTGCAGTAACATTTATATTCCCCGGTTTACGATCTGCCTGTATCACAGCATAAACATGTCCTTTAAAAGCCTCCCGATATTTTAGTCTAAAAGAGTTGGTATCGCGCTGGTCGCCATTGTCAACACCTATTAGTTTTCCATTACCTGTTATGGAAAAATTGACCAGGTTATGGGCATTTGGCACCACATTACCTTTATCGTCAACAACATCTACATATATGAGCGCAACGTCATTACCGTCGGCGTTAACTTTGCCGCTATCAGTGGATATTTTCAGTGCATAAGGTTTACCGGCTGTGATTATTTCGTCAATAATTACCTGTTTTCCGTTTTTCCTGCCAACTGCTTTTAGGGTACCGGGTTCATAAACAACATCCCATGATAAATGCAAATCGGCAGTAGTGATATTGACATAAGGTTTGGCATATCTATTCCAGGCATAGGCATTACCCTGCCTTGGAAATTCCTGAACCTTTACACCGTATGATTTTCCGTTAACAAACAGCTCCACACTATCGCAATTTGTATACGCTACAACAGGGATGATTTGTCCTTCTCGCCCAGCCCAGTTCCAATGCGGAAATAAGTGCAGCACAGGCTTGCCCGTCCACTGGCTTTGGTAAAAATAATAACCATCTTTGGGCCGGTTGGTCATATCTATTTCACCCGAAATAGATCCTTTGTTAGGCCATCGGGCCTCTCCTAAATAATCTATTCCTGTCCACATAAAATCCCCGATTACATAATCATGCACAGCAACAAACTTCCAAAGCTGTTCAGTTCTGATCATACCTGACAGATAATTGGGGTGAACTTTATTTTTGTCTGACCCTAAAGAATCCTCACGAGGATTTCTTAGTGATTCACTTTCTGTACCTATCATTTTCAAGTTAGGGTGGTCATAACGATCAAGTGAATAGAAAAGCTCACGCCTTTCGTGCCAGCGGTCAACATAATTATAGCCAACAATGTCTTCGGCCTCCATAAAAGCAAGCTTGGTTGAATTACTGTCGGCTGCTATATCATCATTGGCTGTAGTAACCGGCCTGGTTGGATCTTCACGATGAAATGTAGCCAGTAAGCCTTTGAGCAATTCAACACCCTTATCTTTTGTTTGATCAGGAATTTCATTACCGGCACTCCACAATACTATTGACGGGTGATTACGATCACGATGGATCTGCCCGGTTAAATCAATTTGCGACCACTCATCAAAATATACATGATAATCATTAATAACCTTACCTGTTTCCCAGGCATCAAAAGCTTCATCCATTACCAGGAAACCCATTTTATCACACAGGTCTAAAACCTCGGGGGCAACCGGGTTATGTGATGTTCGTATAGCATTACACCCCATATCCTTTAACAGTTTTAACCTTGCTTCCCATATTTTTACAGGTACAGCAGCTCCTACACAACCACCATCGTGATGCAGACATACACCATTCATTTTTAGCCGCTTACCATTCAAAACAAAACCATTTACAGCACTATATTCAATATTCCTGATCCCGAAAGTGCTTTGAAAATCATCAATAGTTTTGCTGCCGCTTTTTATGATGGAATGGAGTTTATACAAATGCGGTGAATCAACAGACCATAATGCAGGCAACCGAACCTGTATTTGCTGACTAAAAGAATCGGAAGCTTTAGCAGATAATGAAACGGCAGTTTCTTCAGAGGCAACCTGGTGACCGCTTTCATCCAATATTTCTGATATTAGTGTACCCTTGCCTGCATCCGCTGAATTGTTTTCAATTTTTGTTTTTACTGATACGGTTGCAGCCGCGGCACTCACCTCAGGTGTGGTAACATACGTTCCCCACTGCGCAATATGAAGTGGATTGGTTATATTAAGCCATACGTGCCTGTATATTCCTGAACCTGAATACCACCTTGAATTAGGTTGCACCGAGTTATCAACCTTAACCGCGATTGTATTTTTACCTGGCAATAAATAAGGTGTAAGATCATAAACAAAACTAATGTATCCGTTAGGTCGTTTACCCAGATAGTGATTATTCACCCATACTTCACTGTTCATATAAATACCATCAAACTGAATGCTTACTTGTTTGCCCCTAACTAACGATGGCAATACAAACTGCTTGCGATACCAACCTATACCCGTGGGTAAATAACCACCGCCACCACCAGTAGCTTCGCCTTTCTTAAACTCGCCCTCAATGCTCCAGTCATGGGGTAAATCCAGAATACGCCATGATTGATCATTAAAATCAACTGTCGACGCATTTTTATCATCCCCCAAAAAGAACTTCCAACCGCGATCCATTAATAAATGATAACGCGCATTAGATTGTTTTGCATAAATAGTTGGGCTAACTATGATAATGAGGAAAGCAATGAAACAGATCTTTTTCATAATTATTTAGACTCAAGCATTACAGATTCTACTTCAATACCATAAGGCTTATCATATTGATTGGCATTCAGATCATTTCCTGATGTAATTTCCAGTTTGTCTATCTGCGGGATGCTTAGCCCACTAAAAGAACTCGCCTTAAACCATAACGATAAAAACCCCGGATACGGCCGCGGCACTAAAAGACTGGAATCCGGTTTAAACTCTGTTAGCGGTATTTCTATGTTTTTATACTGATCTCTTAGCTCTACATAAGCTCCGTAGGTAGCTGCGTCTTTACCGGTCAAAGCAACCCTTAACTTGCCCGACTCCAAGCCGTGCATACGTGCCCTTACCACTACTTTTGTAAATGAGGACACCTCCGGTAAGCGATATTTTATTTTATCTCCTACATAAAGTTGAAATCCCATGACACCGTTTTTATGCATATTGGTTGCTGTAGCACTAAAAGCCAGCTGGCCACTTTCTTCGCCTGCCGTAAACCGCACCCCGCCGTTGCGTCCGGAACCCGGGAAATAACTATTAACATTTCCCTCGTCTGTGGTGGCGTTAAACAAGCTCAGTTTGCCATTTGGCGCTGCTACGAATATTTGCCAGCTATCCTTATTTAAATTATCCCATTGATACGGATCTCCCTCATGGCCACCGGGGAAGGTAATGTATTTATCGTGCTGCTGAACAACGATGTGGTAACTTATCATACCTGGTGCAACTTGTGCTGCCGGTATAGCAGCTCTGTAATCATATGGTGATGTTTTCTCCATAACAATTGCTGCAGGGGCTCCAAAAGGCCTATTTACAATTAAAGTAACTTTATCATCATCATTAATATTAATTACCCTGGCATTTACTGTAAATGCTTTATCGGCACTGATCTCCGGTGCCGGTACCTGCTTAACATAAACATTTTTGTTAAATGATAAAGGGGCTATAAATTCATCTAAGCTGATGTTTCCCGGCAGTTTTTGACCAGCTTGCTTAGATGGCGTTTTTCCTTGCTTCACCAATAAATACGTACCCGGCTTTATAATAAATGAGCCATTATTGGCCGTAGTTTTATAACTATTATCTTTATTGATTGCTTTAATGTCAAAATCCGCCCCTATCTCCGGCAAGTTTATTTGCATGGTTTGATCCTGCCAGGCTATGTGAACAACCTCCTTTGATGGCGAAGGCCGCTCAAAAGGATCTCGGATGGTAATTGCATCAGGCATTACTTCAAGCCGCCAAATGCCGCTTTCAAGCTTGTCCATAAAATAAGCGCCATATCCTTGGTAGTGAACAACGGCAGAGCTGCCTACCCCGGCAATATGTTCCAGCTTTTTAAGCTCTGTTGGAGCTGATGATGTACTTCCCGAATAATAGAACTCGCTGGTAGTATTCATCTCACTCATTGATTGATTGTAGCTTACGTGATAGGCATCAAAAACACTATCGGCGGGGTAAGAGCCATATTCCTTGTTTCGCGGAAGATTGTGAAATACCTTACTCGCAATTAAAAAGCTGATAGCCTTTGCCGGTGTATAAGCCAGGTTAAGGTAATGCGTTTGATATTCAGAATTGCTATAAGCAGTAGCCATTGGGTCATAGGCAAACTGGGTTACCCATTGAAAGCCTGCTTGTTTAAAACTACGGGCCACAGCCGGGTAAATACATGATTGCAATACGTCGGCAGCGTCAAACTCATATACCATACGTGGCCTGTTCTTAAATTCGGGAATGGTATCAAACGGAATGTGATAACGATCAACATTGGGCATAAAGTTACCACGTTGCTCATGCCCGGCTACCAGCCCGGTAGGATACCATTGAAAACTGAACCCGTTAACATCTGATTTAGCAACCGCATCGGCATAATATGGGTTTTGGCTAATGTTATAAAACAATGGCTTTTTCCAGCCCGCATTCCGGGCTGCTTTTTCCAACCGGTTGATGTAAGCTGTAACACCAGGCTTTGGACCGTTATGGCTTGGCTCATTGTTTAACTCAGAAGCTATAATATCCGGCTCATTATAGTAACTGAGTTTGGTGTATGGGTTAATGTGCTGAAATAGCTGCTTTAAATAGTTTTCCTCTGCCCGAATAGAACCTTCGTTGAGCGTAGCCTCGCCTTTGCTGTATTTAGATGAAAAGCCTGCTGTTTTTTCGTCCTTTTGAGGGTAACCATTGCCAAAGAAGGCTATAGGGGTAATTATGATCTTAATATTGCGCTCCTTTAATCTGTAAATGAGGTAATCAAACAATCTTAAATGTTCATTTTGCAGCAAATTACCTGCCGTATCGCTGATCTCAGTATCCCACAGATGCACCCTGAAAGCGTCAACCCCCATCCGGGCCATGTGATAAACATCGGCATCAATTTCTTTTTCCACATCAATATTCAAAGCTTTTACCGACCTATAGCCATATGCAAACGGCACGGTATAGTTTACCCCAAACAGGTATACCTCCGAATTATCCTTTTGCAACCGAAGCCTACCCAGCTTATCTGCATATATTCCGGTTTTATTTTCCTGTGCCAGCAAGCAAGCACAATGGAAAACTAAAAGCAGGAGAAGCGATATTTTTAATAAAAGTTGTTTCATATTATAGTTGTGGCTAATACTAAGATCAATTTTCAAATATCAAGCGCCATGTAAGCACGGCGCCTGATATTTAGTTGAAAAAGCCAATGATAATTAGTTGCTATACCCTGGGTTTTGTTTAATAATTCCATTACCCTGTATCATTACATCGCTTGGTATTGGAAATAATGTCATATAAGGCTGTGCCGACGTTTTTCCTCTTGCTATGGCATTGGAGATCAGCAAGCCCTGCCTTACCAAATCCTGGCGACGTGTACCCTCACAATAAAGTTCGCGACCACGCTCGTCGAGCAATGCTGTACGGAACTGATCAGTACTCATGCCAGAAAATGCACTTACACCGGCTCTTGATCGAACCATATTTACATATTGGTAAGCATCTGCAGGGCCACGTTGTTCATTTATGGCTTCCGCCAAAGAGAGCAAAACTTCGGCGTATCTGAATACGACTACATCAAAGTTATACCCAGGCCCATCACCTAAACCTGCAATGCCAGTATATTTTAAAGGTATAGCGCCTCTTAGTCCCGAAGCCCGGTTTGCTATTTTGCCTGCACTGGTGGTGTATGATGCGATGATGGTGTTTTTCCGGGTATCGGCAGCTTCATATTTATCATAAAATGCCCATGGCATGTAGTAACCGGCCCATCCCGGCCCTCTTGTTATATTACCAGCCGAAGCAAAATCGCCGGGTAATACTTCCTGCATCCAGTAATTTGGGCTTGAGCTATTGGTAGGTACTGAATATATCAGTTCGTTATTTTGTTTTACGTTAAAAACATCAGCATAATTAGGCATTAAACTGTAACCCATAGTGGTGATAGTTTTAGCTGTTGCTTCGGCTTTGGCCCATTGTTTATTTTGCATGTACAACTTTAACAAGAGCATTTGCGCCATACCTTGCGACATCCTTCCCCAATTGGTATTGTCGGTATTATATTTTGCAGGCAGATCAGGAATTGCAGATGTAAGGTCACTTTCAATCTGTGCTGAATAAACCTCGGCAGTTGGGCGTGGTGTAATGGTGTTACTTGATAGTGTAGCCGGATCTGTTTTAGCATTCACCGGGCCAAAAAAATCATATAATACAAACATTAGCCAAGCACGCAATACCTTAGTTTCGGCTAAATATTTTTTCTTCACATTATCGCTTACACTGGTAACCTGCGACACGTTATTAATTACATCGGTGGCTTTTGCCACATAGCTAATAAAAGGATATACCGAGTTACCAAGCCCCTGATAAGTAGCCGGGCCAAAAGTAAAGTTCGTTAAGTTCTGATCCCAGTCTGTACCGCCCTCATCAGTTGTCATGATACTTTTTAGCAGATAAGTTTTGATGTCTGCATTGTACAATGACGCGCTCTGGTTACCATTGCCCGGGTCTGTTTGATCCCAGTTTGATGAAAATGGACTATAAATAGTAATTACAGCTGCATTGATGTCTGACTCTGATTTATAAAAATTCTCTGGCGTTAACTGACTGTAAACTTTAGAGTCAAGGGCTTTTTTACAGCCAGAATCCATGGTAACAAGCGTAAAACAGCTTAACAATAGTACAGCGTACCGGGTTAAGTTTATTGGTTTGTTTTTAAAGCTTTTCATATATCTTATATCTTGAATTATTAAAAATTGGCGTTTACTCCGAATGTTGTTGATGTTGCCTGCGGATAAGGGTTTACTTCTGTAAATTCCGGATCGTATCCTTTGTAATTGGTTATTACAGCCAGGTTTTGCAGATCGACAAAGAACCTTAATGATTTAATAAATGATTGTTTTATAGGCAGTTTATACCCCAGGGTTATATTTTTCAATCGCAGGAAATTAACTTTTTGCCCGTAAAAGTTATTTACAGTACTTGGGTTGCTTCCAGTGTATGGGTTACTTGCGTAACCAGGGTATATTCCATTTGGGTTATCGGCTGTAAACACATTGCTGATGCCTGCCAGTGTATTATGGGCATTGGCTACGTTAATAATGGTAGGATCATAATAGGCTCCATAATTGTTGGTCATGTACATACCAAAACTGCCATACATAAACACATACAGATCAAAGTTTTTATAAGTAAACGTGTTTCCAAATCCTAATGAGAATTTAGGATCGGGGTTACCCAGTTTAACTACATCGTTAATGTCTAATTTACCATCGTTGTTATGATTTATATATATGATATTACCCAATTTGGCTCCCGGCATATATGAAGGAATTTGACTGGTGTTATGAATAATTCCATTGGTTTGCCAGCCATAAATTTCCCTGATCGGATCATTATAGCCTATATATTGCGCATAAGCCGTTGCCGGATTTCTTTGTACCCAGTAATTTTTATAGGCTGAAATATTGAAATTGGTTGTCCATTTAAAATCATCACTTATCACGTTTCTTGATAAGATAGAAAACTCAATACCGCGGCTGCGTGTTTCGCCTACGTTTGTTGCCACACGGCCAACTGCATTATTAACCGGCAGCTTATCATAATCAAGCAAATCGGTTGCCGATTTTTGGTACACATCAAGCGAGCCTGTAATGCGGTCATTAAAAAATCCGTAATCTAAACCGGCGTTGATGGTTTTATCAGTTTCCCATGATAAATTAGGATTCGCTATCTGCGTTAAGCCCACTCCCGGAAGGTTAGTGGTACCTATTACATACTGCGGGCCTGTTCCATACAAAGGCAGTGAGTTGGTACCCAAAATAGTTGAGTTGCCTGATGTACCGTAACCTACACGCAGTTTAAGATTTGAAATTACTTTTGACTCTTTAAGAAAATCTTCCTGTGCTATACGCCAGCCCAACGAGGCACCCGGGAAGAAACCATATTTTCTGTTTGGTGCAAAATAACTTTCACCATCTTCACGGCCGGTAACTGTTAACAGGTATTTATCCTTGAAGGAGTAATTAGCCCTGAAATAACCAGAAAGTTTTATCAAATCGGGAGCACGATTAGAGTTTTGAAAGCTCCTGTCTTTATCACTTGCAGCACCTACGTTATTGTAACCAAAGGCATCAGTAAAAAAATCAACTGCTTCCAGTCCGAAACTTTTATTAATGGTTTTATAATAGCCCACACCACCAACAACCGAGAAACTATTATCCTTAATTTTCTTCGTATAAGTAAGGTATGACTCTGCACTATAATTTTCAATGTGGTTAGTAGCTAACTGAGCCATACCATCTGGCAATTGATAGTTTTGTGCTTTTGCAGGCAAGTAAAAGTTCAGCTCACCAGTTTGCTTATCCACACCTACTATAGTATTCCATTTTAAATCATCAGTGACTTTAACTTCGATATTCGGCGATGCTATAAAACGGTTTGTTGTGGTTTGATTTTGGATGATAAAAAAGGCAGCCGGGTTAGTGATCAGGTTATCATAACTTTTAGTGTAGGTACCATCCGGATTGTAAATACCAATATTAGGAGCAAACGTATAAGCCGACTGTAACTCGTTATACTTCTCGGCACCACCGCTATTGCTGCCCGTAGCTACATTAGCACTGTTTATTTGACTGAATGTTAAATTTAATGAAAATTTCACCCTGTCGCCTAATTGCTGATCAATATTTACTCTGCCAGAATACCGCTTAAAATTGGAATTTTCAAGTATCGCGGTATTATCATAGTAATTGAATGAGGTAAATATTTTTGTTTTATCGGTACCGCCCGATACAGAAATATTTTGCTCATTAACCGAGCCGTTTCTCATAATTAGCCCAAGCCAATCTGTCCCTTTACCGGCATTGTTTATCTGATCCTGGGTAAAAAGAGGTGTAAACGGAGCAACTGCTGATGGAGCAGTATTACCGTAAGGTGGCAGGCTATTATCATACAAGTACTTATCATGTGCCAACCTTACTTGTTGAGTTTCAAAACCTGTTGCGTCCAATAAATCGAAATATTTTTTAGGGTCTTGTATGGTATAGCTTCCGCTATATGATACTACGGCCTTACCTGCTTTACCTCTTTTGGTAGTAACTAATATAACACCGTTGGCAGCTGCAGCACCATAAATAGCCGTGGCACTGGCATCCTTTAACACATCCACACTTTGAATATCTGATGGGTTAATGCTGCTAAGCGGGTCCTGATCAACGCCACCATAAAACCCCAGGTCCTTATCATTTAAAGCCGGCACCGCCGAAGCATTGCTGGTGATAGGAACTCCATCAATTACATACAGGGGAGAGTTATCTCCGTTTGGAGAAAGAGAACCACGAATGCTAACAGTTAATCCCCCACCCGGCTGAGCGCTTCTGGTGCCTAAGGTTAAACCAGCAGCTTGTCCCTGCAACATATTATTAACAGATGTTACAGCAACCTGGGGCAGATCGCTTGTTTTTACCGAAACTACAGACCCGGTAACATCCCTTTTATTGGAGGTACCATATCCCAATACAACAACCTCATTCAGTGATTTTGAATTGTCGGTAAGCTGTACATTAATTTTATTACGGCCGTCTATGCTTTCTTCTTTGGTATTGAAACCGATATAAGTAAAAACAAGAGTACCTTTAGTATTAGCCGTTTTTAACAAATAATTTCCCTTAACATCGGTTTGGGCTCCTATCGATGTTCCTTTTAACAATACCGATACCCCTATAAGCGGTTCGCCCGTTGTTGAGGTAACAGTACCCGAAATTGTTATTTGCTGTGCATAAGCTGCTGAAAATATAATTAGCTGGAAAAGAAGTAGCAGAGGCCAGCTCTTTTTTAATAAAAAAGTAAAGTGTTGCATAATATTGGGTTAATTGGTTTATTAATTTATTAGGGTTATTGAATTGAAAGTTCAATTCAATTAATTGATGGCTATATTTTCAGCATCGATTAAAAAATGTAGAACAAACAATTAATTGGTTAGGCAAATGAATGACTATTTGAATTATTTGATTTGTTCTATCCATCATATATTTTGTTCAAACGGTTATTTATAGGGCTTCATGAATGCAGGCACATCTTAGTTGTCGATTTATATATAACTTTATTCAAAATCTCTGATTTTTTAAACCATTTGTTTTAAACCAATCAAACAGCATGTTGTCTGGGTATTTTCATCACAGCCGGGTGAGGCAATTTAATTTGTATTTGGTACGGTATACCTGTATCGCTATGATTTTTACAATGATTAGTGCTAAAGATGCCTGTGCGCAAATACTCCATTTCAAGTTTACACACATAAACATTAGTCAGGGGATATCTAACAGTACCATTGAAACAATATACCAGGACAGCAAGGGGTACATGTGGTTTGGAACCCGTGATGGTTTAAACCGGTATGACGGATATCAGGTTAAAGTATTTAAAAACCAGCCCAACAACCGTAAAAGCATCAGTAATAACTTTATCAAGTGTATTTATGAAGATGCGTATTATAACCTTTGGATTGGTACTACCAATGGTTTAAATCGGTTTAATCCCTATAAAAACACTTTTGAACAGTATAAACACGATCCACTAAACAAAGAAAGCTTATCAGGCAATGATATTAATTGCTTATATACTGATAAAAACGGAGCATTATGGGTAGGTACAAACGGAGGCGGATTAAGTAAGTTTGATTTTACCAGCAACCGGTTTAAACATTTTGAGCAACAGGGAAAACGGTCAATTGATCTGGATACAATTGAGGTTAATCAGTTATTTGAAGACAGTAAAAACAATTTCTGGATTGCTACAGACAAAGGTGTGGCCCTGCTTAACCGCAATAACGGGCAGTTATTAACCGGGTTTAATCTTAATGGTAATACTGCTTTTAGTATTGATTACGCAACTTTAAGGATACAGGAAGATAAACAAGCCAATATATGGCTGGGCACCTTAAACAAAGGTTTAATCAGAATAAACCTGGCAACACACAGCCTTAAGCAATTTTTACATGACGATAAAAATACAGCAAGCATAAGTACCGATTTGATTAGAAGTTTACTTGTTGATAATAAAGGCAATGTTTGGGTAGGTGGTATTAATGGCAGCCTTGACCTTTATAATCCATCGGCTAACTCATTTGCCCATGCGCAAAATGAGCCAGGAAATCCACTTAGCATATCGCAAAAAACCATATCCTCCATGTTTGAGGATAATCAAAACAACCTGTGGATAGGTACACACCGGGGCGGCATTAATTTTTATGCGCCTTTGGCCGATAAATTTCAACTATTGCAGGAAGAGTCATTTGCTAACAGCCTTAGCTACAATGATGTTAAATCTTTTTACAGCGATCACCGAAATAACATATGGGTTGGAACCGATGGCGGTGGGCTAAATCTTTATAACACCACAACCAATACCTTTACTCATTATAAATATAATGCCTATAACAGCAACAGCATTAGCTCCGATGCGATATTAAGCATTAACGAAGACAGGCATAACAATTTGTGGATAGGTACCTGGGGTGGTGGCCTGAACCTAATGAACAGGGAGAGCAATACCTTTAGCCATTTTATTAATAACCCCGCCAACAGCAATTCAATCAGTTCAAACTATGTGCAAACCACACTTGAAGACACTGAAGGAAATTTCTGGGTAGCAACCTATTATGGTGGATTAAATCTTTTTGACACCAAAACACACGTATTTAAACGCATTACCAGCGATCTGCATCAAACAACAAGCCTTTATGGCAATAATATTGTTTCGTTAAATGAAGATAATGATAAAAACTTATGGATAGGTACAGATGATGGTGGATTGAATTGCTATAGTCTTATTAAAAAAGCATTTACCCATTACTTTGTTAATGGCGAGAAAACGCCAGATATACGTGTAATATTTACCGATAGCAAAGGAAAAGTTTGGGTTGGGCAAAAAGGCTTGTATTTATACAACAAAGCGGAAGGTAAATTTGATTTATATACTCAAAATGGCGGCCTTGCTACCGAATTTATAAAAGGGATAACCGAAGATGAAAAGGGTAATTTATGGATCAGTACATCAAACGGACTTACAAAATTGAATCCGGGCACAAATGCATTCAAAAATTATAACATAGCAGATGGGTTACAGGGATTAGAATTTGAAGCCGGTGCTTACATGAAAACCCCTGACGGTGAAATGTATTTTGGTGGCACTAATGGTTTTAATCGATTTTACCCTAAAAACATTAAAGTAAACCAATTTGTAGCGCCGGTTTACATCACGGGATTACAAATATTCAATCAAAATATTGTACCAGGGCAAAAAGATTCACCTTTGCAAAACGACATTAGCTTAACACATGATATTAAACTTAATCATAAACAATCAACCCTATCTTTTGACTTCGCCATATTAAACTACACGGCCTCTCAAAACAACCAATACGCTTACAAACTGGCCGGATTTGATAAAACCTGGCATTATACTTCAGATAGAAAAGCTAATTATACCAATTTAGATGCCGGCGAATATACTTTCTACGTAAAGGCCTCTAATAATGATGGGATATGGAATACTCATAGTGCCTATATAAACATTGTTATTTCACCTCCCTTTTGGTCTACCTGGTGGTTCAGGATTCTGATTCTTTTATTTGGCACTGCTGTTTCTTATTATTTATTGAAGTTTAAAAAGAATCTCGACCTCCAAAAAATCGAAGAAAACAAGCGTGAAGAAATGCACAAAATACAATTACAATTCTTCACTAATATCTCCCACGAGTTCAGGACCCCATTGAGCCTGATACTTGGCCCTCTTGAAAAAATGATGCAGGAAGATGCCCGGCCTACCTTTCATCAATATTATGATACCATACACCGCAATGCCAACAGACTGCTTTTACTGATCAATGAGTTAATGGATTTCAGGAAGGCGGAAACCGGATCGCTTAAATTAAAGGTGATGCCAGGCAACCTGAATTTATTTATTGCCGAAGTTGCTGAAGATTTTAAAAGCCTTGCATTACAAAAACAAATTAATCTGCGTTTATTGATCCAGCGTGATCTTGGCGAAACCTGGTTCGACAGGCAGATCATTGAAAAAATAATCATTAACCTAATCCATAACGCTTATAAATACACCACTGTTGGTGGTGAAATTACGGTGGAATTATACGGTAATCCCTTACAGTTTGAAACGCAGCACAAGCATCAAATGGTAGTACCCAATAATTTCCGTGGAAAGAAATATGTTTTTATCCGTATTTCTGATAACGGCATTGGAATATCAAAAGACTCTATCCAACACCTGTTTGAACGGTATTACCGCATTACAGACGCGCATATGGGCTCGGGGGTTGGCCTGGCATTTGTAAAAAGCCTTACCCTGATACATAAAGGCAGCATTTATGCCTACAGCACTAAAAACGTAGGTACTGATTTTATAGTTAGCATTCCGGTGGATAAAGAAGATTATACCGCCGGCGAAACCTGGATGAATAATACAGACGGTGGTGTTCAATTGGAAAGTATCAATGCTTCTTTATATCAAACAGAGTATAAGGCAGTACCAGATACACCAACTACCCAAACTGAAACAATTAACAAAACACCATTACATAAAATACTCGTGGTTGATGATAATGATGAGCTTCGCAATTTTTTATACCATAGTTTAAATGAATTTTATGAGGTAATTGAAGCTGTTGACGGAATTGACGGCCTGGCTAAAGCAGAAGAAGAATTACCCGATATGATTATCAGTGATTTAATGATGCCTAAAATGAATGGAATAGATTTTTGCAAAAAGATCAAAAACGGGGTAACAACCAGCCAAATCCCATTTATTATTTTATCGGCAAAGGATGCCCTTGAATCAAAAATTGAGGGCGTTAAATCAGGTGCCGACTTATATTTTCCAAAACCAGTAAGCATAAATCTGTTGCTGCTTTCTATAAATAATATTTTTGAGCAACGTGAAGCACTGAAAGAAAAGCACATCAAAAATTACTTTTTTGAAGCACAGGAAACAACCGACTCTCAAAACGATCAGCACTTTATGGATCAGCTTATTCACCTCATAGAATCCCAGTTGAGTAATTCAGATCTGGATGTTGAATTTATATGCCGTGAAATGGGTATGAGCAAAACAAAACTTTACCATAAAATAAAGAAGGTATCAGGCTTATCTATTGGGGAATTTGTTAGAACGTTCCGTTTAAAAAAAGCAGCATACATCATCTCACATGAAGATATACTGCTAACGGATGTAATGTACCGTGTAGGTATTCAGACGCAATCATATTTTACCAAAGCATTTAAAAAGGAATTTGGGAAAACGCCTTCCCAGTTCCTAAACGAAATAAGAACCGGGAGAAAAGCTTAAGGGTAGCTCAATGCCACTCCTTACTTTTTAATACAAAGTGCAATACGGAAGCCTCTATAGGCACTATCCTCATTAGGTGGATTCTGAGCGCGGTTGGCTGACCGTTCATCATTAGCACCACTGCCAAAGCTTCCGCCCCTGTTTACCCGGTATGTACCTGTTTTAGGCCCGGTTGGATCGATAAGTTCCCCACCGGGATACGGACCGTACCAATCATAACACCACTCCCATAAATTACCCAGCATATCCTGCATACCCCATTTATTAGGTAATTTACTTCCCACATTTCTCGATCCGTTTAATGGGTTACCAAAGCCCCTGCCCTTATAGCCTTTATAGCTGTTAGCCCCATACCAGGCAACCTGGTCGGTAGTTAATTGATCATAAACAGGTCCGGTGCTCCCGGCCCTGCAGGCGTATTCCCACTGTGCTTCTGTTGGTAAGCTATATTCATAACCCTTCGGTAACCGCCCAGCTGTAAGTTCTTGTTGGGTAAGCTTATGGCAAAAATCCATGGCTTCATTCCAACTTACAAAATACATCGGTAACTGATCATCTTCATTAGCTAAAATTTTATCAGGATTATTTTTTTCAAAATTCATAAAATCGCTGATCGTCTTTTTTTTACCCATAAAATCATATAGTGTGGTATCGCTCAATAACTTATTTGCTTTATCGCGCACATTCATCCCGGTAACTGCCTTCCATTGCCCTATGGTTATTTCCGTTTTTCCTAACCAATAGCCTTGGGTTAAAGTAACTGTGATTTGCGGCCCTTCATCGGCCTTACGCCCTTTTTCTTCATCAGGGCTACCCATAACAAACTTTCCGGCGGGTATCCACCCCATAGCTATAAATGCTTGTCCGGGCAAGGGTAAATTCCAGGCCTTACCAATAACCGGCCCCTTAGCAGTGTTTGTATGATGATTAAATAAGATGTTCGGGGCAAAAATTGTCCAGATAAAAAAACTAAGGATTGATAAAAATTTCATATAAAGAATAATTCAGGTGATTCTAACTAAAGCCGGGGTTTTGTGTGGTATAAATATAGAGAAACACCACGCTGAATTTGAGGCAGGGAAACCTGGACTCATTTTCTAATAGGGAATAAAAATTTGCGTTATAAGCATTTCTAAGTCGGTATCACTATGCTTAGTGGCCATTAATGGACATTGACTTGAGAGCCAACAAAACAACAAAATACTATTAATCAATAACTTATATACATACCGTTTTCATTTAGAGGTATTCACAATGAAGGTTTTGTTTTTGTAATAGTTAAACATATATCATAAAATATGAACTAATCGTCAACAATAATAAAACCAATAGCACCAAAAATAAGCACGATTGAACAAGGGCCTAAAATCGTTTTGACGGTTATTTGCTAAGCAATCCAATTATAACACAACAGCGATGTGCTACCCGGCACGCTGATCCAATTAAAACAAAATATTAAATATGGCAATAAAGCAAAATCGACGTTCAGCTATTAAAAGCATGCTTGCCGGTACAGCGGCTATAGGGGCATCTGCTACATTATCATCCTTTGCATTTGCAGCAGGAAATGAATCTGATGCTGGTCAATTAAAAGGCAATATCAATCATTCTGTATGCCGTTGGTGTTACGCTGACATTCCGCTCGAACAACTTTGCGCAGCGTCAAAAAACATAGGCATTAAAGCCATTGATCTCGTAGGTCCCAAAGAGTGGCCGGTACTTCAACAGTATGGACTTTATTCGGCCATGTGCAATGGAGCCGAGATAAACCTCACTGATGGTTTTAATGATAAAACTTTCCACGATACGCTGATCAAAAACTATTCGGAAATGATACCACTGGTAGCTAAGGCCGGGTATAAAAACCTGATATGCTTTAGCGGAAACCGAAGAGGAAAAGACGATGAAACAGGATGGAACAACTGCGCGGAAGGATTAAAAAAATTAATGGCCCTTGCCGAAAAGCACCAGGTAATATTGGTAATGGAGCTGCTTAACAGTAAAATAAACCACAAGGATAACCAATGTGATAAAACAAGCTGGGGTGTAGAACTGGCTAAACGAGTAGGATCAGAAAACTTTAAACTGCTATACGATATTTACCACATGCAAATTGATGAAGGCGACGTGATTAGAACCCTCACCGATAATCATCAATATATTGCTCATTACCATACTGGTGGTGTACCCGGCAGAAACGAGATAGACGATACCCAGGAGCTAAACTATCCAACCATAATGAAGGCTATTTTAGCTACCGGCTATAAAGGTTTTGTAGCCCAGGAGTTTCTTCCCAAAAACCCAGATAAGCTGGCTTCATTGAAAAAAGCAATACAAATATGCGATGTATAATTTTTAAATTGCATTCCGTAAAAACCATCTATAACTAAATACTACAAATTGAAAATAAAAAGCTTTGAACTGTTTGAGGTTCCTCCCCGTTGGTTGTTTTTAAAAATTGAAACAGATGAAGGTATAATTGGCTGGGGCGAACCGGTAATTGAGGGTAAGGCAGCCACTGTTAAAACTGCCGTTAATGAGCTGATGAGTTATATAATTGGGAAAAACCCGATGAATATAGAAGATCATTGGAACGTGATGTATCGTGGTGGGTTTTACCGGGGCGGCCCCATATTAATGAGTGCCATTGCCGGTATTGACCAGGCCTTGTGGGATATTAAAGGCAAATATTATAATGCTCCCATACATCAGTTAATTGGCGGAAAAGCCCGTGAAAAGATCAAGGTTTACTCCTGGATTGGCGGCGATCGTCCTGCCGACGTTGGCCGTGCCGCAAAAGAAATGGTTGACGCTGGTTTTACAGCCGTTAAAATGAATGCCACTGAGGAATTGCAATACGTTGATTCGTATGATAAAATTGACCAGTCTGTAGCGCGTATTGCGGCAGTTCGCGAGGCCGTTGGCAGCAATATAGGTATCGGTATAGATTTTCATGGGCGTGTACATAAACCTATGGCTAAATTCCTGGCAAAAGAACTGGAGCAATATCGCCCTATGTTTATTGAAGAACCTGCTTTGCCTGAAAACAATGAGGTACTAAGGGAAATTGCCCAACATACCTCTATTCCTATAGCCTGCGGCGAAAGAATGTTTTCAAAATGGCATTTCAAAACCCTGTTAAAGGATGGTTACGTTGACATTATTCAACCCGATCTGTCGCATGCTGGTGGTATTACCGAGTGTAAGAAAATAATTTCCATGGCCGAAGCATTTGATGTAGCAGCCGCACCCCATTGCCCACTGGGGCCTATTGCACTGGCCGCCTGTTTGCAAGTTGACGCTACCTGCCATAATGCCTTTATACAGGAACAAAGCTTAGGAATACATTATAATCAGGGTAGTGATATATTAGATTATATAGCTGATCGAAATGTATTTAAATACGAGAACGGCTTTGTTAACATACCTAACGGGCCAGGCTTGGGTATAGAAATAAACGAAGAACATGTGCGCAAAATGGCTGCAATAGGCCATAACTGGACAAATCCGGTTTGGCGTCATGAAGATGGCAGCGTTGCCGAATGGTAAACAGGTTAAAATAACAAAATGGATAAGGCCGGCTTCCGAAGCAAACCAACACGTGTACGATTTCAAATTTTAGCTTTCCTGTTTATCAATGTAGTGATCAACTACATGGATAGAACGAATATTGCAGTGGCGGCATCGTCCATAAGCGGTGAATTAAACCTGAACAATTTCCAGTTGGGGTTGGTATTCTCGGCGTTCGGCTGGACGTATGTTGCATCACAAATTCCGGGAGGTATATTGATTGACAAGTTTGGCCCCCGCTTGTTATATACCATTACATTAATATCGTGGTCAGTTGTTACCCTTTGTCAGGGCTTTATAAAAGGCTTTGCAGCATTGTTTGGCCTCCGTTTGGCCATAGGGGTATTTGAGGCCCCCTCGTACCCTATTAATAATCGCATTGTTACCAACTGGTTTCCAAATAATGAAAGAGCATCAGCTATAGCTTTTTATACCAGCGGTCAATTTATAGGCCTTGCGTTTTTAACACCCCTGCTTGCCGTCGTTCAGCAATATTTTGGCTGGCGGGGGTTGTTTATCATTACGGGGGCTGTAGGCGTTTTTTGGGGAATTATATGGTACTATATTTATCGGGACCCAACAGAACACCGGGCTATTAATCAGGCCGAACTTGATTATATAGCCGAGGGCGCAGCCGATACAAAAATGCCTGCTACTAAAGCTAATTTAACCTGGGAGTCTTTTAAACAGGTATTTATGCACCGCAAATTATGGGGTATTTATATTGGCCAATTTGCGGTAACCTCAACCCTGTGGTTCTTTCTAACGTGGTTTCCTACCTATCTGATAAAGTACCGGGGTCTGAATTTTTTAAAAACCGGGTTCCTGACATCTATCCCATTCCTGGCTGCCTTTGCGGGCGTGCTGCTGGCTGGTTTTTTCTCCGATTATCTTATCAAAAAGGGATATTCGTTTGGTATAGCCCGTAAAACACCAATTATTGCAGGTTTACTGTTATCAACAGTTATTGTTGGGGCCAATTATGTACAAAGTACTCCGCTTATCATACTTTTTATGTCGGTGGCCTTCTTCGGTAATGGTCTGGCTTCTATAACCTGGGTATTTGTTTCGGCATTAGCGCCTCCCAATTTAATTGGGGTTACCGGCGGGGTTTTTAATTTTATCGGAGGGTTATCATCAATTGTTGTTCCGCTGTTTATTGGCTTGCTGGCCGGTGGCGGAAACTTTAAACCGGCATTGATATTTATTAGTTCGCTGGCCTTTATAGGTGCATTATCCTACATATTTTTGGTTGGTAGTGTTAAGCGATCAAAGTCTTTAGTAGTTTCATCATCATGAATATTTTTTTAAGCTGCGATTGGGGAACAAGTACCTTAAGGTTAAATCTTGTTAATGCCGAAAATGGAAAAATATTGGCCCACGAACATTCAGACCAGGGAATAGCCAAAACCTTTGCGATATGGAATACAGCTGATAACGCCAATAAAAACTCACGAATACCATTTTACCTTGATATTTTACAGCGCCATATCAAAAATATTGAGCTCAAATTAAATACATCTTTAAGCGGGGTAAAACTATTCATCTCGGGAATGGCTTCGTCAACAATTGGGCTTATTGAGTTACCTTATAGTGAATTACCGTTCGCCTTGTCGGGTCCTGGACTCAATTTAATTCAGCTGCCGGTACAGGAAAACTTTGATCATTCCGTTATCATCATTTCGGGTGTTAAAAGCCTTGATGATGTTATGCGTGGTGAAGAAACGCAATTGATTGGCTGTGTTGATGCTTTAGAGGATACCAGCAAACCTCAATTATTTATATTTCCGGGTACCCATTCCAAGCATATTGATGTTGCAGCCAATACCATCACTGGTTTTAAAACTTATATGACCGGTGATTTTTTTGAGCTTTTATCGCAAAAAAGCATCCTTCATAATTCGCTTGAAAAAGAAACAAATCTGGAAAATCCGGAATACTTAACAAGCTTTAAACAGGGTGTTATAGACTCATTTAATTCCAACCTGCTTAATTCAGCTTTTAAAGTACGAACAAACAACTTGTTTGATATCTACAACAAAAAACAAAACTTCACTTACCTCAGTGGACTGTTAATCGGTACTGAACTAAAAGATCTGAAAGCATCGGACGCCGAAACGATCCACTTAATATGCGGTTCAGGATTAGAAAAATACTATCGCATTGCTTTTGAAGAATTAAAATTTTTAAAACGGATAATAACATATTCACCGCAGTGGGTTGACGAAGCAGTTGTAAGGGCACATCATAAAATATATAATCAAATTGGTAATTGATATGAAAAATAAATTTTCGACAGAACTTTTTGAAGCTGCACCACTAATAGGTATCATGCGCAACTTACCGGAAGAGCACACCGCAATAATTGCAGAAAACTATTTACAGTCAGGCTTAACCTGTATGGAAATTACCATGAACTCCGCAGGTGCTGCCGAGAATATTGCTATGCTTACCAAAAGTTATGCAGGTAAGTTGAACATTGGCGCAGGTACTGTTTGCGATATGCATGACCTGGAAAAAGCATTGAAAGCCAATGCCCAGTTCATAGTTACTCCAATTATAAATAAACAGGTAATAAAAGAGTGTGTTGCAGAAAAGGTACCCATCTTCCCTGGAGCTTATACCCCATCTGAAATATATAAGGCATGGCACCTGGGCGCAACTATGGTAAAAGTATTCCCGGCAACATCATTGGGCCCTAATTATATTAAAGAGGTGTTGGCTCCCTTAAATTATCTTAAACTTTTGCCAACCGGTGGAATTGGGTTAAATAACCTTACCTCTTACCTTTCGGCAGGTGCTAAAGGGGTTGGTTTGGGCAGTCATCTTTTTCCGGCAGATATTATTGAAAAGCAGGATTGGGCTGCACTCCTGAAAACATTCATCCTTTTTAAAGAAGCCTATACTAACTACTTAAATAACTAAAAGCACTAAAATCAGAAACAACAGCACAAATACATCTTATTAAATATTGGTTACTTAGCTTTTATTAACCAATTTAATTAGCCATTGCTCTACAAAGTGAGCAAGTGGCAATGACCTATTATTTATAGCTGATGAAAAAAACTCGATTGTTACTGGCGTTTTCGACGTGCTTGTTATTATGTTCTATGCTTCCCGGAGCAGAGCCTAAAGAAATTTCACTGTGGCCAAACGGTGCGCCCGGCTCTGAAGGCAAAACCGGTGATGAAAGTTTAAGGATCACCGAAGAAGGTGACCATGTTGTTACCCATGTAAACAAACCCGCCATTATACCTTATTTACCGGCAGCAGATAAAAATACCGGTACAGCCATTATTGTTGCACCAGGCGGAGGTCATAGCGAGTTGTGGATAAGCCATGAGGGTTATAGCCCGGCAAAATGGTTTCAGGAACATGGCATTACAGCGTTTGTGCTCAAATATCGTTTAGCGCGGGAACAAAA
>Ga0247742_10000519_pt1 | contig 30890 bp, 26 predicted proteins | sample UWRJL208509C2_FD_180944 | JGI IMG/M metagenome (GOLD analysis project Ga0247742, IMG submission 180944) | Plant litter microbial communities from Arlington Agricultural Research Station in Wisconsin, United States - UWRJ-L208-509C-2 | ecosystem: Environmental > Terrestrial > Plant litter >...
TTTTTATGCTAATATTATTATAGGTATGGACGCTGATACTTATGCTCCATTAGCAGGGACACCTTATTTCTCGGCGGCGCAATCTATTGCCAGTACAGCACAACAGGGTGGTTATAAAGGCTGGAGCCAGTCTGATGGGAACCAGAACAGATTTTTTCTTGTGAATGATTTACTTTCAAATACTTTTGCTCCTATACGAGAGGCAATGTATAGTTATCACATAGGGGCTTTGGACACTATGAGTGATGATTTGAAAGGCAGCAAGGAAAAAATAAAAACTTCGCTGATGTCTATGGAGAAAATATATGGTCTACGCCCTAATGCCTTTCTTACCAGGGTATTTTTTGATGCCAAAGCAGATGAGATCCAATCTATTTTTTCTGCCGGCCCGCAGATGAATGTTGTTGATCTGGTTGAACTGCTTAGCAAACTTTCTCCGATTAATTCCACTAAATGGTCTACAATAAAATAGGGCAGCAGTTTAATTTGCCTTTCTAAGTAGCTTTTTAGAACCAATAATTCCTGTTGAAACTTAAAAATTTAAAATGCTAGCTTCACTTTCAATTAAAAATTTTGCATTAATAGAAAAATTATCTATCAGTTTTTCTGATGGATTTTCTGTAATTACAGGAGAAACAGGAGCAGGTAAATCAATTTTACTTGGAGCTCTGGGTATGCTTTTGGGAAAAAGAGCCGATTTATCGTCTTTGCGAAATAAAGAAGAGAAATGTGTTGTTGAGGCCTATTTTAATATCTCCGGTTACAAATTGCAAAGCTTTTTTGAGGCCAGGGATTTGGACTATGAAGATACAACAATTATCCGCCGTGAGATTTTACCATCCGGTAAATCACGTGCTTTTGTTAATGACAGTCCTGTTAATTTGCAGGAACTACAGGATTTGGGTTTATTTCTTATTGATATTCATTCGCAACATCAAACGCAGGAATTATCAGACGAGAGTATGCAATTCCAGATCATTGATTCGATTGCCGGAAATCAGGACTTGACTGCGGAATTTAGTTCTCTTCTGAAAGTATTCAAGAAAGAGCAGCAATCTTTATCGGCATTGAAAAACGAATTGAACGAGGCTAAAAAAGAGCAGGAATACAATACATTTTTACTCGAAGAATTGATTTCTGCTAAGCTGGTTTCCGGTTCGCAGGAGGCTTTGGAAAGTACATATGAGCAGCTCAATAATGTTGAGTTGATTAAAGAAATGCTGAATAAATCCCTTGCTCTTTCGGATGAGGAACAATTTGGGGTTTTGCAAAATCTTAAGGAAATAAAAACTGCTTTGCAGAAAATTGCAGGGGTATCACAGGATTATACTGTTTTAGCAGAGCGCATAGGCAGTATAACTATAGAATTTGATGATGTTGTTTCTGAAATGAACCGTTATGCTGAAAATTTAATAGATGATCCTGAGCAACGTGAATTAATAAGTACGAAACTGCAGACCATTTACATGCTGCAAAAGAAACATCAGGTTTCGACAGTTGATGCATTGGTAACTATTCAGACTGAACTCCAAAATAAAGTTGTTTCTGTTGGTAATCTTGAAACAGATATAAAAAAACTGGAATTAAGTGTTCTTGAAGCAAAATCTATGCTGGACACTAAGGCCGGTATAATAAGTCAAAACAGGAATGAGGCAATACCGGTTTTATCTGACAAGCTTGTTGAGATATTATCATTCCTCAGTATGCCGAATGTCCGGTTCAATATAGAACTCAAAACCTCCGAGACCTATCATGCTAACGGTAAGGATGAAATACGATTCTTATTTTCGGCGAATAAAGGCTCTGATTTTGGATTATTGAAAAAAGTAGCTTCAGGAGGTGAAATGTCAAGAATAATGTTGGCTGTTAAAGCTATTTTAGCCCGTTATTCCAAGCTGCCTACTATTATTTTTGATGAGATTGATACCGGTGTCTCCGGTGAAATTGCTAATAAGATGGCAAAGATAATGAAGAGCATGAGTAAAGATATGCAGGTATTTGCTATTACACATTTGCCACAAATTGCAGCTAAGGGGGATGAGCACTTTAAGGTGTTTAAATCTACTTCGGGGGAATATACACAATCAGAGCTCAAACATTTATCCCAGGAAGAAAGAATTGCTGAAATTGCTGAAATGCTTTCCGGAAAAGATATCTCTGAGTCGGCCCTAACCCATGCCAAAGCCTTACTGGGTTAATTACCTATTATTTTGATTGTAATTGTCGCCGATTTGTTTTGAACCGGCGATTGTACTGCTGTGCTTTTAATCCAAATAAATTTATCCTGAAGTAATTATCAAATAATTCCGACTGTTTTAAGTAATTAGGGATTTTTGGTAATCTATGTGGTGTTATGTAATATAACTTTAAGATAATAATACATCGATTTATCCTACAGATGCAAGAGCCAGCGTAAATTTAGGTTATTATCAGAAATGATGTAAAATAATAGATTTATCGATATTTTAAGTGTGAAAAGCGGTCTTTAATTGAAGATATCATTAAATGCTGAAAGATGGCTTTTTAGTATATTCATTAACTTTTTTTTTAGTATATTCGCTTTTGTATTAACAAATCATTATATATTATGAAAAAAATTACTTTTCTGTTAGCGCTCTTTGTGCTATGCGTCACGGGCGGCTATGCTCAGGTCGAGATTGGTGACGGTACCAATACCAACCAAAGACTTCCAATGGAGCCCTACTATGGGTATAGCTATGCCCAATCTATTTATCTTGCGTCGGATGTTAACGCGACGGGGAACATTACTTCCATACAGTGGCATTTTACTGGTGGTGGAACACTATTGCCAAATACCCAAGATCTGGTTGTCTATCTTGGACATACTACCAAAACATCATTTGACTCTACCACAGATTGGGTACCTTTAGAGGATCTTACCCAGGTATATGCGGGTGGAATTACTGTAACTACTGCAGGTGGATGGGTAACGCTTACTTTTACTACGCCATTTGCATATAATGGAACAGACAATCTTGTTGTAGCTGTAGATGAAAATCATGCGAACTATGATTCAAATTCGGACAATTTTTACAATACTCCAGTTACAGGGAATCGTTCTATTGTCGCTTACTCAGATCCACTTAATATAGATCCAGCGGCTCCAAATGCAAGTACTGATCCTGGTTTTAATCTTGCAGCATTTGTGCCAAATGTTATTTTTGGAGGTATCCAACAAGCATGCGCTGCCCCTAAAGATATAGTATCTTCTAATGTTGGAACGACATCTGCTAATTTTACATGGACACCAAAAGGAAGTGAAACTGCTTGGGAAGTTGTGATTTTGGAAGATGGTTCCGATTTACCTACCGGTGCAACAGTTGGTACTGCCGTAACAGGAACTCCGGCATATTCTACTACGGTTCCTCTGACTGCCGGTACAAAATACCAGTTTTACGTGAGAGCTAATTGTGGAGCTGCTTTTAGTGCATGGACGCCAGTTACATTTACGACTCTTTGTGAGGCTTTTGCGGATTTTGAAGAAAACTTTGAATCTACGGGAGAAGGCAGTGTGCCTGATTGTTGGAGCAGTATATTAACGACGTATCCTGGAAATGATTATGCTAATGTTGGCGTAGTCAATAATGGCAGTACAGCCAATCCGGTTCACGTTTTGAGCTTATATAACTATGACGACGCGAATGCTACTATAATAGTATCTACACCAACTCTGGCGTCGTTAGCTGCTGGCACAAACAGAATGAGATTCAGAGCCAGAGGGGATTCGGGTACTACGCTTATTGTGGGTACAATGTCTGACAGAACCAATGCTACAACATTTGTACCGGTACAAAATGTTGCTTTAACGTCTTCATATGCGGAATACTATGTAACTATTCCAGTTACGACTAATGGTTTTGTCGCATTCAAACGCGGAGGAACTGCAACTTATTCAACTATATCAATTGACGATGTATTTTGGGAACCATTGCCATCAACGGTACCGGGATGTATATCTGATTTATCTGCTGCCATCAATGAAGAATGTGGAAATTCTGCTACACTTTTTGAATGGTCAGATGTTGAAGGTGCTGAGGGTTACCGCGTTTCTATAGGTACATCAGCTGGTGCTTCTGATGTGGTTGATAATGTTTCTATAGGTAATGTTATAAATTATTCTTTTACTGGAGAATATAATACTACATATTACTACAAATTGGTGCCTTTTAACGGAGCCGGCTCTGCTGCTGATTGTGAAGAAGGTACATTTACTACTGCATCTGTAGGATGTTACTGTACACCTGATCCTTCTTATGTTGATGGAAATGGGATTACAAATGTGCAATTAGGAGATACAGATCTAGTAACTCCGGCAGGAGAAGAAAATCAATGGGGAGATGTTTATGCTCTTACCTATTATGACCATTCGGATAGCCCGGTGAATGTAGGTCAGGGTCTTAATACTAATTTTAAAATCACATATGACAGTGGTACTTCTTATCTTACCAATGTTTGGGTTGATTTGAATAATAACTATGTTTTTGATGCAAATGAGATCGTTTTTTCTGGCGTATCTCAAGGAGATTACGATGAACCGTCTGTGTTGAATGCTTCATTTATTATGCCTGCAGGTACATCATTAGGAGTACATAAAATGAGAATAGTAGGTGTACCTACTTATAATTCAGGCTCTATGAGCCCTTGTTATAATGGATATAATGGTGTTTCAATCGATGTAGCCGCAAATGTTGTTGTACCTGAATGTACACCAGGTACGTTTTCTTCTGCTGTAGTTGTAGCAGATTGTGCAAATAATCAATATTTCATTGATGTTACTATTGCTACTTTAGGAAACGGTACGCCGGTCTTAAGCGATGGAACGACTACTTATCCGGTTACTGCGACAGGTCTTATGCATTTAGGTCCTTTTGCTTCAGGAACGAGTAAGGTTTTTACTCTTCTACATGGTGCTAATGCGACTTGTGATATACCGGTAGGTAATTTTACATTTTTCTGTCCACCTGTTAATGACGACTGTTCTGGTGCAATCGTATTGGCTGCAAATCCAGATTTAGCTTGTACAGCTGTAACAGCAGGTACTTTGAGAGCTGCTACGGATTCGGGTGTTGATGTGCCGGAAGATGGTTTTGGTAATCCAATAAATGATGTTTGGTATAAATTTGTTGCTACAGCAACAGGATATAGAATCAAGATTACTGATGTTGAAGGTTCTACTTATCAATATACTGATCTGGTTCATGAAGTATTCCAGGGAAGCTGTGGGGATTTAGTTAGTATCGTTCAAAATGATAGTAATTTAACTAATCTGACAGGACTAACGATAGGAGCGACATATTATGTAAGGATCTTTACTTATTCTGATTTTGTAGGAGCGGATACTACGTTTAATGTATGTTTAGCAACATTACCGGGAGTGCCTGTTAATGACAATTGTGATGGCGCGGTAGCATTAACAGCTAATCCAGCAGCAGCATGTACTACAGTAACAGCAGGAACACTTATTGCTGCAACAGATTCAGGTATAGCAATCCCGGCAGATGGAGTTGGTAACCCGATCAATGATGTATGGTATACATTTGTAGCTACAGCTGAAAATCATAAAATCACTATAAGTGATATTGATGCTTCCAATTACGCTTACACTGATTTGGTTTTTGAAGTTTTTCAAGGAACATGCCAGGGAACTTTGACAAGTATGATTGAGACTAGCAATAGTTCAGCTACTTTATTAGGATTGACTGTGGGTACTACTTATTATGTGAGAGTTTTTACAGAAGGAGATACTCCGGGCGCAGATACTACATTTAATATTTGTTTGACAGTAGCTCCAACTCCACCTTCCAATAATGAGTGTGTAAATGCAGTTGTTTTGGTTCCTGGAAATAACATTAACAGTAATCCAATTATTACTACAGTATTAGGTGCTACAGGTTCAACAGGTGTACCAGTTCCAGATTGTGGAAGCTATTCAGGTACAGATATCTGGTATAGTGTTGTTGTTCCGGCAGATGGTAATATTACAGTTCAGACGAGTAGTGCCGGAGAAACTGATAATTTCGATTCAGGATTGGCACTTTATTCCGGAGCTTGTGGAAATATGGCATTAATCTCCTGTAATGACGACACTCCGGATGAGGATTATAATTATTCAAGAGTAGTATTAACAGGTAGAACACCAGGAGAAGTTGTTTATGCGAGAGTTTGGCCATATAATGGTAATACTAACACTTCTAATTTCAGGATTTCTGCATTCAATGCGAGCTTAAGTACTTCTACATTTGATAATGCAAAATTTGCGTATTATCCAAACCCTGTGAAAAACATTCTTAATCTGTCGTACACTCAGAATATTTCTGATGTTGCAGTATTTAATTTACTTGGACAACAGGTAGTTACTAAGTCTGTTAATTCTAATAATGGTCAGATAGATATGTCTAAACTTGCCGCTGGAGCTTATATTGTAAAAGTTACAGTTGACAATCAGGTAAAAACTATTAAGGTTATAAAAGAATAACGAAATACTTTTTTATATAAAGAAGCCATCCGTAAAGGGTGGCTTTTTTGTTTTAGTTGGTTTTTGTTTTTTATAAAGTCTATATTTGTTAAAATTTATTCTGTATGTATTTTTCTTTGATTATTCCGGTGTTTAATCGGCCTGAAGAGGTTAATGAGTTGCTTCAGAGTTTGGTGTTAATTAATTATAGCAGTGATTTTGAAGTTGTAATTATTGAAGATGGCTCGTCTGTAAGCAGTGAGCAGGTGATTAATAGTTATAAAGATAAATTGGATATAAGCTATTATGTCAAAGCTAATTCAGGACCTGGAGATTCCAGGAATTTTGGGATGCGAAAGGCAAAAGGCAATTATTTTATCATTTTTGACTCTGATTGTATTATACCTCCACAATATCTTACAGAAGTTGAGAAAGCTTTAAAGGATGAGTTTACAGATTGTTTTGGAGGGCCTGACAGGGCGCTGGATTCTTTTTCAGATGTACAGAAGGCGATTAATTTTACAATGACATCTTTTCTGACGACAGGCGGTATTCGTGGTGGTTCAGAAAAAGTGGGTAAATTTCAGCCGAGGAGTTTTAACATGGGATTGTCTAAAAAGGCATTTGAAGCTTCGGGGGGATTTGGTGATATACATCCTGGAGAAGACCCTGATTTGTCTATAAGATTGTGGAATTCCGGTTTTAATACGCGGCTATTTCCTAAAGCATTCGTTTACCATAAAAGAAGAATTGATTGGTCTAAGTTTTATACCCAGGTTAATAAATTTGGAAAAGCCAGGCCTATACTAAACAGCTGGTATCCGGAGTATGCGAAATTGACTTTTTTCTTTCCGTCATTATTTCTTTCCGGTTTTTTTATCTCTTTAATACTGTTATTTTTTGGGATTACTATTTTTGTTATTTTATATGGTTTATATTTTTTAATTTTATTTTTGACTTCCATTATTAAAAATAGAAGTATAAAAATAGGTTTATTATCAGTGGTCGCGGTGATAATACAATTTTATGGTTATGGTAAAGGTTTTGCTTTATCATTCATTACTATTCAATTACTTAGGAAAGATCCTAAAAAAGTATTCCCTGGATTATTTTTTAAATAAAGCTATGGCAAAAATAATTGGATTGACAGGAGGGATAGGCAGTGGTAAAACAACCGTCGCACGACAATTTGAATTATTGGGTGTACCAATATATATTGCGGATGATGAAGCAAAAAAAGTAATGGATACTGATGAGGCCAGGGAGGCGTTAAAAGCTGCTTTTGGAATATCTATTTTTACAGGAAAACAAATTGACAGGAAAAAACTTGCAGATATAGTGTTTAATAATCCACAGAAACTTGAAGAATTAAATGGTATTATTCATCCATTAGTAAAGAAAGATTTTGATGAGTGGGTCGAAAAAAACTCCCATTTCCCGATTATAATTAAAGAAACAGCTATACTTTTTGAAAGTGGTAGTTATAAGGATTGTGATAAAATTATCACTGTTACAGCGCCTTTAGAAACGAGGATAAATAGGGTTATTCAAAGGGATAATACGGATTATGCTTCCATACTTAAGAGAATTGATAATCAGTGGACTGATGAAATGAGGTTCGCAAAAAGTGATTTTATTATTTATAACAATGAAATTGAAAATACTAAAAATCAAATAACTAAACTATTTAAAGAATTGACAATTCAATAAAAGATGTGTAAGATGTTAATGTTTGGTTAATATATTATTTGAACTATTGTTAAAATGTTAATTTTGTTATCGATGAATAAGACATTATTTAGATTACTTGTATTTTTGATGAGCCTGTCACTTATAGGGATAATTCTGGTGCAATTATATTTAATTAATACCTCCCTAAAAAACAATGAGGAACAGTTCAAGTATCATGTAAAGCAGGTTATAGGGAATGTTTCTGACAATTTAAAACAACAGGAAACGTATAGTTTTCTTAATGAATACAATAAGCTAAAGGATAGTATAGGAAAGGATCCAAAGCAAAGTGAGTTATTGGATTTCATTCTGGTACAGAAGAACAGGGTGACTAATGAGACTGTAATCTATTCAAACAGCATTATAGCAGAAGATTATAATGTTAATATGTCGTTCTTTGATAAGAAAAGAGATTCTATAAAAGCTAAGAACTTTGTCTCTAAGAGTAAAACAGAGATTTTTTCAGGGAATTCTATTGATAAATCAGCCGTTCAGCATAATGTTACTCCTGATGTTACTGTGCAAAAGGCGGGAAGTATAGAATTACTTGACAAGGCTCAATTTGAGATGTTTTTTAAGGATATTGCAGAGACTAAACCTTTAAAAGATAGAATATCAAAGGACAGATTAAGTAAGATGCTTCAACACGAGCTTAAACAGGCAGAAGTTAATACTCCATTTGAATTTGGTATTTATAGTAATGGGTTGGCGACAAAAATAAAGTCGGATAAATTTAAGTTCAATAAAAATGCAACTTTTTCGATTCCAATTTTTACAGATAATGATGGTAACAGCAAATACCAGTTGTTGGTCAGTTTTCCTGAAAAGAAAAAGTTCCTTTTTTCAGAGTTGATTAATATTACTATTTTGTCGATTGTTTTTACACTTGTGATTATAATAGCTTACAGTAGTGCATTAAATCAATTAATAAAGCAAAGACAGATTTCTGAAATAAAGACAGATTTCATAAATAATATGACACATGAGTTCAAGACTCCGATTGCGACGATAAATCTTGCACTGGATGCCATAAAGAATCCAAAAGTCATTGATGACAGAGAGAAGACCCAACGGTATCTTCAGATGATAAGGGATGAAAATAAAAGGATGCATGCACAGGTTGAGAATGTACTTAGGATTTCGAAACTTGAAAAAAGGGAGCTTGAAATCAATAAAGAATCTACGAATATCCATGAAATCATTGAGGATGCAATGGAGCATGTAAACCTGATTATAGAAGACAGACAAGGTGTAATAAATAAGCATTTCAATGCACCGAGAAATACAGTTCTCTTAAATGATGTCCACTTTACTAATGTGATAGTAAATATTTTGGACAATGCTATAAAATATTCACCAGAGAATCCTATCATAGATGTATATACAGAAAATGTAAAGGATTTTGTTATAGTGAAGATTAAAGATAAAGGAGCAGGAATGAGTAAGGTTGCACAGAAAAGAATTTTCGAAAAATTCTATCGTGAGCATACCGGAGACTTACATAATGTTAAAGGGCACGGACTTGGTCTTGCCTATGTAAAAAGAATAATTGAAGACCATAATGGTCAAATTGCAGTAGAAAGTGAAAAAGGGAGGGGAAGTACCTTCATCATAAAATTACCATTAATAAATTGAAATATGGAAACAGAAAACAAAAAAATTCTTTTAGTTGAAGACGATCCTAACTTTGGCTCTATCCTGAAAGATTATTTAATTTTAAACGATTTCGAAGTTACGCTGGCAAAAAACGGAATGGAAGGTTTCGAAAAATTTAAGAAAGATACCTTTGATTTATGTATACTGGACGTAATGATGCCATATAAGGATGGTTATACACTGGCAAAAGAAATCCGCGAGAAAAACAAGGATGTGCCTATTATATTCCTGACTGCCAAATCAATGAAGGAAGATGTTTTAAAAGGATATAAAGTTGGAGCTGACGATTATCTTAATAAGCCTTTTGATTCAGAAGTGTTATTGATGAAAATTAAAGCTATTATCCAAAGAAAAGCAGCTGACACTAAGACAGATGTAACTAAATTTGAATTTCAGATTGGTAATTTTCATCTAAATTCGAAATTACGTTTCCTGACTTTCAAAAATGAAGAGCCGATAAAATTATCTCCTAAAGAGAATGAATTATTGAAAATGCTTGCGGTTTATGAAAATGACTTAATGCCTAGGGAGTTGGCACTTACTAAAATATGGAGAGATGATAACTACTTTACTTCAAGAAGTATGGATGTTTATATCGCCAAATTGAGAAAATACTTAAAGCCGGATGATGAAGTAGAGATACTTAATATTCATGGCGAAGGTTTCCGTCTTGTGGTGAAAAACAAGACAGCAGAATAAATAAAAGGTCCCGATATAATCGGGACTTTTTTGTTTATTGTAGTCGTGCAGAATTATAACATAACTTAATTAAAAAGTGAAAATCATCCCATTAAATGAAGGTATTTATATCGTAAGTCCTCAAAAAGAGTTTAAGCTGTTCACTGAAGAAAACACTGGGCAAATTGAGGCAAAAAGTTTGAAGATGGCGATATGTCCATTCTTAATTGTTATAGGTGATGATGTTATTCTGTTGGATACAGGATTGAGTTTTCCTGAGGACAGACAGTCTATTCTTTTCTCACTTATAGAACGGGCAGGTTACAGGCCGGAATTGATTACGAAAATATTGATTTCGCATTTACATAAGGATCATATTGGAGGAATCGGGTATATTGTTGGGACAGAATTTGTTCCGAACTTTCCGAATGCAATAATTTATATTCAGGAAAAAGAATTGAATTATGCATTGGAACAGGAAAGTAATCCTTCATTTGACGTTGGAATCTTAAAATATTTAACCCAACTGCCTAATATCCATTTGTTAAATGAAGAAAAAGGAACGATCGGGGAACATGTTTCATATGAAATTACAGGCGGGCATTCGCCTTTTCATCAGGTTTTTTGGATCAGGGAAAATAAAGAAATTGTATTTTATGGTGCTGATAATCTCCCTCAAAAAAGCTATTTGAGGTTTCATGTAGCGTATAAAACTGATTTTGATGGAAAAAAAGCAATGGAGTTACGGCAAAAGTGGGAACTGCAGGCTAAAGATGAACATTGGCAGGTATTATTTTATCACGACATTGAACAAAATAATGTAGTGTTTTAGGTCTAGTTATTATTGACTTCGAGCTCGAGTGCGAAACAAGATTTTCCGTCTTTAGAAACAGAAAATATAATATTTTCATGACTGTTTAGCTTTTCAATAATAACCTTATCACTGAGCATGAGTTCTTTCATAAAGTTCATGTCAAAAGCTTTTATTTTCTGCTGTAATATCAACTCCGGTTCAGCGGTATCAAGACACCATTCCAGATATTTCACGTTATTGACATGATTTACAATATCAAGATCTGAAATTACTACTTTATGGTTATGTAGGGATTGAATACTTTCAACCAGATTTATTTTTTTTACCCGTTCTGAGGTGGAATAATCTTCGATGTATTTGATGAAATGTTCGTGGGGTAATGCCAATGCTTCAGGACGCCTTAATTGTGTATTAAAGACAGCCCAGAACGTTTCACAGCCAATAATTTTAGTATTTCCTATATACATTTCCAGTGCTCTTACTGAACGGGAGTTCTCAAGAGAAATAATCCAGGTTTTGACAGTTACGGTATCTCTCCATTTCGGTAATTTGATGATTTCAACGCGCATCCTGCTTAGTACCCATGCCTGATGGAATTCCTGCATATCAGTAAAACTAATTCCTCCCATTTCTGCATGATAGCCAGCGGTAAGCTGAAGGATATTGCATAAGTCTGTGTACTTCAGGTAGCCGTTTGGATTACATTGGGTGAAATCAATTTCCCAATCATGTGTGTATATTGAAGTGAAGTTGGAAGCAATTGGCATAGATTTGATTGGTTTTTTAATGTATAATTTATTCAGATTTTATTTTTCGATTTATAAACGGGAATTTATATAATTAATTATTTGGTCTATATGATCTTTATAATCAAACCATTCTATCTCCGGTGTTCTTTTGAACCAGGTTAGTTGTCTTTTGGAAAACCTGCGTGTATTCTTTTTTATCTCATTTAAGGCAAAGTCAAATGTGATTTCTTTATCAAAATAGCTGAACAGTTCTCTATAGCCTACGGTTTGCAGTGCATTTAGTTCTTTATGAGCATATAACGTTTTTGCTTCTTCCAATAGGCCCTGACCCATCATTATGTCGACTCTTTGGTTAATACGGTCATAAATAATATGCCTTTCGGCTTCAAGTCCAATAATGATGGGAATAAAGTTTCTTGTATTTTTTTTCAGGTTAAGGAAAGAAGAATAAGGTTTTTCAGTACCGATACATACTTCCAGTGCTCTCATCATACGCTGTGGATTTTCTTTTGCCACGACAGAAAAGTAACCGGGATCAAGTTGTTTAAGTTGCTGTTGCAGGTAGATTATTCCTTGTTTTTCATAATTGGATTTTACCAGATCCCGTACGGAGACATCAATTTCGGGAAAATCATCAAAACCTTTAAGTACGGCATCTACGTATAAGCCTGAGCCTCCAACCATAACCGCAAAATCGCTGGATTCAAAAAGTTCGTCCAGTTTTTTAATTGCATCTTTTTCGAAATCACCTACGGTATAATTGTCAAATATCGATTTGTTATGTATGAAGTGATGTTTTACTGCAGCCAGTTCTATTTGTGATGGTACTGCAGTTCCAATTATCATCTCTTTAAAAAATTGACGACTATCACAGGAAATTATCTCACAGTTATAATGATTTGCGAGTTCAATGCCTAATGCTGTTTTTCCAATTGCGGTAGGGCCAACAATTGTAATTAAATATTTAGGTTTATTTTTTGTCATTTTTATTGTTCTTGTAAAGAAGCACCACAGTTATAGCAAAATTTGGCATTATCCTTATGGTTTTCGGCTGAGCAGTTTGGGCATACCTGTGTGTTATCATCAACTTTATTCTCTTTAGACATAAATTCGGCGGTTACAAGCCCTGTTGGAACAGCAATGATTCCATAACCCAGTATCATGATTACAATGGATACAAACTGTCCAAATGCGGTCTGTGGAGTGATATCGCCAAAGCCTACGGTTGTTAAAGTTACAATAGTCCAATAGATACTCATTGGAATACTTGTAAAACCATTTTCCGGGCCTTCAATCATGTACATAATGGTTCCAAGAATGATACACATTACAATTACTGTAAACAGAAATACTGCTATTTTAGTTTTACTTTTCTTGAGTGCCAGCATTAATGAGTTTCCCGCACCTACAAAGTGAACCAACTTTAATATCCTGAAAACCCTGAGTAAACGTACAGCCCTGAGCGCTAACAAAAAGTGCCAGCCGGGAAATAGGAGATCGATATAAGCGGGAAGCGTTGCAAGTAAATCTATAATACCATAAAAACTCAGGATATACCGTATGGGTTGTTTTACGGATATAACTCTTCCAAGATATTCAAGTGTAAAGAACACGGTAAGTATCCATTCAATTATTTCGAGTTCATTACCATATCTTATTCTGATATCAGCAACACTTTCCAGCATTACCGTGATGACGCTCAGTATAATCAAAAATAGCAGGACTATATCGAATAATTTTCCTGCGGGTGTATCAGCTTCATAAATAGTCTCATGAAGTTTACGGCGAATTCTATCCGGAACTGCGATTTTCAATTTTCTCAAATTTAAGCTTTTATCAAAAATAAGGATAACTCTTAAAAAGTTACTACTTTGAGTCCTTTATTTTTCCTTAGTTCGCTTTGCAGGATGTTACGTGTATCGCGGTTGGCGGGCATGGGGATAAGAATGTTTTTTAAGATAGCGACAGTATTAATCTGATAATTAAGGTCGTAGAATGTATACCCTTTATATACTCCATTTTCGATAAGTACGGCACTTCTTTCGTTTATAGTACGCCCTCTGTCTATCAGCATAAGACTTTTATTGTCAAAACTTGTTTTGTCAATAAATTCCTGGATCCTTGTATTGTATTCTGCTACAGCTACCTTTCCGATACAGGCACCATCACATTCCTTTATCTTGTATTGGAAACATTCCTTGTCTGTTTCATACAGGCCATTGAGTTTCTGGCATAATTTGTACTGCGCGTTGATTCTGAAAAAGGCATTTTTAGCTTCCTGTAAGGAGGCATATGCTGTTATTTCTTTTTTTCTGCCGTCGGTTTTCATGAGTTTTAGGCAGATATAACCATCTGCGTTCTTTTCATGATATAATGCCCATGGGAGTATGGTTTTACTTTGAGCCCTGTTATAGACAGGCTTATTGATTTTAATTTCCTCACTTTCTTTGAGCATAGCTATAAGTTCGCTACCGGTAAGTTCGAAAGTAACTGTGAAAACTTCGGCCTGTATTTTTTTTGATTTATTAGAAGTTCCGGTAAAATGCTGGTTTACCCTTTTACGAATGTTCCTGCTCTTGCCTATGTAGATAATTTTTCCATCTTCGCGATGAATGTAATAAATTCCAGTGTTTGAAGGCAGGCTTTCTATTATATCAAGCAGCTTAGGAGCTATACCTTTTATAACTTCTGTCTTGATGAATTCTTTTACAATAACTTTTTCAAAATCTTTATCTAAAAGCATCTTGAATAATTTGACTGTAGCCATAGCATCTCCGCTGGCCCTGTGTCTGTCGGCCATTGGAATTCCTAATGCACGTACGAGTTTTCCTAAGCTATAGGAAGGCTGTTCAGGCAGCAATTTTTGTGCAAGCTCAACGGTACAAAGCGTATTAGCTTCGAAATCGTAACCGAGGCGTCTAAATTCTGTACGTAATATCCTGAAATCAAACGAGGCATTGTGTGCTACGATGATACAGTCCTTGGTAATTTCTATAATACGTTTTGCAACTTCAAAAAACTTTGGAGCAGAGCGGAGCATTTCATTGTTGATTCCGGTAAGTTTTACTACAAATGGCTGAATTGGGATTTCAGGATTTACAAGGCTGATGAACTGGTCTACAACTTCATGTCCATCAAATTTGTAGATAGCAATCTCAGTGATTCCCTCTTCATTGAATTTTCCGCCTGTAGTTTCTATGTCAAGTATTGCGTACAAATTTGATTATTACTTGTTATTGATATTGTTTTGTTGAATTGAAAATGGGTATTTTTTAAATTATCTTCCTCCAAAGATACTACTTCCTATCCGAACCATGGTACTTCCGCATTCAATTGCTAATTGATAATCCCCGGACATACCCATAGAAAGAATAGAAAATTGGGGATTTTCTATAGAAAATTGGTCGTAAAGTGATTTCAGGTGCCTAAATTCTTTTTTTACCTGTTGTTGGTTTTCTGTAAATGTAGCCATTCCCATCAAGCCTTTGACTTGAATATTGGAGAGCGATCTGAAGGATTCTGAATGTAATAGTTCACTGAGTTCCTGTTCGTCAAGTCCAAACTTTGTTTCTTCTTCGGCTATATGAACCTGAAGTAAGCAATCGATAATTCTATTGTGTTTTAAAGCCTGTTTGTGGATTTCTTCCAATAATTTGAGGCTGTCGACTCCATGAATCAGGCTTACATAGGGAGCCATAAATTTGACTTTATTGGATTGAACATGTCCTATCATATGCCATTCGATATCTTTTGGCATTTCTTCGAACTTGTCGGTCATTTCCTGGATTTTGTTTTCTCCGAAGATACGTTGTCCTGCTTCATAAGCTTCGGTTAAATCGGACACAGGTTTTGTTTTTGATACGGCTACAAGAGTTACGTTTTCAGATAGAGTTGATTTTATATAAGATAAATTGTCTTTTATGGACATATTGGGGTTTCTTTAGATTTAACTTCTGCAATTTTTTTAATAATAAGGTCGTAAGGTTCTTTCACATTCTTAATAAAAGATATTTCTATCTCGTTTCTGGATAAATTTAGTCCTCCTTTTGAGTGTAATAAATTTTCCCATCTGAAAGATTCATCGCTCGATTTCCCAAAGATAGTTTCTTCTTCTCCAAAAACAATTGAAGTATAAATATAATTGAAAGGATGTTCTGTAGAAGAAAAATTATTTATTTCATTGAAATGAATACTATTGGCATTCTTTGGGCTGTCAATTATTATTCTTTTTGAGGTTATGAAATACTGTGTAGTTTTTCTATTAATAATATCAGTAATATATCTGTCGTATATTATATATAATAGTATTGAAATCCCTGTTTAGGATAAGCATGCCATAATATTTTTTCATCTTCTGTAATATTTTCTATCGAATCGTTTTTTAAGGAATAATTTTCCATAACCGATTTTCTATAATTCATAAATAACAAGTCCACTCCTAAACTTAGGTTCAATATAGGTGCTCTTAGGAGGCATAATCAGGTTATTATCTGCTAATGCTTTTATTTCGCTGATTTCTGTTGGATATAACATGAAGCCTACTTCGAATCCTCCTTCGTCTATTACTTCTTTTATGGTTGTGATAGATTGGGTTCCGGGGATATAATCGATCCTTTCATCATTTCTCAGGTCGGTAATTCCCAGTATAGGCTGTAATACTTTTTCATAAAGTATCTGAGCATCCAGACTTTCGAGTATGTTGTTGAAGTTATATCCGTCTTTTAGAAGCAGACTATAAAATTCTCCATCCAGATACATTCCAAATTCAAACTTCCTTGAAGGCTTCCATAATTCCTGTTCCTTATTCTTAATCCAGAATGATTTTTCAAGCTCTTCTATAAAAGCTTCTTTTGAATAACCATTCAGGTCGCGGATGATGCGATTGTACTCATAGATATGTACATTACTTTCGGCTATCAGGAAACTCATAAAATAATCCAGATTTGGATTGCCCGAAGTTTTGTCCTGTTCGTACAGCAATTCTGCTGATGCAGAACGATGATGCCCATCGGCTATATATAAATCGCCGATGGTTTCAAATCGTTGTTGTAGCCATACAATATCATCAGGCTTTCCTACTTGCCACAGCGTATGTTTTTCTTTTTTTGTAGTAGAAAATTCATATAGAGCTTCTGTCAGTTTTCTTTCTGCAATCCATAAATCTAATTCCTTATTGTCTGGATAGGTTATCAATACAGGTTCAGTATTAAATCCTGTCTGGTGTAAATAATCCTTGAACAATTCCACACGATACTGTAATGTATCTTCGTGTTTTTTGATTACATTATTTTGATAATCCTGAATCGAAGTACCGGCTATTATACCGGTGAAAGTCCTGTTCTTAGATTGGATTTCATATAGATAGAAAACGGCTGTTGTTTCTTTTACCAAGACTTCATCGCTTTTAAATTCTCTATATTTTTGTGAAACGAGTTTGAAACGTTTTTCAAGTCCAATTTTTTGTTGGTTGACATAAGCTGGATTCAGCACATGTAAAAATGAAAAAGGATTGAAGTCCAACTGTGATGCCAGCTCCGCAGCAGAATATTCGTCATATGAACGAGAAGTCACCAGACTAACTTTGTCCCGTGAAGGATGTACTGCTTTAAAGGGAATTATTTTGGACACAGATGGTTTGGGATTAGGATTTAATATTTTATAGATACTGCCTTTTTAGCTATATTATTTTGAAAACTGTGCGGCTACTTTTTCGGCCTTTTTACTTTCGGCATAACTGTAAAAGCCTTCTCCGGATTTCACGCCCAGTTTTCCGGCACGAACCATATTAACAAGTAGTGGGCATGGAGCATATTTAGGATTTTTGAAGCCATCATACATTACATTTAATATAGCAAGGCATACATCAAGTCCGATAAAATCAGCTAACTGTAGAGGTCCCATTGGATGCGCCATTCCCAGTTTCATTACAGTATCGATTTCGTAAACACCTGCAACGCCATTGTATAATGTTTCGATAGATTCGTTAATCATAGGCATAAGGATTCTATTTGCTACAAACCCAGGATAATCGTTTACTTCTACCGGTACTTTACCCAGTTTTTCGGATAAATCCATTATGATTTTTGTTACCTCGTTTGAAGTATTGTATCCGCGGATAATTTCTACGAGTTTCATAATTGGCACCGGATTCATAAAGTGCATTCCGATTACGCGTTCAGGATGTGTAACCACGCCACCAATCTGCGTAATTGAAATTGAAGATGTATTTGTTGCCAATATGGTATCATGGGAACATGCTTCATTTAATTGCCTGAAGATATTCAGTTTTAGTTCGACATTTTCTGTTGCTGCTTCAACAACAAGATCAACGCCTACCACACCATCTTTTATGTCTGTATAGGTAATAATATTTCCGATGGTTTTGAGACGATCTTCTTCGGTAATAGTACCTTTTGCAACCATCCTGTCAAGATTGGCAGCTATAGTTGCCATTCCTTTATCGAGGGATTTTTCTGAAACATCAATTAATTTTACGGTAAATCCGCTTTGCGCAAAAGTATGCGCAATTCCGTTACCCATAGTACCTGCTCCGATTACGGCTATATTTTTCATTTTTATATTTTAATGATTCGTGTTTTTGTAAAGAAAGTATTATTTTTTGAAACAGTCAATAATCTGGTATGCTACCCTTAATGCTTCGGTTCCCTGTTCTAAAGTTACGACAGGGGTGGTGTCAGTAGTGATAGCATCTGCGAAAGAGTCGAGTTCGTCCAGAATGGCATTGTTGTGTTCCACATCAGGATTAGCAAAATAGATTTGTTTTTTGACACCTTCTGCATTTTGTAATATCATGTCAAAGTCTCCCGGTACTTCGGGTGCATCCTTCATTTTTACAACTTCACATTTCTTTTCGAGAAAATCTACAGAGATGTAGGCATCTTTCTGAAAGAAGCGGGATTTACGCATGTTTTTAAGTGAGATCCTGCTGGAGGTTAAGTTGGCTACACAACCATTTTCAAATTCAATTCTGGCATTTGCAATATCAGGCGTATCTGAAATTACGGAGACGCCACTGGCATTGATATGTTTGACTTTTGACTTCACTACACTCAGGATAGCATCAATATCGTGTATCATCAGGTCCAAAACAACAGGAACATCGGTACCGCGGGGATTGAATTCGGCAAGGCGGTGTGTTTCAATAAACATTGGGTTTTCAATCATGTTTTTGGTCGCAATAAATGCAGGGTTAAATCTTTCTACATGACCGACCTGACCTTTAACCTTATATTCATTGGCAAGAGCTATTATTTCTTCGGCCTCTTCTACTGTATTAGAAATTGGTTTTTCTATAAAAACATGTTTACCGGATTTGATAGCTACTTTAGCACATTTATAATGTGAAAGAGTTGGGGTAACTATATCTATGACGTCTACGGCATGAATTAATGATGCGATAGTGTTGAAATGTTTATAGCCGAATTCTTTGGATATTTTTTCTGCATTTTCCTGGTTTTCGTCGTAGAATCCAACCAGTTCATATTTTTCGGATTGTTGTAATAAGCGTAAATGTATTTTTCCAAGGTGGCCGGCACCTAAAACTCCTACTTTTAACATAAAATGTATTTTCAACAAAAATAAGATTATTTGTCTAAAGTTTAAAGATTCCTGTTTAAACTTTAGTATGCATTTAAAATTTAAAACCAGTATTTAAAATCATAATTACTTTCTTATTTTTACCAAAATAAATTAACCCCAACATTGAAAGATACAGCCAAACATCAGGGCCTTCGGAACCAGTTAGTAAGCGTTTTGCAGCAAAAAGGAATTACAGACAAAAATGTGCTCGAGGCGATTAAAAAAATCCCCCGTCATTTATTTCTGAATTCCAGTTTTGAGGATTATGCTTACCAGGATAAGGCGTTCCCTATTGGAGCAGGCCAGACTATTTCCCAGCCTTATACAGTAGCTTTTCAGAGTCAGTTGCTTGAGGTCCAGAAAGACCATAAGATTCTTGAGATAGGTACTGGTTCTGGTTATCAGACAGCTGTTTTGTGTATGATGGGTGCGAAAGTTTATAGTATAGAAAGACAGGGTGAATTATACAGGCAGACTTCGTCTTTATTGCCGAAGCTTGGTATCAGACCTAAGTTGCTGTCTTTTGGAGATGGTTATAAGGGACTTCCGAGTTATGCCCCTTTTGATAGTATAATTGTTACAGCTGGTGCTCCTATTATTCCTAAACCTCTAATGGCACAGCTTAAAATAGGGGGTAGACTGGTTATTCCTTTGGGTGAAGATCATCAGATTATGACTTTACTGATTAGGAAGAATGAGACGCAGTTTGAGAAACATGAATTGGGAGAGTTTCGATTTGTGCCTTTATTAGAAAATAAAAATTAGATTTGTGGTTAATTGATCCAAGTTTTTTAGGATTAAATCAGTGATGGCAAATAATTTGAGCCATTAAACAATTAGGGTTAATTAAGTTGGATTGTTTTAAGGAGTTAATTAAGGCGACTACGTCGTTTGTTGAGTGAATTAAGATATGTGGCTAAGTGTGTCTTCTTAGTTATTAAATGCTTTCTTGATTCTTGCGAGATCTCTTTTTGTATCGTTTTCCTTTAGGGATTCCCGTTTGTCGTAGGTTTTTTTACCGCGGCACAGACCTATTTCGAGTTTGGCCATTCCTTTTTCGTTTGTAAACAGTTTTAAGGGAACTATGGTTAATCCTTTTGCCTGTACACTTTTTTGAAGTGACTTTAGTTCTCTTTTGTTTAGCAGCAGTTTTCTTTCGCTTCTGGACTTGTGGTTAAACTGGTTCCCAAATGTATATTCTTCAATATAGGTATTGATAGCAAAAAGCTCATTGTTGCTAAACTCACAGAAACTTTCTGTGATATTTGCTTTTCCAAGGCGTATGGATTTAATCTCTGTACCTGCGAGGACGATTCCTGCGGTAAAGGTTTCAATAATTTCGTAATCGAAGCGCGCTCTTTTATTGAGTATGTTAACTGTTTTCAGCATAATGCAAATGTACTAAGAAATTCATCATTCTGGCAAGCCCTGTTTGTCTAAATAGAAGAAAAAATAAATTATGGATCATGATATATGTCAGTTTTTGTTCTGATTTGCGTCAGTAATTTTGACGGATAATTTAAAAACAAAACAAATGAAAAAATTATTGTTATTTGCAGGAATAGTGCTAACTGGCCTAACTGCGGCAGCACAGGAGCAACAGAATGTGGGTTTAAAAGGATCCTGGTTTGTAACTTCCCAATTTGGTTACCAGCAATCCAAAACAGCAGATGTGAAAAATACTAATCTTACAGTCATGCCTATCGTAGGGAATTTTATAACTCCAACGGTAGCTGTTGGTGCGGCTTTTGGATATGTCGGTATAAAGTCGGAATCTGATTTAGGCACTGCAGCAAATACAGAGCTGGTAGTAGTTGAGCCATTAGTAAGGAAGTACTGGAATGTTGCCGGAAGTTTATATTTCTTTGGACAGTTGGCAGCACCTATAATGAGTGGAAAAGAAAAGGAAAGCGAACTTAAAGTGACACAATATGGCCTGGCAATGTCAGGGGGTTTTGACTTTTTCGTAACTAAATATTTTTCAGTGGAATTTTCATATGATTTGGCTAATTTTACGTCAACTACTTTAAAACCAGAAGCTGGAGGTAAAACGACGGTAACTAATTTTTCACTGGCACATGTAGCAAGTGTAGATCCGGTGTATGTTGATGCCTTGGGTGGGAGTATGCCTAATCTGACCACTCCGCTTTCTTTTGGTTTCAAATTTATATTTTAGGAAATTTTATCAGTAAAAAAGCCGTTATTCTTTGGATAACGGCTTTTTTAATAATTGAATTAAGACTTGGCAGATTATAGTAATTAACTTCCTTATTTTTGTAGCATGCAAAACAATCAGAATAACAATCCGCTTCACGGAATCACGCTTCAAAAAATATTGGAACAGTTGGTAGGCTATTATGGGTTTGATACATTGGGCGAACTAATAAAAATCAAATGTTTTACTGATAATCCCAGTATTAAATCCAGTTTGACGTTTCTTCGTAAAACAGATTGGGCACGTACGAAAGTTGAAGAGTTATATATTAAGACGTTGCCTAAATTTTAATGGGTTGTATTAAGAAACTACAATTGTCTGAGTTATAAATGATGCTGAATTTCCATCATTGTTAACCCTGAATTTTAAAACAAAAGTTCCTGCCGTTGATGACTTGAAAATGTATGGAGCAGTTCTTGTTGCAGGGATTGGGTCTACACTACAGTCACCATAATATTGAGCCAAAACGGTTATTGTCCTTTCAGTAACACTTCCCTCTTCGTAAAAAGAATGAAAAGTTCCGCAATTATTATCTACTTTAAAAGATACATTAAATGTTACTTCCTGATTTATGGCAGCAGTTGCCGGGCCGGTTACTCCAGTAGTAGCTACATATACATATTGAGGTCCGTTGTCAACATTGTCGTTAACATCACAGGCTGTAATACCGCCAATTACTATTAAAAAGAAGAACATTTTGAGTCCGAAATTTTTTCTGATAGTTTTCATAATCGTTATTTTTTGTTTGATTTAGGATGCCGATTTTAAGAAAAGGTTGCTTAATTGTTATAAAAAAGATGCTATAATTAATTAGTAAAGTATTTTTGGGAATAGTTATGCTGGTTTTAAGTTAGTATACCAGTATTTCTATAATCACAAAAAAGCAAAAAGAATTAACTTTGGCTATACCTTTTTGCTTTGCAATACTTGGTGTTGTATATCCGTTTATATTTTATTAAAATTTCTTCTTAGCAGGGAATAGATTACGGTATCTAAAAACTGTCCATCGTGATAAATGTTTTCAAGCAGGTGTGCCTCTTTTACATAGCCATTTTTCTGGAGTACTTTTTCGGATGCAGCGTTTGCCGGATCGATTACTCCTTCTATAGAATGCATCTCCAGTGTATTAAAGCCATAATCAGTAACTTTATTGACGGCTTCACTTATAATACCCCTGCCATTGTATTCGGGCAGTAACATGTATCCTATTTCGCAGCGGAAATTTCCATGCTGTATTCTATAATGGCCTATTATGCCAATCATTTTAGGATCGTTTTTTAAAGTAATAGCCCAATTGATAGCTTCGTTATTTTCTATTTTAGTGTCGATCATGGCTAAGTGTTCCCGTGCTTGCTCTATATTTTTCACCAATGGCCTTGGTATATACTTCATGGTATCGGGATTTGACCGAAGCAGAAATATTTCATTTACATCATTTTTGGTGACGCGCCTTAATAGTAACCTTTCCGTTTCGAGTTCGGGAAAAGGAGTAAAGTTGATTTCTGGCATCTTGTAATTTATAAAATAGTTATACTGAACGTTGCGTTAAAGATGCTGTTAACATCAAGTTTTTGTATTCCTTGTTTATCGGTTAGATTTCCATTGCTGCCGGTTGTATCCGAGTGCCCATACCATGGCTCTATACATATAAAAGGCGCATTTTGCTTAGTCCATATTCCTAAGAATGGAAAGCCTTTAAAGCTGATTCTGAGAAACGGTTGCTGTTTGTTTAGTATAGTTAATGATTCTGATTCCAGGCGCTTGAAAATAAGGGCATCGTTTTCGAATAATGGATAGTTTAGGTCAAAACTATTGTCTTTTGGGGCAATAGTTTTTGTTTTGTCTGAAAGCAGATCATTATCGAGAAGATGATATTCCAGTTTTTCTGGTTTTTCCATTTCTATTGAATACTCTTCAAATGTACCGCCTAATGCAAAAGCAGGATGTGCACCGATAGAAAATAAGAGTTCTGAATTTTCCATATTGATTACCTTATAAGCAATATTCAGGCTATTTTCTTCCAATGTGTAGATGAGCTGTAGTTCAAACTTAAAGGGATATACTTTTAATGTTTCTTCATTATAGAGCAGTGAAAAGACTGCACTGTCATTTGTCTTTTCTGATAGTCTGAATTCCATGTCACGGGCAAAGCCGTGACGAGATAGGGAATAAGCATGTCCATTATAAATATAATTATTGTTTTTAAGTGTACCGACTATAGGGAATAATACGGGGGAATGCTTGCCCCAAAAGGCAGGGTTGCCTTCCCAGATATACTCGGTTCCAGATTTTGTCTTTAAAGAGATAAGCTCTGCTCCTTTATGGTTGATAGCAGCTTCAATGTTTTTATTGGCAATAGTAGTGATCAAAACGGTCTTGTTTTATTGTTTTCACAAATCTAAACAAAAAGAGCTAATGAGATGTTTACTATTTTAACGAATAATTACCACTAATGAACATTTAGTTTTTAAAAAAGATTGGTTTTTTTTCTTTTATTTGCCGTAGCAAATTTTCCAATTATGAAAAACAATTTTTATAGAGCTAATATCTTAATGGCTTTATTTTTTGGCGCTCTGTCATTACAGGCACAACAAGCTCCAGGGGCGGCTGTAGCCAATCCTCAATCCAATTACAATTATCACGATGCCTTTGGTCCTAATTTCTATACGACGAACGGTACGGATACACGCTCTGCAAGTGGACAGCCAGGAGCAAAATATTGGCAAAACCGTGCGGATTATACGTTAACAGCTTCTTTAAATGAGCAAAACAGTGAAGTAACGGGTTCAGAAATCCTTACCTATACCAATAATAGTCCGGATAAATTGTCTTTTTTATGGTTGAATGTTGACCAGAATCTTTTCAAAAAAGATTCAAGAGGGAATGCTGTAATCCCATTGAAAGGAAGCAGGAATGGGGCTAAAGGAGAAGACTTCAATGGAGGGCACAATATAAAATCTATAAAGCTTCTTTCTACTGTGAAAGGGAAAACCTCGGAGCAGGAACTTAAGTTTACTATTACAGATACAAGAATGCAGATTTTTCTTCCGGAGGATTTAAATCCTAATGGAGCTGCAGTAAAATTAAAGATAGACTTTTCATTCATATCTCCAATATTTGGCTCAGACAGAATGGGAATCCAACCCACCAAGAATGGTAAGATTTTCGAGGTAGGCCAGTGGTATCCAAGAATGTGTGTTTATGATGATATTAAGGGATGGAATACTCTTCCTTATCAAGGAGCTGGAGAGTTTTATTTGGAATACGGAGATTTTGATGTTAGCATTACGAGTCCGGCCAGTCATATAGTTGTATGTTCAGGAGAATTGGTAAATCCTTCTGAAGTATATACTCCAGAACAGCAAAAAAGATGGGCAGCAGCAGCACAAAGCGATAAGACTGTAATCATCAGGTCAGCTGAAGAGGTTACTAATCCTTCTTCCAGACCTACCGGAAAGGCAAATCTTACCTGGCATTTTAAAATCAAGAATGCACGTGACGTTTCATGGGCTTCTTCGGCAGCATTTATAGTTGATGCTGCAAAAATTAATCTTCCAAGTGGCAAAAAATCAATGGCGATATCCGCTTATCCTGTAGAAAGCGATGGCGTTAAAGCCTGGAGCCGTTCTACTGAATATACTAAAACCTCTATAGAAAATTATTCAAAAAGATGGTTTGAATATCCTTATCCTGCAGCTACGAATGTAGCGGGTGTAGTAGGAGGTATGGAATATCCCGGAATTGTTTTCTGTGAATGGACTTCGGAAGGGGAAGAACTTTGGGGAGTAACGGATCATGAATTTGGACATGCATGGTTCCCGATGATTGTCGGATCAAACGAGCGTATGTTTGCGTGGATGGATGAAGGTTTCAATACTTTTATCAATTCTGTGAGCTCTGAAGATTTTAATAAAGGCGAATATAAAACGCCTAAAACAGATATGCACGAAGCGGCAGAGGGATTTTCAGGACCTTCTATAGAACCTGTAATGACTGCACCGGATGGGCTAAAAGAAGCTAATCTTGGGACACTTGCTTATTTCAAACCTTCAAGCGGACTGATAATGCTTCGTGAAGAAATATTAGGTAAAGAACGTTTTGACCTTGCTTTTAGGACTTATGTGAAGCGTTGGGCATTCAAACACCCTATGCCGGATGATTTCTTCAGGACAATTGAGAATGTTGCGGGAGAGGATCTAAATTGGTTTTGGAGAAGCTGGTTTGTAAATAACTGGCGTTTTGACCAAGCTGTTACGGCTGTAAGATATGTGAAAAATGATGCAGCTAAGGGAGCGGTTATTACTGTAGAGAATAAGGAAAGAATGGCACTACCTGTTATAGCTGAACTTAAGCTGAAAAGTGGCGCTGTACAGCGCATTAAGCTTCCTGTAGAAGTATGGCAACGTAATGTATCCTGGTCTTTTAAAGTGCCAACGACTGAAGAAATTGCTTCTGTAACCCTTGACCCTGATAAAGTATTTCCGGATGTTAATATTAATAACAATATTTGGGACAGCAGTAAAAATGAGCTTGAAAAAGATATAATCCTTGATCCTTATCTTGGAAATTATGAGAGTAAAGCACTCCCACTTAAAGCTACTATTTCTGAAAAGAATGAGTCATTAGAATTTAAACTTGACCGCAATCAGGCATTAGAATTGGAATATTTAGGTAAAGATAAATTTGGACATTCTGCTGCTGGTGTGGAGATACAATTTAATGAGGCTAAAACTTCATTTACTTTCCGTATCCAAGGGCAGAGTTTTGAATATACTAAAGTAAAATAGTATTGCTATAAAACAGAATGTTATGAAAAACTCCGGCTTAGTCCGGAGTTTTTGGTTGTATGAATAGAGGTAAAAAAAAACACCAACGGTTAAGTTGGTGTTTTAGTGTATAAACAAATCAAAATGAAAGATTACTTAGTCAATAACAATAGTTTGTGTTATTGATTCTGTAGCCGATTTTTTGAATTTTAAGATATAAGTTCCTACTGTAGTAGCTTTGAACTTATAAGCAGCAACTTTAGTTGCAGGAGTAGTACCACAGTTTGAACCTGCAGCATACTTAGCTTCAACTTTAATTTCTGTAGTTTTAGCAACAGGAGTAGTTTCAACAAACTTGTTGAAAGTACCACAACTGTTATCAACAGTAAAAGATACATTTAATGCAACTTCCTGATTGATGTGACCTGTAGTAGCACCTTCTACTTTTGTTACCAGTGCTTCTTTTGTTACCGGTGCCGGAGCACTGTCGTCGTCATTACTACATGATGTGAAGGCTGCGCCTGCGAATACTAATAAAGCAATTGTTGTTAATTTAATCTTTTTCATAGCAATTAAAAATTTATTGGTTTTACTCAAGAGGGTCAAAAAATGCAAAGGTTGCTTTTTATTATATGTTAAAAAATGTTAATAAAAACAATATGCTGCTTAGACGTTTTAAAGTGAGAAAGTTAGAGAGTGAATATTTTTCAAAAAAAAAGCACCAGCCTGGATTTGGCTGGTGCTTTTAAAATATAGCTTTAGATTATTGTTTCTGAAGTTCGCTTTGATTTCGGAATACTAATTTTCCATCGAAGCTATCAAGGAGTATAATACTATCTGTGGTTACTTTTCCGCTGAGGATTTCTTTGGAGAGTTCGTTCAGGACTTCTTTCTGTACGACCCTTTTTACGGGTCTTGCACCAAAGTGAGGATCATAACCTTTATGTGCCAGATAACTGATTGCTTCGGGAGTAGCATCAAGTGTGATGTTTTGTTGGGCAAGCATTTTTGTGGTGCTTTTCAGCTGCAATCCTACAATTTCCCGGATATTGCTTTCATTCAATGGTGTGAACATAACAATATCATCGATACGGTTGATGAATTCGGGTCTTACAGTTTGTTTAAGCAGTCCGAGAACTTCTATTTTGGCAGCTTCTGTAGCGGCTTCAATACCTCCTTTTAGAGTATGGAATTTCTCCTGTATGATCTCACTTCCCATATTAGAAGTCATGATGATTATAGTATTCTTGAAATCGGCAAGACGACCTTTGTTATCTGTAAGCCTTCCCTCATCAAGAACCTGCAGCAGTATATTGAATGTGTCCGGGTGTGCTTTTTCGATTTCGTCGAGCAATATCACAGAATATGGTTTTCTTCTCACTGCTTCGGTTAACTGTCCACCTTCATCATAACCAATATATCCCGGAGGGGCACCAACAAGACGGCTTACGCTGTGGCGTTCCTGGTATTCGCTCATATCGATACGTGTCATCGAGCTTTCATCATCAAAAAGATAAGCTGCGAGTGCTTTTGCTAATTCTGTTTTACCTACACCTGTGGTTCCAAGGAATAAGAAAGTACCAATAGGTTTTTTCATGTCCTGTAAACCTGCACGGCTTCTACGTACGGCATCACTGACGGCTTCAATAGCTTCTTCCTGTCCAACTACCCGTTTGTGCAGTTCTTCTTCGAGTCGGAGTAATTTTTCACGTTCACCCTGTAGCATTTTCGTAACCGGGATTCCGGTCCATTTGGCTACTACTTCAGCTATATCCTCACGTGTTACCTCTTCTTTTATTAATGAAGTTCCTCCTGATTGTGTTTCGGCCAATTGTTTTTGTAATATTTCCAGTCTGCTTTGGGCTTCTTTGATTTTTCCGTAGCGGATTTCTGCTACCTTCCCATAGTCGCCTTCACGTTCGGCCCGTTCGGCTTCATATTTAAAATCTTCAATCTCGGTTTTAACGGTCTGTATATTGTCGACTACATCTTTTTCTGATTTCCATTTCGCGAATATCTCGTTGCGATCTTCTTTCAGGTTTGCGAGTTCCATACCGAGCCCTTTGAGTTTGCTTTCATCGTTTTCGCGTTTGATGGCTTCGATTTCGATCTCAAGCTGCATTATCTTTCTGTCGAGTACATCCAGTTCTTCCGGTTTGGAATTGATTTCCATGCGTAGTTTGGAAGCCGCCTCATCCATAAGGTCAATCGCCTTGTCCGGGAGGAATCGGTTTGAAATATAACGCTGTGATAATTCAACGGCAGCTATAATGGCATCATCTTTTATCTGTACTTTGTGATGTGTCTCATATTTTTCTTTGATACCTCTAAGGATTGAAATCGCACTTTCAGTATCCGGTTCGTCTATCATGACCTTTTGGAAACGACGTTCCAATGCTTTGTCTTTTTCGAAATACTTTTGGTATTCGTCCAGTGTGGTTGCACCGATAGCGCGAAGTTCTCCTCTTGCTAAGGCCGGTTTTAAGATATTAGCAGCATCCATTGCACCTTCGCCGCCGCCAGCACCTACAAGAGTATGTATTTCGTCAATAAAAAGAACAATATCACCTTCGGCAGCAGTTACTTCTTTTACTACCGATTTTAATCTCTCTTCAAATTCCCCTTTGTATTTTGCACCGGCTATTAATGCGCCCATATCAAGTGAGAATACGATTTTATCTTTCAGGTTTTCCGGTACGTCACCATCAACAATACGATGGGCGAGACCCTCTGCGATTGCGGTTTTACCAACACCCGGTTCACCAATAAGCATAGGGTTATTTTTTGTACGTCTTGTAAGAATTTGCAATACACGTCGGATTTCCTCGTCACGTCCTATGACTGGATCCAGTTTTCCGTTTCGTGCCAGTTCGTTTAGGTTTCGGGCATATTTATTTAACGCATTATAGGTTTCTTCTGCGGAGGAAGAGGTTACACGTTCGCCTTTTCGAAGTTCGTCTATAGCAGCTTTGAGGCCTTTTTCGGTAACACCTTGGTCTTTTAGGATCTGAGCTGTTTTGCTTTTTGAATTAAAGACAGCAAGTAATAAATGTTCGATAGAAACAAACTCGTCGTTCATTTTTTCTGCGATTATTTCCGCTTCATTAAGTGTAGTACTTGTCGTTCTGGAATACATTAATTCACCACCAGAGACTTTTGGAAAGTTTTGGATGGTACTGTCGAGAATCTGTTCGAACAGGCTTACGTTTACATTGAGTTTTTTGAGCAGGAATGGGGCTACGTTTTCGTCAACATCAAAGATAGCTTTCATCAGGTGCTCATTTTCAATTTGCTGTTGGCCATAGCTTTGGGCAATTTGCTGCGCTTTCTGTATCGCTTCCTGGGATTTGATGGTAAACTTGTTTATGTTCATGTGTTTATATTTTATTTGCCTTAACGGTTTCCCAACGGCAATTGTTTATTATTTGTTTTTTATTAATTTTGACTGGGTGGAATTCAAAATACATTCCATTACTATTAATCAGACAAAATGTCTTGTTAACACCCGTAAACAAAGACAAAATGTCTTAAAACAAGACAAAATGAGTTTATTTAAGAATATATTTGGCGACAGCAATCAGCAGAGCCAGGATCCTAAAATCAATTGGGTTGCTTTAGATACTATTTCCCAGCTTGATACAATCAGTTCTTCTTCGTCTGAAAAGCCTGTTGTAATTTTTAAGCATAGTACGCGTTGTAGTATCAGCCGTATGGTTTTAAAGCAACTTGAAAATGAGTATGATTATAAGGATGATGAAGTTACACCTTATTTTTTGGATTTGCTATCTTATAGGGATATTTCAAATGAGATAGCGATACGTTTTGGGGTACAGCATCAATCGCCACAGATTATTGTAATTAAGGATGGTAAATCGGTTTATAATGCTTCGCATGATGGGATACATGCGGAAGATGTGAAGGCTTTTTTAGGGTAAATACAAAAGCTGTCTTACGACAGCTTTTTGTTTTGCGGGATTACACGCTGATGACGCTGATAAAACGCTGATTTTATATACTGGTTCTTTGATTTACTTACTGTGTATTTTAGAGGCTTGGCTCTTGTTGGCTTAGGCAGTGGAAGCTGCCGAGTCCCCAGATCAGGTCGATGGAATCGATACCGATTACTTTTCTGTCTTTGAAGCAGGATTGTATGATGTCGAGCGCTTTCTGATCATTCTTGTCCTGGAATATAGGGACGATTACGCTT
>Ga0247742_10000521_pt1 | contig 30796 bp, 35 predicted proteins | sample UWRJL208509C2_FD_180944 | JGI IMG/M metagenome (GOLD analysis project Ga0247742, IMG submission 180944) | Plant litter microbial communities from Arlington Agricultural Research Station in Wisconsin, United States - UWRJ-L208-509C-2 | ecosystem: Environmental > Terrestrial > Plant litter >...
AAACAAAACCAGAAGCTCAAGTCGAACTGCATTGAAGAACGTCGAAGAGGAAGACGAGGAACCTCTTTTGGAGGCCCAACTGACTGTCAAGAAGAAACCTCGGTCACGCTCAAAGTCAGTGGCTAAGTCAGACCATATAGACCAGACCGAAGCAGAGGAGGATGCAACATTAGAACCCCCACCGGCTGTCAAGAAGAAGACTCAGCTCCGATCGAAGTCGGTGGCCAAAGCCAAGATTGACCACACCGAAACAGAGGACGAACCCGTCAGACAACCATCGCGCTCACGGTTGAAATCCAAAGCTCCTGTGGCAGCGGAAAGTGCAGTGCAGCTAGAAGAGGAAGTGCCACGCAAATCTTCGAGGTCGAAGGCGAAGGCATCAGTGGCTCCTGTTGTCGAGGAAGAGGAACTCCTGCGCAAGCCTTCACGAGCCAGGTCTAAGCCCAAGGTCACAGAGCCAGAACCTGAAGAAGATGAAGACGAACCCGCGCCGGAACCTCCTGTAGTTGCAAAGTCCAAGCCCAAGCATCAACGGACTGCATCCAGATCCAAACCTAAAACGCCTCTTCTTCCGGAAGCATCTGGTGCCGATTCTGCATCAGAGCAAATCTTGAGGGTCGCGCCTCCGAAACGAACGGCAAGCAAATCGAAGCCGCAAAATCCAGAGGCAAAGGATTTATTCAATGATGACATCGTAATGGATAACTATGTTCCTCCTCCATCCTCGCCTGCCGAAGCTACAAGGCTCACGTCAGCAACGGACTTGCCACCTTTGTTTGTTCCAAAGCGAACGAAAGCTAATAAAGCACCCACTCCGCAAGAAGAGGAAACCGAAAAGGCGCAGCCTGAGAAGAAGAAACCGGGTCGGCCAAAGGGCAAGCCTAAACCTTCGCGTACTCCGCCGCCTGAGGGCGACCCCGATACAACCTCCCCATCTTCCTCCGCCGATACCCATGCACCTCTTGTCCCTGTCGCCACTAATCCATCGAAACATACTTCCTTCAAGGACAAGGTGCCCTCCAAGTCAAAACCGACTGAGCAGAGCGGCAATGGCTACTCCAAACAAAGGATGAAGGTCGTTGAGGTCTCCAGTGACGAAGAAATGGATGACGTGGAGCCCCTCAAGCAAAAGAAGTTTCATAATGCTTTTCAGAGCGAGAAGGAAAACTCTCATGACTCTGTCAAAGTGACAATTCCTGCTTATGCACCGTCGCAAATCCTTGACGATCCCCCAGCAAAACCAGCTTCGTCGGGAGGCAGACGCGAGCGGAAACCTGTTATCGTTGAACCTGTCGTCTCTGCGAAGGTTGTTCGTCCCCTTGCCCAAACGATTGTGGCCATTGAAAATGACGACGACATTCAGATGGAGGACCATCTCGATCCTGAGTTCGACACGGATACGGGAATGTACACCGCGCCTTCAACGCCACATCGGCCGACATTCAAAGACCCTCCATCTGATGTTCAACGACCCTCGACACCACCGGAAACTATGCAAGAGAATTCCACAGAACCGCCATTCATTCCTCCCTTATCGAAGCTCCCCTTCATGCCATTGCACGCCTTGAGTGACGCTGAATTGGACATGTCGGTGGAGGAGTGGGTCAGGTATCAGATGGAAGTTGAGCATGACAAATTTCGACGGGACGGAGAACGAGAACTAGAGAAATTCAAGAAGAGGGCGGAAGAGGTGAGGAGAGTCATTGAAGGCTTGTAGGTTATTCAGCTTTCTATGAGGTTGACGTGAGGTGCTTGCTTGCCAATCGGTCCGATTCGTCGTGCCAAACGTGCTGATAGACCCATGTTTTAGGAGTTGTAAATAAAGAAACGACCTCAGTTTTGTCGACCTGACGTTGATGGATATTTCCATCCTCTTGGTCTTGACCTGCACCTAAAGTGCGAGTGGAACGGCTTCACGAATTGAGCTGACAGTCGTGAGCTAGGAAGCTTGCTAAGAAGGCCAGTTCAGTTCGTCAGTCGTGTCATCAGTTGTGGGCTGGTTTCGTTCATATCGACATACGGCCCCAAGAACCCGTTGGTACTGTGTTGCAGGGCTGGCTTATGTGTGTCATGGCAGTACTGGACGCTATCGACTATTTCTTACGCGCCTGTTGTATCAGACCGCTTTGTACCAAGGCGCTAATGGGGCCACTCAAAACTTTAAACCCTCTGCAGCGACGATAAGATTAAGGACGGGTGGTTGATAAGTCTCCAAGTTAATGGTACTGTTAGGAGCCAACCGGCTGGATCCTTCTTCCATACAACCGAGATCAAATCCACCTCATACGAGGCAGAAGTATCATAGGTGAGTAATTTAATTTCGGTCCAGACCCTCATCCTGATCTTAGGGCCACCATGCGCTCTGATCGCTCATCGAAAAAGGCAAAGTCCGGCATGTTGACGGATGACGAAAGTCTCAAGTTTCAACTGATTCAGGATTGATCTTGGACGATTAGCACTCGAGGATGGAGACAGCTATGGAAAATTGTAGTCCGATCGCTAGATCAATAGAGTAAGTGGGTTAGAGGCAATTGAAGAGCCTAGAGAATGGGCTGGATTGCTACCTTTGCGATATTCTTGACTGAAATGTAGCGTACGCCCTCACCCTATGTTCCCGGACCGGCGATCTGCACATTACTTGGAAACATCATATGGACGTAGATGACCGACCGTGGACCAGCGTGAACTTTACCTCATTGGCAAGGTTTGCTGCTCGACGTGAGCACTCTATGCCATCATGTCTTTTCCCTCTTAGGCCATTGCCTTCTAAGGTTTCAACATTTTAATCTGCGGCCTATTCGAATTCCATGATAGTCGATGTTCTTCCAGGCAGCTGGTGTCCGCCAAGTTGTCCAAGAGATCCCACACTTCAAGCCTTAAAGCTTGACTTGGCGCTATGTATACATCGCATGAGTGAGTGCGATTTTATCGATAGAATCCTAGCCAAATTGCCGGGACATCCGTTGTTTTCGTAGGTGATCTACCGAACTCAGAGCTTCTTATCCCCAGATGGAATACGAGCTCACGAACTTTGAGGACCGGCTGCAGCTGAGCAATTTCATGCGTAAGACCTATGTGTTGACTCCAAACTCGTAGTCTAGGAGACACGCGAGGCACACGAGGGGGTTTATATTCGCTACCCTTCACCGGCTCGAATGGTATCTGATTTAACCAATACATCTTCCAACATTAATTGCTGCTGCGACCAATCCTCATTTGGAGCGATATCCATGGTCCATGGTGCCGTTAAACGTTCGAATCAAATAATAATCCCTCCGAGTTGATGTCGCCAAAATATCTACTGCTACTGCTGTTTTCTTAAAAGAGGTCTATCGGCTCTCTTACCACAACCAAAATACCCCCACCTTCAGCTATCAGCATGCGCCGAACGCTGCCAAGCGACATTATCCGCCTGGTGTTGGGTCACCTCGACTCTGAAGACATTCTGAGCATACGAATGGTATGATCTACAATTTCGGTACTCAATCTTCCCGAATGACTGATCGCCAATTCTTCAGACCTGTCGAGACATTTATGATTTATCCAACCTGCGCTCAGTCTGGGAAGAGCTGCTTCAACGACTGGTTATTAACCAAAATATCCCTATACCTGGACTTAACGGCCGAAATATCGACACATTGTCATCAAAGGAGCTCGAGGGAGCGTACTACAAAGCCGTGAAACTTCGTCGAAACTGGACCTCCGAAACCCCAATCGTGAAACGTTCTGTCACGCTCGACGCTATTCCTCAGACTCGTATTGTCGCTCTACATGTTCTCCCTGGTCGCGGTCGTCAGTTCCTAGTGTCATTGTCAATGGCTCATGCGCCTCGACGCTTCATTATCCGCTGCTGGGATCTCCAAACATCAAATATTGCTTGCATAGCTTACAGAGAGATTTTACATTTTGGCGGGATGGTCGTAAACGAAGTGGCATCCGATTCTGCTCATGTAGCCGTTGTTTCGCAGAGGTACAATCCCTTCGCCTAAATGATGAGTTGAAAGTTGCTGAAGTTCATGGTGAACAGCGGCATCGAGATACTTACCATCGACCACAATGCGACTAATCCCAGAAATGGGTTTGTGCAATCCTCTATAATCCAGACAAGAATGCGGAGCGTCCACTATTTGCATGGCCTTCGACTCGTGACCAAAGATTCCAACGGAGGGCTTTTCCTTCTAGACTTAAGGAACCCTCGAGCAAAGTTTGAGGTTCAGCATAATATGCAGGGACAAGTGAGTGAAAAAAATAACTTGATTGAGGGTGCCACTCACTTTATTAATTGTCGTAGGTTCTTCTTGATTTCATCCTGACAGACACATTCATGATGATTTTGAATGCGAAGACCCTCGAATTCTACTCTCTCCCATCGTCATCTCCAACAGCTCCTACTAGTGTCAGTCTCTTCCCCATATTCCAATTCCAATGGCCATGGAAGATCGATTACGGCGCGATGACACTACGCCACATTTCGAAAAGCAATACGGAAAACATCAACGACCCGATTACAATCTTTATCCGTTTTGGAAGTATGTTCCCTTGGGTGAGTGCTGTTTTTGTTCGCCTTGATGCCTCAAAAGATGAACGGATTAGCCGGTGAACCTTCTCCATTGCTATGAGATTCGCCCGAACCCTTATTTCACTTCATCCGAACCGCCGAGTGAGATGAATGTGCCATATGAGTACCCGCCAACGTTGTGCGATACGATAGGCTCGCCAATCCGCCTACACGCGCCGTCGGATTTGGTCCTTGGTCCTTACGGAACCGCGATTTGGACAGACAGCCACACGGAAAGCTATTATAACCATGCCGATCGCGGTCAGAGAGTTGCCGGAACCGTAGCTCGGCTTCGCCGTCAGTCAGCTGAGGAGGAAGAAGAGGTGGAGCCTTCTGCTCAGGTGGCGACTTCGACAGCTTCCTCTGTATATGGTTATCACGAAGAGGACAATTGGGTCAGGCTAGCGATAGATGAGAGCGAGGGACGTATCTTCGTGGGCCGCGATGATGGTAAGATTGAAATATTCGAGTACATCTAGAATGCTCCAGAGCTGTCCGATAGTTTCAATTGTCTTTCTGGAGTCAAAGTAATTTTAGATTCGACTTCAAGACATTTCGAACGGGATTTTGAGCAGGAGAAATTTCTGCGGCTCTTGTATTTTTGAAAGACTGGAGTATTATACAGATTTGGATTATGGCACGGTAGCAATAAGGACCTGGAATCGGAGTATTAGGGCCTGCTGGGTGAACGTGAACCCAACATCACTCACAGCAGATGGAGTAAGCCCTAAATCTTTCAGGGACTTTGATGAATCTTCTTTGGTGAAAGTTTTCCTATGTACATGTGAGAACATGTCGGATATGAAGTAGTTGTGCAGCTGACCTTGGGAATTGTTGGGCGAACGTCACTGTGTCGACATCGACGTTGAGCGACTGAGCTGCCAAAAATTCTGCAACCTCACGAAGGGCTACAAATCGTCAGCGAGGACCGGAACGTGGGTGGTAGACGCTTACAGGCTTCACTAGACAACGTAGTCGTATAAGGTTGACCACCGGTAGCCATTCGAATTTGAAGTCTCGTCTCCTTGAAGTCTTTCCCTGCCGTCGTGGTGGCCGCTGCAAGGGCTGCTGGCGTGCGAGATGGACCGGCGGAGGTCGCTGTATCCTGTGGAATTTGGCCATCTCGGAGGGCTTTTTCTCTGGCCGCTTTCTCTGCCCTCGCCTTCTTGTCAGCCTCGATTTGGGCTTTGATCGCGGCTTTGGCTTTCGCATCCTCGATTTTTTCTGTGCCACCATGAGTATCTGGTAAGTAGTTTTCGTGAAGGCGACGCACCGCGTCGTTTAGCCTCAGCTTCCTTCACCAGTTCCTTTGCTCTCAAGTCTTCTTTGATTTTATTGAGATCCTTTGTAGATATAAATGAGAGGATTCGTGAGAAGGAATTCAATTACAGACCTTGCCAGCCTTGCGCCGAAGGGCTTCGTTGGCCTTGTGCTCTTTGGCTTCTTCGACGGCTTTGGTCGCGCGTTTCGCAGTCATTTTCTGTCGCAGTTCCTCGAGCCGTTCTTTCTTCTCTTCTTCGGTCAAAGGTTTGACCTAGATCATATACTTGGAACCACCAACATGGCTGCATGATTTCAATTCTCACCTCCTCAGTCGATTCCTCGAACTGATCGTGGCCACTCTTTTCCGCGTGGAAGTTAGCAAGGGCAGTGTTTTTGAAGATTTTACCACATTCAGAACATTTGATGCTCTGAGTGGTTGATGGTGAAGAACAGGCATCAGGACAAACCAACTGCATTCGCGGGGTCCATACCTTCGCTTCCACTTCATTTCCCTTTAGTGCACCAAGGCTCTTCAGCGCTTGTGCGTCCTCGTCGTCATCATCCACATCCATAGGCGCGCCTCTGCCACCGGCTTGCTCAGTTACACCTCCAAGATCAGGAACTGGTTGGCTCTCATGTTCTAGAATATGATCCATGGCAGGTTGTAAGCCGCGATTACCCGTCGCTTTTAAAGCCCCTATATTCAGTAAAAAAATAATTGTGAAGATGGAGTTGCAGCAAGTGGATGACGTTAGATGGGCTCTCTTCTGGAGATTATGAAGATAGCGAACATTCGACGCGTGCGGGATCGAAACCCATGCTCAGTAAGGTGTCTTTATCGCCAGCCATATTTCAGCGTAGAGTAGCTTTCAGACAATTTGTCGGATTAAGGTTGTGTGGCTGTAAAGAAGATATGGGTGTCAGTGGTCAACCCTTCAGAGACTCTTACCTCAACTCAGCCTGTTGACTGCGTCACCTATCCTCTACATATAGAAATTAATTCTCATGATACACGTGACCTGCGGGCGCTTAAAGAAGTTACCGCGATTTTGACCCGATGGGCGTTGTCTGAGTTAGCTCATTCAACAGTAGATTGAAATCCTCATGAACACTTGAACGCCACAATTACTCATGTAGCATTGTTTTTAGGGGGAAAAGGGTAATTGATTTCTTGGGTTGAGTGATACCTTTTGCTCATGCATAGCTGAACTTCACGCACCTCTTAGGGAAACGATAGGGGACATGCCACCATTTTGGTTAAATTTTTATGTAAAGCACAAATCTCATGAAGATAAAAAGTTGTGCCTCAGTCGTGGTACTGGATGTTTAAAATCTGCGAAACTGACGTGGCCACACTCCACTCATAGCTACTTGGCCCTCCGCTCGAGATTTGAAGCATGCAAGCCGCCGAACATCTCGCAGGAATATTTTCTGTATATTCTGAATGCGCAGTAAGAAAAGAAGTGCTGTAACACAAAAGGATAGAATTCTAAGGCACAAGCATAGCACAATTAGGACGAAATTTACTGTATGATTATTCTGTCATCTCATGTGCGGAAACTTAGTGTCAAATTGGTCGTCTCAGCATGCCTTTTTGGAGATTAAGGGTTGCTATGTGCTTCACATAGTAAGCAGATTTGAAAGAATAGCTTGTGCTTAAATACCAATTTCTGATACACAATAGCTGGGTCCCGAGTCGAACAAAAGCTGGCGCTGCGGCACTACTGACATTCATACCCGCTCAATACCAAACCACAAGTACGGTACTCTATGTTGCCTCAAATACCTGTCGGCATTTACATCAGTCCGATAGGGCCCATGTGACGGGCGCGTACTTGAGTTTCCGGTTCCGAATTGTGACACTGCTTTTGGTGCTGTTAGAACTTGAATTTTACTCGGGTCCAATGACGCTCGCTCCCTACCGCAGTAGATGCACACTAGACTGGGGCCTACTCTCCATGAGGGGTAATTGTTGACCAAGGTTTGGAATCAAGTAATACCTAAAAACTAATCTTTGGATAAGTCATCTATAATGAGCCTACTACATTCGCACTACAGCTATGTTAAAGCCAGGCCACCTATCAAGAATTTTGAGACAAATTAGTTTTAAATGAATAGTTCTCATTTGCTTTTGGCTTTTGGAAGGAATCAGCGAAGTTGTCCAAACTTCCTAATCAGGAAGGAGTCATGAGGTTAGCCGTTTGCATGCCTTGGCAGCCGTAGGTGATATATCTTGTACTTGAACCGCAACGACACCCCCGAACGGTCGTCGTTTTACCAACTTCACCTTCAAGACATAGTTGTACTGGCATCTATCTGCCTATCACAAAATCCGTTCGTCTGAAGTGTGGCATTGTGCAGCAATGGTACCTTCATCGTCGAACCTCGGACCAAGACCCACGTCCCCAGTCGAGGAGGATCTGCAGAAGCTTTACAACGACGTATGGGCTGCTTTTGCAGAGGAAACACCACCGCCGTCGTCGGAAGGGGATTTGGAGAACATCTACAACGGATACACTGATGATAGCGACGGTGTTACCAATCCGTATTCCCACCCACCCACCAGAGGTGAGTAGCTCTAGATTGGTGACTGATATGCCCTCTTATACTTTGACAGATATACGTGGAAGTAGCCCATACCTCCCTCCAGTCGACACATCTACTTCCTCAACGGAGACTCCCAGCAAATACTCGCCTACAAGACGTCGCCTGCCCCCAACTCCCGGAGTCGCTTCTTCGTCGATAACACCGACAGTTATGCCTATGCCTGAACCGGACACACAATACTCAAGACAGAACCCTTACGATTCCTCATTTTACACCTCTTTTCCACCTTCTAACATCCCTTCGGATCCAACACCTCGGCCTGCAGGGGAGCGAACATCCACTTCAAGCAATGGGCGGCGACTACCGGAGGCTCCAGCATATGGGAATGACTCCAAGCATTCATACGAGGATGGGAGCAGGACACCAGTTTCCACGAGTGACTATCAATCGCATGGATCGACGACTTCTTATTCAAGTTCTGCCTCCTTCTCGGGCTATAGCACTGGCGCGACGAGTACGAATGGAGACGGGTACCACAGGCCTGCTGTCCCCCCTAAACCCTCGGCATACCGCACCAATGCAGCGGATCTGATGAGCACATATGATCAGGCTGGAGGAAGTGGATACGGTTATCCACAAACGCACTACTCTCCGGCTTCACAATCTGAGACGCATACCACCGCCAAGCCACCAGTTCCCCCTCCACCTTCGCACCCCTCCACCAAACTTTCTAGTTATGACCTTGATTCTGGAGATCAATATGCTTCTGCACCTTATTCTCTCAGCCCAGTGCACATGTCGCCTTGTGGGTCCTAAGAGTGTTTTTCTAACCCATTACTCATATCGCTTCCAGTTGGTAACGTCACAGATTTTAGCCTCAAAGACCCCTCAAGCAGCTCTTCCCAGCAGCATTTCTTTGGTGCCGAAACTCAAGGCAGCTCTAAGGCACACCCGTACAGTCAACCTCAAGCTAGGCCCATTTCGCAATCGGAGGATGACTGGAACCCAGACTCGTACACATATGATGATGATGATGGTCAAGCCTTCGAGGGTCCTGAGGCAGGACCTGGTGGCGTTACGCGAAGACCAACCGACATGCTTCGTTCGCTCGCTGATTTTGATCACAATACCGTGGATATGTCAGAAACTGCACAAGACGAGTATTGGGAGGATGAAGAGGAGGAAGACGAGACGAGATTTGTGAACTTCTCTCTACTTTCTCATATCGCAATGCAACTTCGAGACAAGGTACCAAGGGGTACTCATGTCAAAGGAAGCATCCCTTACCCTCGTGCATTTACTGGGAAGGACATTGTGGTATGGTGCACAGCATTGCTGAATGGAAGATCTACTTAATCTTTTGGCAGTCGACTATCCAGACCCAAATCCAACGCGAACTATGCATCAATCATGGGGTGTCAACAAATGATCGTCGAGTAGCGCTGCAAGTCGCTCGGAGTCTGCAAAATCAACTCTTCTTTTACGAGGTCGAATGGGGAAGCCGTGCACTTCAGGATGGAGTTGAAGACGTCTATATGTTCCTAGATGATGCAGAAGGCGGGTCGGAGGCAATAATGGAACGTGAAGAACTTCCAACCGGCGTCATAACCATGTTCACCCGTTGCTATTCGCCTAGCTGCGGAGAAGGCATTCCGTGCTACTCGTACACATGCCCGAGACAGGTGTGCAACCATATTATATACGAGGATTATGCTTTCTGATTTCTGATTTTGAATTGGTCTTCAGGGGAATCAAATCTTACCTCCACTTCCGACACAATCAGAACCCCCAGTGGTTTCTAAAGAAGAGGAATGGACGAAGACAATTGACGCGGCAGTGCTTATGTCTTTACCTCAGAGTGAAGTGACGAGGCAGTCGTACGATCATATCCTGACTTCTGTCTTGATTTTACCTCAATTTTTTCTCATAGAATCATCCATAAGCTCATCACAAGAGAGGAGCAATATCTGCAAGACCTTGATCTTGTCGAATCAGTCTTCATCAAGCCTTTGCGTGCGGCAGATCCTCCAGTCATTGGTCATGGTTTACTTGAAGATCTGATCGATGACATTTTTGGCAACATTCTGGACCTTCGTGAGTGCAATAGGCGGCTACTCGAGGTCTTGTATGTGCGCCAGCGTGAAGAAGGTCCCATCATCCTGCGGATTGCTGATATATTCTTGGATGCCGCAAACGAGTTCAGGTATGCATACCCAACATACCTCGTGCACCATCCTACCTCTGAGAAGAGGCTGAAGGAGGAACTTGAGTCCAACAATGCTTTCAGACTGTTCCTAGAGGTAAGTAAGGGCACAATGTTCCTTTCATGCGAAATTAACTCTTGCATTCAGCATTGTTCCCGACAACAAACGGCGCGTTCCGGAGATTCTCCAAAACTTGACCTTAAGCACTTCCTGAACCGACCTTCGGAGCATCTGCAAAAATACCCCGTTCTTCTGGAGGCTGTATTGCATGAAACTGCGCCTGAAAACCCTGATGGAGAGTTTCTGGTTGAGGCCATTGATGCGATCAGGAGCTTGCAATCAGCTGCTCAGCTGCGTACATTCCAGGCGGCGATGGGTAAAGGAGCCCCTGGAAAGTGGGAGTGGCACGACTTGGTCTCGCCTGAAGTTCGTGAACAGTTCTCGAAACAAGAGGGTAAACGCCAATCGTAAGTGTTGGATTTCGTAACAAGGCCATACTCTAAATGTCTTTCAGAATCATCTTCGAATTGATCAAGGGGGAGATGGCTTACGTGAAGGATCTGGAAAACATGTTGAATGTGCGTTAACCTTTTTGCACCTAACACATCTATCTTAAGTTTGGGTCCACTAGATCTACATTAACCCTCTACGGTCTGCAGAACCGCCAATCATCGCTCGCGATCGACTTGATGAGTTCATTGATGAAGTCTTCCACAACTACAAAGACCTTTACGAACATCACAAGAAATTGGTTGACAACTTTCATGAAATCCAACGCGAGCAACATCCCCATATTCGCAGTATCACCGCTGCTATGTTCGATGCCGCCCTGAACTTCCGGGACGCTTATATGGAGTATATCCCGAACTATCCCATTGCAGCGTACCGGATAGATGACGAGATGGCGAACAATCTGGCCTTCAAAACTTTCGTCGACGTATGCATCCATTGTGAATCTGGCTTACACGCACTAAAGACTCTTTATAGCAATGTGTTCGTCATCCCGATGCCCATCGTCTTGACATGAAAAACTTTATCAACCGACCAATTCCTCGTTTACTGCGCTATGAGCTCTTGCTCAAAGGTATCATGGAAGAAACACCTGCTGGACACGAAGACCACGAAACGATACCACAGGTTATCGACGTCATCAAAGCTCTAGGGAAGGAAACAGAACCTGGTGTCCAATCCGCGAAGATTAAAGTCGAAGTCTGGCGATATAACGCGAATATAGTATTCAAGCAAGGAGAATCAACCGTCAGTTTTTTACATCTCGTATTTTCGATCCAGTCTGATAGTTTTGAACAGGATATGGATCTCCTAGATAACAGCCGCCAGCTAATACACTCTGGTAAGCTGCTTCGTCAACCCGAAAGTGGTCTGGAATGGAATGGTTGGAGTGAACTTCATGTTCTTCTCTTCGACAATTATTGTTAGTGCTTACATTGACGTGGTTATAACGTTCTTCACATCACCTCTTTTTTCAGTGGTTATGACAAAACCAAAGGAAAAAGATGGGGTCACCAAGTATATCGTGAATCGTAGAGTGAGTTCCATCTACCTCCACTTTTGCTGCCCGTCTTACTGTATTCCAGCCCGTACCGCTTGATTTACTTTCCCTCGTCAACTTCACCGACCCACCAACACAACGCGGCACTGGTATCCTTCGTAACTTTGCTCAGTCCGCAAGTGCAAGTGGACCCTCCCCAGACAGTGCGACGGACTCACGCTTCGTTTACCCTCTAACTCTGCACCACAACGGCCGCACGGGTGGCCCGTACATTCTTTACGCCGAATCGGCGCAGACTCGTACGGAGTGGAAAAAGAAGCTCGAGGAGGCTTTGGGTCTTCGCAAGATAGTGCAAGAGTCTAACAAGGTGTTTGAGATCGAATACTTAAGTAGGGATACTTTTATTATGCCTTCCATCGCCGTAAGTGCTGCTGGTCCAGCCTGGAACCAGGACAGCCAGTTCACTGGCAAAGTGACTTGCTCTGTCCCCTTCAGTGAGTCGTTCGATCCTCCTTACCATACGCCTACTAATAAACACCTAGACACTCCTGACGGACGGGCTTTCGTTGCCATTGGTTGCTCTGAGGGAGTGTGGATTGGCTTCCGACATGACCCACAGTGTGAGTGCTCCAAGCTTCATCTCCTTCCGTTTACTCATCATGACTTTTGGTCAGCCATCCGTCGCGTCCTACATTTGAAGATGGTTACTCAATGTGCCATGTTGGAAGAATTTGGTATCTTCCTCGTTCTCGCTGATAAGGTATGATTTCGAATGTCTCTCTTCCATGTTTTGTCTAACATTCATTGAAGGCATTGTTTGCATATCATATTGAGGCTTTAGTTCCTTCGTCACCTCACGCCCACACGGACAAAGCGCCTCAGAAGCTCAGCGGTACCAAGGATGTCCACTTCTTCAGTGTTGGAACACTCCAGGGACGTACCCTCATTGTTTATATGAAGCGTAAAGGGGTATGTTCTCGCAGCATTGTCCCTGCAAAAATATCTGACTTATCCTACTAGATGGATAGCATCTTCCGCGTGCTAGAGCCCGTCAATGATAAGATCAATGAACGAGTGAGAGCCACCGCTGGCATTGGAAGTCGACTGGGTTTCCGCTCTGCCAAATCAGAATGGTTCCGCGTGTACAGAGACTTTTTCCTACCCTCGGATTCTTTCGACGTCGTGTTCCTCAAGGCCAGAATAGCCATCTTCTGCGCCAAAGGGTTCGAAGTCATGAATCTCCATGAGTGAGTTCCCTTACTTTTTTGAGGGCACCCAGCCTGACTCGTCCCTAGCTTTGGTAGTATCACACTTCCACAGCGCGAAGATCCACGCCATGCTCAACTTATCAAGCGATGTGAAGCTGCCCGACCTTTAGGGATGTTCCGATCCACTGATGAAGAATTTCTCTTGTGCTATGATGGTGGGTTCTACCTAACATCTGATGCACCTAATCTGATTACTTGACCGCAGAGTTTGGTCTTTACGTCGACAAACATGGTGACCCTTGTAGGTCAGCGGGAACCATTGAGTGGGAAGGCACCGCCGAACGAGTTGCCTTCCATTCTCCATATATCCTTCTCTTCGATTCTCGTTTCATCGAAATCCGACATATCCAGACTGGCCGGCTCGCGCAGATTATTCCAGGTACAGAGATACGGTGCACCTGGGACGGCCGTGGTGGGAACTCGCGCATGAATAATCCCGCAGCCCCAGTTCCAGTAGACGACGTTCAAGAGGCCCAGGTCCATTTCGTGATGAATAGCACCGATTCTCTCAGTGCTGGAATGAGGTCAAAGAACATCGTGCAACATGTCTGCGAGCTCATCCCCACTGTGGACCTCTTCCCAACAGGATCAGGATCGGCTGCAGCGTCGATTTCGCAATTCCCTCCAGCACAACCAACGAAAGGCTCCGACGGTTATTCTACCGGCCCATCACATGTATCGACGAACTCGTATGCCTCTTCAACTGCTTCTACTGCCATGGGATACGGTGCATCTGCCACATCTTCACCATATGCGTACGCCCCATCTATTGCTACTTCGTCGTATTCTCCTTCTCTGGTGACCCCACCACATGCTCCTGTCCCTGCTCTGTCAAATCTCAACTCCATACCTCCAGGCGGTAGTGGATACTTTGACAGATCTGGTTACCCATCGCTTTCGCCACCTCGCTCTCCGGAGCTGAGGACAGCCCACTCTTGGAGGTCATGATTGTATGCTAAGCTATCAGTACATAGACGCAGTCTTAGGTTTCATTCCGTCATAATGGTGTATATACTCGAGCATACTGTAATGAGGACTCTGCAATCTAATTCTCACCATTATTGCGGTCAACATATAACACTATGTTTGATGCTATGTATAATGTATTTTTTGGAAGTGCCGTCAAATGCCCCATGGCTGAGTTGGTTACAGCGTCCGACTGTTACACCACGCAATATCATCGGAAGGTCGTGAGTTCGAGCCTCACTGGGGCAGTTGTTTTAGCTTTCATTTTAATGCTGAGTCAGTGGAAGACAAGAGTCGGAGGACACGAGGCGCCACTTACCATTAATGATTACTGGCAGTACTGTAGACGTGCTGGATGATCACTTGCCGAGTGAGTTATCGTGGTGTAGAAATTAAACATGTTCAAATTATGAAAGTATGCGTAGACTATGGAGGTGTGAACTTGAAAGAGCGTCGGATCATAACTAATTCTAACGATTATTTAGATATTGATGTTCACGGGGGAGCACCCGATGGCAATGAGACCATCTGGAATTGCCGTCATAAGTTCTCAATTACTCGTTAGACAAAGTAAAAGTATACTCACTGAAGCTATTGTTAGAACAGCAGAGTGGCTTGCTGGAGCTGGTAATGAAAAATCGTAAACTAAGTGTACTAATTGAAGAGAGATAATCATACCAGCTTGCGCCATTTCCAGATCCGATGAGAGTGATGGGGCTGCACTGGGAGCCAACAAAGGCGCCAACCGGAACCTCGATGCCGAGAAGCGCCTTGAGGAGAGTGACCTCCTTCGACTTTTCCTCGTGGACAGAGTTGCCTAATAAACTTCGTTAAAGTTGAAATTCATAACCAAATTATACCACGTACAGCACTGGACTGGACCGGTGTTGCAAGAGTTATTGATACCGCCGTCGGGGGTGGGGGCAGCAGCGACGAAGATAGCCATAGAGGCAGCGGCGAAGAGAGCAAGCTTGGAGAACATTTTGTTAAAAGATTGGAGGTAGAAGGTGATTGGTTTTAAGTGTGTATGAGTGATTAATGAGGAGGAAGTTGGATGATAAAAATATGAGGAAGTGCTGGTATCTTTATACCCTACCGACCATCGACGGGCCGTAAAAAAAAATTTGCCAGCAGACAGTCTACCGCTCAGGATAATGGGACTTGAACATGACCCGAGCTAGAAGATCGGGAATACCTGCCGGGATGTCATGATTCGAGGGTGCCGTGGTCGATATGTTTTTCAGCCACTACTAAGCGTCTAATTAGTATCCGCATTTAGCTAGAATGTCCTCATCCGGCAACTCGGCTTTTCCCGCACACAGTTTCCTAGTCGGACCCTTCAATGAATGTCCTTGTAGAAGGGGTCACTGAGCAGCGCTCAGTGCCCATCTCTTTTTACGGTGCATTACAGAAGAGTTACTTGCGAAGTCTTTGGTGGTGAATGCGACATGAGAGTCATTCTGGCACCCATCAGGCGATCAAATCATAATTGTCTGGTTAGGCCCGGAACGGTTATCTTAGGACAGTGCCGCATGTTTCCCATATGGCTGGGAGTTGTTTCACTTGCAGAGCGCTCGAGCCCCTTCGATTTTAGGAAGTCGGTACGAGCTTTTGACCTTAGCTTAGATTTAGTCATTGCCCCGATGGCCAGCGCAACGGCGATCACGAACATCCAGATACCATGCCGACTAAATTCCAATCCAAAGACGCGTTTGAAATATTTATAAGGCAAGAAATTGAGGTTGTTCTTGAGGTCATTTCAGTGACATAGAGCGAACATCGGAGGAATGTCAGTAGGCCGTGACAAAGCCGATTTACCTCATGAGGACATTCTAGCCAAATGCGGATAACTCACTAGACATGGCTTGTGCGTTGCCCGTTCTTCTAGCTTGAATCGTGTTCAAGTCTCCGTATCCTGAGCGGCAGATTGTCCAATGGTACAATTTATTTAACGGCCCGTCGATGGTCGATGGGGTATAAAGATACCAGCATTTCCTCATATTTTTATCATCCAACTTCCTCCTCATTAATCACTCATACACACTTAAAACCAATCACCTTCTACCTCCACTCTTTTAACAAAATGTTCTCCAAGCTAGCTCTCTTCGCCGCTGCCTCTATGGCTATCTTCGTCGCTGCTGCCCCCACCTCCGACGGCGGTATCAAAAACTCCTGCAACACCGGATCAGTTCAATGCTGTATGTGTAATCTGACTTTGCATCTCGAGTCGATTTGAAGAGCTTTATTAGGCAAGTCGCTTTACGAAGAAGACTCGAATGAGGTCACTATCCTCAAGGCGCTTCTCGGCGTTGAGGTTCCAGTTAACGCCCTCGTTGGCGTTCAGTGCAGCCCCATCACCGTCATCGGAGCTGGAAAGGGCGCAAAATGGTACGTCTATCTTCTCCATTACTACACTCTTGGCTTACGACCTTCTATGATCAGCACCAGCAAACCCGTTTGCTGCAACGACACCAAATCCAGTGAGTAAATTTTGCATCGTCTAACGAGTAATCTAGAACTTATGTACTATTTCAGATGGTCTCATTGCTACTGGGTGCTCACCCGTCAACATCGATATCTAAATCAAAGCCGGAGACATTTATTTTACGTTGGGATTGGTTCTAACGTGCCGCTCTTTTAACACACATCTATATCTTTATATCTACGGAATCATCTGGCTGTTTATTATCAAACTTGCTTAATCTTCAGCAGACTCAGTGAATATTCCGCATGATAGAATGACCTCGTCCGAATAATCTGTAAAGTGGCTGTACTCGAGAATATCATGAAGCCTGCGTGCTTGAACACCAAGCGCCCGTGGGATCGAAAACGCCCGCGATTTTCTCTTTCCTCTAGTCTTACTACTACAAGAACATAAATTTGCGACTAAAATACTTATTCAATGATCAGGCACCTTCGCTTTCCGTGTTTTTACTACGTCTGACTCGTCCATGTACTCATCGACACGGGCGCTTATTGCACCTTCCCTTCCTAGAACCTTCTGCGTGACCGCGAACACCACGAGGCGTGGATGAGTTCACTTTCTCGGTCCGATAAGCTCTTGATAAGGTTCTCGATAGCGAATATATACATATATATGTAGAAGCGTCACATTCCGTATTTTCAATCACACCTCGTACAAAACGATCTCTCCTGAAACACTCCTTTGCGTTACCAAAAAATGGATACAATAACAAAAATTCCAAGAAATAGTGAGTTACCTCTTGAATGTCATCCAAAATGTAAGTCGTAGTCATCGGCCAAATCCATCCTTTAAATAATGACCTTGTCAGTCCCACCCACCACCGATACCAACATCGTCATCAGATCATCCGATAATGTAGTTTTCAATCTTCACAGGAAGAACTTGGAAGTCCATACTGGCGCGTTTCCCGCCCCAGAGTTTGCTGCGAGCGCAGATGATGTCACACACCTCACAGAGCCCAGCAATGTTCTCGCCGTCGTCTTTGATTTTATATATCCCCGGAAGCACCCAAAACTTACATCCATGGGCTTCGAGATTGTGGGACCCGTAGCCGAGGCGGTGGAGAAGTATGAAGTCTTCGCAGCGATGACTGCTTGTGAGATGAGGTTGGAGTGAGTGTACACCTTCCCTCCAATCTGGTGTTATTATCTGAACATACTCTTCTAATTTAAAGACAGTTGATACCACAATACCCAGCAGAGATTCTGACGCATGCAGTGAGGCATGACTATCCACAGATGATAGAAGAAGCGGTGCCTTATCTAGCTCGAAAGCCACTTTCCACTGTTGTTGCTCAGCTACCACCTCATTACGTGCTACCTTGGGTATGATTTATATTTTAAGTGCACTGAAATATGTTATTAAACGCGAGACAGTGCCGCTATCACGAGGCTTGGATCCAAGTCTTCAAATCTGCGATTAAACAAGCCGCTGAGTCTATTAGATATAAGAAGGGCGAAACTATAAACAGTTCCATCGAGTGCATCCTCGAGTGGGATTCACTGGATAGCATGTCGGCACTTCACCAGGCAATTCACGAAGAAAAGTTCTCTGCACTTCATAATTCATGCACAAGCTGTGGTCACTGTCCAGCAAGCTCAGGAGTTTATCCGACTCCAAGCAGACATGTTGAGGATGCAGCAAGGACATGTCGAGATGGGATAGAAGAAATACCGCCATTCTCTCAATTTTTAAAGTCATAGACAATACCCTTGAACCCGATCGTACATTATTGTCGTATTGAATTTCATGAGGTTTGATAGTCGTCGGCGTAACGAGAGCTTGGCGCGAGAAAGGTAAGATTAAGCGCTCGGGCCGCGCCGATCAGGCAGACCGTTCCTTCATCTTTCGGATTCTTTCCCCACTACCAATTCCAACCTGTAATCTGATGTCTGCGATCGCCGCAGCGTCCGCTAAACGTCCTCGCACAGCGTCTTCCTCGTCTTCCCTGACCATCCCATCAGATACTTCACCATCAGCGAATCCGCCACACAAAGCATCTCGCATTTTACCTTCAACTGCCTCCTCCTTCACCACTTCTGCAAAAAGCTCAGCTTTATCATCTGAATCAGGACCGACATCTGTATCAAGTACTATACCCCCTGGAGCAGAGGCAGCAGCAGCAGGAAACCATCCGATACTGTGTAACCTACCACCGACATGCAATCGTCGACCAACGCCGATCGCAAATACCAATGATCTCGAGAGACATTATGCCATGTATCACGCACATGTTTGTGAAGTGAAAGGGTGTGGATGTGTCTTTCCAGAGGCGAGACTCTTGGAACTGGTAAGCTCAGCCCGATCCTTGTCTGGCCTTGGGCTGATCTTCTCTAAAGCACCAAACGGAGTGCCACGATCCTATTGCTGCTCTGCGAAAGGATCGTAACGAAAAAATTGTATGATTCTTCGTCTTCTTGCCATCTTTGTTCTGAATTGTTTTCGTGTCTAGTTTCAATGCCACATTCCTGCTCCTGCGTGTGGGAGAAGCTTCCTAACGCCAAAGGCGAGACGGCTACACCTGATACAAGCGCATGCTTTTCCGAAGCAATACTTTTTTGCTGTTACAAACAAAGGCATCGGAGGTTTATTGAAAAGGTGGGGCGAGGGTGCGAGTTTGGTAAGAAAAGAATGGAAACCTCGAGAAGATCGAGAGAAAAAGGACATGGGCACTTTCAGGGATACAGACGATACTCGGATGGACGAAGATGATGACGACGAAGAAGACGAAGAAGAAGAAGTAGTAGAAGAGGATACAAAGGGTGGAGTATTCCAAGAAGAAGAAGACGAAGATGTAGAACCTGCAGATCTTGAGGCCACGCCTCGGATTCGTCCTCAAAAAATACACTCGCCTCAATCATCCTCTGACACACGGAACGGCGCTCACTCGAAGAACACACACACCGACACCTCAGCTCTAGCCGGCCTAACAGACTCCCTCAACTCGCTCACGCTCGTGCCTAACTCTGTCCGGTTCGGACGAGGAGGCAAGTCTGGCGGGTTTACGAACAATCAGCCCCGTGGTGCTCCTCGAGGAAAGCCTCGGAATCCTGCGGTTCACATCCCGCCTACTGTGGGCGGCGCGATGGACGTTGATGTAGTCCCTGGGATTATCATGGCCAGAGGAAGAGGCGTACCATACCGGGGAAGAGGGCGAGGACGAGGACGACCAGGAAGGGGAAGTGGCCTTGTATGATGATGGAGTCGGATTTACGGGGTGGAAAGTTGTATGGATCTAGTTGGGTATCATGTTAGGATCGGTAAGTGGTCCATGTAAGTCTCTTCCAATTTACGATGTTGTACTTGTATTTGTTTTACAAGAAATGCGAAGAGTTTAAGCGCTTAAACATCCACAACTCTTGGAGTTTCAAATTCGTAGTTGGTCGTGATCGGTAGACTGATCCCGCCCCGCCCCGCAACAACCAATCGGATATTACGAATTTCGACTCTTCCTTGACCTCTTCCAAGAGTTGCCAGCGAAGACGTTCCTGTCAGTGAGTATAATACTGGTATTACAGCTGCTGTTGGGTCGAACGCACATCAGGCTAGTACATAAGCCTTCACTTTGCAACCTACTAACTGGAAGTTTTCAGGCAGTCTGAAGGAAATGACGGTTTCATGAGCGACGTTCGTTCAGCCTTTGTATGCTCCTCTGACAATATCACATTTGTCTTCCGACGCTCTCAGGTAGAAGCCTACAGTGGAGCATTCCCGTAGCCTAAATTCGGCGACGTCCTATACCTGCATGAGCCAGCCAGTGCCCTCGAGGTCATACACTGCTTCCTTCTCCCAACCCGCTGCCCCAATCTCGATGACAAGGACTAGCAGGGCAGCAGAACAGTATCCAGTATTCACTGCTATGAGCGTTTGCAAGATGCGCCTCAGGTTCTCTCTCCGCTCAGTCAAAGTCGTTGAACATCTGCCAGAGAGATAGGTGCTAGTCTGGGTAAGTCGCTGCAATCTACCCATCGCCATCTAATATTGATAACATTTCATCAGGTTCGGTATCATGAAACTTGGAAAGCCGTCTTCAAATGCGCCACCAAATTCGTTCTCAAATTACAAAAACAACCTGGAAGTTGCACCCGCGTCTCGGATTGCCAATGCTCGTTAATGGCTTGGATCTAGAAATAGGAAGATATCACAATAGTCCCTGTGCGCATGAAGGCGATCCATCCTTCTTACCCGCCATCGACCACCTGTGGGGATTGTCTCGAGGGTGGGTGAAACTTGTTCTACTGGAATCAAGGAGATACCAATAGTGTGTTGAAAGTCTATCTTGCGCCGGAATCAGCTTACTGTTGCACAGAATCACTAATCTACGGTTAATTTTTACTAATTCTCGTTTTCACTGCATCTTCAGTGAACGATTTATGATTGGTATTTCATACCAAAATCTAGTATATTTGTTTCAGGATTGAAGCCAGTATATTATGAAGAGGTCGCCCCATCCGGATCCTCTTTTACAACGCCTCCACCAGGACATGCGGTGGCATGGATGATTGTTTAGAATCTGACGAAGGCAGCTTAGACTCGTGCTAGGGTATGATATTGCACTGTCCGTACATGCGGATTACATGTTGGAACAGCTCTTCCCATGACGAACACTTGTAAATTCAACCAGGATGTTTACCTGCACGCTCACGCTTAACTGCATTGTGGAAAGACTTTGCGGTCTGAGATGATTCCCGAGGTGTGTGTGTGAAGGGCGGTGCGAGTATCTCAGCGAGCGTCTGAGGTGGTCTGAACGAAATCGGTGAATGTGCTTGCTCCTCGTGAGCTGGACGTGAACTGGGACGCTTCTTATGAGTGTGAACTGAGCTTCTCGTGAGCTGGACTTGATGTGACTTGACTGAACTGGCGACGACGGGTGGACTGGACAAACCGAAAGGGCCGGGCGACGACTGGTAGGGGGATCGATTCCACTACAAAAAATGTAGTATACTTTATAGTAAAATAAAATGGTATAGGGGCAGAAAAACGAGTCAGAGTCCGGAATAGTCACAAAACTACGGAAATGATGAGCAATAAAAGAAAATGACACAATCTTGGAGATCGGCGCGTGCGTGATGAACGACTTGCGCGTGTTTTTCAGCCTATAACTTTAAGGTATCTTGCATCTTGCAAGTTAAACATAACACCCTTGTCTAAATACTTCTTTTCTCGTCTTTTCTTTCTGCGTTATGGCTTATCCTTCTTTGGGGTCCGTCGCCCAAGCTATTGTTCCTCCGAAGCCTCATCCTAGATGTAAGTCAATCCACATTCAAGCCATTTATCCACTTCATCGCGGCTTCCTCTTCCCGTCTAGTCTCCTCGACTGGTGACACCGACATTGTGATCAAGTCTTCCGACAATATTCTATTTTACCTTCATAGGAAGAACCTTGAAGCGCATACAGGAGCCTTTCCCCCATTTGAGTTCGTCGCTTTCAGAGGAGAAGTAACACATCTCACAGAGACAGCTGACGTCCTTGCTGTCATGTTCGACTTTGTGTATCCTCGAAGGCAACCAGCACTGGAGGATATGCCCTTTCAAATTGTGGCGCCCGTCGCAGAGGCGGTAGAAAAGTACGAGGTGTTTTCAGCCATGAAAGTCTGCGAGTTTCGTCTGCGGTAAATCCCTCAAATCTGATTTGCGCCTATGGGATTACAACTAAACATTTCCGCCCTTTTTGATTGATAGAGACTTTGTTCAGACCCATGCAGTCGAAGTTCTGGGGCATGCCATCAGACACGATTACCCCAAGCTTAGAGATGGAGCGATTCCTCACCTAGCACGTTTGCCCTTGCTTGACGTCTTAAACAAACTACCGATTGCATACGCGATTCCTTGGGTGAGTTTGGAAACTATTCTACCTCAATTACACGCGGCTAGATTCTGTGCAATAAACTCTATATTGACTTCGACTTAAAACAGTGTCGGTATCACGAAGCCTGGAACGATGTTTTCAGAAGGACCATCACTCACATTCGAAAGCCGCCTCTCGCGTTCCACTTTTCGAGCATTGATGAGTCCGAGTACGCTCGATGCTCTGCAATCGATCAAATACTCAGATGGCAAGATCTGAACTCTCTGGGTGCTCTCAATACCGCACTATCTGAGGCAATGGGGATGCCCGCGTCAAAATATCAGCCAAGACTCGGAAATTTCAGTCCTGAATTAAATATGGATCCTCCAAGAAACCTGGTACAAAAAGCAGCTAAGCTATGCCAAGAGGGGATTGCTGCTATGCCTAGCTTTTCAGAGTTTCTCAAGTCGGAGTAGTTTTGAATGTGTAGATATGTAGCCCCGTCGTCCTATATGAGACTGTGAAATAGCGCGCTCCTGTCATGATCACGGTCGGCAAAAATTAAGCGCCCATGAGCACGTGGGTTTCGGCACCAAAATCAGATTCAGAAATCAGAAAAGTCAGCCATCACATGCTTCAACCTCTAGTGGTATCTTATATTCCCAGCCTACAGTCTTCTGCAACTCCGGCGGAGATGCAAGAACTACATATCCTCACCAATCCGCTTCTACATATCTGTCGATGGATCACCAACCTTGTTGCCTTCTTATTTCTCTTCTCAACACTAGAAAAATTTCAGGTTTCCAGAAACAGTTACTACTGCAATCGATTTAGTTCAATCTAACATGAAGGTATGTAACGTCAGGTAAGGTCAAGATAGAGTATTCCTATTGATACAGTGAATGGGCTGTGTTGCAAGATGAACGTGAGTATGTAGTTGTATGAGCGACATGAGATGTAGATGTAGTAACAAGCGCAATGCAAAGAGATTACAAGATTAATAGATAGCTGGTCATGAACTGAAACGTAATGGGTTTCAGGAAAAAAAGAAAAGACTGCTTACGACCAAATTAACCCTCGAAATGAAGTCATGATCAATCAGCTTTCGAGGCCCTCGTAAACAGATTACGAAGCGCAAGCGTTGACGTTGAGCGCTTGCTGGAGTTCATGCTCTTGCCAGAGCGCGATCCGCGAGCCGTATCAACAGTTAGAAGTGATGGTGTGGTAGTCGTCGACAAAGGCGAAGGCGCGGGTGTGAATGAATTCTCGATAAATTCCCTCCGCACTTGGACTGGGTCCATACCACCTGAGCCGATCTCAGAGGTAGGCAGCTTCCGCAAGGGAGTAATCGAGGGAACCTTCAGGTTTGCCCTTGCATGGGCCGAATTTGCGAGCTTGAGTGGAGCAGGACGGCGACGAGCCTTGCCTCTTGGCTTCGACTTTCCCCTGTACAACTCCGCATTTGGATCGGTCAATGTGGCGGGACTCCTCGGTCCAAACGGCCCCATGTCGACCAAGAAGCCTGGCTTCTGGAGATGCATTGCTCTCCTCCGTGGCCGTGCTGGGAGGGAGAGGACGCTCATCCCTGGACCACCGACTTGTGATGAAGTGAGTACGCGATCGTTGATAGGCCCAGAGGTAAACGACGGGTAAGCATCGTTCTCTGGCAGGGGAAGGAGGTAGGTAGGATCGAAGTCGGAGTCGATGGAAGACGCGAGGCTTGGACGTCTGCCCGCATCTTCTTGCAATGAAGAAGGAGCGACATTCTCTTTCCCAACCGGACGCTGCAGAAGTGTGAAGTCCTCCCAATCCATCTCCTCTGCCTCTCTTTCCGCTTTGACGGTATCCACCAACCCATCAAGAAGGTGTGCATATTCCATCTCCTCATCAGCGTCCCACCAGATCCCGCCATGTGCGTCTCTGTACACGTCCGCCACCCCCAGTGCGTTCATGTTTGCAGACCCTCCAGATCCAGCGGCGGCTTTGGCCTGCGCTTCCATGACTCGCTTGATGTGTGAGTCAATGTTTCCCCCGTCTGCGAACTGCATCATAGCGAGTTCCGCAGCGAGAGGTGGGGGCGGGCGAACGTTGGCGTATTTAGCACGCTTCCGTTTGGCAATAGTAGCCGCACTGGCAGAGGTCTTTTCAGAGCCCCCAGAAAAGGAGTGCGAACGTGCTCTGGAAGTTTGTTTATTGCCGAATGTGGTTTTAGTGGGTTTAGCAGACTGACAGTAGAAGGATGGAGTGGCTGGCGAGGGAACAGGTGATTGGTCTTTCGACTTGGAGGAGCGAAGAAGAGTGAACGGGCGGAATCTCTTCATCTTACGGGTTTTTCTGCGTGCACCTGTTGGGATTGGGGGAAGCGGCTTGTTCGACCGTGGCTTCGATACGGTGGCTTTCCCAATGAAAGCACCTGCAGGAATGGCGTGTCGCGGATGAGGCGATGCGGTCCCAGGTGTCTTAGGGTGGTATACGAAGAGAGACGTATATCCGAGCGCAGTTAGATCAATCTGAGCGACCGATGGTGTATTCTGGGCAACCGTGGGTGTACTTGTGAGATGAAGGAAAGATGCTAATGGCACAGAGTGCGTAATCGATGGTCGACGCGAAACAGAGGGTCTGCGGGAGCAAAGGCTCGTGATAGATGCACGACGCAGCGGCGACCAAGGCGCAGGAGTACCTGGCTGCACGTTTGTAGCCCAGGTTGCGATCCGAGAAAGGGTACTTGAGCGGCGACGGACCACTGGCAGGGATGGCGGCGAGCAGACTGGAGGTGGGTGGGGTGCCACTGAAGCGAGTCGCTTCTTTTCTGCAGGCTGCAGAGGCTTCACAAGGAAGGCGAAGTGTGGTACCTTATATACCAGTGGGTAATGCGCGGATTGGGAAGCACTATTTTGAGTTTGAGCGGCCATCGATAGAAGTCAAGATCTAAGCTAAGGAAAAATGTGGATGCGTTGATAGGTCCTGGATTACAGAAGGGCTACGAAATTTGTCAGAGAGGGTTTTCGAGATGGAAAGGGTCCTACTCACTAGCTAAGGTATATTGGACTGATGGACAGGGTCTTCAGGAATGATGTGGGCGTATGTGTGCGTCAGTTTCCGAAGAGACCGTAAAGTTCGTAAGTTTAGTGGGCAGAAGGCTAGCTGTAAAGAATAAATGATTTGGAGGCATCTTATATTTCTGTCGAACAAGAGCAAAGACTATTCCAGTTCAATTGAACGTTCACTGTCAGGGCTCGACGTTAGAGCTCGGTTGAAGAACAGCAAACATTGTTTTCTCCAAGGGAGCGTGACGGTCACGTATCGTCACATCGGGGGGAAATGGCAAGCCTTGTATTTCGTCGACTTCGATCCTGAACGTTCTAAATCCTACCTTGTATTCTCTACCTCAAACAGGCATTCCCCCAAAGGATCAAGACCTTTTTGGGTCACGAAGGGAAGCCAAACACCCTGAATTTTCACAGAGATTCCTCGCTCGCCGTGTCGCAAATCATGTACAAGGCAGGTGGCATAAGGCAGGGCTTAGAAGTTATACCTGTGGTCGGTTGCTTGACGATGCAACCCACACACGCCTAGTAGACTTTGTCTTCGACTTCGAAGCCTCGCTCCCCCAGAATGTAAGTCATTGTTCCAATACTTGTCAAAGTTCTATCTAACAATGGCGAAGTGAAGCACTAAGCACCAATGCTATGCACATAACCTCTGACGTCGATCCAAAGGGAGAGTATTCATTTTTTGCTCAATCACGCCTTCGAATATGAACGGCAATTTATGGCTTTAAATCTGGTGAGGACATCGAGAGTTGATCAATCCTAAGAAACCACTGAATCCGGCGAGCTTCTAGCTGACGGCGTTGCCCACGTATAGAGGAAGGATGAAGTGGTGCCAGAGTCGCATCATTTGTACTACCCATGACTATGTGGGCCAGTATCGACGCTCAGATATTGCTCTGATGTCGGTGAAATGTTTGTGTGGGATATTGTTTAGGCGCCCACAACATAGGTTCGTGACATAGCATTCTGAGCGTCGGTTTTATGTCATGTCACTTGACGAAGTCACAACCTCGTGGTTCCTGCAAGGTTCAACTCTTTATCGCTGACCACCACCACATCGTATCTCTAAATTCCGCCCAAGCCCTCTCCAGCAACGATGGAATCAGATTCCGACGCGCAGCAAATGTTTTCCCTATCTACAGATTGGTCGTCTTTGAACATTACTCCAGAGGCATCCGACGAGGTCAAACCGAATGCAGGCCGTTCGGTAAATGGTGCAAAGGAAGACGCGATTTCTCATGTTCTTCTTGGCCTTGACAACCCGTATATCCTCGAGAGAGTCTTCGAACACTTTGAAGATCCAGTCATCCTCGACTCGGATTATACAGGTCCCGTTAAGGCATCTACTAGACGAGATCTGCTTTCAGCGTCCTTAACGTCGAGAGCATTCTTTGAGCCGGCGATGAATGTACTTTGGCGCTTCATGGACACTCTTCTTCCAATCTTCTATCTCTTTCCAACTCTGGCGAGGGATGAGAATGGTGAACGGGTACGTCGAGTTATTTTTCATTCCGTGCTGTATGATTGATGATGGTTTCAGACCCTCAATGGTATTATACTCAAGGAACACCTCCAGCGCGCGCTGTTCTACTCCCGAAGGATCAGATCCATCGAAATTCGCTCACCAACTTCCCATGCTGGTATTCCAGATCATATCTCCTCCATTATCGTCGCTCAGCTGCGCGAACTCAAACCACTACTCCCCCTCACACGTCTCTCGGTATCATTTTGTGACGCTTTACCCTCCGCTCATCTTAACACACTCCTTCTCCTTACACCTCCGACCATCAGCGAGCTAACGCTGCATGGTATTTCCAATACATCCGAAATCAAAGCAGCCTCCCTTATGCAGACATTGACGGTCGATGGAAAATCGCTCAGAACCCTCGATTTATCTGGAAGGTTTACCAGCACAATCTACGAAGCGCTTCGCAACTGCACTCACCTGGAGTTTATCAATCTAAACTTCACGAGCAGCCAGATGTCGTCGCATCTCCTGCAGAGCCTTTCGGTCATGGGGCATTCGCTTAAATATCTAACCATGACGTTCGATGCACGTTCTACATTCGAAGAGGAAGGACGGCCGTCTACGAAATCCTCGAAGTCGACTACTACATTCGATACACTCTCCCGTCTTATCCTCAGCGGATCCTCTGCTATGGTCAGTCGAGTCTTAGGCTCCATCCAAGCACCATTTTTGGATGCAATTCTGGTCTGCTGCTGGTCTGCACAACCTGAGGCGGACTCGGTTGAAGCCGAGTTCGCATCCGTCGTCCAGAAATGCATGGTTCTCAATGGAGGGAGAGCCGATAATCTTCGCCATGTATCAATATCACACACCAACGCTGTTGCAGCATTTGACTATGAGACTACCTTCGCGTCCCTCAAAGCCTGCCGGAACATCCAGTCACTGAATATCGACGTCCCTCGGCTGAAAGTTACAAGTCGAGTACTCTCCAATTTCCTCAAGGCCGGATACTGGGCCAACCTTTCCTCACTCCAACTCTATTTCAAACACCCGAGCACCGTCAGGGGTGTCGGCTATGGATTGACTGCTCATACCCTCGTCACTATGGCGGTCCATTGTCCAAATCTCGTCTCCGCACAAATTCCTCTGGACGGTACCATGAAGCTTGGGGATCTCGCCTATATGCGGTCGAAAGTACAATCCACACCCAGGAAGAACCATGTACTCAAAACGCTCTCTTTTCAGAGGCTGCCGCATAAATGGGATCTGTCAATGACACTTGCCATTGCTTTCGCCGGCTTTCTTGATCATTTATTCCCTAGCTTACGCGATCAATCGCTTAGTGGTGGTGTTCCAGAACGTGGAGACTGGTGGACCGGCGTAGTGGCGATGATGGCAGAGTTTCGGAGAATTAGGGCCGCTGAGAGGGCAATTATTTTAGGCGCTGAAGACTCCAGTGCAGCCAATTAGATAAGATGAACAAAAGGCGATTGGACATAGCATGAGATTGTATATTCCCTGGCGCGTTTGATATTTGCTAGTTGGATTCTAAATTATCAACGACCTCCTGGTTGGAGTCGGTAGGTGATGTACTAGTAGGAACCTCCACAGGCTCTGAGAAGATTCTGAATATTTGGAGATCGTCTGCTATGGAGTCAACCTCGTATTCCGTAGTCCATCCTTTAAGAAACGATATCTTCGTCGTCCTCAAATTTGGGTAAAGCATCTCGACGTATGCTTGGAATGCTGCATCAACAATCTCTGCGTCTGTGGGAGTCCTGGAAATCGCGTCGATCCTCAATTCCTCTAGGCCATGAAAAGGGTATGGGCGATGTGTTAATTCAAATTTCAGATCGTCTATACCCTGTAAGGAGTGTGGGATGACAACACTGGTGTGGAGGAACTTGAGCCTGGGACACCACTCCGAGATTGCGCTCAAAGCAGTGGCAGGCAATACCACATCGCCTTGCCTTCTGTCAGTAGGTTGAATTATGAGCGACTCTAAAGATCGCCATTGGCCGTCGACGCAAGCAGCCATGAGATTCTCTTCCAAAAGCGACATGGAGCCGCAATGAAAATCTAAGCGTCTAAGCCCTGTGCGTGTGCTTAGAGGAGACAGGATGTTCCATGGTAGTTGCTTGTAGGTTCTCGCAAACCACAACTTCACGGTATGGAGGAAGGGTGAAGTGAGGCCGCACCGTCCAATGCAGGCAAGGAGAGGCGCTAATTTCTTGGATGGCTCTGGAGAGTGGAATTTGAGTGAGATGGTATGAAGATGGGGTGTATCGATCACACGGAGGGTTCTCGTGATTTCCTCTAGTGTTCCATCCAATGTCAGAAACTGGAGAGCGTTAAAGAGAGATGCGCGTGTCCATGTGCTGGAGAGTGGAGGATGGTTGTCGAATTTGATCGACAAGCATTTCAGTCTCGTCATCTGAGATATCGCATCAAGAGTGTTGGCTCTGAGTAGGCTACGTGCCAGCCCAAGGTGGAGTGTTTCTAGAAATCGAAAGCGGTACACCTCATCTAGAATTTTATCTCGCAAGAGTCCCGATAATCGCAGAACTAGAAGCCTCGGAGTTTCTATAGAGATGTTGTATAACAAAATCGCCGTGAAAACCTCCGCAGATTGGTGAATGTCTTCAAGCGAGACACATTGAAGAGATGGCGACAGGGCTAGGAGGGCACTTTCGTGCCTGCTGTGCCTTTGTCCGTTGCTATCTATGATCGACAGTTTCTCGAGTCGTGGAAAGAGTGGTGATGGGTGGTATTGAAGGATCATCAGATACATATAGCTCGGGATGTCAGGCTTCACACCAGTGGGTGGCGAAATTTCAAGTCGGAGATGTTTGACGCGTCTAGCATATTTGTCGAATATCTGAAAATCTTCTGGGCACAGAATATCTACTTGCTACCTTAAGAATTAGCTGGAACCTGGCTTGTAACATTTGGCGACCTACACAGAAATCGCCATCAAGCTTAGGGAGGAGTTTAAAGACAGGAAATATGGAATCAAGGTCCTTCCATAGGGCATCCATCGCAGGCTCGACGAAGAATTTACTTGCGAGGCCAATATGAAGCAAAGTTCGCCTGGCATCTTGAGCAAGCTGTCCGGAACCCGATCCTGCATATTCGCCCAGGAAGAAGAGTATTTGCTTGAGAATATTCAGATTTCTAAAAACTAGCATTGGATCCTTCTCGTGTAGGCATGCATCGCTATGAGATAAAGTTGTAAGCAAGATCTTCATAGGGCTGATCATACGAAGATCGCACGTACATATTCTGCGATACGGAACTTGATACGTTGTAAGTATCTTGGAGAGTAGACATTCCTGAGGGAGATAGAAAAACTTCGAGATATGGAGACCTCCGAGTCTTAGACGAGTCAATGAAGAAGTGGCTAGCTCAGGAGGAAGTCGTGCGTATAGTAATTGTACGGACTGGAGGATCAGTGTCTTCGCCAGACTGGCATATATATCAGATCGACTGTCATCGATTCATTTGGTCGGAGACTACTGGACTCGTGACCAGCCGAGCTTCAACTTGCAGCTTCAGGCATCATCTACCGATTCTACGCTGATGGCGCTGATCACAATGGGTGGCTGAGCTCGTAACGTGCTGATCCCAACGGAGAGATTCTATCAATCCTCATCCACTTCATCTTCATCCTCGTTTTCACCCTCGTC
>Ga0247742_10000522_pt1 | contig 30757 bp, 29 predicted proteins | sample UWRJL208509C2_FD_180944 | JGI IMG/M metagenome (GOLD analysis project Ga0247742, IMG submission 180944) | Plant litter microbial communities from Arlington Agricultural Research Station in Wisconsin, United States - UWRJ-L208-509C-2 | ecosystem: Environmental > Terrestrial > Plant litter >...
GCCAGCTGAAAACCAGACCACCACACACGGGGGTGCGCAATGATCCAGCCATAATTTCAACCAATCAAAAAAACAATCGGTATCAACAAACTTGGCACACTATTGAGTTCTCAAACAACAGGTCACTATTCCAGAGCAGTACCACCAGCCTCAACTGGATCGCTCCGGAGCAACTTTTCAAACTTACCCGATCAATCAGATCTTCGCAAATCAGCGTTTCCGCGATTTTCGATCCAATCTTCGGCCCCACCCGACGATGGCACGCTCAAAAGCGAGCCATTTCCAGGCTGTTATCAAGGGGATCGGCCTCCGCGGTTCTCAGCTCCAAGCTGTCTCACTCGCGGCGACTCAGAAGACATTACACGCCCACGGGTCCCGGCACAAATCAACCCCCAGCGACCACAAAACCCCGCAAACACGGGCCCAACACGCTCACCAAGACCCCAAACCAGCAAAAACCCCAGGAAAGCATCCTCAGTGAAACATGTCACACAACCCAGCCATCCCGCCAAAGGCAAGACCCCGAACACACCACAACCACCCGCCGTCGAACACCCACCCAACCCGCAAAACCAGAGAGCGACGCCCCCAAACCCGCGGGAAGTGAGAGAGCGACGCCCAAAAACGGCAAATAAGTGAGAGAGCGATCCACAAAAACCCGCGGGACGTGAGAGAGCGTCGGAAGGTGGAGGCGGTCATCCGGCAGCACGCGTCCAAGGGAGGAACGACCGAGCGCACAGAGGATGACCGCCGCCACCGACCCAACCAGACACCGCGCCAACCGCGCCAACCCCACCAACCGACCCAACCAGACACAGCGCCAACCCCACCAACCAGACTCCCCACCAACCACCCACCGCGCCACGCCCGCGCCAACGACAGAGGGCCCGGCGCCAGAAGGCACGCTTAAACGCAAAAGGGCCGGCAACCATAACGGTTGCCGACCCTTTCAGAGCTTCGTGATTACCAGGAAGACTTGGTGATGCCCGGGAGCTCACCACGGTGAGCCATGTCGCGGAAGCGAACACGGGAGATACCGAACTTCTGGAGCGTGCCACGGGGACGGCCGTCGATCTGGTCGCGGTTACGCAGACGGATCGGGGAGGCGTTGCGGGGCAGCTTCTGCAGGCCGAGGCGTGCAGCTTCGCGTGCTTCGTCAGTCGCGTTGGGGTCAACCAGGGTCTTCTTCAGTTCGAGACGCTTGGCAGCGTAACGCTCAACAATGACCTTGCGCTGCTCGTTGCGAGCAATCTTGGACTTCTTTGCCATGTGTTTAGCGCTCCTCTCGGAATTCGACGTGCTGGCGGATCTTGGGGTCGTACTTCTTCAAGACCAGGCGGTCAGGATCGTTACGACGGTTCTTGCGGGTTACGTAGGTGTAACCGGTGCCCGCAGTGGACTTCAGCTTGATGATCGGACGTACGTCCTTGTCCTTTGCCATTAGAGCTTTACTCCTCGTGCCAGGATGTCAGCAACGACTGAGTCGATGCCGCGTACGTCGATGGTCTTGATGCCACGGGCTGACAGGGTCAGCGTGACATTACGGCGCAGGGACGGAACCCAGTAGCGCTTCTTCTGAATGTTCGGGTCGAACCGACGCTTGTTGCGACGGTGCGAGTGCGAAATGCTGTGTCCAAAGCCCGGCTCGGCTCCGGTCACTTGGCAGTGTGCTGCCATGACTCTCCTCCAAAGATTGAATGTAACGGCGTGCAGATGTTCCTGCGTTACCGTGCGACAGGCAGCGTCCGCATCCGTTCCAAACCATTTCGGTAGTTTCCGCAGCAACTGCGGCGAAGAGGGTTGGCCTCAGGTCCGGGCAGTGGAAACCACTGGATCAGAACCTGGGATACCGGGCGAATACAGGAATGCACGCAACTTGAGCCCCTAACTACCGGCCAACGGGATGTCAGTCAGACTGACCTTCACCACCAACCGGAGCAATTGCACACGATCCGCACTACCTAGCGCCTAACTATTCTACGGGTCAGGCCAAATTAAGACCAATCAGGAATCATAAGCCTCCGTCAGCCCTTTCACAGCAGAATGAAAGGAATCGTGGCGAGTCTTGATTCATGACCTCGCTACTCACCTCCGACGCACCGGCGAATAGCGCCCCGGCAGGGGCGAAACGCAAGCGGCCCGCCGCCGTCGAACGTTTCCACACACAGGCACGACGGCGGCTGGCCCGGACCGACGTCCTGGGTTTCCTTGCGTGGTTGTCACCCGTGGCGGCGGTGGCGCTGTGGCTGGCCGATGGCGGTATCAGCGGGTTCTCCTCCTTCGCCGGAACCATGACGGCGCTGGGAATCATTGCAGGACTGATCGGCATGGATGTGGTTTTGCTGATGCTGCTTCTGGCAGCCCGGATCCCGTTCATTGACAACACCATCGGCCATGACCGCGCCCTGGAAGTCCACAAATGGTTGGGCAAGCCGGCGCTCTATCTTCTGCTTGCCCACGGCGTGCTGCTGGCTATCGGGTACGGCGCCGCAGAAGGACTGGATCCTGTCAGTGAATCAATCTCGTTGTGGGTGAATGTTCCGGATATGTGGCTGGCTTTCGTCTCCATGGCCCTGTTCTTTGCCGTGGTGGTGACGTCCCTGGTGGCGGTCCGCCGCAAGTTCCCCTACGAATTCTGGTACGCAGTCCACCTGCTCACCTACGCCGCAGTGGGGACTGCCATCCCGCACCAATTCAGTGTGGGCGGCCTGTTTGCGGAGGGCACGTGGCAGCGCTGGTACTGGTTGTTGCTCTGTGTGGGAACCGGCGCGGCACTGCTTTGGTTCCGGATCTACCAACCCATTGCCGCCAGTCTCAAGCACCAGCTCACGGTGAGCAGGGTGGTCCGTGTTTCGGCGGATGTCTTCAGCATCGAAATGACCGGAAGAAATCTGGAGCGCTTGTCCGGGGCCGGCGGCCGGTTCTTCTTCTGGAGGTTCCTGGCCCCCGGGCACTGGTGGCAGCCCCATCCGTTCAGCCTGTCGGCAGAGCCCATTCCAGGGAGGGGCAATCAGCCCGGCAAACTCCGCATCACCGTACGCACGCTTGGCAAAGGCACGGCCAAGCTTGCGCACATCAGGCCCGGCACCAAAGTGGCAATCGAAGGACCCTACGGCATGTTCAGCACGGCCGCCAGGACCCGGAACAAGGTGGTGATGATCGGTGCCGGCATTGGGATTACTCCCCTGCGCTCGTTGCTCGAAACAACACCGTTCCAGCCCGGCGAAGCAACCGTTCTGCTCCGTGGCCACCAAGACTCGGAGTTGTTCCTGGGCCAGGAGATCATGGCCCTCTGCAAAGCCCGGGGCGTCACCCTGTTCCACCTTCTGGGCCCACGCTCGCAGGGCGATCACGCCTGGCTTCCCCAGGACGCAGTCCAGGCCGGTTTTGGACTCCATTCCTACGTTCGGGGCATCGCGGACGCCGATGTTTATGTCTGCGGGCCGTCCCCCTGGGCTGCGTCCGTCATCCGGGACGTCGAACTGGCAGGCGTCCCCGCACAGCAACTCCACTACGAAAGGTTCGACTGGTGAGAATACGGGCAGCTTTGGCAACAGCCGTTGCATCGGCAGGCATCCTGCTGGCGGGGTGGCAATCGGGATCGCACGTGGCCGAGACTGGCACAGCCACCACCAGCCTCAGCAGCAACACCACCGGCGGCGGCGCCGGATCCGCCGCGAGCGAAGGTTCCGGGACAGGCAGCAGCGGGTCCAACGGCAGCACCGGCTCTTCTGACACCGGCAGTACCGGCAACTCAGGCAGCACCGGCAGCACAGGGACGGGAAGTACGACGGCGGCAACGTACGACGGTTCCACCGTCCAGACCCGCTACGGTTCCGTGCAGGTCCGGGTCACCATCCAAGCCGGCAAAATCACCGAGATTACCCCACTGCAGCTGACCGACGCGGAACGAAAGTCCGCCCAGATCAGCAGTCGCGCGGCCCCCGTATTGCGGTCTGAAGTCCTCCAGGCACAATCGGCCAATGTCCAGACGGTAGGCGGCGCAACCATCACCAGCGACGCCTACCTCACCTCCCTCCAGGCGGCCCTCGATGCAGCAAACTTCTAGCCGTCCGCAGCTCCGTGCGCGGACCTTCCACAGCATGGGCACCGTGGTGAGCCTGACGGTGGCGAGCACCTCCGCACCTGATACCGCCGTGGACGAGCTGGAGTCCGCCGTCGAGGTCCTGGAAGGGATCTTTGCCAGCCTCGACCTGACGTTCAGCCTCTACCGGTCCGGGTCCGAAGCAAACAGAATCAACAGCGGCGAGCTGGCTCTGGCTTATGCATCCGAGTCTCTCCGCGACCTGTACACAGAGGCCTCGGAATGGCGATTGGCCACTGATGGGGCTTTCACGGCAGAGCGCCCGGACGGCAGGATCGATCTTTCGGGAATCGTCAAAGCGCACGCAGTCCGGGAAGCCGCGCTGTCCCTCCGGGCCTTGGGGCTGCATGATTGGTGCGTGAATGCCGGCGGGGACGTCCTGGTCAGCGGATCACCGGAAACCAAGGCGGCAGCGGGTCCCTGGTTGGCCGGCATCGTGGACCCCGGGGATCGTCAGTCACTGCTTGGCGCCTACCCGCTGGCGGCCAACCGGGCCCTTGCTACTTCGGGGTCCGCCGAGCGCGGAGAGCATATCTGGACAGCCGGCTCGGATCGCCCGGAATTCATCCAGGTATCGGTCGCGGCGACGGAGATCGTCACAGCGGACGTGCTGGCAACGGCAATTGTTGCTGGCGGCACCCGGGCGTTGGATCACGCGGTGGAGCAGTGGGGCGTGGATGTCCTGGCGGTCCAGCGCGACGGGTCGTTGCTGGCCACACCGGGCTTCCGCGCCTAAAAGGGCTTGATCAGTTCCGCGTACTTGGGGCTGAGTCCATCACCGGAGGAAACTCCACGGAGCCTCCGTGATACCCACGGTGCAGCCGATTCCTTCACCCAGCGCGCATTGGCCTTGAGGGTTTCCACGCGGTTGGCCAGGCGGATCGGGGCAAGTTCCGGCACCTCCACCGCATGCTCGTGTTCCAGGACATCCAGGACCCGTTTGGCCATGTTGACGTGTCCGGCCGAGGACATGTGCATCCTGTCCTCACCCCAGAGGCGCCAATCGTTGTACTCATCAAAACGCCAGTAGTCCACCAGCAACGCACCGTGGTTGTCCGCGATTTCCCGCACCAGCTCGTTGTAGATGGCAGTCCGCCCGCGCATGGCGCTGAAAACTTTGGATCCCTTGGCGTCAAAGCCCGTGAAGAGGACCACGGTGGCGCCGGACGCGCTCAACTTGGCAATGCCCGCGTCGTACTCGTCCAAAAGTGAGTCAATATCGATCTTCGGCCGCAGGATGTCGTTAGCCCCCGCGTACAGCGTTACCAAGGTGGGCTTCATGGCTACGGCGGCATCAACCTGTTCAGCCATGATCTGCCGGAGCTTCTTGCCGCGAATGGCCAGGTTGGCGTAACCAAAGTCCTCGTTGCTGTGGGCCAGCTGCCCGGCGACGACGTCGGCCCAGCCGCGAACACCGTTGGGACGTGCGGGATCGTCGTCTCCGACGCCCTCAGTAAACGAGTCCCCCAGGGCAACATAACGGGCAGAAAAATCCATGCCGTCAGTCTGCCACTTCGGCGCCCGAGGCCACAAAGCACCCATAAAGGGGGTTACGAGTCACGGAGGATCCAATGGTTGTTGTCCAAGCGGGCCACGATTTTCTCACCGATGCGGGCAAGATCCGCGACGTCGTCGGGGCTGAGCGAATCGAGCATCAGCGTCCGCACTGATTCAACATGCCCCGGGGCGAGGGACACGATGGTGGACATACCGGCGTCCGTCAGGTGGGCAACGGTCACACGGGCGTCGCCGGGGTGCGCCTGCCGTTCCACCCAGCCGCGTTTCTGCAGCTTGGTGACGACGTGCGAAAGCCGTGACAGGGAGGCACTGGTCCGCGCAGCGAGCTCACTCATAGGCAGGTACCGGCCCTCGGTCTCGGAGAGCATCGCGAGCACGTTGTAGTCGAACAAGGACAGTTTGCCTGCCGACTGAAGCTGGGTGTCCAACGCCGAGGGGAGCAAGGTGTTGATGCTCAGCAGGGCCAGCCAAGCACGGCGTTCGTCGGCATTCAGCCAGCGGGGTTGAGTCATGCCTCCATCTTATGAGAATTCGCTGATTCCTAGGTCGCCGCCCCTGCTCAGGCGATAGGCTGGCGGCATGTTTGTCGTCTCATTGACCTATAAAGTTCCCGACGAAATTGTCGACTTCCACCGCCCGGGCCACATGGCCTGGCTTAAGGACGCGTTCGACGGCGGCATCTTCCTTGCGTCCGGACGTCGCGTCCCTGCCACGGGAGGCGTGCTGCTGTCCAAAGTGGACCGGGCCACGTTGGATGCTTCGCTGGCCAAGGACCCGTTTTACAGCAACGGTGTGGCGGAGTTCGAGATCATTGAATTCACGGCGACCAGTGTGGCCGAGGGTTACGAGAATCTGCTGGACAGCTAGAGCTTTCCGCACGCTCTCTCACATCTCACCCTCCCCAGCCGCACGCTCTCTCACATCCTGCGCCCTGCTTTCAACCAGCTTCCTAAGACCGCCCTTGCGGGGAACCTTGACGGGCTCCGGCCACCGGGCCTGTGTGGAATCACCCAAAGTCACGCCCCGCAGTTTCCGCCCGAACAACGGAACCACCCAATCGTTGACCCAGCGGCGTTGGGCTCGTTCCCACTCCCGGAGCGTCAGCCGCGACGGTGGTTCCCATTCCTTTGGCCTGATCTTGTGGGGCACATTCAAGTGATTGAGGACCTGCGCGGCTAAGTACTTGTGCCCGGCTTTAGACATGTGCAGGCGGTCAGGAGCCCACATCCGTTTGTCCTTGAAGGCATCGAAGCACCAATAATCCACCAGCACCGCACCGTACTTGGCCGCAATTTCCCGGACCCGTTGGTTGTACAGGGTGTTTCGCTTCTTGAAAGGCTCCAAGACCGCCGAGACTTTAACATCGAAGCCAGTGAACAGGACCAGCGTCGCCCCGCTTTCGCTGAGGCGCGCGACCAGCATCTCGTAGTCATTGAGGAGAGCATCCATGTCTGTACCGAAATCGAGGATGTCGTTACCCCCTGCATAGACCGTAACGAGCGTCGGTTCCATGGCGAGGGCTGGCTCAAGTTGTTCATCGATGATGTGCCGGAGCCTCTTGCTGCGCACGGCCAAGTTGGCGTATTCCCAGCCGGGCTGGTCCTTGGCCAACTTCTCGGCCACCCTGTCTGCCCAGCCGCGCACCCCGTTGGGCAACACCGGGCTGAGGTCCCCCACGCCTTCGGTGAAGGAGTCCCCGATGGCGACATACCGCCGTCGAACGCTGTTCCCGTCCCCGAGTTCCTCCCGCACGGCAGCGACGCTACCCGCCCCCGGTTACACCAGAGCCAACCCCAAATGAACACAACGAACGGGATGTGAGAGAGCAACGCCCAAAAACCGTCGGGAAGTGAGAGAGCATCGGAAGGTGGGGCGTTCACGGCCGCGGCGGCGGTTTTGGGTAGGAGCGCATCGCGGCCCTCGTGATGTGAAGGTCGCCCAGCGACCGCAACGTCACCTATGGGCCGTGTCTAAGCGACGGCAAAACCGCCGCTGCGGGCGGCCCGGCCCGCACCCAGGGGCTTAGCCTTCGGCTTTGCCTCGTCGCCAGTAGCCCATGAAGGCAACCTGCTTGCGGTCGATACCAACGTCCCGCACCAGGTAGCGGCGCATCTCCTTGATCACGAATGCTTCGCCGGCGATCCAGGCGTAGAAGGGCAAGGCTCCGGCAGGCAGCGTGGGGTTCTTGGTGGCCTCGATGGCTGCTGCGTCCATGCGTTGCGGGGTTTCCCACAGGATGTCCTGATCCACATTGACGTCCTCGGGCTCGGGACCCGCCGCTGATCCTGCGCCCTTGAGTCCTACCCAGCCAGGAACGGGAACGGCCTTGGCAACAGCCTCTTTGAGCAGCTCACCGTGCGGGCGGGAGCGGCCAATGGCAGCCCCACGTGCCAGCCAGGTGATCTGGATGTCTGCAGCGGTGGAGATGTCCTGGAAATCAGCAGCCGAGGGTACTTCCAGGAAGGCGTGGCCGGTCATGTCCGCAGGCAGGCTCTCCAGAATGGCGCTGATGGCGGGAACGGCAGTTTCGTCGCCCGCAAGGAGAATGCGCTGCGCCAGGCCCGGCCGCCACTCGATGCCGCCGTAAGCTCCGGCGGTGGTGCACTGCGCGGCCCTGTTGTTGGGCCCAATGATGGTGAGGGCATCGCCGGGCTTCGCGGCAGCGGCCCAGTTGGCTGCGGGTCCACCATTGCCGGCGTCGTCGAAGTGCATCACGAAGTCGATGTCGATTTCCGGGTACACGGCATCCAGGCGTTCGGAACGCACGGTGTAGGTGCGCATGCTGCCGCGGACGGCCGGGTCCATGGCAAGCCACTCCTGGTACCAGCCGGCCTCCTCCATGGTGAAGGTGGGCAAGGGGATGATCCGGCCAGCGTCGTCGATGGAAGGAATCATCAGCTTCACGCGCAGGTCCAGGGTGTCACCGGCCACTCCAAAGTCCCGCAGGCAGTATCCGCCGAAAGTGATCCTGCGGAAGTTGGGGCTGAGCTCCTGCACCGCGGTCACAGTGACATCGAAGGCGAGGGTCATGGGTTCCACTGCGGCGCTTGCTTTGGCCTGGGTCGGTTGTGCACTCATGATGCGATCTCCAGTTCGTTGGTTGAAGCGGTACGTGCGTGGTGGCGTCCGATGGGGACGATCAGCGGTGTGCCTGAAATGGGGTCCGGGACCACCCGGGATTCCAAGCCGAAAACGTTGAACACAAGTTCCTCCGTGACCACTGCAGTGGCGGCGCCTTCGGCCACGATGCACCCGCCTTTCATGGCGATGACGTGGTCCGCGTAGCGTGCAGCAAGGTTGAGATCGTGCAGCACGATCGCCACGGTGGTGCCGCGGCTGCGGTTGAGGTCGGTGATCAGGTCCAGGACCTCAACCTGGTGCGCCAGGTCCAGGTAGGTGGTGGGCTCGTCCAGCAGCAGAACGTCGGTTTCCTGGGCCAGGGCCATGGCGATCCACACGCGCTGACGCTGCCCGCCGGACAGTTCATCGATGTCCCGCTCAGCAAGCTCCAGCGTGTCCGTGGCGTCCAGCGCACGCTGCACCGCGGCGTCGTCGGACTCGCTCCAACTCCGGAAGAAGCCTTGGTGCGGGTACCGGCCCCGGCCCACCAGGTCGCGGACGGTAATGCCGTCCGGGGCGGTGGGGTGCTGGGGCAGCAGGCCGAGGGTCCGGGCAAGTTCCTTAGCGGGGCGGCTGTGGATATTCTTGCCGTCCAGCGTGACGGCACCACCGGCCGGCTTCAGCAGGCGCGAAAGGCCGCGGAGCAAAGTGGACTTTCCGCAGGCGTTGGCGCCCACGATCATGGTCACTTTACCCTCGGGGATTTCGGTGGACAGGCCCTCCACCACTTTGCGCTGCTCGTATTGCAGCGTAAGGTCCTGGGCATTAAGGACGGCCATCTCAGGCCTCCTTTCGGTTCGACGTGACCAGCAGCCACAACAGGAAGGGGGCACCGAGGGCGCCGGTGACGACGCCGACCGGGAGGACGGTCCCGTCAAGGATGACGGGTGCAATGTTGGAGGCGAAGAAGTCGGCCAGGAGCACGATCAGCGCACCGGTGAGGGCCGACGCCGGGAGGCTGGGTTTGCGGACGATGCGCCGGGCGATGGGTCCGGCGAGGAAAGCGACGAAGGCGACCGGACCGGCGGCGGCAGTTGCGACGGCGGCAAGTCCGACGGCGGTTAGCACCAGTCCCAGCCGGGCGGCGTTGACCTTGATGCCAAGGCCCGCGGCGGTGTCATCCCCCAATTCGAGGATGCGCAAAGGCCCCGCGAGGGCAATAACGGCTGGTATCAGGACCAGCAGGGAGACCAACAGCACGCCTGCACGGTCCCACGTGGCCGAATTGAGGGAACCGTTGAGCCAGATCAGGGCATCCGCTGCGGTGCGGATATCGGCGCGGGTCATGAGGAAGTTGACCACTGCGTGCAGGGCAGCGGCGATGCCAACGCCCGCCAGGATGAGACGGTTGCCGGCAGCGTTGCCGCGGCTACCTCCGCCTGCACCGGAACCTGTTCCGCGGGAAATCATGTAAATAATGGCGGCAACACCCAAGGCGCCGCCCAACGCGGCCCCGGAAACCACGGCACCTGAGGCACCAAATATCACGATCGCCGTCACTGCCGCAGCACTGGCGCCGTAGCTGATGCCAATGATGTCCGGGCTCGCCAGGGGGTTCCGGAGCATGGTTTGGAACAGTGCACCGGCCAGGCCGAAGGCAACGCCGATCATGGTTCCAACGACTGCCCGGGGCAGTTTGTGCTCCATCACGATGAAGCTCGCCCCGGGGATTTTCTCGCCGCCGGTCAGGTGGTTGATGACGATCGTGAAGAAATCCGGGATGGTCACGGTGTAACTGCCCAGGAGCACGTACACGGCAAACATGGCCAGGACGGCGAAGCCTAGCCAGAAAGTGGGGTTCAGTGTCCGCCGCCGAAGTGGCACAAAGTGAGGCGCCAACTGGGGGACGGTTTTGGTAGTGCTCACAGTCCTGCCCCCTTGCCGCGGCGGATGAGCCAGATGAACACGGGTGCTCCTACCAGGGCCGTCATAATTCCAGCGGGGACCTCGCCCGGAAGGAGGATCACGCGGCCAATAATGTCCGCGCTAATCAGCAGAATGGGAGCTGAGACCATGGAGAACGGCAGAATCCAGCGGTAGTCGGGGCCGGTCAGGAAACGGACAGCGTGCGGAATGACCAAGCCAAGGAAGCCGATGGGACCCGCCAACGCGGTGGCCGAGCCACACAGCAGGACGATCCCCAAGCCGGTGATCCCACGGGAGAGGCCGACGTTCTGGCCCAGCCCGCGGGCAATGTCGTCGCCCAGCGCCAAGCTGTTAAGGACGCGGCCGCCGGCCAGGATGATCACGGCGCCGGTTGCCAGGAACGGGAGTGCGGGCAGAAGCACGGACCAGTCGCGGCCGCCGATGCTGCCCACTTGCCAGAAGCGGAAACGGTCAAACGTGTCCTGGCTCGATACCAGGATCACATACAGCAGGGAGAAAAGACCGGCGCTGAGGGCAGCGCCCGCAAGCGCGAGTTTGACCGGGGTGGCACCGTCCCGTCCGCGGGAAGCAATGGCGTACACCACGACGGCGGCCGCTGCGGCCCCAATGAAGGCGAACCATATGTATCCGGTCAGGGAGCCAACGCCAAAGACGTAAATCCCGATGACCACCGCCAGCGCCGCCCCGGCGTTGAGGCCCAGGATGCCTGGATCTGCCAACGGGTTGCGGGCCACGCCCTGCATGGCCGCGCCTGCCAGGCCCAGCGCGGCACCGGCCAGGAGACCCAGGACCGTGCGGGGGATCCGGGCGATGACCACGGCGTGGTTGCCGTCCGCCGCATTGAAGTTAGTGAGGGCTTCCCACACCGTGGAGAGGGGAACTCCGCGAGCGCCGATCGCCAAGGATGCGGCGGATACTGCTGCGAGTACGACGACGGCCACCAGCAGCCAAGCGGTGCGCGTGAGTGCAGTGCGCTTGTCCGCTGTCCCACGGGTGCCGGCTCCCCTGCCGGTTTCCGCGGGATCGGGGGTGATGCCTCCCGGGCCGGCCGACACCAAAGTGCCACCGCCCCGCCCCCGGAGTGTCGTCGTCGTACTCAGTTTCATTGCAGTTACTTGCCTGCTGCGTCTGCTGCTTTACCCAGCTGCGGGAGGAACGTGTCCAATGCCCACGGCAGGCTCAGCGGCGATGAAGCGGAGATGGAGAGCGTCAAGGTCTGATCCGAATCAGCAACCAGGGCACCCTTCTTGATGGCAGGGATCTGGCCGAGCAGCGGGTCAGCCTTGATGGCGTCGGCAGTGGTCGCGTCCGGAACCCAGGTGACGAAAACGTCGGATTCGAGCTCATTGGCCTTTTCAGCAGACCACGGGATGAAGAATTCCGTGTTGCTCTTGGTGTTCTCAGTAACCACGGGGGCGAGCTTCATGCCGATTTCGGAGAGGAAGCGGGGGCGGTTGTCGATTGCGGTGTATACGTTGGCGCCGTCACCCTTGGCAGGCTCGAGGTTGCCGTAGATGAAGGTCTTGTCCTTGATCTGCGGGAACTTGGCGACCTTCTCCTTGACGGTGGATTCGGTGTCTTCTACCAGCTTCTTGGCTTCGGCTTCCTTGCCCAGTGCCTTGCCGATCAGGGTGGTGCTTTCCTGCCAAGGCGTGCCGTAGGCGAGCTCGGGCTGGGCCACCACGGGAGCGATTTCGCTGAGCTTCTTGTAGTCAGCTTCTTCCAGGCCGGAGTAGGCGGCCAGGATGACGTCCGGATTGAGCTTGGCGATCTCGGTGAAGTTGATGCCATCCGCCTCGGAGAACTGGACCGGGGCCTTGTCGGTGCCAAAGCCGGCGCCGAGCTTCTCCAGTGCTGCGTCCTTCCAAGGGGTGGAGCCCTTGTCGTTATTGCCCCACTCGTTCTTCGGAACACCAACCGGGACAACACCCAAGGCGATCGCGACGTCATCATTGACCCACGAAACGGTGACTACGCGCTTGGGCTGTTCCTTGATGGTGGTCTCGCCGAAGACGTTTTTGATGGTCACGGGGAAGGCTGAGGATGCTGCCTGCTCAGTTGCCGGAGAGGACGTTGCCGGACCAGTGGAGCAGCCGGTGAGGGTAAGAGCGACGGCGGCCAGAGCGGCCGTCGCGGTTCCTGCTGTCTTGAGCAGGGCGCGGCGTGGGAGAAGGGAAGCCACGGGACTCCTTAAGTAAGTGATGCGAACCTAAGTAAGGCTAGCCTAGCCTCTGGATAATTACGAAACGTTTGCGTCACGTAATCCGCTCAACTGGTCAAATGCGTCGCAGATCACACCCTCTCTCACATCCCGCGCCCTTCAGCCAGACCCTCTCTCACATCCCGTGCCCTTCAGCCAGACCCTCTCGCAGTGGACACCTGCCGGAAGGTTTGAAAGTATTGGCGGCAGCGGACTACCGCTTCTTATGGAATCGATCGAGGGGATGAGCGTGCGCACTGTTTCAGTTGCTGCAGCCACGGTTGGCGAGGTGGCCGCTTTGGCCTGCTTGGCACTCCCCCGCACGTCGGTATCTTCCTAGGCTCTTAGCCGGGCACCCGTTTTCCGGGTCTTTTTGCTGCGCCCGCTTTCTCAGATGACCGACGACCCCTGCCATTTCCCGCGCGCCCACTAAGGCACGCGGACGTCGACCATTTCCGAAAGAAGAAGCTTTGCCATGCAGAAAATTACCGCCCAACAAATCCGTTCGTCGTTCATCAATGCCAGCCGCTCAGAGGCTGCCAAGCTGAATCTCCCCCGGAACTTCGAAACCCTCGACTGGGACAACCTGGAGTTCCTGGGTTGGCGCGACGAGAAAATGCCCCAACGCGGATACCTTGTGCTCCCGCACCGGGGCAAGCTCACCGGGATCATGCTCCGCGCTCCTGAAGGCGGATCCGGAAAAAGGCGTGTAGTCCTCTGCGAACTGTGCCGGGACGTATTTTCGAAGGATGACGTTTATCTGTGGGTGGCCAAAAAAGCCGGACAATCCGGTAAGGACGGGAACACGGTGGGGACACTGATCTGCGCTGAGTTCGGTTGTAGCGCCAACGTGCGCAAGGAACCGCCCGTCAATGAGATCAACCCGGACCCTGCCGCCGTCGTCGTTCGACAAATCGCGGGACTGGAGTCCAGAACCGAACAGTTCCTTGACCGCGTCCGCGCGAAGTAGCCGCGAATAATTCCCCAAGTAGGTAGCAGCAGGTGCCGTTTTGAGGCGTCAAAACGGCCTTAACTGCTACCTACTTGGGTGCGCCGGGGAGAGGTGACGTCACCGCAGGACGATATCCACCGGGTTCGCCTCGGAACGCCACGCTCCCGGTTCGCCGGGCCCGGCGATAACCGGAGCCGTGAGCACTCCCGAGCGGTTGGTTCGCTTGTCGCGGAGGATCTCGGTGACGGAACCCAGGTGCCGGGAGAGATCAATGACGTTTTCCGGCGCAGCCAGCAACAGCTGGAAACCGAACTCGTGGAGCGCCTTGATGCCCGCGCCTGCGAATTCCTCGGAAGCCAGCACGAACGCTTCGTCCATCATCACGGTGCCGTAGGTGGTGAAGCCCTGTTCGGCGATGCCCAACTGGTAGCTCAGCGCAGCAGCCATGATGAACGCCGTGAATCGCTGGCGCTCACCGCCGGACATGGAACCGGTATCGGCATGCATGAAGACTTCGGTCTTCTTCTTGCCGGCCTTGCCCGCGGCGGCTTTGGAAGCAACTTCCCTGTGCTCCTTGCACTGAATAAACAGGTGCCCGCGGACGTCCAGCACCTCAGCCCGCCAACGCCGATCCTCCGGCGTCTGCGATCCGAGCCGCTTGACCAGGGTCTCCAACGACTTATAGCGCGCGGTGAGCTCGGCGTCGTCGTCCGTTTCGGCCGGACCAGCGGCAGCTCCGCGCGAGGGCCTGGTGTGCTTCGCCTTCAGGGCGTTCTGGATCGCATCCTTGAACTGTTTGGCCGTGGCCGGGAGCGTCTGCTTGATGTCCAGTTCCAGGAAGCTGCCCTCATGGAAGTTCACCTGGGACAGGATGCCGTTGAGGGGGAGGATACGGCTGGTGATGCTGCGGCGTTCCTCATCCAGCAGGTGCAGGAGCGTGCTGAACGACTCATGCGTGCGCTGGTTGAAGAACAGCCGGAACTCGGCCTCCTGGGCGGGCAAGCCATCACTGACGATCGCGTGGTACCGGGATTCGAAGTCCCCGGCGGCGCCGATCGACGTGCCATGATCGGCGCTGATGGCACTTCCCCAGTCCCGCACGAACGCTTCGAACATGCGGGTCAACCGCTCGGCGGTCGCCTGCCCGCGCGATTCCGCGGCGTGCAGTTCGTCCAGCAACTTGTTGCGGACGCTGTTGGCCAGGTTGTCGAGTTCGTACAGTTCAGAGAGGTCGGTGACGCCCTGGAAGTACGGCTCCAAAGCGGTGACAGTAGAGGCCGACGGCGGTGCTTGCTCCAGCTTAAGCCTCGCGGCATCGAGCAGGCCGTCCGCCGTGGTCATCTTGTGATCCAGCGCCTTGTATTCGCTCTGCAGAACGGCAGCGGTACCTGTGGAGGACTGGTGCTTTTCCCTGACGGTTTCGATGCTGGCCCGCAGCGGTTCCAGGTCCGCTTGCGCGGCCAACGCATCTGTCAGCCGCTGTTCGATCCTGGCCAGCTCGTCCGCGGCCACGGCTGCGGAAACCTGTTCCCATGGCCGTTCGTCTTCAGCGACGCGACGCAGGGCTTCGAGCTGCCGCGCCATACCCTGATGCGAATCTTCGCGGCTTTGGGCAAGTTCCGCGGCCTTCACAAGCTCGTTTTCCAGCTCGCCCACACGCGCTGCCACAAGTTCGAGCTTGGAAGCGTTGTCGAAACCGAGGACGTAATCCTGGCGACTCGTAAAACGGTCGTCCTTCTCCACGGTGTGCCGGTTGCGTTTGACCACGCCGCCCAGGCTCAGGCCCTTGTCCATCGAGGCAAGCTCGTCCGGGTCCTCGACACACGGGTAGGCGAAGTCCAGGGCGATCCGCTCCCGGATCCACTCTCCCGCGTCAGCATTGGCACCCGAAGTGAGAATGCTCAACTTAGTCAAGAGGTCGCCGTCGGACACTTCCTCAACAGCCAGCGCGCCACCGGCGAGCGGCTTGGACACATCAACGGCACGGAGGGCACCGCGGACGGTGTTGTCATTCAAATATCGGGTCACCGCCGCGAAATGCTCACCCGGTACCAGCAATGTGGTGGCCAGGTTACGAAGCGCGCGCTCGGCGGCGGGACGCCATTGATCCTGACCGTCGGCGAGATCGATCAGCTCGCCACCAAACGGCATCCGCTCTTCGGGGACCCCGGTTGCCGCTGCGATGGCTGCCCGGTTTTCAATGCTCGACGGCGGCAGCAGGGACTTGCGCGAGCGCAAGGAAATCAGCTCCTGCTGAGCTGCGGCAAGCTCGCGCTTCTTAGTGGCGTGGCCGTCAAAAGCCTCGAAGCGAAGCTCTTTGAGTGCCTCCGAATCGTCCTTCAACTCGGCCGAGCGGGCGGCTGCCTGCTCATGCGCCTGATCCCAGCCTTCGGCGGACCATTCAAGGTTCAGTCCGGCATCGGACAAAGCCTTCTTCGCCGAATCCTCAACTTGCTGACGCAGCTTCAGGCCAACCTTGGCGTTCTCCAACGACTGCTCAATCGCCGAAATGGCGTTGCCGCCGCGGTTGTTGTAGTCCAGCTCAAGGTCGCGGAGTTCCTTGGCCAAAGCATCCCGCACCGTGCGCTCGGCAGCCAGTTCCTGGGCCTTGGACTGAGCCAACTCCTTGAACCGGGCCAACGTCTTGGCATGGACCGTCACTGCCAGTTGCTGCTTGTAAGCCTCGAACTCTTCGCCAGCCAACTCACGGAGACGGTTCGCGTCCAGCAATGCCTGCGCGTACTCCTTGTTCAACCCCGGAACCGGAGCCAACTGGTCCCGCTGCTGCCGGACGTCCTCCAACCGTTGCCGAATGGACATCAGGTTGCTGAATTCCTCCACCACATCATCGGCTGCAGCCAACGTTGCAGGAGCATCAAGCACCTGATCGCGGAAGAACGTATTCACGCTGCCGCCCAAGCCCTTGCCGGCCTGGATCACGCGAAGCAGCGGAAGGGCCTGGTCAGAGTTGATGCCCAGAAGCCTGCGGAAGCGCTCGGCGAAGGCCTTGTGCACATCGAAGACCTGCCCATCCGGGAAAATCGACTCCAACGCGCCCTTGGTGAACCGCTTCTGCGCAATGCCCTCGATTGCCTCGAGGTCCAGCGGTTTGCTGTCAATGACATAGAAGCGCCCGACACTGGACTCCGTGCCGTTTTTCGGAAGGTCGAACAGCGCCGACACCGTCACCTTCGTGCCGGCTGCGTTATCAAACGTCAGCGCGACGGCGGACCACGTGGCACCAGGGCGCTGGAAGGCACTCGCCGAGCTGTCGCCGACCGCCTTATCACCAACCTTGCCGCGCATGTAAGTGAATGTGGTCCTCTTATCCTCCACAGCGCCACCGGAACGCTGGGCGGCGGCCTCGTTCGAGCGCGGGCGGGCATCGAAAACACGGAGCATCGCATCAAAAAGAGTCGACTTGCCGACACCCGAATTACCCGTCAGAAGAGTGCCCTTGCGGTCCACATGCATGGTGTGGGCGCCATGGAAGGTGCCCCAGTTAACCACCTGTACCAACGCGAGGCGCATCTGGCCTGGGTTCGTGAGCTCGCCGAGAGGGAGCATGCTTGCGATGGTCACTTCGTGGTCCCTTCAGCGTCGGTTGCGTCCGCGGCGGTACGCACCATCGCAGGCCCGTCACCATCCCCGTCGTCCAACTCGTCATCTGAAGGGCTGGTTGGGTTGGAATCGGGATCGAGATCCAGGAGGGGCTCCGTGCCGGATTCGTCGGCTGCTACTGCTATCAGGGCCTCGATTTGGGCTGGGATGTCGCCGATGTTTTCGAAGGGCAGCGCCAGTGGGAGGGCGTTGCTGATGGTGTAGGTGTCGTCCAGCGGGGTGGGGAGGATGAGTTGGCGGGCCAGGAGTTTGGTGATGGTCCGGGTGACCACGTCGGAGTCGCGGAGGGCGTCCTGTTGGCCAGACGGCGTGTAGTTGGCCACGAGGTCCGAGATCTCTTCGCGGGTGATGGTGGGGTCCGTTTGGGCTGTGACATGGCGGTCCAGCAGGAGACGCAGACGCAGCAACACAATGGTTTCCACGCGGCTCAGGGCACGCTGCTGGCGCAGGATGCTGGAGCGGGAGCTGGCGCCGATCACTTCCGGGTCAACGGGTCGGAGGACTGCGATTTTGCGGTCGTGATCGAGCTGCAGGGTGAGGAACAGCTCGGAGAGGCGGCTGCGGAGGATCAGCTGGTTGTCCAGCAGCGTGGTCCACAGCTTCTCGTCGCGGCCACCGTCAATGTACGGGCCCTTGAGCAGTTTCACCAGCGCATGCCGAACCTTCATGGGCAACACTCCGGTATCGCCGGGGAAGAGAGCAGCGCCATCCACAAAAGTGTCCCGCGGAGTAATCCGGAACGGGTCCGAGTGGCTGATTTCCGGAACCGGCTCAGCCTCCGCAGCCAGCTCAGCCTCCGCAGCCAGCTCGGGCTCGACACCGACTTCAGCCACCGCTTCGGTGACCTGGTCCGCTGCGGTGACGTCCGTCGTCGTGATTTCTTCAGTCATCAGAATCCTCATTCAGCTTGACGACAGGCAGGTACGCCGTGCGGATGCTGCCGTCGATTTGTTCGAAGTCGATGTGTTCCCAGGTGGCCCTGTCGAAGGCTGCGCCCGTCTGAAGCGCCATGGACAGCAGGGTGCGCACGGTGTTGATGTGGCGTTCTTCGGCGGGCAGGTTTTCCCAGGCGTCGCCCAGGGTGGCGGCACCGGCCATGGCTGCCCGGACGACAGCAGGCTTGGCCTTGCCCGTACGCGCCGACCTGACGCGGTCCGAGTCGCTGAACGCGATGGGATCGGCCAGGCGCGGGGGTGTGGCAAATTCGTCGGGGTCGAAAAGTTTGACCATGGCCAACGACTCGAACCCGGCGTTAAACAGCACGGGCCCGCGGACCAGACCGGGACGGTCTCGCTCGTACGGCATGGACCGGATGGCTTGCTCGGCTTCGGCAAGCACCTTGCGCAGGCTGACGGACTGCCTGACGTCGTCGCTCTGAATGTAGGTGTTCAGGCTTTCGGAGAGCTTGCCGTAGATTCGCTGGATCTGGCTGTGCTGATATCGCAACTCGGCCACCAGGTTTTTCAGCGTTTCGCGGTCCTCATGGGATAGGTCGTCCGCAAATTGACGGCTCAGCACCTCACCGATCGCCGAGCGGAACCGCAGTTGCTGCTGCGGGTCCTCCAAGAATGCGGTGAACGAGCGGAAGGTTCGTCCCTCAGGGCTTTGCCGCAAGCGCTTGTCGGCCTCCAAAACCTGGGCCATGGTGGCACCCTTGCTCAGGGATTCCTCAATAATTTGGTTCCGGAGCTCACCCACCAGTTCTTCGATCCGGTCGCGCATTTTCTTGTAATCCGCCGGCAGGCTGGCTGCGAGGTCCAGGATGTTGCCGGCAGCTTCCACAGCTTCTTCGTCATCCAGAAGTCCATCGAACTCACCGGAGCTGATGTCCTCCACCAACTGCTGCCGCTCCTGGATTTCCTCTTCGAGGGCTTCCAAGCGCGCGCTCTGGTCCGGGTTGGTCTCGTTGGCGAGCTTCTCAACGTCGCCCAACAATGTGCCGAGCCGAGAACCGTTCAGCGTGGAACGCTCGCTGGAGAGGCTGTCCAGGAAAGCCAGCACACGGGCGGCCGGTTCGGTGACTTCGTAAACGATCTGACCTGATTGGTTACGCCGGGTCAGGAATTGTTTCCTGGTCCACTCGTCGCCGAAAAGCTTGCCGTTCTGTTGGCCGCCCAACGCCGGGTCCTGGCGGCGGAGCTGCTCAAGGAAAGCGTCGACGTCGGCATGGAACTCTTCGAGCGGAAGCTGCGGCCGGGTGCGGGTAAAGGATGCCTGCAGCACGGCGATCACCCACGGAGCCGACCGCGTCAGGGCCCAGGCAGGCCCTTTGGTCAGCTGCTCGAGATCACGGAGCCGGGCGCCGATGGCGTCGGCGGAGGACATGGCTGAACGGGACAACTACTCTCCTTCAGCTGCTGCGAAACCTGGCTGGCAGCGAAAACTGCCCCGTACAAGGTTAACGCAGAGCGTCGCCGGGGCGACCGACCGCCGGAAGCGGCGCCGTCGAGCCTTGCCGGAAGCAACGCCGTCGCAACCATTCCGTAACCTACCGCCTGGTATGGTTTCGATCCCATATCAACGCCGCCGCGAGGCGTTTCCGCACTGGCCGGAAACCATGGACGCCCCTAGTGTCAGAGCATCGACGCAGCCACGCCGCGTCAACCCACGCACCGTCGCCCCGGGGGGAACCATGAATTTCGACTTCTCTGCGCTTGATACCGCCACCTACGTATTCATTGGAACACTGGTTTTCGCTGCAATTCTGGTGGCCTTCATTGCCGCCGCAGCACTGGCAACAATCATTCTTATCGGAGCAATGGGCATCGCCTGGTACGCCATTAAGGCCGTTCTGGGTGGTCTGGTCCATGGCATTAACTTTGCGTGGGACCGGGTGGTTCACCACGCCGGACAAGTGGAAATTCCGGCCGAATTCCAGCCGCAGGTTTCCCCTAGCACAGGTAGCTACTCGCGGGTAGCATTGAGGGACAGCTGAAGGGTTCGCACCCACGGCGGACCCTGGCTCCATCCGGCACCACCGGCTAGAGGAGTTATCCCATGACGTCCGCCACTGACAACAGTCTCGCCGCCGCAAGCGTCAACGCCACCGCAGAAGAAGCCCGCGCCGTCGCCGAAGCCGCGCGCGAAACAGAATGGAACCGGCCCAGCTTCGCCAAGGGCCTGTACCTGGGCAGCTTCGACCTGAGCCTGATACACCCCTGGCCGCAAGCAAAAACAGAAGACGTCCAGCGGGGCGAAGAATTCATGGCCCGCTTGGTGCCCTTCGCCAAAACAATGTCCGGCCGCACAATCGAGCGGGACGCAAAAATTCCCGACGAATACCTGAAAGGGCTCGCGGACTTAGGCGTTTTCGGCATGAAAGTCCCGCGCGAATATGGCGGCTTGGGACTGTCCTTGGTCTACTACGGCCGCGCCCTTGCCCTGCTGGGATCGGTCCATCCGAGCCTGGGCGCACTGATTTCAGCCCACCAATCCATCGGAGTTCCGGAACCGGTGAAGGAGTTCGGCACGCCCGAGCAGAAGCAGGAGTACCTGCCGCGTTGCGCCGCCGGCGCCATTACCGCGTTCCTCCTCACAGAGCCCGACGTCGGCAGCGACCCCGCGCGCATGGGCGCCACTGCCGTACTGTCCGACGACGGCGACTCTTACCTTTTGGACGGCGTGAAACTGTGGACCACCAACGGCGTGATCGCCGAACTGGTGGTGGTCATGGCAAGGGTTCCAGCCCATACCGACGCTGACGGGACGGAACACAAGGGCGGGATCTCCGCCTTTGTGGTGGAAATGGACTCCCCCGGCATCACCGTGGAAAACCGCAACACGTTCATGGGCCTGCGCGGAATAGAGAATGGTGTGACCCGCTTCCACCAAGTCCGCGTCCCTGCAGCCAACCGGCTGGGGCGTGAAGGCCAAGGACTCAAAATCGCCCTCACCACCCTCAACACGGGGCGGCTCTCCATCCCGGGTCTGTGCGTGGCCGCCGGAAAGTGGAGCCTGAAGATCTCCCGCGAATGGTCCAACGCCAGGACGCAGTGGGGCCGTCCGGTGGGCAAACACGAAGCCGTGGGCAAGAAGATCGCGTTCATCGCCGCCACCACCTTCGCGCTGGAGGCTGTGTTCGAGCTTTCCGCTGAGATGGCCGACGCGGGCCAGAAGGACGTTCGCATCGAGGCCGCGCTGGCCAAGCTGTGGTCCACGGAACTGAGCTGCCGGATTGCCGACGAACTCGTTCAGATCCGCGGTGGACGCGGCTTCGAAACGGCCGACTCTCTGGAAGCCCGGGGCGAACGTGCCGTGGCCGCTGAGCAACTTCTCCGCGACCTCCGCATCAACCGGATTTTCGAGGGCTCCAGCGAGATCATGAAACTCCTGATCGCCCGGGAAGCCGTGGATGCACACCTTGCCGCCGCGGGAGACCTCGCCTCAGCGGACGCGAGCCTGCAGGATAAGGCGCGGGCCGCCGTCGGGGCTTCCGGCTTTTACGCTAAGTGGCTCCCGAAACTGGTGGCTGGCGCCGGAATGGATCCGCGGTCCTATGCGGAATTTGGACGCCTTGGCAAGCAGCTGCGCTTTGTGGAGAGGTCCTCGCGGCGGCTGGCCCGCCAGACGTTCTACGGCATGGGGCGTTGGCAGGCGAAGCTGGAGCACAAGCAGGCGTTCCTGGGCAGGATCGTGGACATCGGCGCTGAGCTGTTCGCCATGGCTGCGTGCTGTTCGCGGGCGGAGATGCTGCTCCGGACCCATCCTGAACAGGGCGCTACCGCTTTTGAGCTGGCTGAGGCGTTCTGTGAGCAGGCGCGTGTGCGGGTGGACGAATACTTCGATCAGCTGTGGAGGAATACTGACGACGGCGATCACGACCTTTCGCGGAAGGTCCTCGCCGGCGACTACGCCTGGTTGGAGGCCGGCGTTCTGGATCAGTCCGAAGGCACCGGGCCCTGGATCGGCGATGCCTCCCCTGGCGCTTCAACCAAGGAGAACCTGCACCGGAACTACCGGTAGGGCGTTCCTGCGGCGTTCCTTCCCAGTTAGTGCGGGGGACACCGTGACTTTGACGGGTCAGGCCGCGGAACCACCGTGATCGGCGCTCGGCAATATGGAGGCAACTGGGAAGGAACGCGACTAGCGCACGTCCCCATCCACATAGAACCAACGCTTGTCTTCCCGGACGAAGCGGCTTAGCTCGCGCTGGACCCCGCGTTCGCCGTCGAGCCTGTAGTGCGCAGCGAACTCCACTGTTCCCGTCGTGTCCAGGGGGCCACCGCCCGTGGCCGAGACAATGTCCAGCCTGCGCCATTCCATGTCCGGATCCAGGTCCATCGACGCGGGGCGGGTGGACGAGTGCCAGGTGCGCAGGAGGTAGCCGGGATCCAGCACGACGAAAGCCGAATAGCGGGACCGCATGAGTTGCTCAGCCGTTGGCGCATCCGCCGCGCTGCGATGAAAGCGCCCACAACATTCCTCGTATTGTTCGCCGGAGAGGCACGGGCAGGCACCGTTGCGGAGACGGGTTGAATCAGGGGTCATGGAGCGCCAATCTGAGACCAATAATGAGAGCTGGGCAACATATTTTCCCACGCCGTATAACAGCTTCGAAACAACCCCGCCAGAGGGTGGGGCGGGGCGTGATTCCGTCGGTGCTGGACCTTAGGCTATATATGCAGGCTGGGTGGGCATTGGGCGCATCACAAAACGACGGCCAGGGGAGGCTAACGTGGAGGATCCGACAACACTCGCCATCAACCTGACGTATTTGGGGACACTCGGACTGGCGGTCCTGATGTTCCTGGGTCTGATGTTGATCGTCATCATCACCCTGGTGATCGCCGGAATTGGACGGCTACTGTCCATCATCCTTTTGGCCATGGTGGGGATCTTTCCCAAGAAGGCCAACACTCCCATAGTTCACCTCCCCCAGCACCCTGAACGCTTACCTGATCCCGCTGAGGCACACCACCATTTTGTGCCTCCCGCTGCGCCGGAGCCCGCTTTCGCGTCGGCCGGGGTTGGAGCTGCTTCCGCGCCCGGAGCCGGGGCCCCACCTGCAGCGCCCAAGCGAGACCTCCTGGGCGGTGCCCGACGACGCCTCTCGGGTGCGTCTTCTGCGCTCAAGGAAGGCGCGTGGAAGGCAAAAGTAGACCCCCGCAACCTGCCCAAACCGGCTGAGGTTAAATCAGTGGTGGAACACCAGACCGCTCACCACCCGATTGTCGTCGCAGCCGCCAAGGAACCACCCGTCCTCGCGAAGGACTGGGCAGACGCAGTGGCAGAAGCAGACGAGCGGGCCGCCGCACGCGCCAAAGCGCAACAGCCACCGGCCATCAAGGTCACCGTCCGCGACCTTGACGAGCCGACGCCGTCGTCCAACGGCAAAACCCCGCCTCCCAAGCGTCCCGACTTTCCACCCAAGAAGCCGGAGCAGGGTCCCGCACAGAGCCGCGACTCCAAGAGCCCGGCCTCAGGCAATGGGGCAAAGAAGCCGGGCCCGGACACTTCCAAGAATGGAAAGTCTCCGAGCCCGATCCGAAAAGGTTCGCTCAGCGGCGCCAGCCGCAACTCCTAGATGCCTAGGCTGCCAACTGCCTAAACGCAGCACCGTGGTAGATCAATGGTTTGGATTCGAGATTGATGGTGGTGGCCTTGACCTCCAGAACGACGATCGCGTGATCCCCCGCGGGCGTCTCAGACACAATTTCGCATTCGAAACCCAGCACCGCGCCGTCGATCAGAACTGCACCTGAGTCGCTCACGCTGGTGTCCAATCCGGCAAAACGGTCGCGCGTCTTGGAAGCCAGCTGGAGGGCGGCCGCTTCCTGGCCCTCGGCGAGCACCGAAACGCCAAGCCGCTGCGCTTGACGGAGCTTCGGCCAAGTGGTGGAGGAGTTCTGCACGGCGAACATCACCAATGGCGGCTCCAGCGATACACCCACCGTGAAGGACGATGCAACCAAGGCTTCCGGCGTGAAGTCCACCATGGCACTGAACGCCGCAACTCCGGACGGGAACTGCGCGAATGCTGCCTTGATGGCCGCCGTTTCTTCCACTGTGGTCTGTGTCATTCCGGTGTCCCCTATCGTGCGATGCCTGAGTTCCCTACCCATGATTCACCTGCTTCCGGTAACGGCAATATTTGTTGATTCGAAAGACATTTGTGTTGCCGCGTGTCAAGAAATGTCGCGAAGTAAGGCCTCCTCCATTACCTCGCAAGAAGAAAAACGAAGAACTTCTACCATTTGCGTTTATGCCTCCGGTAGCCGTGTGTAGCCTCGATTGAACATCCGCACCGTTCCACCACAGGAAGCCGACATGAGCCTCAACGAGCTACGAACGCTTGGACGCACTGGCGCCCTGATCAGCCCCCTCACGCTGGGCACCCTGAATTTCGGCACCGGCGCCGCACCCACGGGTCCGGCCGAGAGCATCCGAATCATCAAGGCCGCCCTCGACGCCGGTATCACCAGCGTTGACACCGCCGACATCTACTCACAGGGCGAGGCCGAGACCGTGGTTGGCCAGGCCATCCACAGCCGGCGCGACGACGTTTTCCTGGCCACGAAGTTCCACGGCCAGATGGGCTCCAACCCAGCGCATGCCGGCAACTCACGCCGTTGGATCGTCCGGGCTGTTGAGGACAGCTTGCGGCGGCTGAACACGGACAGGATCGACCTCTACCAAGCGCACCGTCCGGACTACAACACCGATCTCCTTGAGACCATCACCGCGCTCAACGACCTCATCCGCCAGGGCAAGATCCTCTATTACGGCACGTCCGTGTTCAGCCCCGCCCAACTTGTTGAGGCCCAGTGGATCGCGAATACCAACCACCTGACCCCGCCCGTGGTGGACCAGGTTCCTTACTCCCTTCTGGTGCGCGCCAATGAACGGGACGTTTTCCCCATCACCCAGCAGTACGGCGTCGGGGTTTTGAGTTACGGACCGCTCGACGGCGGGTGGCTGGCTGGCGGTTACCGCGTTGGCGGGGGCCAGCCGGAGAGTTCACGCTTCTCCGCCCTTCCCGGCAGATTCGACGTGAACGCACCGTTCAACCAAGGCAAGCTGCACGCCGCCGACGCTTTGGCGCAGCTCGCAGCCCGCCACGGCCTGACCCTCATCCAGCTTGCCGTTGCATTCGCCATGAACCACCCTGCCGTGACCAGCGTGATTATCGGCCCCCGCACCGAAGAGCACCTGACCGACTACTTGAAAGCAGCAGACGTGGTGCTGAGCGAGTCCGTCCTGGACGAGATCGACGACATCGTTGCACCCGCGGTGAATTTCCTGGAGCGGGACGCCGGCACTGTTGCGCCCCACCTTGAGTACCCAGAACTACGGCGCCGGTAGCCCCCTTCCGTTGTGAGGCCCGCTTTGCGTCCCTCGCGCCTGGTTTGGCGCGCAGAGCGGGCCCCACAACAAGGTATTGACGCGGGTTCGGCCGCGGCGTGATCCTTGACCTAAGTGCTGCGGCACTCCGCAGCGTTTAGCTTCCAGTAGAACGCCGCCGCCCCATGTCCAAACACCACGTCAAACAAAAAGCAACGAAAGCCGCCAACCCCGGGCAGCCGACCGAAGGCCCCCTGACCCACGAAGAACTTCAGCTCTCCGGGCGGAACCACTCCATGCCCCTTGAGGCCCTGCACGACGACATCACGCCGGCCGGGCTGCATTACCTGCTGATCCACTTCGACATCCCCCATGTTTCCGCTGAGACATGGCGGCTTCGGCTGGGTGGCGCCGTTGACCGGAGCCTCGAGCTGAGTCTCGAGGACATCAAAGCCCGGCCCGCCGTCACCATGCCCGTCACCCTTGAATGCGCAGGAAACGGACGGTCGCTTCTGCAGCCACGTCCCGTCAGCCAACCCTGGGTTCTCGGCGCGGTGGGCACGGCAGAGTGGACCGGAACCCCGTTGGCACCCTTGCTGGAGGAAGCAGGCCTGGCGAGTGACGCCGTCGAACTTGTCTTTACCGGTGCCGACAACGGCATACAAGGGGGCGTCGAAGAGCCTTACGCGCGCAGCCTCTCGGTGGCGGAAGCCATGCATCCCGAAGTCATGCTGGTCTACGCCATGAACGGCAACCCGCTGCCCATTCAGCACGGCTTTCCGCTCAGGTTGCTGGTGCCGGGTTGGTACGGCATGGCCAGTGTGAAGTGGTTGACGTCGATCGAAGCTGTGACGTCGCGGTTCATGGGTTTCCAGCAGGCGGTCGCGTACCACTACCTCCAAGGTCCAGACGGGCCCGGCATACCCGTGTCCCACATTCGCGTCCGCTCCCTGATGGTGCCGCCGGGAATCCCGGACTTCTACACGCGGCGACGCGTCGTGGACGCCGGTCCCGTGATGCTCCACGGGCGTGCCTGGTCCGGGCACGGTGAGGTGGATCGCGTGGAGGTGGGGATCGACGGCGAGTGGATGCCCGCGCATGTGGATCCGCCGCTGGGTGATTTCGCGTGGCGGCGGTGGTCCATGGTGTGGGTCGCGAGCCCCGGGGACCATGTTCTGCGGTGCCGGGCCATGGATTCGTCGGGCGCGCTCCAGCCCACTGAACAGGTGTGGAACTACCAGGGCATCGGGAACAACATGGCGCAGGTGGTTGAGGTGACGGTGCGGTAGTTGGCTCTCGGCGGGCTGCCAGCGGCGGTTTCCGACGGCGGGATCCCGACCAGATGGTCAGACGCGCCACTCAGAACCTCCCGATTATCCGATAGCCGAGCTGCCTTGTCCGCATGCTGTACCGCAGGGCAAGAAGAAGCGACGCCACGGCTGCGGAGGCAACGGCGACCATCGCCGATTCCCACATCAGGATCCCGATGATGGCAATCGGGATGGTTACCAGATACGTAACCACGGTTGATGGTAGGGAGAGCCACGATGCCCGCTGTTCCACCGTCAAGATCTCCCCGCACAAATTCTCCACGACATAGGCAGGCACTGCGAGGAGATAGGCAGCAGTCAGCATCCACACCAATCCAACGTCAATCTCATCGCCGCCAAAGACCCTGGCAAAGACGGGAACGGCCGCTGCCACACCGGCCGCCGCGATGAAACTGGGCCAGACAACATACTTACCCGAACGTTGCACCACAGCGTGGGCGTCCGGCTGGCTTCGGCCCCGGGAGTACCCAACAAAAACGCCAACAGCGCTGAGGGTCGCTTGCGGAACCCGGCAGTAGAGGGTCCAGATCCTCGTGGCCACCGCTGCCGCAGCAACGGTGGCCACATCCAAACGGCTGATGAGCATGAAGGGCACCACGGCAGCGGCGTAGTTGTTCATTTGCCGCAACCCGACTCCAAGGCTTGTTACAAACATCTCGCGGGTCAGCAGGATGATCCGGGGTTGATCAGTCGCGGCTCCGCTTTCCCCGTGACCTCGGGAGAAATGCCGTGCGAGGACAACAACCCCGCAGGCAGCAGTGAAAACCTGAGCGATCACCGTAGCAATGGCTACAGCAATCACCGGGTTGGCTGCCAGCACATTCAGCGGACCGTAAACCAAGGCGGCATTGAACGCCGCATTCAACACGAACACGGTGGCAATGAGGACAATGGAAGCGCGTTGTCTCCCCACGATGCGGAGGGTGACCGAGACGGCGGCCAGAGCCAACGTGAAGGGAATGCCCATCATGCGTACGGTCAAGTAATCGGTGGCTATGGCAGCCACAGCAGGCTCGGAGCCTACAACGGCAAAGATCAGGGGAACAACCCGGGTGACCACCATCCCGGCTGCAGTCCAGACGGCAGCAACGATCAACAGCGCGGCAAATAATTTGGGCAATAACCTGCTGGCATCATTCCGCCCTTCGGCGCGAGCCAATTTCACAGCAAAAACATCGATGATTCCCGCGAAGAAGGCCATGAAGAGCGCCGTCACGAGATCGCCCAAACCTATGCCGGCCACCATGAGGGCACCGAAAGGGGCCACGAAGGCCAGGTCAATAGCTCCATTTCCGGCGCTCAGGAGATCGACTGCAAACATGGTCCCGGCCAGGGAGGCAAACGTCCGAGGAGATAGGACAGTGTGGGTAGCAGCGCTCGACGCCGCCGGGTCCTCCGTTGAACCGATTCGTTGTGACATCACGCTATTCCCGCGCGAGCAGGTCCTTTGCAGATTGAACTCGGGCACTGGGTCTCATCATTACGAATCACAAGCTAACACACATTATTCGCCCATTGACGATTCCCGAGGGTTTCCTAAATTTACTTTGATCGGAGTTCTTAGTGCATTGGAAATTGCGCCAGAATGACGCTTCGTGGGATTACGGCAGGAATACAGGAAATGCAGAATTGCTGCAAGTCACATTCATTGGGTCCGTTCCACACCGGCTCGCTCGGGCCCCTTTGACGCCTCGAAACTGGGTCTGCCGTGCACACACCCCGGTTATCGGCGACAATTCAATGATGAGCATCCCGTCCTCGTCCCCGGCCAACGTCCGAGTCGATGCTTGGCTGTGGGCGATCCGCGCCTATAAGACCCGTTCCGCCGCCACGGCTGCCTGCCGCGCAGGGCACATCCGGATCAACGGAAACCCGGTCAAGGCGTCGCAGAGCGTGATCATTGGAGACACCATCCGGGTCCGGGAGTCCGGCTGGGAACGCATCCTTGAGGTACGGCGACTCATCGCGAAGCGGGTAGGGGCAGAAGCCGCGTCCCACTGCTTCACCGACCACACTCCCCCGCGTCCCGTAGCCCCCAAGCTCGGCCTCCCCCAGCGCGACCGCGGCGCCGGCCGTCCCACCAAGAAGGACCGACGGGACATGGAGAAACTGCGAGGCTAGGCGGGCCCTCAGGGATGTTATCCACAGGCCGCGTTTTCTGACATGAATGGATGCCCGTCCCCGGCCTAGACTGACCGGCACACCGCTAAACAGCTGCTGGGGAGCCTGTCATGTCACGCCTTTCGTTTGCCACTTTTCCCTTTACTCACGTCCGAACGTGGGTCGCGGGACTCGCCACTGTGGTGCTTTTGAGCGGTTGCCAGGGCGGCGCCGCACCAGGTGCCTCACCCTCAGAGAGCATCTCGACGACGGCGTCGCCCACCTTGAGCGTTTCGGCTCCGGCGGTTTCGGCTACTGCGACTGCTTCCCCCGTATACAAGCCTGCCGACGCTCACGGGAAGGCGCAGAATGTGCCCGTTCCCGTAATGCCCGAGCTGGCGAAGGAGAACTCGAAGGCCGGGCTGGAAGCGTTTATTGGGTACTGGTACGCCACCTACTCCTACGCGACGGAAACGGGTGACCTGAGGCCATGGAGTCAGTCGACGGATGTCACGACGGTTTCCGGTGCCGCATACAAGAAAGCTGTGGAGCTCAATTACGCAAACGGCCGCTGGGTAGTTGGCGGCCGCATAACCACGCCAGTCATAGAAGTTCTCTGGCAAGACGGTTTAGTCGAGCAACCTGCGAAGGTGCAGGTTCTTCAAGAACAAATACAGTATTACGATGCCGACGGGAGCTCCGGCCAGCAGGTGACTCCTGAGTACAACACGGCCGAAGCTGTGATGGTCTCCTATCGGAACGGCAGTTGGCAGGTCATCGACAACGGATTGATCGTGGGCTAGCCGTGCGCGTGTCTGGACACAGACTGTTCTTGCTCATCGCCATCGCAGCATGCGCGTTTTCCGGCGCGGCCCCCTCAGTTGCTGATGACGAGCCGCGGGTCAGCATTGGAAAGCGCGACACTGCCATCGATATACGCGCAAGGTTCACCGTCAACCCCCTTACGGGTATCCCCGCCACCAATTTTGGATCAGACGCCGCCGGGGAGGATCCGTATCAATACAAGGCGGACTTCCGCTGCCGCGTTGGCGGTCCGGGCTCCCGCGAAATGGGCTGTCTAACTCTTGAATGCCCGCCTACTTCACCCGACGGCGAGAAGGGCTCGCCTGTAATTTGGTTGAAAGCACCGAAGGGCATCACCAATCCGACGTTCACAGATTGGCAGCCCGTCGACGGTAAACCTGCATGTTTGTATGACGCCGAGCCGGAAAATGTCATGGAAGATATCGCCGCCCGGATCCTCAACGACTTCCGCCAACTCCCCGTCAACCCCGGAACCCTCGAAGCCCAGCCCTTCCCGCACACCCTCAAAGGCGGGCCCACCAACTTCTACACCACCGCCAACGAACAAACCTTCGACCTCACCATCCTCGGCCAAACAGTCCATCTCACCGCCACACCCACCAACTACAGCTACACCTTCGGCGACGGCACCACCCTCGGCCCCACACCAGCCGCCGGGTACTCCATCCCCGAAACCGAATGGCTCAACAACCAGACCCGCACCAGCCACATCTACACAGAAACCGGCAACTACCAAGCAACAGTCACCACCAGCTTCACCGGAACCTACTCCGTCAACAACGGCCCACCACTCCCCATCAACGGCACCCTGGACATCA